>VFQS010000164.1_pt1 | contig 88104 bp, 85 predicted proteins | sample 3512361 | NCBI WGS metagenome assembly VFQS01 (sample SAMN10412375, study PRJNA504923) | tailings metagenome | isolation source: Relicate 1 Philex TSF3 active mining | place: Philippines | reverse complement strand
GTAAATTAACTTGGGCATTTCATAAATCAAGGCAATTATCGTATAAATTCACTGATAATTGTATTGTAAATTAACTTGGGCATTTCATAAATCAAGGCAATTATCGTATAAATTCACTGATAATTGTATTGTAAATTAACTTGGGCATTTCATAAATCAAGGCAATTATCGTATAAATTCACTGATAATTGTATTGTAAATTAACTTGGGTATTTTTTATAATTCAGGGTAATTATCGTATTAAAACACCTAAAATTATATCGTAAATTAACTTGAGCATTTTATAAATCAATATAATTATCATATAAATTCACTGATAATTTTATTGTAAATGAAATAATATTATTTTATATTAGGAGAGGTTTAATGATGAACTTGGCTCTATTTTAATAAGTAATAGAATAAAAAGGTGTAGTAGCAACCTTTGGTTCGAATGAGACAGATTTATTTTGTTGTAATGGTTGTTCAATTACAGTTGGTTGATATCTTAATTTATATGGTTTTAATACAAAACTACATAATTGAAATTTTTCAGTATATGCAGTCATAAATGGGTCTGGATGATTATAGTTCATAGGCATAAATTGACATCCTAAATAAAATGGTGTATAAAAATTATAATTCTCTTGTAATCTACTAGTAAAATCAGGATTAACTCTAGTTAAATTTTTACGAGAATATTCAGTTATTTCATTCGCATCATATGAATTTTTAACTTGTGAATAAGTCATATCTCTAAAATTGCCTGCTTTTGTAGAATGTAAATTAGTTAATTCATCCATATCAGTATCTTTTATATCACCAGTAGATATAATAATTACTTTATCTAATAAATCTTTAATTTTAGTTGTGCAAATATTAACAACGTTTACTCTTTTAGTTGAAGTATCTAATAATGGTGGAACCCCTTGATAACTATATTCTGGTCCTAATAAACGAGTATTTAATTTTTCGTGTATAATAGCTGCACATTTATTAATTGTTTCTTTATTACCCCATGTTTTAAAATTAATATTAATAAAAAATGGGTCGGTAGGATTTTTAACTTCACTACCAAAAGCAGTTTTAGCAATAACATCAATTGCCTCTGAAAAAGGAAATGAAGTTGTCCAATGCCAATTACCTACTTCATCACCTGCACAAACTACTGGTTCAGTGCAAGGTTTAAAATCATTATTAAAAACATCGATATCCACATATCTAGCACCATTTATAATAACTTTTTTAATTGCTAATGGACTAGCATAGTCATACCAATTAGTGCATGGTAAATATGACTTATATGATGATGCAACATAAAAATCACATAATCTATAATCACTATTCATTATGACAGTATCAGATTGTAAAGGTGCTAATTTATCTAAATTATATTCAGCTTTATTTAATGAACGTTCAACACGCTTATAAAAAGAAACAAAATATACTATAATAGAAATAATGGCAAAAAATAATAACATAAATTTACCTTTATGTGTTTTAATAAATTCAAGAATTCTTTCAGATGGAATTTTTCCAACAACTTCTCTAGTTTTTTCAACATATTTATTATTTTTAAGATAATTAAAAGATTCATTTAATTTATTTAATGTTTCATCATTATTAATAACTCTAGTTGGTTTTGGAACATTACTAATATTTGAATTCATTTTATTATAATATTTGAAAATAATATATTAAAACTCTTTTTATAAAGGGCTAAATTAATCTAGCTATAATAAATACTAGCTAGTTCAGTTTTAACTGAATCTTTATTTAAACCATGGTTCAAATTCATCTGAATCTGAACTTGATATAAAACCATAATGACGCTCATATATAAACATGCCAAAACGTTATAATTTGTTAATTTTATAAATTTAATATTAATATTTATTTAATTTATAAAATTTTTTTTTATTTATTCATTATTTACTTTTATTTCATTTTTATTTAAATGTTCTTTTAATTTTTATAAATGGATAAATCTATTCTTCTAACCATTTTTGGTTATTTACTGTCCATAATACAGTTTTTTTTAAACTATCTTCAAAATTAATCGGTAATTCCCAACCTAGATTTTTCATTTTATCACCATTTAAACCATATCTTAAATCATGTCCGGGTCTAGAACTATGAAAATCAGTTAATTCAAAGTTTAATGGCATATTCATAATCTTAGATATCATTAATGCCATATCTAAATTTGATATTTCTTTTTCACCTGTTAAATTATAACTTTCACCTATATTACCATTCTTAATCAGAAATAATACACCTGCTGCAATATTACGAGCATGTATATAAAATCTTGTTCCAGATGTTAATTTATCTGGATAAGCGTGAATATAAACCTTCTCATTATTCAATATTGATTTTATAACCTTTGGTATAAATTTTTCAACGTGTTGTCTTTCACCAAATGCATTCATTACATTTATACGCATAACCGGAACTTTATATGTATTATGATATGCTCTACAAATCTGTTCTGCTGCTGATTTAGATGCAGAATATGGGTTGGTTGGATTATGTCTTTCATCTTCCATATATAATTTATCACCTAAGGCAGGTCCATATACCTCATCCGTGCTAAAATAAAAAAATATTTCTAATCCAGCTAATTTTTTGGCAAATTCTAAGATGTTTACAGTGCTCATAATATTATTTTGAATTACATCTACTGGTTGTTCAATAGAATTATCAACATGAGTTTCAGCAGCCATATGAACAATATAATTTATATTTAATCCAATTTCACGTATAATACCTTGGGATAATGGATTAGATAAATCCCACGTAAATAATTTAATACGTGATTTATTAGATTGTATATATATTGAATCTTCTAAACGACTTGTGCCTAAACTAGCATAAGTTAATTTATCTAAAATAATAATATTCCAATCCGTATTAATTAAAATATGTTCAACAAAATGATGACCTATAAATCCACAACCACCTGTAATTATAATATTTTTAGTCATGTTTAATAATTTACTATATTATTCACTAGTTTTTTTTAAATCAATAAAATATTTAAATGTGTTATAAATACCATCATAAATATTTGTTTTAGGATTCCAACCTAAATATAATATTGCTTTTGAAATATCTGGTCTTCGTTGTTTAGGGTCATCATTTGGTAAAGGCTTAAATTCTATTTTTAAATCTTTTTCAACAATTTTCTCAAATATTTTTACCAATGAAATCATCGTAAATTCAGTATTTGGATTACCTAAATTAATTGGTCCAGATTTATTAGAATTCATCATTTTAATTAATCCAATTATCATATCGTCAATATAACAAAAACTTCTAGTTTGACTACCATCTCCATATATTGGTAATGGTCTATCCTCTAATATACACTTAATAAAATTCGTAATAACACGACCATCATCTATAGACATATACGGACCATATGTATTAAATATACGAACAATTTTAGCATCTATATTATATTTACGTTTATATTCATAAATTAATGTCTCGCCAATTCTCTTACTTTCATCATAACATGCCCTTATCCCTACTGTATTTACATTGCCTCTATAAGACTCTGTCTGTGGGGTAATTTCTGGGTCCCCGTATATCTCACTAGTGCTCGTAAATAATATTTTCGAATTAAGTAATACAGCTAATTTTAATATATTCATAGTGCCAATTACACCAGTTTCAATTGTTTTAATTGGTTCATATTGATAAAATGGTGGAGATGCCGGCATTGCAAGATGATATATTTCTGAAATATTACTATTAATTAAAGTGTTCATTATATCTAAATTAAATGGTTCAACAATATCATGTTTAATAAATTTATATTTTGGATTATTAATGAATAATTCAATATTTTCAATTTTTCCTGAAAATAAATTATCTATTCCAATTACATTAAAAGATAAATCTAATAAACTTTTTGTTAAATTAGTTCCTATAAAACCAGCACATCCTGTTATTAATACTGTTTTATTAGTATCCATTTTAATTATACTTATTTAAATAAAAATTAAATTTATCGCAATATAAAGTTATTTTTTCAATTTATTTTAATTAATGGATTCTAAAATTAAAATTGGTATAATTGGTAATGGTTTTTGTGGTCAAGCGACTGAAATGTTTTCATGTAGTAATAACATTTGTAAATTTTATGATATAATACCTGATAAATGTTCAGATGGTATCTCTTTATTATCAGATTTTAAAGATTATGATTTTATTATGATTTGTGTAAATACTCCAATGATAAAAGAAACAGGTCAATGTTATACTGGATTAGTTGAAAAATGTATTATGCAAATTAGAGAATTTATTGACCCAAATATTACTACTATTATTGTTAGGTCTACTGTTCCTATTAATTTTTGTAAAAATAATAATGTAGTATTCATGCCTGAATTCTTAACAGAAGCTAATTGGAAAAATGATGTTTTAAATTGTTCTAATTGGTTTATAGGTATAAATGATTTATCTGATAATATTTTAATTAATAAAATCGATACTATTTTTAAAAATAGATTTCCGAATACTCAACGAACATATTTAAAATCTGAAGAAGCTGAATCTATTAAATATTTTAGAAATTGTTTTTTAGCTACTAAATTATCTTTTTGTAATGAATTCTTTACATTATGTAAAGCTTTTAATATTAATTATGAAACCGTTCGTCAATACGCGACATTAGATAATAGAATAGGTTCATCACATACATTAGTTCCTGGCCCCGATGGACATCGAGGTTTTTCAAAATCTTGTTTTCCAAAGGATACTGCTGCATTATTATACCAGTTTAATATTTTAAATGTTGAATCGACTGTTTTAAAAGGAGTAATTGACAGAAATAATCGTATTGATAGACCCGAACAAGATTGGCTGTTAGATAAAGGTAGAGCAGCAATCTAAATTAAGATATTATTATCATTATAATCAAAAAACATAATGATAATTATAAAAATCCAGATGGTAAATCTAAATCGGCAGTAGCATTACTTACTTCTTTTTTTTCATCACCATCACCTGTTTTAGTAGCAGCTGATAATAAATCTTTAACTGTTTGGCCTTCTGGTGGAGCATTTTTTAATGCTTCTTTATTAAATACTGCTTCATTTTTACCCTTAAAATCATTTTCTGCACTTTTTAATGCATTATCCATATTCTTTTTTAATTCCGCTTGTGTTTTTGCTTGTGCCTTTTGTGCTTCTTGACTAGTTTTATCAGTCTTTTGTTTATACCAATCATACATTTCACCATATTTTTTATCACCCTTTTTCATAGAATATTCCATTTCATCTATTTTTTGATTTAATATTTTAATTGCATCATATACTTTATCTGTTTCATTAGTTATTGAAAACGGTTTTACACATACTGGTGCAGTTTCCTTACCTTTTTTAAAATCTTCAAATGTTTCCTCTACATGATTATCTATTTTATTTTTATAAAAATGATTATATAATTTATATATTAAATATAATATTATTGAAATACATAATAATATTATTAATTTTTTTATATTTTCAGTCATCTTAAATATATCTTATATTATTTTTTTCTTCTAATACTTAATGTTTTTAATAATAAATCATATCTTGTATCTAGTAATTGTGTATGTAATCTTAAATCAATTACCTGTGTTTCCATATCAATAGAACGATATCCTGAAAACCATTTTTTACCATGTTCTAATATTATTTTCTCTATTTTATGTAAATCATCATGTATCAGTTTTATCATTTCATGCACACTTTCTATTATTATTTTTAAAGCATTACTATCAATATTATCTATACATATCTCTTCTAACACAGCTTCAATCGATTTTAATTTATACGTTAAATCTAATTGATTTATTATTTTATCCAATGAATACATATTAAAAGCTGGTCTTCCAAGTATAGTATATATTCCATGTGTTGTTGTTGAAATAGTCTCTGTTAATAATCTTTGTCCTATAACTAATGATACAACTCCTAATTCCATTTAATTTAATAAAATATTATTTTTATTAATTTAAATTATTTTGCTGATAATTGTGCAGTTAATACATATGTATTATTATCTCTAATTGTTTGTTCAAAATTAAAATAATAATTACTTGTATTAAATTCAATTTCAATACTATAAAACTATCCAAATTATGAATTTTATGTTAAATGCATTATTACTCTATTTTATTTTGAACATAATCTTTCTGTATTATTAAAATTAATTTTTGCACAAACTGTTATTAACCTTTCACTATATTTGGTAAATAGCTTGTATGTATCATATGTTTGCTTGTTAATTCAATATTTATATACTCTGTTTCATCTGTAATATTTATAATTTAAAATAAATGGATATGTTCTTAATATCTTACTCATTATTACTATATTATTCACATTTTGGATATTCATTTTTATATATTTTTATATTTGCATCACAATAAACTTTATTATTTCCTATTGGTATTGGTAATGCAGTTGGTAATACTTTAGATTTGGTTTGATTATTCCATAATCTTTCTACAGTATGATTATTACGTATTGGTCCAACTTGTAAAAAATCACGTTTAAAAGTTTTTGCTAAATTTTCAATCTCTTGTCTATATTGTAATGGTATTGGATGTCTTACAGATTCTAATTGAGTGGTATTTTCAAAACCAGATAAGCATGTTTTACTCTTAACATCTATACTTGAAAATTTTATACCTTCAAATTTTGGATTATTAGTTGGACAATTTTTTAAATAATTTGGTAAAGAATCATTAAATTGATATACCTTGTTTAATTCTTCTTGCGGTTTATCTAATAAAGTAGATTTATTTACAATGATACTCTTTTGTGGAAATTTTGGTTTATATTCACCTGATTCACATTTTGTATTTTTTATATTTAACCTATATAATTCAGATTCACTATCTACATTTGCAAAATATGTAAATGGGTCTGCTTTACCCGGTGTCATACCAACTTCAGAATGAATAGGATTACCTTGCATATTCATATCTTTATATTTACCTCCACATACTTTATATTGCTCTCTATAATCTGGACGAATGGATAACTCATTTTCTGGGAAATTGCGTTTAAATATATCATAATTTTGTTGTCTTTGTTTTTCATAATTACATAACATTACTGGACAAGTTTTAGATTCTTTTCTATGATTATCACAACCTAAAATTGGATACCAAAAAATATTTGAATCTCTTTGATTATCTTTATTCATTTTATAATAAATAAAGATTTTTATCTCTATTTAATCTAAATACAAATTATGTCTAAAAATAATACTAAAATTTTAGGTATGATTACTTTACCTATAAATAAAAATAATACTGAACTTTTTAATAAAGGGGATTCTGTTTTAACAATGAATAATATTGAATTATTTAAAGGTTATAATATTAAAATTTTACCTATTCCATATAATACTACAAATTACAATTTTTATTTTAATAAAATTCATGCTTTGTATATACCAGGTGATACATTATTTACTGTTGATAATAATCTATTCTATAAAACTACTTTAAATTTAATTAATTTAGCAAAAAAGGCTAATGATAATGGTATTTATTTTCCAGTATATGGTGTATGTAAAGGAATGGAATATATGTTAATTGTAGAAAATGGTTTTAAAAATCTAAATATTGATTTTCTTGAAAAATTTAATTCATTTAATAAATTATTTTTACCTTTAAATATATTACCTGAAAAATTTAATTCACGTATTATTAAATACATATTAATTAATAATAAAATTGATTTATATAACTTATTATCAACTAATTCTACATTACATAACCATAATTATGGTATGACTCCTACTAAATTTAATAAATTTAATAAATTAACTAAATTTTATAATATAATAGCCACATCTAAAGATAGAGATAACAAAGAATTTATTAGTATTATTGAAGCATATAAATATCCGTTTTATGGTGTTCAATTTCATCCAGAAAATATTAAAAGTCAAAAATACTTTGCAAGTTTTTTAGTATCAGAAATTAATAAAAATATTACAAATATTAGTTTTAATAAAAAAGATATTTTAAAATATAATACTTATTCTCATTGCTATGATTTTGATAAATTAAATGAAATTAAATGTCGTTTTTATAAACATAACTAGGATTTTACTTATTTAACATTGGATAATGTTATCTGTAGCATATTTATCATATATTATTAGCGATAATCTTACATAATAATACAAAAATAACATAATAAACTGTCTTCGACTTAATTAATGTCAATAATGATTGATTGATGTATTCCATCGCATATTTATCATATATTATTAGCGATAATCTTACATAATAATATCAAAAAATAACATAATAAACTGTCTTCGACTTAATTAATGTCAATAATGATTGATTGATGTATTCCATCGCATATTTATCATATATTATTAGCGATAATCTTACATAATAATATCAAAAAATAACATAATAAACTGTCTTCGACTTAATTAATGTCAATAATGATTGATTGATGTATTCCATCGCATATTTATCATATATTATTAGCGATAATCTTACATAATAATATCAAAAAATAACATAATAAACTGTCTTCGACTTAATTAATGTCAATAATGATTGATTGATGTATTCCATCGCATATTTATCATATATTATTAGCGATAATCTTACATAATAATATCTTTTGTAAATTAATATAAAAATACATTGTTATAAATTAACATAAAGTGATTGTAATTATAGTTCAAAATACAATAGATATATAAACAAATATTATTAATATAATTTAATATTATATGGATTTTACAGAAATTGATTTTGAAACTTTTTTATTAGATTTATTTGAAAATGAACCTAAAAATAAAAATAGTATTTTAGTAAATCTAGATGCAAGTGATTTAGTTGAATTATTTGAAAGACTATTATCAATATTTCATAATGGTAGTAAAATATTATATGGAGATGCATTTGGAAAAGTCGATTTATTAAAAATGAGTATAGATGATTTTGAATTAATAAATAAATATTTTAATTCATTTGGAATAGAATTACATTTTAAAAAATTTGAAGAATTACAAATAAATAAATATAAAAATTTTATAACCGGAATAGAAAAAGAATATAAAAAAAATTTATTTACTGATTATTCACCAATTGAATTAAAAGATTTAATTAATTATAAGGATTCAAATAGTAATTTATTAGAAGATTTAAGATTTCAATTAAGAGTATCAAGATATATATTTATAATTAGTTTTAGTTTTTGTATGAATAATTGAAATTAAAATAGTTTAATATATTAAATATATAAAATGGGAACTTGTGTTAGTGAAAAAGATAAAACTGAAACAACCTTTTTAGCATTTACAAGAACATTATTAAAATCATTTGTTTTATTAGTTGTTGTATGTATGACAATATCTTTAAAAAATCGTTTAATTACACCGGATACTACATTATTTTATATGGCATTATTTGTTATTGGAACTACAGTTTTATTTGCAATTGTAGGTATAATTGATAGTTATGTTTTCTCTAATTTAATTTTAGGTATCGGTTTAGCATTAGGTCTTCAATTAATGGACTGGAGAAGTGCAGTAAATAGTGCATCACAAAATATAACTAATGCATTGTAATAAAATAATATATATATTTATAATAATAATAATTAATATTATAAGTATGTCTTCCGTAATAGATGAAATTAAATTAAAAATGTCTAAAAAGACTTTAACAAATAAAAATATAAGTTCTTGTATATCTGATTTAGAAAAATTAAAAGAAGCAGGAAATATTAATATAACTAAGAAATATAATTTAATAAAAAAAATTACAAATGGTAAAAGCGGTGCATTAGTTTTTGTTGTAGAAGATGAATTTAAAGAACAATTTATTTTAAAATTCTATAATTTAAAAAAGAATTCAAGACCTTTTAGAGAAATTTTATGTATGTGTGCATTATCCGGAGAGCCAGGATTTCCTGAATTAGTTGAGTTTGGATATGCAGATAAACCGATATCTTGGGCAAGTGACAGTATTTTAGAAAATATATTAGGATTATATGTTGTAATGAGAATAGTAAAAGGTGTAGAATTAAGTAAATTAAATATTAAAATTGGTAGTAAGAATGCATTAACAATATCACTAGGTATTTTATATAGAATAATACAAGCTCGTATAAAATTAGGACCGAATTTTGAACATTTTGATTTACATCCAGAAAATATTTTTATAGATACTGAATGTAATAATACAACAGATATTGAAAAAATTTATTTAGATAATGATAAATATGTTTTAGATTGTCCAAAGGTTTCTATTATAGATTTTGATTTAGTAGAAGCTGATAAAATTAATTTTTTACCATATGAAAAACAACAAAAGAATAAAAGATATGGTTATATGAAATTTATAAAAACAGTAGTTCCAGAAAAAACATGGTTATTTATAAATAAATGGCATGGTAATATAATTACTTTATTTAAAAAATTATTAAGAGTAAAAAATATTAAAAATACCGATGTTCGAAATTGGTTAATAATATCAAGTGTATTATTTGAAAAAAATAATATTACAGATACATTAGAAATTTGTAATGAAATGGAAGATTGTTTAATTAAAAATAAACATTTTTTTGATGATTTAATAGAAAAAAACTAATTTATAAAATTTGATATTATATATAATTATCATTATATAAATAATAAAATATAAATATGCTAACATTACGTAATAATCAGCTTAAGGCGATTAATGCATCTATTAATAATAATTTTGAATCTGGAACACATTTTCAAGTTACTGGTGCAGGTAAATCGTGGATTGCATTAAAAATAGTATTAGAATATTTAGAACGTAATCCAACTAATTCAAATGTATTATGGATTTGCGAACAAAAAAGTATTTTAATTGAACAATTTAATAAAGATACTATTAAACATCGTGGTTTTAATGATATTTTTAATAAATTTTTAATATATGATTTTACTGTTAAAAAACCCGAAAATTGGTATTCAAATATTAATTCCGGTATATTTTGGAATAAACCTATATTAATTATTATTAATCGTGCATTTTTAACATCAAATGAAAAATATAAATTATTACGATTACCACTTCACCTAATTATTCATGATGAATGTCATAGTATAAGTAATAAAACTACAAAAACATTTTATGAATATATTCAAATAAAATATCCATTGATAAAATGTATTGGATTTTCTGCAACACCTAATTTAGAATTACAACCATATAATAAAATTATTAGCCAATATAATATATATGATGCATTTGTAGATGATATTATTGTTGCACCTAAAATAGTATGGTTAAAAAGAAATACACCAATTAAACAAATCGATATAAGACGAATATTAAAAAAATATATTAATGATATGCCTTATAAAAAAATTATTATATGGTGTGGTATTATTGATTTATGTTATTCAGCCGCTTTAGAATGGTCATCTGATGAATATTTTAAAGATTGGTTAATTGCAATTGATACTTCTCAAAATGACGATTCGTCTAAAAATACATATTCTAAATATGAAGAATTTCGTGAAATAAAACAAAAAGGTATTTTATTCTGTGCAGCTAAACATCGGGAAGGTTCAGATATTCCAAATTTAGATACTTGTGTATTTTTAGATGGTGTAGAAGACAGAGGTGCAAAAACATTTGTCCAATGTATTGGTCGTGTATTAAGAACTGATAAAGATGCAAAAAAGAAATATGGATTAATTATCGATGTATCCGCATCTAGTTCTATAAAGATATGCAATCGTATCAATGAATACTTAAATAATGATTCAAAAATATTTCCATTTAGATATCAATCAAAAATAGATGAAGATATAACAATTAATGAATTAAATATGATTAAAGTCATTGATTCTTCAATATCTAATTTAGAATTAATTACTAATGCTAAAACAGATATTCAAACCTATTTTATACGTAAAATACCTGAACAATCTAATTATCAAAATAGACTAGACCATGAAATACAATTATTAATTGATAAAAATCTAACCGGTTATTTATTACAAGCTATAGATATTTTAAATATTACTAAAAATATACCTCATGTAACCCGTGGTTCATGTGGTTCATCATTAGTATGTTATTTATTAGGAATTAGTCATGTTGATCCAGTTAAATGGAATATTAGTTTTGCTAGGTTTTTAACAGAATATCGTAATAATCTACCAGATATAGACTTTGATTTTCCATATAATATGCGAGACGAAGTATTTTTGCAAATTAATATAAGATGGACTGGTAAAGTAGCCCGTATAAGTAATCATGTTTATTATCATGAAAAATCTGCATTAAGAGAGGCTATAAGAAGAGTCGGTGTTCATAAGATGATACCTACATTAGAATTATATAATACAATTAATTCATTAAATAATGATGAACAAGAATTTATTAAAAAAGAATCTAAAAAATTAATAGACACATTTAGAACATATTCCCTTCATTGTGGAGGTATAGTATTTTATCCGGATGGTATTCCATCTGATATTAAATTAGAAAATAATAATACAGTAATTTCTCAAATAGTTTTGAATAAGCATGATGTTGCAAAATATCAAAATTTTAAAATTGATATATTATCAAGTAGAGGATTAGCACAATTATTTGAAGCTAATCAATTTAAACCAATTAATTTTGATACTGATAATAGTATTCTAGAAGATAAACAAACTTCCGAATTATTTATGAATGGTCATAATATAGGTATTACATTTGCCGAATCTCCATTAATGCGCAAAGCATTGATGAAAGTTAAACCCAAAAATATACATGAAGTTGCAATATGTTTAGCAATGATTAGACCTGCAGCTAAAGAGGCTCGTGATTCAGACGATTCTATAGACTTAAATTCGATGTTTATATTTGATGATGATGCTATAAAAATGATTTCTGAATATTTAGGATGTTCAGAGGCAGATGCGGATAGATTTAGACGAGGAATAACTAAAAATGACAAAGATATCGTAAATGAATTTAATGATAAATTAAAATATATTAATCCGAGTAAATCACAAGAATTACAAACTAAATTAAAAAATCTTATTAAATATAGTTTCTGTAAATCACATGCTTATTCATATGCATTATTGGTTTGGCAACTAGGTTATATGAAAGTGCATTATCCATATCAATTTTGGAAATCAACTTTAAAACATTGTTCAAGTCAATATCGGAGATGGGTTCATTTATATGAAGCTCGCTTAGCAGGTGTAGAAATTAATGAATTTTCACAACCACATAAATCTATATATGCATTAGCACGGAAATCTAATCAAAATAAAAAAATAGATACATTTGCAGAGTCTTTACGTATAAATGGTATTTGGTCATATGATTCATTGGATTTTTATCCAAATTGTTATATTCGTGAATCGGACCAACCAAATAAACTACGTATTAGAGGTATAATTGCAAATTCAAGAACATTATCATATAGTAAAAATAAAAAAAAATCAGTTATATTATTTGTTGGATATGCTCCACATAAATTTGTTGAAATAATAGTTATATCCGATTATTTATCAAGACTATCTGAAAAAATAGGTATTACTTGTAGAGCAGCTGTTAAAGATACATTATCTTTTGAAACATATGATAAAGATTTTGTATTATGGTGAAAAAAAATTTTTTATTTTGTCCAATCTATTGGTTCTTTTTTAAATGTTATTAAATATTCATTTGCTTTACTAAAATATTTTCCATTAAAAAATCCACCTCTATTAGCACTTAATGGTGATGGATGATTACCTGAAATTATACAATGTTTTTTTAAATCAACTAATTTAGACTTATCTTTTGCAAAATTACCCCATAATATAAATACAACATTTCTTGTATTATTAGATATATGTTTAATTACATTATCAGTAAATTCTGACCAATATTCTAACATTGATTCCGGTAATTTTTCAAATACGGTTAATGCCGCATTTAAAAATAATACACCTTGTTTTGCCAATTCACTAAAATCAGGATTTGTTCGATTTATTTCATCTGTTTCCATTTCTTTTAATATATTTCTTAATGAAGGTGGTATAGGTGTTTCATTATTAACACTAAAACATAATCCATTTGCTTGTCCAGGACCATGATAACAATCTTGTCCGACAATAACTACCTTAATATCATTTAATTCACATAAATCAAATGCTCGATATACTTTATCAGACGGTGGGTATATTTTAATTAAATGATTATATTCAGATGATTTATCTTCAATATTTGACCATAATTTATTTAATAAATCTTTATTATTATTAAAAAACTCATTCCATGAATTACATGGATAATCGGGATTAAATTTATACATTTTCAATATTTGTATTTATTATAAAAAACTTGTTGAATATAATCAAATTTTAATTCAAAAATTTGATATTTTAATAATCATTTATTTTTTTATAGAAAAAATCCTATTGAATTTTAAAATGATAAACAATAATAATTATTGTCAAAAGAATTTTTTTAACAATAAATATTGGAAAAATATAATTGCATATCAAAATGGTATGATTGGATATGTAAGAGACAATGAGATTATGATTCCTAGATATTTGTTAATATATAATTTAATATTAAGTTTATGTCAAGAATTTATAGAATTTATAATTGAATTATTTCAGTTTAAATTAAAAGATTCATTAATGGAATTATTTGATATATGGCATACAATCATAATATTTATATTTATGATTTTATCTCCTAAAAAATTATGGATATCTAGAACTATGTGGTCTATTATATACATATTATCTTTTGGAATATCACCAATTAAACATGGTGATAGATATATTAGACATAAATGTATTCGAAATATAAACCATTGTTTAAAAGGAGACCATAAATGTATAATAACTAAAAAACACGTTGTTTAAATTATATATTTATTATTTTATAAAAATCAATCAAAATAATCACTTATTTTATCAGCAGGTTCATAATCTAAATTATAATTAGTATTTGTATTATTATTAAATACATCTAATGGTGCTCCACCGGATTGAGTAGTAGATATATCAGATGTAGTAGGTAAATTAGAAACATCACCGGTTTCAATATTTGAAGATGGCAATGAATCAGTATTTAAACTATCACAAACAGTATTACCAAATATAAATCTAAAATAACTAAAACTATCACCATGTTCCACTTTTTTATCATAAAAATACACAACAAATCCAATTATAGAAACAAATGTAGCTAAACCTAATAATACTTTTTGATACATTAAATAATTATCGACTTTACTTTTATCAGGTTTAGTTTGTTTATTTTCATATTCTTTATAAATTTGAACAATATATACTAATGCTAAACAAATAATAAAAGGAAACCAAAATGAAACTTTAATACGAGTTGAAAATAAAAATAATATATAAATTACTAATGAAAAAACCATTTTTTGAGTAGGTTCTGAAGGTAATATATCACTTGTTTCTGCTAAACTAATAAAAAAGAATAATGTTAAAAAACCTAATAAATGTTTTAATAATATATTATTTGTAAAAGAGTTTTGAATTTGACAACCAAATAAATTACCAAGAAAATTACTTGATATTACCAAGTATAATATAAATAAATTTTTACCAAATAAAATATTTTTGTTTAAATCCGAAAACATTTCTATATAATATATTTATAATAAATTTGATAAGTTTTATTTTTTAGATTTATAATAATAAAAAATGAATTATTCAAATTCTATTAAAGATGATATTAAAAATTCTTGTATGTATAGTAATAATATATACAATAATTATATAGATTCTTGTGATGAAAATGCATATTTATTAAATAAAATTGATATTATGAATTCTTATATTCAAAAATTAGAAAAACATAATAAAACTTTATTAAATCAATTAAAAAATAAAAATAAAATAATTTCAGAATATGAATCTGAAAATATTAGATTAAATTATGAAAATGATTTATTAGAAGATAGATTTAAAATTGAAAAGAATGATATCATAAATTATAAAAATATATGTAATGAATCAATTAAAAAATATCATGAAATTAAGAGAAATAATGCAGAATTAAATCAAAAAAATATTAATTTATATACAGATTTAATAGCTTTAAAAATGACTAAATATGATTTAACAACTCCACAACAATTAGATGAATTAGAAAATGGATATTTAGAAAGAAAAAAATTAATTGAATTAATTGAAAAAAAGGATTATGAAATTTCCGAATTAAAAGATGAAATTCATAATTTACAATTTAAACCAGAATTAATTGTAAATAGTTCTAATTTTATAAATAATATGGATAATAACTGTAATGATACAATTTATCTTAATACTCAAACTTATGAATCAAATATATATGATAATGATGATGACAAAGATTTATTATCTCTTATTGCATTAGATGAAACAAGATATGATAGTGATTAAAATAATAATCATTTTTATTTATAATTTAGCCATTTATAAATTATTAATTCAAGTTTGATAAAAAAATTTGATAATAATAAGTATATTTTTAAATAATATTAAATCATTAAAAACGGTTTAAACATACAAATGTCTGCTGCAATTGATACTCAAGTAAATATTCAACGTGCTAAATATACTATCGCATCCTTAAATGATGTTGAAATGATAGATGGTGCAATTGATATTATAAATAGATTTACAAATAATTTTGATGCAAGTTTTAAAATTGATACTATATACAATAGTGAATCAATTAAAGAAAAAATGCTTGCTACTTTAAATAGTGGTTCTTTTCCATGTTATGGAAGATTAGACTCATCATCAAATTTATATGTAAATTGTAAAGTAAATGGTGTAGGAGGTTGTTATATTTATAAAACCATCAAAGATAAAAATGTCTATTTTATATGGCATAATCGTGTAGATAATAAATATGAAATTTGGGGAGAATTAGAGAATGTGTATAAGACAATCAATGAACTAAATTATCGTATGAATCGCTTTACCAGAGAAAATAATGAAAAATTAAAAGCTGAATCTGAATCATCTTCAAGTATCCCATTATTTGAAAATAATTCAGTTAATGTTGTTAAAAGCCCAAATAAAAAATGGCGTAAAAGTCCTATTAAGAAAATTAAAAAAATAGATGATGAAACAAAACTTCCAACATTAATTACAAAAACTGTTCCATCAGTTAATTCAGATAAAGCATCATATGCTTCATTATTAAAATCTACTAATTAATAGTAGAATAAAAATGATATTAAATAAAAACAATAAAAACAAAATAAAAAGAGTTAGTATCATTTTTTATTTTATAGAATTTAATGTATCATTTTGTGTAGCTTTATATTCTTTGAATTTAACATAACTATCAACAAGTTTTTTAAATATTGGTGAATCAGTTCTATAAGGACGACCTTTTCTATTATCATCTTTAATAAATAAGCTATATAAACTACCAAATAAATCATTAAATCTTTCATATTCTTTTTTTAAATCATCTTTTTTATTATTACTATCATTTTTAAGAACAATATAATTAATAATATTACTATCTGGTAATATAATTGTTAGCATATATATATTGCTTTTATTCTTATCAATAATATAACTATTAAAAAATTTACGAGGTAAATCGCTATGAAAAAACTCATCTAAACATATTGCACCATCTCCTAATATAGAACGAATCATTGTTTCAGTATTATAAATAGTGCATAAATAATTACATACACCAGACGGTTTAAAATTAAATTTATTTTCAAATATTTCATTTTCTTCACGAACAGTTAATGTTTTAATAGAACTAGACATTTTATATTATTTTTATTTTAAAAATAATAAAAAGTTTTTAAATATCAAATTTTTAATTTTATTAAAATATATTTTATTTTCTTTCTCTAAAAGTTATACTTATTCTAGGTATATTTAGATTAGATGCCTTTAATATAGCATGTTGATATTTTTCTTGACACCCATTTTTCATTATAAACATATCACCATGATATAAATCAAAATCTATTTTATTTTTTTCATTTTCAATTTCTTTTAAACTAAATTTTCTGGTTCCTCCAAATGATACACTAATTACAAATGAGTTATATGCCTCTTTATCAGAATGCCATGTTATATTTGAATTACCATCTTTATATAAATGAACTAAGCCATAATCTATTAGTATATTAAATTCAGATTCAATATTATCTTTTATTTTTTCAATTATAGGTGTCCAGAAATACGTATTTAAATGTTTATATTCATTAGTTTCTCTATTACTTAATACACATGAATATCTAGATGAACTTTGTGTTAATAAATCTTTAACTTCATTAAATATATCATCATACTTATATTCGCTTATTTTTCTTGGTAAATATTCATAATAATCTGTTTTAAATTTATTATAATTGAATTTATTATTATTTTTAAAATAATTAGTAATAAGCGGTGTTGTCATTTATTTTTTATTAAAATATAAATATGATTAAAATATAATCAATTTTTATTATTCGAAAAAAATTTGATTAATTAAATATAAATAGAATTAATTATACAAATAAAAAATGCCAGGTAAAAATTCAAATTCTAACTCAATTTCAAAATTATCTACTAATGAAAAATTAGATAAATCTGAAAAAAAGAAATTTTTAATTGAATTCAAAGTAGATCCCAAATTAATGAGTGCATTAATTGGGACCAGTGGTAGTAATATTCGTCGTATTACATCTGAAATCCGTAATGGATGTTATATAAGAGGTAATAATGACACATTTACAATTACAGCATATTCATTAAAAGCTGCACATGAAGCTAAAAAAATGCTTCTAGCAGATGAAGCTGCGTTAAAAGACCCATCTAAAAAACCTAGCAAACCATTCGATAAAGTTAATATTGATTTATCAATAGTATCCCATATAGTTGGTAAAAATGGCGAAGGATTGAAAATGATAATGGATAAAGTTGGTGATGGTTGTTTTATAGTTCATAAATATGGTAAATTTCAAATTACAGCAAATACATTTCAAGATGTTGAAAAAGCTAAATCAATTTTATTAAATATAGCTAATCAATATATTGAATATAGAAATATTGAAGAACAAACTAAAACTGAAGAAACAAATGAAATACCAAATGAAGTTAATAAAAGAAAACATAAATTAGATAATAATACATTTTCAATTTTAGATAGTAGTGATGAAAATAATATTAGTGATGAAGATAATGACTATATAATACAAAGCACTCCGCCTAAAAAAGTTAAAACTAAAAATACTAATGATGATAATAATAATGATTTAGACAATATTGATATTAAACCAAAAAATTTAATAGATGAGTTTAATAAAATATCTAATTTATCAGTATGGGGTAATAAATCAAAAACCTCAGAAGTAATTAATTCGGTGGTTAATTCAAAGTTTATTGATTCTGAACAAATTATTAAATCAAGAAATGAAGAAAAAATCAAAAAAGAATTAGATGAACAAATAAAATCAATACCAAATAATAAAAAATCGAGTGTTAAAATGTCATGGGCTGATATGTGTGATACAGAAGACGAATATAGTGAATAAGATAATTTTAATCTTAATTTTTATTTTGTAATGAATATAAATTATAAAAAAATTGATTTAAAAATCTATTTTAATATCTTTTAATAAAATAAATTATGAATGCATCACCTTTTATTAAATGGGCCGGTGGTAAAACACAAATTATTCAAAATATAATAAATCAGTTTCCGGTTGAAATTGATAATTATTATGAACCATTTTTAGGTGGTGGTAGTGTATTAATTGAATTTTTAAATAAATTAGAATCTAACTATATAAAAATTAATAAAAAAATTTATGCAAATGACATTAATAAAGGTTTAATTATTACTTATAAAATTATTAAAAATAATGTAAATGAACTTATTAATAAATTAATAGAATTTAAACAAAATTATGATATTAATACTAATATAGGTGATTCAGAAACAAAACAAATTACACCGTTACCTACATTAAATGAAAATATTAATAAAGGTCGTAATTATTTATATTATTATTATCGTAAAAAATATAATGATTTAATTCAAAAATTAATAACAGATTCATCTTCCGGTATTACAACTGATGAATATATTGAAATTGCCGCATTATTTATATTTCTTAATAAAACTGGATTTAGAGGATTATATAGAGAATCAAATCATAAATTTAATGTTCCTTTTGGAAATTATAAAAATCCATCTATATTTGATAAGGATAATTTATTAAGATTAAACAATTTATTCAATAAATATAATGTAAAATTTAAAAATAAATCATTCTTAGATTTAAAATATAAACCTAAATCATTTATATATATGGACCCACCGTATTATCCTGAAAAAGATAATTCATTTGTTAGTTATACTTCGAATGGATTTGATATCAATGATAATAAAAAATTACTAGAACTAGTTTATAAATTAAATTCAGATGAATGTCAAATAATGATGTCAAATTCTAAAACTGAATGGATACTTGAAAATTATAAAAATTATCAAATTAATATAATTTCGTGTAAAAGAAGTATAAATAGTAAGAACCCGGATGCAACAACTGATGAAGTAATAATTAAAAATTACTAATAAAAAAATAATTTATATTTTTTATAAATTAATTACTAATTTCTTTCAAAAAATCATCAATATATAAACTTGTTATTTCAGATTTAACTAAATTATGTTTAAAATAATTAATATCCTTATTTGTAATATTCATTTTGCTATATTTTTTATTTTGATTATAATTATTATATAATATTAGACTTAAATCTTCATTTTTACCATTATCATTTTTAATTAAATCACGAATCATTAATGAAATTTTATCCCATGAATTTGTGCTTAATTTATGAATATCTTCATAATACGATATCCATATACTGGATAACATACAATATACTATAATCAAATTTGGAATGAATATAATATTTTGAATAAAATTATATTTTTTAAAGTTAAATATTAATAAAAATGATATAATTCCTAATAAGAATATTATAAATGTAAGAATATTATTAATACGTTTATATCGATTATATTTATAATTATGTATTTTTGAATAATAACCGGATTTAGCTAACATTTCATAATATTGAATAGTCATTTTTAATAATTCTATTTAAAAAATAAAAAGTTTAAAATATTGTTTTAATCAAATTTTTTATATTTATTAAATATCAAATATTTATTTGTTTTATTTATAATTCTTTTTGATTCATCAAATTGATATCTTAAAGTTATATCATAAAATTCAGAATCTTTATTTTTATCTATTAAATTAGTTTCTATTCTTCTATATCTTTCTAACATAATATTATGGTCATTAATAGTATTAAACATATAGTGTCTATAAATCATAATTAATACAACAAATATACCAATACAAATATGTTTAAAACGATTATTAATAATACCAAATAATTTAAGTTCATAATCGACTAATGATATAAATGATATTATCAAACAAAAATATGTAATATAATTATCATATTTATTAATTAAATTTAAAATTTCAAGGTGTTTATATTTATAATTTTGAATTTTATTAATTAATTGATTCATAATTTTATAATTGGTATTAAATTAAATATAAATTATCAAATTTTATACAATTTCTAGGTCATCTAAAACATTTGAAATAATTGTATCTTTATTTTGAATCAATGAATTATAAACTTCTGAATTTGAAAATTCATTTTTAAATAATTTAATAGATTGTGGATTAAATTTATTATTTTTAAGTAATGAATTATACTTATCAATTATATCATAAATATTATTATTATGTTTTAATAAATTAATAAAATATTGCCAATCATAAATACATTTATTATAAATTTCAATTTCAGAATGTGTAGATTTTAGAATAAATAATATTAAAATAATAAATATATTTATACATGCAATAATTATAACACCAAAATCTTTATGTATTGGTTCTTTAATTTCATCGAACCATATTAAATAAGATGCATTTGATAAATTTAATAAAACAATAATAAAGTAAATAATATTACATATACCTTTAGATATATCTATTGATTGAAAATAAATCCATTTAATAGCAATACTTTTATCATAAATATTACTATTTTCAACTGGAATATTATTATTTACATATATATCATTATCATTATCTAAATCTTCATTATAATCATTTTCAAAAATTAATCTATTATAAAGATTTTTATTATTAAACATATATTTTATTATTAATAATTATAATTATTAATATTTATAAATTCATTCTATTAAAAGTATATTCAATTTTAGAACGAAGATTGTATTGATAAAAGTATAATAAAAATCCTGAAACTACTCCTCCACTTAATTCTTTTACTTTCGAATGTTCAAAACCATATAAACCATTTAATGGAAATGGTATGAATCCAATGATATTACGAATAATATATGCGGAAATAGCAATTATAGATAAGTGAATAACAATTTCTAAAAATAATCTATGAATACTTTTATTATCATTATCCTTTTTATTAAAATGACCAATTTTCATATCAAGCCATTTTGAAAATGAAATAGCAAAAATAAAATATAAAACAGTGATAAAAACGATATCAATAATTTTAATTGAACGAATAATTAAATCATCTTTTAAAGATTGTTCGGACATTTATTATAAAAAAATATTAAAATTTGATAATAAATGAAAAAATTAAATATATTACTTAATAATATTAAAAATGATAGATTCATCAAATAATAAAGTAAAAAAACAAAGATGTTTTCAATGTAATAAAAAAGTTGCACTAAATTATTATGAATGTAAATGTGATAATATATATTGTGAAAATCATAGATTTCCATTTGAACATCATTGTTCATTTGATTGGAAAAAAAATAAATTAAATGAATTAAATACGATATTGATGAGTGGTAAAACATTAAAAAGAAAAATAGAAATGATATAAAAATCTTGATTGTTTTTTTTATTATAAACTTTACTATAATTTATATTAAATAAACTAAAATAAAAAAATTTGATATTAATATAAAGACAATTGTATTAATAACAATTATAAATATACATAATGTCAACTGAATCACCTAAAACAAGAACTTTAACTGGATACATGGTTTTCGCAATGGAACAACGTTCTACTGTTGAAAAAGACCAACCAACTTTAAAATTCGCTGAAATCAGTGTTGAATTAGGAAAACGTTGGAAAGCGTTAACTGATGAACAAAAAGCAGCATATAATACTAAAGGTAAAGAAACTGTAATTGAAGTTAAACCTAAAAAAGCTAAGAAAACTAAAGCAACCCCAGTAGCAGCTATTCCAGCAGTAGTTGTAGCAACACCTGTTGTTGAAACTGCAAAAAAGGGTAAAGGTAAAAAAGGTAAAGCAGAAATTGCAGCACCAGTCGCAACTCCTGTCGTAGTTGTAGCTGAAGATACTAAACCAACAAAAGGTAAAAAAGGTAAAGCATCAAAAGCAACTGAAACAGTAGATACTACTTCTGCACCTGTAGCAGAAAAACCTAAACGCGGTAAAAATGCATTTATGTATTTCTTAGATGAACATCGTGCAAGTGTTAAAGCACAATTAACTGACGCAAAACAAGATGCAGGTGTAACTGATGTTACTAAAAAGGTATCTGAAATGTGGAAAGCTTTATCTGATGCAGAAAAAGCGCCATTTGTTGAAAAATCTAAAAATAAAGCGTAAGTTTTTAAATAAATTTTTATTTTTTTATTTAAAATCTATTTAATTATCATAATATAAATGTCAATTATGTTAGATAATTTTAAAAAAGGTATAGTTATAATACCAACACAAGGATTAGGAAATCGTTTTCGTATGATGGCTTGCACATATGCTTTATGTAGAAAATTAAATTTAAAAATGTTTATTAATTGGGAACCTGCACAAGAATGCTCTATTTTATTACATGAATTACTTGATAATAGTTCAAATACTCATTTATATAATACAATTACTCCTCAACTACTTAATAATACAAAACAAAAATACCTATTTCATGGATTAATTCATGCTGAACAATTTATTAATAACTTATCGAATATACCTGAAAAATATGATTATTTAGTTATTATGGGTGGTCATGAATTTAAATTAAAATCAATGAATATAAATGAATTTTTATATTATAAAAATGAATTTTATCAAACTATTAAATTTTCGGAAGTCGTTAATGCAGAATTATCTAAGTATGACAATTATCTAAATCGTAATTATATTGGTATTCATTATCGTGGTATCCAACAAGCCTATGATTCGGCTGATATTAATAATCCTATATTCATGTCTAAACCATATAATCCAGTTGATTTTACAATTAATTCTCCTTTAAATGAATTTATAGATATAATCCGTCATCTTAAATCTAATTTACCATTATTAATAATTTCGAATACACCGGATATAATTATAAATAAAATTAAAAATGAATTTCCAAATAAAGAAATATTAATCACACATCCTTCTAAATTCGAACGTAATAATTCAGATGCAATTATATCAAGTTTTGTTGATATGATTTTACTTTCACGTTCTAAATTAATTATTGGAACTTATTATTCATCATTTTCAGATGAAGCTGCATTATTTTCATGTGTTCCTAAAATAACACCTGTGTCTGATTATATTAAAAGTAATCCTAAATTATCGGAAGGATATCATTCTTATGGTTATGGTGTTTATATTACATTTAGTAATTATATTTATTTTGGATTATATATGAGTAATTACCATATGATAAAATATTTTACATTATAAAAATTATAAAAAAATTGATTAATTCATATTTAATTAATTTCTATTATTAATTCAAAAATTAATAGTTATTATTTCAATGAGTAATTCAAATTATAATAATCAAAATATAACAGCTTCTGATTTAGATTTGCCTGTTAGTCCTTCTAAATTACGAAGAACATCTACTAGATTATCAACTGAATATGGTAAATATAGTTTTAGTATTATTATTCCAGATTTAGAATCAAAAAAAAATTTATATTACATTGATAATATTATCATTCATGATAAGGGAGAAGATTTATATGCAACCGATACGGGTAGAAAATTTATTATGAATGAAATATATAGAACAATGCGATTTGCAAACGATATAACTATTAAATTATAATCTAATTCTAATTAATCCATAATAATTTATTAGAATAAGATATTTTATTTTTTAAATATTATCTAAAATATATGTAATTGTTTCTAGACTTTTATTTTTATTTCCTAAATATGGATTAAATTCCATTATATCTAAACCAATCAAATCTAATTTAAATGAATTTATTATTTTTATGATATCATTTGGTTTTAATCTATTCTTACCAGGATAACCTGTTGAATCACAAAATATAGAGTCTAATACATCTACGTCTAAACTTATATAAATCATTGGATTTTTAGATAATGATTTAATTTTTCTTTTTATATTTTTTATTATTTTTGAAATATCAACATTTTTTTTAAAGTAATTTATATTGTTATTTTTCAATATAGTCCATTCTTGTGGTTCAACATCATCTAATCCAATATAAAATAAATTTGTTGGTTTTAGTAAATTATTTTTTTTATTTTGTGAATTTAATCCAAGTAGAAAACTTAATGGCATGCCATGATAATTACCTGATTTTGAAGATTCGATTGTATTAATATCAGCATGTGCATCAATATATATTAGAAAAAGGTCATTATTTTTAAAATTATTTAAATAATGATTAAAAATAGGAACAATTAATGAATGGTCTCCTCCTAAAAATAAACATTTTTGTTCATTTTTGTCTATTAAAGTATTTAATTGTTTTTCAATATTATTCCAATTATTATAAATAGATTTTCTATTATCATAATTTATTAATTGGTATTCTAGATTCATTTTTTTACAAATATCAATTCCACCATATTGAACACCATCTTTTTTTTGTCCTTGCTTACATGGAATAACATAAATATTAAATTTATTCATATTAATATTTATATTATATTTTGTTTATTTTTTCTTCAATAGTGCATCCATTCGGAGTCATTTTTCCCCAAAAATAATTATCTGCATATTTATCACTACCGGGTGGTATTTCAAAATAACGTTTATTTACCATTTCAACATATAAATTATTCCATAATGAATATAAATGTTTGGATGTTGGATTCGAAAATATAATAGGTTCAACGGTTGCATCAATTAATTCCCAAGGCTTAGGTTTTAACATAAAATGTATTACTTTAGGTTTTTCAATCATTCCGAATCTAATAAAATCGGATACAACTGTTGGAGAACAATTATAAATCATAGGTAATATAGAACATTCAATAAAACCAGAATTAGAAATTTTATTTAACATATCTTGGTCAGTGTTTATTTTTAAAAAACCATCTAATCCTAGATTAGTTAATTCTCTAAATAAAACTGTTGTAATTTCCATTTTGGGTTCAGTAATAATAACACCACTATTAAATGCATTGGTAGTTAATACAACATATACTTGTCCATCCGATTGAACACTTGCTTGCATATCATTAGTCATATAAATTCTAGAGAAGGATTTTTTTTGATTATCTCTTTCAGTAGGTGTAGTATCATATTCAAATAAATGGTCTATATTTTCTAATAATAATAAATCAGTATCTAAATAAACTATTTTATTGAATTGAGTTAATGCAAAAATTAAATATTTACCATAATAATGTTTATTAATAATAGCATCGATTAATTCATTATTATTAGTAAATGATTTTAATGTATCTCTTAAATCACAATAAATAACTGGTATATGATGTTCTTTTAAAATTCTTTTAACATTTTCAGATACTTTTTCAATAATTAAAACAACGAACGGATATTTGCTACCTAATTTTTTTAAATTATAATTTAATAGTAATACCCCTTTTAAATCACGGTCATTAGCCATATAGGCGACATAAGCATTTACCATATTTTTAGTATTAATATTCGATAGTTTAGGAGAATCAGTTGATTTATTTTTCTCAATAATTTCTAAATAAATATTGTTTTTAGACATAATTGTAATATAGCTAAATAAAATTATAAATAACTTTATATTTATAATAAAAAAATATTTAAAAAAGAATAGAGTTTAAGTGAGTTGAATTAAATAAATCATTTAAAATAAAAATTATATTAATGTCATTTGGTATTTAATTATTAGTTTTATGTATTTTAATATATTCTTGTAATAATTCTGTATATTTATGATAAGTTGTTCTCATTTCTTTATAAAAGTTTATAAATGTTTTATGTTCTTCACTTCTAGGATTAAATAATCCAAATTTTATATCAGCTTCAACTTCTTGATAGCCTACACAAATTATACGTAATTCTCTATTATGTAATCTAGGCATATTTGCATATTTAAAAGGAGTTCCAAGTATTTTTTCACCGGCAGTTCCTTCTGTTTTATAAGTTCTAGTTTTGACTTCAATAATATGTTCATCAGACATCCAATCAGGAATTTTATTCTCTTTTTTAGGCGGTCTTATAATATCTTCATTAATTAATAGATATAACTCATGAACTAATTCTTGTCCAAAAACTGTAGTCCATTGTTTATTACCAGTAATATTCATAATTTTATTACCCCATTCTTTTTCTTTTTTATTATCTAGAGAATTAAGAAAGGTTTCATCTGCAAAAACCCATCTTAGGACATCTAATTCTTTTAATAAACGAATATTATCATTTTTAATATTTTTTAAATATTTATGAATATCATTTATTAAGTTGGTTTTAGATTGGTCTAAAGATGTATTTTTCAATGTTTTAGTAATAACATTAATCGAGTCAGTCTTTTTTGATGATTTAATTAATGGTTTTGAAGGCAATGGTTCAGATTCATTTTTATCATCATCAGATGTATAAGGAACTATCAAATCATCTTCAATTTGAAGAGGTTTAGTTTTTACTTTACGGGAAACACTAGTATTATTATCGATACTAATGGAATTTAAAATTTCTTTAGCTTTTCTTGGAAAATTACGTGTAACGGTTTGAGTAGAACTAGACATTAATTTTTTATAAATTAATTCTAAAAAATTGTTTTAATCAAATTTTTTATTAATGAACATATGTCAGTTATACAATTTATTTACAAAATAAAAATTGTTGAAATTAATTTATTGACTGATTTTACCATCTTTATATAAGCCAACATATTCACCTTCTTCATTGTAAAGATTATTAGTATCTTTATCTAAGTAATATGTAATTTTATTAATAACGACTGGAACAGTTTCAACTTCTTGTTCTTCTTGTTCTTCTTGTTCATTATCTTCTTGTTCTTGATTATCTAAAGTAGTTTCTTTTAATTGTTGAGAAATTTGAGAAACTTTTTCATCTTCATCAGTAGAAACATTTTGTTGTTCTTTAGGTAAAGCAGCAATTTTAATATTATATTCTTCTTTTAATTTAGCTGCTTCATCATAATAAGGTTTCTTTTGGTCTTTAGGTAATGCTTTCCACATATCAGAAACTTGTGATTTAATTTCATTATTAGAAATATCAGGATTAGATTTAGATAATTCTAATTTCATATTATCACGATGTTCAATTAAGAATAATTGGAATGCACTAGATGGTTTTTTAATACCATTTGATTTTTTAGGTTTTTCAGCATTTTCAGGTTTAACTTTTTTAACCTTTCTAGCTTTAATTTCAACTGGTGGTAAAGCTTTAGCTTTTTCATTCCAAATATCTTTTTCAGATTGAGTATAAGTATTCCATTTAGCAGATTGTTTTTGTCCAATTTCACCAAATGAAATTCCAGGGAATTCAGCTACAATAGAAGCTCTAATTTCTTTACAGAATAACATATAACCACTAATATGTTTCATTTTAGGAGCATTATCATCAACTTTAGGTTTAACTAAAACAGGTGGTAAAGCTTTTGCTTTAACATTCCATTCTTCACGTTGTGCATCAGTTAATGCTTTCCATTCAACAGAAATTAAATGAGACATTTCACCAAATTTAGCATTTGGATTTTTCTTTTTAATTTCTTCACGATTTTCTTTAGTAAATAAGTTATAACCACTTACCGGTACATATCTAGGAACATTTGGATCAACAGTTTTTTTAACAGTTTGTTTAACTAATACAGGTGGTAAAGTTTTAGCTTTTTCATTGTATTGTTCTTGTTGTTCTTTGGTTAAAGCTTTCCACTTTAAACCAGTTTTACTACTAATTTCTCCAAATTTACATCCTGGATTTTCACGAATAACAGTCTCGCGAATTTCTTTTGAAAATAAACCATAACCAGATTGTTTATAAAAACGAGGCTTACCGTCATCAACACGCTCACGTCTCGGAATTTTAACTTCTAAATTTTCAACTAAGGTATTTGCCATAGTTAAAGCTTCAGTTTCATTTATTTGAGAATATTTGCCAGCTAATTGCTTTGCAAATTCTTGCATTTGATTTTGAATAACAGATTTAATTGCAGTTTTGTTAGACATCTTAGGTTTTTAAAATATGTATTATATTTTTTTATCAATAATAATTCCTCATTATAAATTAAATCAAATTTTTTTTATTTTTTCTATTTATTTTATTTATTGTAAATTTTGATATATATTTATACATATTTTTTATAATATAAATTAAATTAATAATGTCTCCTATTACAAATACTTATTTACGTAAATATGGTTCTCTAATTGACCAAATATCTAGAGTTCAAATTCGTAAAATACATCCATATACTCTTTTAACTAATCTTGAAATTGATATACCTACTATTCAACGTTTATTAAATAAAGAACATGTTATTGAAATTGCTAATGAAATTATTAAATATCAAGATTTATTATATGATAATCGTATATTATTAGGTTATTATGCTGAAAAATTATGGTTAATTGACGGTATGCATCGAATATTCGCTCTAAAATATTTAAAAGAGACTAATCCTGAGTTTATTTTACAGAATCCAATTTGGATACATATAAAAGAATGTAAATCAATGGAAGAAATCAGTGAAACTTATCGTATGGTCAATCGTAATTATCCTCTAGATGAATTTCAAAATAGTCTGTTATCAAATTCAAATACAGATGAACATATAATTTATGTGGATTTATTAAAATATTTCAATCAAAAATATAAATCATATTTATCAAAAGAAAATGTGGAACCACGTATTCCAGGTATTAATATCGAAAAAACTATAAAAAAAATGGCAAATATACGTATGCAGACCGGTGAAACTTTAATACAATTTCTAAAAATAACTAATTCAATCGAATTAATTGATAAAATTGAACAAATAAATTTAAAAGTAAAAGAATCATTTATGCAATTATATGCTAAATTAGTTATAAAACATAGAACAAATGAAACTGATAAAAAATATATTAAATATCGAGACCAAATATCTGCTAAATCTAAAAATGGAAACGAACTTTATATAGGATTACCTATTGATTGGTTTAAATTATTTTATGATATAAATTATCCACTTATTTATCCAGATTATCAGATTGTAAATAAGTCAGATATTGTAAAAGATGTTTGGAATAATCATTCAACAGAATTAGATTATGCTATGTGTTTTTGTTGTGAAAAAAATCAAATTCAAAAAGATAATTGTCATATGGGACATATTTTAGCTAAGAGATATGGTGGATTATTTACAGTTGATAATTTACGTCCAATATGTATATCATGTAATTGTAGAATGGGTACTATTGATTTATATGAATTTAAAAATAGTATAAAGAATGATATGGATAATATAACTGATAATTTGATTGAATAAAATCAGTCTTAATAATATTTTATAAAGATATATAATAAATAATGAATGGTTATTTAATAGGTTCAGTAATTGGAACATGTTTAGCAATATTTGATTTAGTATTTTTAGGTTTAATAAAAGAAGTCTATTTAGGTAATTTTAATAAAAATTGGATATGGCTTGCATGTATTGGTTATGGATTTGTTCCATTTTTATTTTATAAAGGATTACAATATACATCATTAACTATTTTAAATTTATCATGGGATATTATGAGTGATATTATAGTCACTTCTGCCGGTATTTTATTTTTTAAAGAATATATTGGAACTACTAAAGCAATTGGTATCGCATTTGCTATAATTGCATTAATGATTATGAGTATTGAAGATTTTATAAATGTAACTAAAAATTAATTTTATTAAATAAATTATATTCATTTAATAAAGTTATTATTCTATTGTAAATTTTTTAAGTCATCCGGTAATGCATTCATTTGTTGTTGTAATTCAGATTGAAGTTGCTCTTGATATTGTAATTGAATACGTTTATTCATTTCTTCTATTTCTGAAATAGGAACCTTTTGACCATTTGGTAAATAAACCATTGGAATACCATTTGAACCAACTTCTACTGGTAATTGTTGTCCATTTGGTAAAAATACTTGGGGAACACCTGGATTAGGTGGTTTAACAACAATTTGGTCTTCTGGTGTAGCATGTTCTTTTGCTAATTCACGATAAAAATTTAATAATGTTTTATCTTTACAGAAGTTTTTTAATTTCATTGCAGTAGGTTTTAAATTTTGACGAATATTATTTTTATCAAACGTATTATTTGTATGTGCAATACATACAATTGAAGATAAAGGAGGTAATTGAATTAATGGTGCTGTATAATCTTTTAAAAATACCTTTTCTTCTGCCTTTTCAGCTTCATCGTCATATTTATGGTCCTTTAAAAAAGATTTATGATATGCAAATGTTCCGTTAGTTGCATGTTGTTCTGCTATTTTGTTAAAAATATATGTTTTATCTAATTGAGTAAAATAAATATACATTTCACTACTACCACAAATAATAGCTTTACGACCTTGCATAAATCCAATTGCTGTTTTTACACGGTCGGGTGGATAATAATCATCATCATCCATACATACAATATATTCACCTTTAACAAGAGAATTTAACATATTACGTTTTTTACCTAATTTTAATTTTTCAGGATGATGAATATATCTAATATTTTTATTTTTATTATGTTTATCAATTATATCTTGATTTGATTCTGGTGAATCATCTAAAATAATTAATTCCATACGATTAGCCGGCCATTCTTGATAATTAAATATATGACATAAGTAAGGTAAGAAACGACGGCGATTATATGTAGGACATATAACAGATACAAATGGTTTAGCAGACATCTTTATATATTATAATTTTTATTATTAATAATTATCTTTAAATTAATAAAGATTTTATATTAAATATAATTATAATTTTTATTATTAATGGCTAGTTCTTTATCAACCAATTTAAAAAGTCAATCTAATACTATAAATGATATTGATCACTATTCTTTAAAAGATGAAGAATTCACTTCAAAATATATTTCTAATTTAGATAGAGGTGGTAATTGGGATTTAAATAATTTTAAAACAATCATCAACTGGCTTAATATTGCTAATTTATATATATTACTTTTAAATAATTCTATTGAATATTATACTAATTTAATTAATCGTGTCACTATATGGTGTTTAATTGTCTCAACATTAAGTTCAACTATATCATTTTCACAATTTTCTATTTCAGAATCAGAATATCCAAAAACATCCTTTACTTTAAAATTTATTTTTAGTTTTACTAGTGTAATTACAACAATATTAAGTGGTTATTTAAAAATATCAAAAGCAAAAGATAATTTAGATAAAGCAGTCGAATTTCAAAATAGATGGATGATATTTGCAACTGAAATTAGTAGTCAATTACAATTACCTCTTAATATACGATTGAATGCTACTAAAATTATTATTAATTCAAAAGATACATTTAAACATTTATTTAATACTCGTATTTATTTTCCTGAAAATGTAAAAAATAAAGTTTCAAAATTATTAGAAAATGAAGCTATTCGATTACATAGTTTTAAAACTCATGTTGAAAAACCGTTTCAATCTAATAAAAATAATGATAATGACAATGAGATTAGTATCAATATATTAGATAAAAAAGAAAAAGCTGATATCAAGTATATTTATGATTCTAGTCGATTAAATATTTACTTTATTTTTAAAGACCTTATTTATAATGAAATTAAAAACTTTGAGCAATATTTAATTACAAATGATATTAATTTTAAAAATAAAAGATTAAAATTTACAATGACTCCTTCACGAATAGTTATTGCTGTATTTGATAAAAATGATAATTTATATAATGATGTAAATAATTTATCTTTATTAAAAAGTACATATACTAAAGAACCATTTATTAATAATCCATTAACTGATTTTAATAGTATTCGTAATAATTTAAATGATATTACTAGTGAAACTAATAAGCCAAAGAAAAATATACGTATTAATGATAATTATAATTTAAGAGATAATGATTCAAATGATTTTTTTAATGATACTGATTCGGATAGTGATTCAATATTATCATCTATTAAAAACAATACAAAAAAAGATGAACACTTTATTTTAGATAAAAATAATACTTCTTTACATAATATTATTATTGATTCACCACAAAATGAATTACAAGAAGTTATAGAGAAATATGAAGAAACTAAATCTATTAATAATCCAGTTAATAAACTTATTAATGAAATAAAGAAAAATGAAAATAATATTTCCTCTGATAGTAATAATTCTGATTAATTTCTTGATAATATAAAATTTATTTTGGTTTTTCATTAAAAATACAAAAATGATTTTAATTTGCCTAAATTGCTAATCTAAAATCATTTAGACTTTTATCATTAATTAGATTTATAATCATACTTTTTTAATAATTCGTTTTTAAAGATTTGTATCTAAACTTTAAATTATTCAATTAATTTATTATCCACTATAAATAGAATAATTTATAACTAAAATTATCGTATAATTGATATATAGTCTTACGAATGAATTAGTTATAGTGATTAATATCATATATAAATATGCGTAAAGCATCGAATTATATCAATTGAATCTAGTCTAACTAAAATTATCGTATAATTGATATATAGTCTTACGAATGAATTAGTTATAGCGATTAATATCATATATAAATATGCGTAAAGCATCGAATTATATCAATTGAATCTAGTCTAACTAAAATTGTCGTATAATTAATATATAGTCTTACGAATGAATTAGTTATAGTGATTAATATCATATATAATTATGCGTAAAGCATCTACTTATATCAAATGAATCTAGTCTAACTAAAATTGTCGTATAATTAATATATAGTCTTACGAATGAATTAGTTATAGTGATTAATATCATATATAATTATGCGTAAAGCATCTACTTATATCAAATGAATCTAGTCTAACTAAAATTGTCGTATAATTAATATATAGTCTTATGAATGAATTAGTTATAGCGATTAGTATCAGATAATAAATAACTATAAAATTTGATTTATTTTATTTTATTTTAAATAGTAATTAATACAAAATAAAAATGGAAACTACTGATGTATATCATTCACATTTTCATAAATATAATGAAGAAAATCTACGTGTATGTGTTAGTAAATTAGAAATAGGAAAATTATTAATTTTTCCAAGTAATTCTACATATATAATAGGTGTAAATGCATTGAATAATGATTCTAAAGATTTTTTAAAGGAAATTACCAAAACAAAAGATGAAGAATTGATTATGTTTGGATTATCATGGGATTTATTAAGATTATTATATCCAATAACAAATGATTTATATAATAAGATAAATGATTTAATTCAAAGATATCCTTCTGATGAAATGGTTATTAATTTTAAAATAAATAAAATTAATTATAAAATATGTCTTCCAAAAGACCCAATTTTTAAACGTATATTAGAATTATTTAAATTGCCTATTATTGGAACTAAAGCAACTAATTTACAATATGGATTTGATTGTATTAATACTGAAATGACTGAATTTACATTTAAAAATTATGGTATTGATGTATTATTAAATGATAATCCTTGTAAATATGCGATTGATTATACATATATAAATGTTGATGTTGATAATGATTTACCAACAATATATATACCAGGTTTTAATTTCAATTTATTTAATAAATATTGTAAAATAAATATTAATCCAGAATATAATAAGAATATTAATTTTTCTAAAAAGAAAAAATCATTTATGTTTAATTTTATTGATTTTGATAATTCAACAAATGATAAAAAAGAATATAATAATGAAATTCAAAATGCAGTTATAAAGTATTTAAATAATTCAATAGTTATTGATTTTAATGGTAAAAATAAAATTTTATCATTTAAGGCTGCCGCATACGTTGATTTATCTGTATCCGGTGATATAAATGAAGCTTTATTTAATATATATAATGTTTTATATCAAACAATAGATGTAGATATTTATAATATATTGTTCTTTGATTATTATAGTAATAAAAATGAATATATACAACTTTATTATATTATTTATAAATATTGTGAAGGAAAACAATTAGTAATTCCATATCAATGTTTTACAGATGAAGAAAGAGAACGTTGGGCTTATTCTGATATTGATAATGAATTAATTGAATACGAAAGAATTGAGGAAAATGAAAGAATTGAGGAACAATTAGAAGATTATCAGGAAAAAGAATTAGATATTATTAATGAAGAATAATACTAAATTTGATTATACTAATTATAATTTTTGAAAATTTGATTACACTAATAAATTTATTATATAAATTTGATTATAAAGATAATTTTTATTTTTATAATTAAAATAATGTCTTATTTATTAATTGATTTATCATATTATAATTTTTATAGATTTTATGCTATAAAACAATGGTATACTCGTGCTCATCCAGAGGATAAATTTGAAGATGATTATGATTGGTCTAAAAATACATTATTTTATGAAAAATTTAAGAAATTATATTTGGAAACATTATCAACATTTCAAAAGAAATTTAAACCAATTAAAATTATATTATGTCGTGATTGTCCTCGTTCAACTATTTGGAGAATGTCAATTTTTAGTGAATATAAAGGAACTAGAGATTTAAATAATAAGAATTTTACTGGAGGTAAAAATATTTTTGAAAAAATCTATAATGAAATATTACCAGAAATTCTTGAAAAAAATAAAAATATGAAAATGATTTGTGTACCACAATTAGAAGCGGACGATTTAATATATTTAACCATAAAAAATATTAATGAATCTACTACAATAAATAAACCAGAAATAATTAGAGTAATATCAAGTGATAATGATTTATTACAAATTGTTGGTGAATTTGATAATGTTGATTTATTAGATGCAAAAATGAAATCTTATAAAGAAAAAGCGGGTAAAACGCGTGATGAAACATTATTAAAAAAAATAATATTAGGAGATACAAGTGATAATATACCGAAAGCATTTAAAAAGGTGGGTGAAAAAACAGCAATACTATTAATAGAAAATCCTGAAAAATTAATGGATAAGTTAAAAGAAGATAAAGATGGTTTTGAGCAATTTGCTAAAAATAAATTGTTGGTTGATTTTCATTATATTCCAGAAGAATTACAAGAAAATTATAAAAATAATGTATTTAATTTTATAGATTTTTAAATTAAATTGATGATAAAATAAAAATAAAAATATTTTTTTTATTATATCATCATTTTTATATATAGATGTCAAATAATTCAGTATTAAGTTCTAAATACGCAAATATTGAAAATTTAAAAGTCTCAAATATTTCAGGTAATTTACCATTTAATGATAATATAAATATTAAAGGTAGATTATTTTTAAACCAAACTAAATATCCTGAATATGATAATGAAGTAGTGACTAAGAAATATGTAGATGAACGTGTTAATACTTCTATTAATGAATTAGATGTTATTTCTGTAGATAAAAATACATCATTTATAGATTATAATAACTTACAAAATACTTTTTATACACATGTTGGTGGTTCTAATAATGATATTAATTCTAGAATATCCATTGATAATAGCGGTAATGTATATATGTCAGGAGTATTTCAAAGTAATGAATTGAATATTTATGATTCTACAAATAATAAAATACCGGTTGCAAGCACCTTTAAAGATGGAGACCAATCATTATTTTTAACAAAATATAATAATTCAGGAGTTAATCAGTGGAAAACTAAAATAGGTGGATATTATGCCAAAAGGGAACCTAGTATTTATACAACATCTAAAGGTAATATATATGTTTCAATGTTATCATATGATGACGATATAATTAAAATTTATGATACTACAAGCGATACTACACCTGTTAAAACTTTGCCACAATATTCAAATGATGACGCAAATACAATATTTGTTAAATATGATACAAATGGTATATTTAAATTTAATTTACGTATAACAAGTTTTGAAGAAGAATTTACACCTAGTTTTACGGCTAATAATACTATTACGTCCGATTTAAGTGAAAATATATATATAGCTGGTTATTATAATGGTATAGGTTATAATGTGTATGACTTAAGTAGCGATATTGTTCCAAGTTTTACATTTAGAAATGAAAATACCAATATTCCATCTTATTTTATAGTTAGTTTCGATAAAGATGGTAAATTTAGATGGGCTAATCATATACAAGGTGGGTTAATACCAAATACTGAAGTATCACCACCAGATAATATACGATTAATAAATATTGGTTTAAATTGTGATTCAAATAACAATTTATATTTAACTTCTTCATTTTATGACGAAGTATTTATATTTAGACCTTTTATAATGAATAATTGTAATTGTGATTGTGATTGTGAATCTAATTGTAATCATTCATGTAGTCATAATTGTTTATGTAATAATTGTAATTTAGAATGTTATGATTCATCATATAATTGTTGTAATAATGATTGTAGTTTTAATAATTATAATACAATTGAAAATATAATTTTAAATAATGGTTATGGATTAGGATGTTTTACTATTAAATTTAATAAATGTGGTCAATATCAAAGTTATAACAAAGTATTAACTTTAACATATGAAAACTATATACCAGGAACTTTACAAACATCTAACTGTGTAGATAGAAATGGAAATTTATATTTATGTTTTAGTAATATATATGTTTACGAATATGCAGTATTTGATACATCAAATAATACAGTTCCAGTATTATTATACAATAATACTACCGAATCAGATATTTTTGTTTCTATTTTAAAATTTAATAATAAAGGTCTGTTGGATTGGAACAATATTATTAAAACAAATTATACTGCTGATTTGGATTTGGTAATGAATCCAACTATATGTTGTGATAATAGATATATTAGAGATAATTTAATACCAAGTATATATATTCATTTTAATGGTGTGGTAAATAAATTTAATGGTGGTTTTAATTTTTATAATTCAGATTCATTAAATCATATAGCTTATGTATTACAAAGTAAAGATTATTATTTTGGTGAAAACACTATACATAGTATAATAGCAAAATATAATGAAAATGGTAATTTTCAATGGGCATCTACTTGTGCAGCTTATTTATATAATGAAGGATTTTATACAAATGTCATTAGTAATGATATTAAATCAGATAAAGAAGGACATATTTATATATCAGGTTCATATTGGGGTGATTCTATATCTATTTTTGATGTATCAACTAATGGTCCAAACGATGAACCTATAAATATTTTAGAAAATAATGGTGATTTTGATTGTTTTTTAATTAAATATAATAGATATGGTTTAATAAATGATAATATTTATCGTAATTTATATATAGAAGATACTAATTTAATACCAAATGCTTATGAAAAATCAGTAGTAATTACTAATAATTATAATAATGGTTTAGTTAATTGTAATATTTTAGAATATATTCCATCCGAATATAAATATAATTTTAGAAGAACAATTACTATATCAGATGCATTAGACTTAGTAGCAAATAATGGTAAATGGATACCTAAAGTACAAGTTGAACAAATTAATTTAACAAAAGATTTAGATGTAATTGATACTAACTCAAAATTAAGTATAATTGATTATAATCAAATTAACAATACAACTTGGACAACATCAATAAAAGGATTGGATGATGAACAAAATTGCAAATTATCTACTGATTTAGAAAATAATTTATACGTGATAGGTACATATACAAGTAATACAGTAAATGTTTATTATATGAATAATTCAAATTGGTCCCCAATGAATAAATCAGGTAATAAAGATATATTTATTACAAAATATACAAACAGTGGTTCTCTTGCTTTTTTAACTAAAATCCAAGCTAATTTAGATAATTCAAGCTCACCAAATTTATTTACGGATGAATATGGTAATTCATATGTTACATTTGTGACTGCTGATAATTCAACCGATGATGTATATATTTATGATAATAGAGATAATTTTAGTAATTCAATTAAAACTATTTCAGGAATAAATAGTAAATCTACTGTAATTGTTAAATATGATAAAAATGGTATATTTATTTGGAATATTTTAATTACAGGATATTTATTAGATACAAGTGGTAATTCAGATTCTATATCCGTTGTAGATAAAAATGGAAATTTATTTGTATCATCTTATTTTAGAGATGGTTATAAAATTATAGATTCTGCTGGAATTGAATCAAGTAGCGTAAATCATAATGCAGATAGTTTATATTTAATTAAATTTAATAGTATAGGTAAGTATGAATGGACAACATATATATTAAATAATAATGTTAAAAACTATAAATGTGCAATATCAATTGATAATAAAAATAATAATATTATTGTATCAGGTATTTATAATTCTAATATAGTAGTAAATAATATTATAAATGGTATTAATGAACAATTTACAAATATAAATATTAATAATGGTAGTGACGGTAATTATTTAATTTCATATGATGCATCATCCGGAAAATGTAATTGGACAACAATAAATAATGTAGATACATCAATTAAAAATGTAGTTTCTACATGTGATTATGATGGTAATATATATTTCGCAGCTCAAGTATCAGAAACAACTTTATATATGTATGATACTCGTTCAACTAATTTAGTAAGAAATACATTAGATATTCCAACATATTATAATGATACTATAGTTTTAATAAAATATAATAAAAATGGTATTATTCAGTGGTATACTTTTGTATCTGGATTCTCAGAATTACCATCATTAAGTGTCGATAATCGTTTTATAAAAGGTTTAAATAGAAGTAGCGTTTATTTATCAGGTTCTTATACAAGTGATGGTGAAGGTGGTGATATTTATTTATATGAAGCCGTAACATCAGGACAACCTTCATCTTATCAATTATTATCACAGGTATATTATGATTCATTTTTAGTAAAATATTTTGTTGATAATGGTGAGTTAGACTGGATAACAAAAGTAGGTGGTTCAAATAATACTATAAATTGTAGTATAGCTGCAACAAGTGATGGACATGTTTATTTAGCAGGTGAATTTAATTCTGGTTCAATTAATGTATATCAAGGATTGACTTTTGGATTAAATCCAAATATTAATATTGCAACAACTATAAATAATTTAAATGCAGGAACATATGATATATTTTTAATTAAATATAATAGATATGGTATAGTCAATAACAATAATAATTTATTTGGTAGAGAATTATATTTAGAAAATAGAAGTGAAATACCTGATGGAACTGAAAAAACTATTATAATTGCTAATAATGTTCAAAATAATAATAATGTTGCACCTACCAATATATGTTTAATGATAATCGATTATAATGACCCCGGATATTCCGCGTATAGAACATTATGGTTTGCAGAAGGTGTAACTATGGTTTCATATGGTGGTAAATGGATAATGAAATCATAATCAACTGGTGATGGATTACCTAAAAGAAGTATAGTAATGTGGGGTGGAGACCAAAATGATATTCCAGCAGGATGGGCATTATGTGATGGTAGTATTTTTCATGGTGTAACTACACCAGATTTACGTGGTCGATTTGTATTAGGTTATAATCCTAATGTATCAATTGCAACCGACAGTTCAGGAAGTAGAGCCCCAGTAAATTCAATAGGTAATGTTAGTGGTGAATTAAATCACGAATTAAAGATTGGTGAAATTCCAGCACACACACACGGAATATCGGATGATGGTCATTCACATTCAGTTAATTCGGATGATGCAGGTTCTACTGGTGGTTCAACATTTGGTCAAAGTACCGGTAGTGATACACTTGGTGGTGGAATATCAGGAACAAATCTCGCATATACTGGTATTTCAAATAAATGGACAGGTGGTCATAATTCAGCAGTAGATGGAACAACTAATTTAGCACCTAATGTTGCATATACAGAAACCCACAATAATATGCCTCCATATTTTGTATTAGCTTATATTATGAAGTGCTATTAGGGAAAACTTCGTTTTTCCCCTTAAACCCCTTTCCTTTTTATTTTAAAATTAAGTTTCTTTCATACTATCTCTTTAGTTTCATTATGTTATTTTACAATCAAATTATAAATCAATTTAGTTAATAAATTGGCGTAATATAATACAATTTTACATTATTCAACATACTGATATGTAAGATTATGTAATACCTGTATAGATTAACGCAAATTAATTAAGAATTATAAAAATATTTTTATTAAAAAATAATTAATTTAATAAAATAATATATTTATTTTGTAAATAAGTTTTTTATAAAACAAATATATCTAATAATTATATAAATGACAATAGGTAATATCATTCAATTAGAAGCTAAAGGACCTGAAGAAGAAATTTTATATGGAAATCCACAAATGACACACTTTAAAAAAGTATTTAATAGATGCACAAATTTCGCAACTGATTATTATAAAGTAGCGGATAACGAAATTAAAAGTATGGATTTTGGTTCAAGAATTAAAGTAAAATTATTAAGTAATGGAGACTTATTAGGTGGTGTTTATTTATATATAAAATTTACTGATTTAGTTCGTAAAACTCCATTCGTTAATTATGATGGTTCCACTACATTAGAACCACAATTTACTTCATATGTAAATGGTATTGGATTTAATATTATAGAAGAAATCAAGTTTTTTATTGGTGGTCAAGAAATTGAAACATTAAATGGTGAATTAATATTTTTAATTAATGAATTATTAAATAATTATTCTAAAAAACAATCATTTTATAAAATGAATAAATATTATCCTGGTTCATTTGAAGTAGGTCGCACAAATACTAAGAATGTTAATACCTTATTATATATTCCATTGTTCTTTTCAAGGGCATCTTATTCATATTTACCATTGTGTGCTCTCCGTAATTCTGAAATTTATTTAGATATCAAATTAAAAGATGCAAATAGTTGTATAATTAACTCTTATAATGTTTCAAATGGATTATCACCAGTTCCAGGTGTAAATGGTTTTGATGCATCTGGTAATCCATCACCATCTATAGTTGAATTGAATGAAATATATAATGAACAAGTTAAAATAGGTATAGATAAGATAGAATTATTTACAAAAAATATATTTTTAGACCATCAAGAAAAGAAATTATTTATGAATAGTGATATATATACATTAATAGAAACATTTAATATTGGAACTCAGGATACATTTGAAGAACCAAATGGTCATTCACAATATACTTTTCCATTAGATTTCTATGGTCCAACTAAATATATATTTTGGGTTTTACAAAGAGAAGATGTATTTAATGCGAAAGTATTGGATAATTATACAACATCTTTTAACTTAAAATATAAAGGTTATTATGGATTTGATACTGATGACCATTTAATGGATGAAGCTGTTATAATGGTTAATAATACTGAATTAACAAATATGAAAAATGCAGTGTTTTTATCAGATATTCAAATGTATGATAATTTCAATTCTGGAACAAACTTAAATTTATATAACTTTTCATTTGCATTAAATCCGCAATTAAGTGAACCTAGCGGAACTTTAAATTTCTCTAGATTACACCGTAAAGATTTAAGAATAAAATTAGTGGACCCATCTACATATTTAAATATATGTGATTGTAATAATATTAATAATAAAATATTATTAAGAACATATTCATGTAGTTATAATATATTAAGAATTAGAGATGGTTTAGGTGGATTAGAATATAAACAATAAATTAATTTATAAAAAGTCAATATTTTAAATTAATTTATAATTTTTTATTAATTATCTCTAATTCATCAATCGGTGTCCTATAATTATAAAGTGGTGTCTTTGATTTATTTTTTCTAATAATTGAATTTTCAATAAGTCTTCGATAAAATAACTCCTCATAATCATTTAGTGATAAGTCTAAATCGTATTTTGCATCAAAATCATCACTACCATAAATGCGACGATGATATATATTTAATTTTTGATATAATTCATATTTAATTTTCGATTCTATAATATCTATATTATCTAATAATTCAGATTCAGTCATATTATTGCATGCAAATAAATCATTATCTGTAATATTACTTCTTATTGCATAATATTTTACAAGTAATTGTCGAAATTGCATTTTTAAATTTTCCATTTTATAATAATAAAATATAAATTTGATTATTTTATTTTATAATTATTTATAATTAATAAACTAATTATTATAAAAAATGATACTCCGTAATGCTAAACAATTTAATCGTATTGTATTCTTTGATTTAGAAACAACCGGATTTAATATTTTTCATAATGAAATAATAGAAATTGCTGCAAAAGATAACTATGGTAACTCGTGGTCATCATTAATTTATACACCAAAACAAATTCCTGCTAAAATCACTGATATTACTAAAATTAATAATTCAATGCTACATGGTATGCCTACAATTGAAACAGGGTTAAATAAATTAATAAAATTTATTATTGGTGATAATAGCGAACATAATATACAAAATATACCCGATGATACAAAACCATTTGCAAAATATTGTATAGGACATAATGCACTTGCATTTGATTATCCTTTTTTAATAGCACAATGTAAAAAATATAATATTAAATTTCCAGAAATTAATGTTATAGATACTATGCGTTTATCACAATATACATTACCAAATAATAATGCACATTCATTAAATTATTTATGCACAATGTTTAATATAACTAATGAAAATGCGCATAGAGCAATGAGTGATGTATTATCAACTGAAAGTCTATTTAATAATTTATTAATAATATTTAAAAATTATATAAATGATACAACTAATTTAAGAACTCAAGAATTATTTAAAATAATTTATGATAAAACAAGTGCAGGACATTTCTAAAAAAAATATAATAATAAAATCTAATATTATATTCATTTGTAATATTCATTGTAATATTTTTATTTTTAGACTATAGTTTTAAAAAGACAATGATAATTATTGCTTAATTCATTCATTTTTTCATTTAAAACAAGATTAATTAATCCATTTTTGTCTTTTAAATTTAATTTTTGAATATCTTCAATCATTTTAGGTATTTGATATGAAAATAGTGCATGTAAAACCATAATTGATTGTGGTAAATTATAATATCTTTTTAAAAATATAGATATATGTTTTACATGCTGAAACATTTGATATTTTATATATTTATGAAATTTTTGTTGGTCTTCTTCATTATAAAAATATTGCATATCATATTTTTCAAAATTATCGTGTTCAATCTCATTTAAAACATGACAAAATTTACGATGTGCGATAACATTCTTTTTATGTTTATATTTTTTACGACAGCCTATACATTCATAATATAATATTTTTACACTATTTTTTTCATTTTCTGTATCAGTAATTAATGCATGCACATTAAATTTATCATCATATTCAATATTTTCAGTAATTGTATTCGGTGAATTTTTTAAACTTTCAAAGTCTATACTTTTTAAAATTTCTTGAATATTTATTGGTGAAGATGAATTATTTGTAGTAGTTGAACTACTTGTAGATGAATTATTTGTTGTTGTATTATTATTTATAGTTGTAGTTTTTCCATCTTGTGTAGTGGTTGTTGTAGTATTATTAGTAGTATTATTTAAATTTTTTAATTGACGCAATTGATTAGCTAATTCTTGAATTTGTTTATTTGCATCATTTATTTGTTGTTGTTTTTGTTGATATTGTGCATTATTCTGTAAATTAGACTGTGTATTTGAATTTACCGGTTTTTGGTTTGAATTTAATTGATGTGATACAGTTTGTTTAGGTAAATTCGGGATTGATTGGTTCGGTATTTTAGTTTGACTAGAATCAATATTATTTGAACCATGTGATTTAAGTGATAATTCATGTTTATTTTTTTTAAATTCAACAATTTCTGCTTCTAATTCTTTAATAATTTTATCTCGGTCTAAATCTGCAATTTTAGCTTCACATGGTGTTTTTCTCTTTAAATGTATTACATAAGAACTACGTGATGCACATTCTAAACCACATCTTTGACAATTAACTTTAGACATTATGATAAAATAAATTATTAATAAATAATAATATTATCTTTAAATTAATAAAAAATTTGATTTATATTAAATTCATATAAAATTTATTAAATATAATTAATTACAATGTTATCTTTAGTTAAAACAGATACTTTAATAAAAACATTTGATTTCATTAAACAATTTGATATCAATTATATTCGAAATAATAATGAATTATCTCAAATAATTAAAACATTATTAGAAGAATATAAAATAGAAATTAATTTAGATGAATATAAAAATACATCTGAATTAATAGAATTTATTAAAGAAACTATAATAACTTATCAAGATTCAGATATAGTTTATGAATATTATGAAAAAGACTATTTTGAAAATGATTATGATGTTGAAGATGATGAATGGAAACGTATTTGTTATCATTTAAATAAATGCTTAATGAATGGTGGTGATACTCGAGAAACGATTGAAATGTATCTGAATGATAAGGAATTTCGTGATATAGAATAAATATATGCATAAATAGATAATATTTTTTATTTTAATAAAAAAAATTAATAATGATAAATTCTTAAATTTTTATTTAAAGATAATTAAATTAATATATAATTAATATAAAAGATGAGAGTTTTAAAACGCAATGGTAAATATGAGTCAGTATCATTTGACAAAGTAATTACAAGAATATCAGTATTATGTGAAATAATTCCAAAGTTAACTATGGTTGAACCGGTTGAAATTGCACAAAAAGTATGTGCGCATATATATGACGGTGTTAAGACAACTGAATTAGATGAATTAGCTGCTGAAATTTGCACTCAAAAAATGATTAATCAACCTGAATACGGTATGTTAGCATCACGTATAATTATTTCAAATAATCATAAAAATACATCACCATCTTTTTCAGAAGCAATTACTAAGTTATATAATAATAAAGACCCAAATGGATTAAGTGCACCACTTGTATCCGATAAAGTATATAATTTTGTAATGGATAATGCAAATAAATTAAATACAGTAATTGATTATACACGTGATTATGATTTTGATTATTTTGCATTTAAAACTCTTGAAAAAGCATATTTATTAAAAGTTAATGGAAAAGTTATTGAACGTATTCAACACTTATTTATGCGTGTTGCAGTTGGATTACATTCAGATAATATTAAAGAATGTATAGAAACATATGAATTAACATCTAAAAAATACTTTACTCATGCAACTCCAACTTTATTCCATTCAGGTACACCACATCCACAATTATTATCTTGTTTTTTATTAGGTGTAGATGATAGTGTAGAAGGTATATATAAATCGATTGCTGATTGTGCATTAATTTCTAAATGGGCTGGTGGTATTGGTGTTCATGTTCATGACGTTCGTTCTGAAAATTCAGTCATTCGTTCAACTAATGGTAAATCAAATGGTTTAGTCCCAATGTTAAAAGTCTTTAATGATGTAGCTAGACATATTAATCAATGTTTTACACCTGAAACATGGGTTTATGGTAAATTTGGTCCGAAACAAATGAAAGATTGTGTAATAGGTGAAGAATTATATACAGTTGATGGTTCTTTAAAAGAAATATTACAAGTATCAATAAATCAAGTTGATAAAGAAATATTATCTATTAAATCCGAACAATCTATATTTCCAACTAAAGTAACTAAAGAACATCAATTATATGTTAAACATGATATTAATTCTGAACCAGAATATATAAATGCATCTGAATTAAAAATAGGTGATTATATGGGATTTCCAGAAAACTATGATAGTATAATTTACAGTGATTATACTGAAACAGAATTATTAATTTATGGAAAAATATTATCATCGGGTGGTATTAATAAAGAAAATAATGTATCATTAAATTTATTTAAAGATGATACCAATACAACCGAGATAATTAATTATTTATTATCAAAAAATATAGATATATCATTAACACATAATACTAATATTGATAATGAATTAATTAAAAATATTGTTAATTTAAGATGGAATGCATCCAATTTTATATTTAAACAACCTGATTTTTATAATGAAAATGGTGAAATGAAAATACGTGAAGAATTATTATATTATGAAAATAAATATTTATATTCATTATATAGAGGTTTATTTCCATTAAAAAAAGCAGATTTATTATATTTTTGCACTAATCACCAAAATGTATATTTAATTCAACAAGTTAAACATATTTTAAATAAATTAAATATATCATTTCATTGTGAAGTTGATGCAGATAATCAAAATGAAAATGATTGGCATTATATTCCATTGATTTATATTAATGTTGTTAATTATGGTTTAAAATACATAAATAATATTCACTCTAATGGATTAAATTGGTATCCAATTACTGAAATTAATACAGAGAATTATTCAGGCGATGTATATGATTTTAACATGCGTGATAATCATAATTATTTAACGGAATTAGGCATTGTTCATAATTCGGGTAAAAGAAATGGCTCTTTTGCGATTTATTTAGAGCCACATCATCCAGATATATTAGGATTCTTAGAAGCTAAAAAGAATCATGGTGATGAAAATTCACGTGCAAGAGATTTATTTTATGGTATGTGGATTTCAGATTTATTTATGGAAAGAGTAAAAGCAAATGAAACATGGTCGTTAATTTGTCCAAATAAATGCAAAGGATTAAGTAATGTTTATGGTGAAGAATATAAGAGATTATATTTAGAATATGAAAAAGACCCAAGTAATATTATTAAACAATTACCTGCGATGGATATATGGAAAGAAATTCTTAAATCTCAAATGGAAACAGGGACACCATATATTTGTTATAAGGATGCAGCAAACTTAAAATCCAATCAACAAAATTATGGAACAATTAAATCATCTAATTTATGTGTTGCTCCGGAAACATTAATATTAACTGATAATGGTTATAAACAAATTTCAAATTTAAAAGATAAAGTTGTAAATATTTGGAATGGATATGAATGGAGTAATGTAATTATTAAACAAACTGGTAATAATGCTAAATTAATTACAGTTGAATTAGATGATGGTTCTGTTTTAGAATGCACACCAGAACATAAATTCCATATTAATATTAATGGCCAAACAAATATTATTGATGCTTCACAATTAAAACCAAATATGACATTAATTGATTTTTCATTACCAATTATTAATAATAATGACGATTTTAATAATTCAATGTATGCAGACGGTTATTTAATTGGTGGTGATTTAGCAGATGATTCTCTTGGTGAAAATGCAGTATTTAAATTTCCAGTAAATACATCTATTAAAAATAAATTAAATTGGTTTGCAGGATTATGTGATGCAAATGCGGATACAATAAATAAAGGTATATTGACAATTTATTCATATTATAAAAATGAAATTAAAAAATTAAAATATTTCTTACAAACCTGTGGTATTAATTCTAAACTTAATATTCTTAAGACATCTCATTCATTAGAGATATATGGATATGACTTAAATAGATTAATAACTATGGGATTTAAACCAAAAGAAATAGATTTATCTAAATCAATCGATAATAATAATAAATTAATTATTAAAATTAAAAATATTATTGATAATAATCGTATTTCTGATACATATTGTTTTACTGAACCAAAAAGACATACTGGTATTTTTAATGGTATTATTACTGGCCAATGCACTGAAATTATTGAATATTCTGATTCTAAAGAATATGCATGTTGTACATTAGCATCTATTTCATTACCATCATTTATTGTTGATTTTGATTTTACATCAATTAAAAATATTAAAATATATTCTAAATCTAATTGTAAATTCTGTGATATGTCTAAAACATATTTAAAATCATATGGATTAGATTATGAAGAAATATTATTAGATAACCCGGATGAAAGAGGTGAATTTTTTGAAAAATTAAATGAAAATAGCTGTCAAGGAGATACATGTAGTATTAATGATATTCGTTTTAAAACTGTTCCTCAAATATTTATTAATGATAAACACATTGGTGGATTTGCTGAATTATATAAACATTTTAAACCTAAATTTAATTATCAAAAATTAATAGATGTGACTAGAGTTGCAACAAATAATTTAAATAAAATTATTGATATTAATTTTTATCCTGTTCCTGAAACACAATTATCTAATAAAAGACATAGACCATTAGGTCTCGGTGTCCAAGGGGTCGCCGATTTATTTGCAAAATTTAGGTGTGCATTCGATTCAGATGAAGCACGTGAATTAAATAAAAATATTTTTGCTTGTATTTATTATGCAGCTTGTGTTAAGAGTAATGAGATTGCTAAAGAATACGGAGAAATTATTCGCGAAATACAAATGAATCCAAATTCAGCATCTAAATATTCAGATGTATTCATTGAAGAATTAAAATTAAGTGAATGTCAAGGTTCTTATTCATCATTTTTAGGTTCTCCAATGCATAAAGGTAAATTCCAATTTGATTTATGGAATGTTAAGCCTGTATCTGAAATTAATAATTCATGTGTTGAAAATATAAAATTAGACTGGGATACATTACGTAATAATATTATGAAATATGGTATGCGTAATTCTTTATTAGTTGCACCTATGCCAACTGCATCAACAAGTCAAATATTAGGTAATAATGAATGTATTGAACCATTTACATCAAATATTTATTCAAGAGGAACATTAGCAGGACAATTTTTAATTATAAATAAATATTTATTAGATGATTTAATTCGTCTTAAATTATGGAATAATGAATTAAAAGATGAAATCTTATTGAATAATGGTTCAGTCGCAAAATGTAAAAATATTCCTGATATTATTCGTAATACATATAAAGTCGCATGGGACCTTAAAATGCGTTCATTAATTGATTTAGCTGCTGATAGAGGACCATATGTATGTCAATCTCAAAGTTTAAATTTATGGATTGAAGACCCAGATATTAATAAATTAACATCAATGCACTTTTATGCATGGTCTAAAGGTCTTAAAACTGGTATTTATTATTTAAGAAGAAGAGCTGTATCTAAAGCACAATCATTTACAATTGACCCAACTAAAACTAAAAAAATAAAAACTGAAGAAAAAGAAGATGAAGGATGTTTAATGTGCTCTGCCTAATTATAACTAATTAGTCAAATCAGTGTGCTCTGCCTAATTATAACTAATTAGTCAAATCAGTGTGCTCTGCGTAAATAAAATTTACTACTAGCAGTGTGTAGCGCATAATATAGTTATTTGCAACAGTGTGCTCTGCCTAATTACAAATATTTATATATTAGCTTATTATCTGTATAAATAAAATTATAAATTAATAAAATTAATTATTAAAATTTATTAATTTATATAATCAAAAACAAAATCAATATGTAATATAGTTTTTTCTTTTATATAATCTAATATTTCCGGTTCTTCAATATTCAATCTAAGTTTATTTGGATAATTTATATATAAATCTGCCTTTTCAGTTGGTTTATCTAAATTACCTAATCTTATTAATGCTTCTAGTCTTCTATTTAAAACATTATGTGTAATATTCCATATTTTCTTAGTTAAATTTTTCCATTTCCATTCAAACTGTAATGCGGCTGTTGAATTTGGAAAATTATCAATATAACATACTCGTCGCCAATGTTTTCCAATTGTCGCTTTTGCCCCACCTGAAATTTCACGATTATGTTGTCGAAGACGTCTATGTATATTTTTAGTGACACCAACATATGACGAATTATTCATATCATTAATTAATAAATAACAATACCATTTATCATTATCTAATTCATTACTTGATAAATCCATTACTTAATATATTAAATTAATATTAAATAAAATTTTTATATAAAAACAATAATAAAAATATTATATTATTAATCAAAATATTAAAATATGAATCAATTAATTGAACAAAAATCAATAAACTTTAATGAATTAGTTAAAAATGCAAACATTACACTATCTCTTAATCTAGAAACTAAAATGATTAATATTCTTAATAAAGAATTTACAGAAGAAGAAAACAAATGGTATATTGCGAATCTATATATGTATATGAATTACCATCCTACAAATGACTTTCCTATAAATTTAGACACATTAGTGAAACTTGTTGGGTTTTCAAATAAACAAAATGCAAAAAGAACATTAAAAAATAATTTTACAGAAGGTGAAGATTATAAAATCGCGCTCCTCCGTAAAGATGAGCGCAAAAATGAAGGAGGACACAATGAAGAAACAATTATGCTTAACATTGATACATTTAAAAATATGTGTATGTTGGTAAAAACAGATAAAGGAAAACAAATTAGAAAATATTATGTTAAATTAGAAAATATTTATAATAAAATTATTAAAGAAGAAATTGAAGAGAATAAATCATTATTAGAACAAGAAAAAAGAAATACTAAAAAATTAATTGAAGAAAAAGAAAATAAACACGTCTTAGATAAAAAATTAGAAAAACATGATTTTTTAATTGACAAATTTAAAAATAAAAAATGTGTATATATTGCTGAAATTACAGAAAATTTAATAAAAATAGGTTCTACTAAAAATATTAATGAAAGATGTACTAGATTAATTCGTACTTTTGGAAACTGTATGTTTTTGGATATATTCGAACATGATGATTATCAAACAATAGAATCAAATATTTTAATTAATGTAAAACAGCATTTATATAAAGAACCTATTAATAATCATATATCTAGAGAAGTTGTTAAATTATCAGATAATTTTAATTATAAACAATTACGTGAAACAGTTATATATTATGTAAATGGAACAGACTTTCTATCACCTTTAGAAATACTAGAAAAAGAAAAAATTAAAAATGAAACTATAAAATTAAATATAATTCAAGAATTATTAAATAAAGGAGAAAAATTAACAGATATTATACATTTATTTTCACATAATCAAAATATACCTATTAAAAAAGAAGATGATACAGAAGTTCAAGAACAAAAACAACATCAAGAGCACGAACAAGAAGAACAACAAGAAGAAAAACAAGAAGAAAAACAAGAAGAACAACAAGAAGAACAAATACGTATATCAAAACAAATATTAAATACACCTGTTATTATAAAAGGTAGAACACCAAAAGGTCAAAAAATTCATAAAATTGACCCAAATAATTTACAAAATATAATAAAAACGTATGATAGTATGGTATATTTATTAAGATCACCAGAATGTAAAGGATATAATAAATCCGGAATACTTAACGCTATATCAGATTCTCGAATTTATAAAGGATATAGGTGGAATTTTATAAATAAAGAAACCAAACCAACAGTAGAATATAAATCATCTACACCTATTCGTGACCCTATTTTAAAATTAAATGAAACTAAAGATTTAATATTAGAAACATATATAACTAAAGATGAGGCTGCTAAAAATATTGGTATAGGAAAATTGACTATGAGAAAAATTATTAGAAATCAAGAAAAACATAATACATATTATTATGTAGAATATAGTAAATGTCCATTACATATTATAGAAAAATATGATAAACCAATATTTGGAATTAATTCTATACATGCTAAAAAAATAAAACAAATAAATCCGATTACAAATACATCTATATATTTTAATAATCTAAATGAAATTTACTTAAAATTAGGTATAACTAGTAAAACAATTATAAATTCAATTAATGATAAAACTGCATATGCAGGTTCTTTTTGGGAGTTTGCATAATTCTATGAATAATTTTAAAACTTATATAAGATTTAATTGATAATAAAATTGTTGTCAATTGAGATATTTATATTTTAAATAAGATTTAATTTTTAATTAATTGTTATATTTTTACATGATGAATTATTCATATCATTAATTAATAAATAACAATACCATTTGTCTTCTACAATTTGATTTATATTAGTTTGATTATTTAATTCATTATTATTTTCATCCATTTTTAATATATTTAATATAAACAATTTTATTTTAAATGTGTAATTAAAGATTATTATCAAATATATAAATAAAATGAATAAAATATTAAGTTTTTTTAAACATCCCATATTAAATTCATCTGATTTAACATTCAAATCTTATAAGGATTTAGATGAAATATTAAATACAAATTTAAGTGGTATATTTACAATAGCATGCACATTAAAACAAAATAATAATAATTTAGGATATAAATTATATCGAAAATATTTAATTGAACATTATAAACTTATACCACCAATAAAGCCATTAATTTTATCAATTTATTTTGAAAGTTTGCATAATCTAAATTTTATTTTAAATGATTTAAAAAATATAATTAATACAACAATTTTAATTGAAATTGATATGCATAATTATGGTTATGACATTACTGTATTAAAAGAGTTATTTTTAGAATTGTTAAAATATAATGGACCAAATTCTAAACTATTAATTGGTATAAAATTACCGCCATATTTAAATAATAATATTATTAATGATATATCAGACATAATTAACTTATATAATAGTATTCATTTTTTAGTTTTATCTAATACATATACAATACCGGTAATAACTGACCATAAATTAGATAATGAAACATTAAATAAAATTAATAAAGAGATTACAATTAATAATATTAGATTATTTAAACAAAAATTATTAGATTCAATAGTTTTAATTGGATGTGGTGGAATTAGAAATATTAATGATATTAAAGATTATATTAATTATGGTGCTTCATTAGTTCAAATAGATAGTTTATTTTTTAAAAGTGATATAAATTATGCAAATTATAATGAAATTAATAAATTAGTAAATAATTTTTTACAAATAAAAAGTAAAATATAAAATAAATATTTAAAGATTTTTTGCTATATATTAAATAGCATAATAAAAATAGCATATTAAAATGGTAGTTATTCAAAAAGAAAATCAAGTGCATTTAATTGACACAATAAATTATAAAACAGTCTCTGAATTCAAAAAATCATTCTAAAATGCACTTAATAAACCTGCTAAAAATATAGAATTACATTTAAGTAGTCCTGGTGGGTTGATTGATGCAACAGAACAAATTATTGATATATTAATAACATCATATAAACCTATTGAATTATTTATTCATAAAACTCTATTATATGGAGGTTATAGTGGAATAGCTAGTGCAGCGACGACTATAGCAGCATATTGTGCTAAAAAATATATAGATGTAAATGCCACATTTTTAATTCATCATGCTAGAGATTTATTTACTGGTAAAATAATATATGATGAAGATAATGTATTATATTGGATGCAGCAAACTGGTCAAGATTATAATAAAATAAAAAATTATTTAAATAATGAAACACAGATTTATTCAGAAAATGCGTTAGTTGATGGATTTGTTGATGATATTATATATAAAAACTATGAATTACCATTATAAAATAAAATTATAATTTATGATATATTAAATTAATATCATAAACTATATATACATATGAATACAATATTTAATTACATCAGTATGTAAATATTTATCTAAAAACTCTAACGATATATTTTTTATATTTTCAATTTCAATTTTTTTATTATTAACTTTATCAACTAATATTGGTATTCTACTTAAATCATAATTAAATATTTCTCTCCAAGTAAAATCATCTAAATCTAATTTATCTATATTTTTACTAATAAATGAATTTAATTTTTCACTATTATTATTAATAAATAATTGTTTATCATTTAAACGTTTAAAACAATACATAAAACATTCATAATTACTTGTGCTAAATGTTAAACATACATCAATTATTTTATCAATATCAATTATATTACATTTATCAATTGCATATTCTAAACATTTAATATAACCCTTTTTAGCTGCAAAATATACCGAATACATATCTACTTGACAACCATTTTCATAACAATATTTTAAACATTGTAGATTTCCACTTCTAGATGCATTTGCTGTAGTAAATTCATTCCATTCACATCCATTTTCATGTGCATATTTTAATATATCTAAAAATCCATGATATGCTGCATTTTTACAAACCTCGCTATTCCATGGACAATTATTTTCATGTAAATATTTTAATATATTTAAATGTCCATAATTACTTGCTATATTACAATAATTTGCATTAACTTCATATCCAATCGATATTAGATGTTTTATACATTCTAAATAACCTCTAGATATAACTGTATACATTAAATTTTCAAATTTTTGCAAATCATTTATATTTTTATTTTTAATATTATTTAAAAAATTTTCCTCTTTATTTTTTAACATTATAATAATTATAAACAAAAATAATAATATAGATATTATCAAACTTATAAGTAAATATTTATGCAATATTTTATAATATCTAATGGTAAATAATTTTGCAATACTTCTATCGATAATTCTCTATATATTTTTAGTTCAGTTAGTTTATTATTAATTTTATCTTGTAAAAGAGCGTGTTTTGATAAATCTAAATTAATGTCAATTAAATTACGCCTCCAAATAGGCATGTCTAGGTCAATTTTATCAACTATTTTTGTTTCATCAAATTCTATATTAATGAAATCTTGTTTGTTCTGCCATATTTCAAAACAGAATATAAAACAATTTATATTACCTTTAAATGCACTATTAATAACTGTATAATTAGTAAATTCTGTATTTATAGTATATGCATATTTTAATACATCTATTTGACCATACGAACATACAGATGATGTAAAATGTTTATATGGTTTATAATTTAATTCATATAAATACTTTATTAGTTCTAATAATCCTCTATCTGCTATTAATAAAAATAAAAAATCAATAAAATCATCTGTAATTCTACCACAATTATTTATACAATATTTAATACATTCTATATTATTTTGAGTTATATTATCATTATCAAGAATCATATCTTGTAATGCATATTGAATAATATTAACACCTTTATCAATATGTAAATATTTAAGACATTCAATATTACCACTAATAGATGCAGCAGTTAATTCATAAATACCAGTAAAACCACCATATTTAGATTCATGCATTCTTTTTAATTCTTCTAAATCGCCCTTTCTAGCAGCTTCTTTTATAGTTTTATATTTAAATTGCGACATATTAGCTTATAATATATAATATAATAGATTATAAATTAATATAAAATAAAAATTATTAATTAATTTGGGAACAAAATATAACTTTATAGAGGAAGATTTAAGCAGTTCCTGTAGGATATTCGTTTTCATAACAAAGATAATTAATCTTTAATGGGTCACTTCTACCTAAACGTTGAGCACGACCAATAACTTGTCTTTCTAAATCTTTACTCATACGATGATAAATAAGAATTTCATCCGTAATTTGTAAATTAAGACCTGCACCAAAATGATTAGCATTTAATAATAATGCTTGATATTCATTATTTTTATATTTGGTAATAATGTTATTAATACGTGCAGCAGTTCCAGCAATTTTAGAATATTTAATACCTAATTTTGTAAATTCATTTTGAATAATTTCAAATGTATTTTCATATGCTGAAAATACTAAGAAACGTTTATTTGGATTAGTTAAGATATGCTTTGTAAGTGTATCTAATTTATTTGGTAATTCTTCGCCTGTTTCTTCAGATACTTGATTGCCAGATGCATCTATAATAATATGAATTTTATTCATATCTACAGTTCCACGACATAATGGACATTCTTTTTTATGAGAATATTGAATAGCAGTTGATAAACATTGCAAACAGAATATATTTTTACAACAATTTGTCATACATGGATTTTCTACATTACCAGCACAAATTGGACATTGTTTATCTTTTACACCTTTAATACGTTCTTCTATACCAGCAATTTTAGTTTCAACATTTTTTAATTGTTCTGTAAAATTTTGAACAGATTGTTTATATGATGATGCTAAACTTTTTAATTTTGGTAAATCTTCTTTCCATTTTGCATAATCAACATGTGTTGTATTATTATTTTCTAAATTATATTTAAGCTTTTCTTGTGCTTCATTATTTAATAAAATTGCCAATTCTTTATCCGCTAAATGTGCTTTTAATTCTTCTTGTTTTTTATATAATGCTTTATTGACCATCTTAATTAAATCATCTTCCGTATTTGTCTCACACCCTAATAATTTAATTGCTGTTGCTGTATCACCAGCATTTAATGCACTTAATGCATCTGGGTGAATTGCAGAAGCGATTGCTAATAATTCTGGAGGTGTTAAGCATTTAATATACTCGACAATTGGGTCAGGAATTAATATAGAATCTTGAATAAAGTCGTAATTACTTCTAACAATAGCTGGGAATATACGCATTCTATTATAACGATTACCTTCATCGGTTAATTGTTTCATAGTATCTTTAATAAAACCAGAACCAACAATACCATTTGAAATTGTTTTATATTTATAGTTTTCATATACTTTTTTACCTTTTGGATATAATAAATTATTAATCGAAGAGGTTACAAACCAAGTATATTTACCATAAATTTTAGGACAATTAGGTATTTTAATAGAATCTGCTTCATCAAAAATTACTCTTTGAAAGATATATCCACTAATTACATTATTTTCACTACATAATCCATAATTTTTAGTTTGAGACATAGATTCTAAATTAATTTCTTTTCTTAATTCAGTTATTTGATTAATAAAAGTATCTATTTGTTCAAATTTGTTTTCTTTTGTATATGCATCATGTAAAGTATCAAAATATGTTCTAATTTGATTTACAATTTTACGTGGGTCTGCTATTTGATTTTGATGATTATAATCTAATTCTGTTTTTTGTTCACAACCATATGTTAATAAATGATAATAAAATCCTTGATACATTGTTGCTTTAACTAGAATTACATTATAACTATTTAATTTATCAAATATATCTTCTTTACTATTACCTAATGCTGTAATATCCTTCGCTAAACCAATATAATATGCTGTTAAACTAGTTTGTTCTTCAATATAACTTTTCCATTGATTATATATACCATGCGGTACAACTAATAAATTGGATTTTAATTGAAGAATATTATCAGCTAATTTTGTTCCAGGAATATTAAAACTTTGTTTTTGATAACTAGGAATATTGTCAGGTATAAAATATATATTATTTGGTAAATTCTCTACTAATGGTGATTTTGAAATTAATGATAAAACACATAATGATTTACCACTTCCTACATTATCACATAATAACAATACATTATCTTTTATAATACGTTTTGTTAAATGCTCACGTTGATACATTTCATATAATGTTCTCTTTTGATGCGGTTTTAATTCAACTTTAATACCATCTGGAGTATCCATATATGGGCCTGCTGGTTTAATTGTTCCATATGTAGATATGTTTGTTGCAATATCTTCATATTCATGATAACCAGCTATTTTTAAAGGAAATTTAATTCCAAAATCATTATAATTAATTGGAACATTATAACTATTTTCAAAATTGAAACTATTTAAATCTGTTAAATCCATGTAAAAATCATTGTGAATAGATGGATCTACGATAGTTTGATTGGAGTTTACTTGCATTTTAAAAATAACTATATATTTTTTTAATAAATTGTTTTTAAATTAAAATATATTCAAATTTTTTTATTTTTTTAAATTTCGGTTATTTCAATATTTTTATTAATTTATTATTTACGTAATAAAGTTTATAAATGTTTTTTTAATTAAGTCTAACTAAGATTACCGTATATTCTGATTGATAATTTACGGTGATTTTAGTAAATAGGATATATTCGACATTAATAAGTCCATAGGACATTGACAAATGTTTTTTTTAATCAAATCTAACTAAGATTACCGTATATTCTGATTGATAATTTACGGTGATTTTAGTAAATAGGATATATTCGACATTAATAAGTCCATAGGACATTGACAAATGTTTTTTTTAATCAAATCTAACTAAGATTACCGTATATTCTGATTGATGATTTACTTTAAAAATAAAAATATTATTCAATTACAAGATAATAGTAATAACAATCATCTTCATTTTTCTTTGCAGAACGAATAATACTTTTAATAACTATATTATCTAAGTTATCTTTTTCAAACATTTTATCCATATTATGATGTTTTGAAATATAACCTAATTTAACTAAATTAAATTTACCAGTATTATCAGTCCTTTTTGAGAAAACGGCTATTGCATTAGGGTCATTAATATTATTATCCTCATGAATTAACATGAATTCTTTATCTAATTTTGAAGGACGTTCTTTTTGAAACTTATTTCCAACCAATGGAATAGTTTTATATACTGAAGCTAATTTATTAGCGGATGAATCCATTTTATAAATTAATATAAAAATAATAAACAAACTATTTATTCAAATTTTTTATAAATTTGATATGTTTTATAAAATTAAATAATTTCAATTAAAAATAAAAAAAATGAGTTTATCAATTAATAACATAACAAATTTTAATGGTTCTTATAGTGGTAAAACTGTTAATATAAATAATAATATTATTACTCAGTGGAAAGAATTAAAATTAGTTTTTAATGTATTTTCTAATGGATGTGGCCAGATAAATGGTATAGGTTTCTCAGTATTTAATAGAAAAAAGATACCATTTATAATATTAGGAAGATTCGATAGTAATTTAAAAAATATACAAATAAATAAAGTTCATATCGGAAATGGTTATTATAATACAATTATATATAATATCTCATTTGATTTAGAAACAAATAAAATATTACTTAATTCTGATTATGCTGTTGGTGAAATAATATTAAATACACATATTGATAAATTTACAAATATGAAACCATATAATTTAAGGTCATTAAATAAAAAGAATTTATCTTGTAGATGTATATAAATATATTCTATACTTTTTAAATTTATTATTTTAAAAACCTGCATAGGAATGAATATTTTTTATAATAATTATATATAAAACTAATGTTGTATTTTAAATTAAAAGACGAATTTATTAAACCAATTAACAATTATAATATAATATCAGTATGTGTATTTCGTTTAAAAAATTCATATAAAAAAACAAAAATTTATTCAGATGGATTAAAAACATTAGTTAATAACTTTAACCAATATTTTCCTAATTTTTATTTACGTATATATTACGATTCCAGTGTTTTAGAAAATTATGATGATGATATGATTAGCGATACAAATAATATTTGGATTCCATTATTCGATTTAATTAGAAAGAATCCAAAAATACAATTAATTAAATATGATATTCCTCTATTTAGAATAAATAAAACTTATCATGATGGTATAATTGGAACATTTGCACGTTTTATACCATTATTTGATTTAAAAATGAATGAACAAATTAAAACTATAATTATAATGGATATAGATATAACACCTAAAATACTAGGTGAATATAAAAATATGTTTGAATTAATGAATTCAAAAAAATTAAATTTTTTTTATGGAACTGGATTATGTTATGAATTAAAAAATATTTATAGTAATCTAAATAAATTTGTAAATACAAATGATATTATTATGGGCGGTATGATAATGAGTAAAATTAAATTTCCAATTTCAATAATGAATAATTTTATAAAAGGTGTATTAAATAATGAAGAATTTTATAATGCATATATAAATAATTATTTTAATATTGATACCAAAATTTATAGTGAATCAATAAAAAATAAATTTATAACTACAAGAATGCCATATGGATTAGATGAATATATGTTAATGTTTGTAAAAGAATATATTGATAAAAAATCTATTAAATATGGTATTATTTATAAATATTTATTTGTTGCAAGTTTATTTTTTAATATAAATAATCTACATTTAGAAAACAAAATTGATAAGAATGAATATAATAAATTTTTAAAGAATGTATTAGGTAAATTTTATTTAAATAATAAATCAATCGCAGATAATTATAAAGTATTAGATAATATTATTTATACAAATACAGTAAATACAAAATATTTATATGTTTTTAATAATTTAAAAACAACATGTAAAAATCTTATAAAATCTGATAAATATACTTTATTAGGTATTCCTAGTCCTAATAGTTTTAATTGTATTATAAATACACCAGTAATAACTACTAATATGTTTAAAATTGTAAATTAAAATTATATTTATTTATATTTATATAATAAATGAATTTAATTAAATTAGATAAGCAATATACGGAACCAACTGAAAAATATAATTTATTATCTGTATGTGTATTTCGTTTAAAAAATTCATATAAAAAAACACAAATTTATTCAAAAGGTTTATCATTATTAATAAATAATTTTGAAAAATTATTTCCAGATAATTTCTATTTACGTATTTATTATGATACAAGTGTATTAGATAATAATGACGATAATATGATAGAAGATACTGAAAATATATGGAAACCTTTATTTGAAATTGCTAAAACTAAAAAAAGAATTCAATTAGTTAAATATGATATACCAAAATATAGATTAAACGAAATTTATCATGATGGATTAATTGGAACAATAATGCGTTTTTTACCATTTTTTAAAACAAAAGAGAATAAAAATATAGGTTTAGTAATAACATCTGATATTGACAAAAATACTATTACTGGATTTAAAAAAATATTAGAATATATTGAAGTTTATAATAAAAGTAATACTGAATTTTTATATGTCACTAGAAGATGTTATCATACATTAGAACGTTTTTCTAAAATTTCTAAATATTTTAAAATTGATAATCCGATTAATGCAGGGGGTATAATAACATCAATTAAATTTCCAAAAAAATTATTAAATGATTTTTTTACTTGTATAAATAATAAAAATAATATTGATAAATGTGAATATATGAATAGTTTTTTAGAAACTCATAAAAAAATTGAGTTTGATAAAAATGAAAACGACCCATTAATTAAAAATCGTAAAAGTGACTCTAGATTTCCATATGGTATTGATGAGTTATTTTGTTTATGTCTTAGAGAGTATCTAGATATTAACAAAATTAAATATGTTATTTATTTATTAAATATTATTTTTGATATTGTATATAATGTTTATTTAAGTTTTAAAGATGGATTGGTTGACCAGAACACATTTAATTTTTTTATTAAATCTGTATTAGGTAAATATTATAATAATAAACTTAATTTACTTCAAAATTATGCGATTTTAGACAATATGATATTCTTAAAATCATATGCACATACTGATAAACGTGGATATTTTTTATTTAATTTAAAAAAAATGTTTAGAAATGTGTTATTAAATAAAACTTATAAAAAATATGGTTTTAAAAATGATGTTGAAATTAAATGCATTATCGATATAGATACAGATTCTGAACATAGTATTATAATACGTAATAAATAATTAAAAATAAATTATTTACGAATATATTCAGAATTATAATTATTTTTAAACCATTCAATTGTTTGTTTTAAACCAGTTTTAATTGATGTAAATTTAAAATCAATATTATATTTTTTAAAAAAATCTATTAATCTACTATTATTTGCAGTTTTTTTATATTGACCATCTAAATAACTATCATCATAATAAATATTATCAATCTCAAATTCATCTTTAATAATATTTGCTACATCTTTGATACTTATTTCATCTTTTTCATTAACAGATGTAATAATTAAATTATCTTTTAAATCATCTTTATTATAGAATTTTATTAAATATAAAATTATTTTAGCTAAATCATCCGAATATATAAATTGACGAAGTGCATTTCCAGTTCCTTTAAGAGTAAATTTAGTATTATTTTTCGTTGATAAATATGCATTATGTATTAGAGCAGGTATTACATGTGAATCCTCTAAATTAAAATTATCATATTCACCATATATATTTGTTGGTATTATACACATATAATTCGTATTAAATTGATTATTATAAGCATTACATTGCACTTCCATTAAACGTTTTACATAAGCATATGGTGCATTCGAATGATGGGGTGGTCCATTATGAAGCATATCCTCATTTATAGGATATACTGTTTTATCTGGAAAAATACATGTAGATAAACAAAAAATCGCTTTTTTTATTCCAAATTCATAACAACATTTAATTACATTATTATTTATATCAAGATTATCATTTAACATTTGAACCGGATATTTCATATTTTTATATAATCCACCCACATTAGCTGCTAAATGAATAACCATATCAGGTTGTATATTATTAAATATATCATAACAATCATTCCAATTACGTAAGTCTCCATCTTTTGATGAAATAAAAATAAATTCATAATCTGAACAAATCTCCAGATTTTTTTTTATTGCTTGACCAATTAATCCATTACCTCCAGATACTAATATTCTTTTCATTTTAATTAATAAACTAAATAATCTTTAAATTATTATTTAATTGATTAATTTTTACAAGTTATTTATGCAGATGATGTATTCTCTGAATTACCTGTATTTTTAGATGATGCTGCTTTAGCATATGCACCAGATGGTTTATATCCTCCTGTATTTAATAATGGTCTTCTAGTTTGATTTCTATTACCATTATAGTCAGATTCTCTAGTAAATCTTCTTCCTCTTGATGATACTCCTCGAGATGAATCTCCTCTGCCACGACCTCTACTATAAGTAGAAGAACGACCTCTACCTCTTGAACTTGCTGGACGGCCATTAGTTTCACTATCTTGTTGAGGTTTTCTTTCCCTTTGACACATTAAAGGACCATTATTAATACCAGATACTGCAGTGGCAATAACTTTATTATTATCATCAGTAGAACGAACAAATTCTACATATTCACCTTGTGATAAAGTTTTGAACACATTTTCAGGTGTAATTATTGATGAATGATGCACAAAAATTTCATCAGATGTTGTTGTATCAATAATGAAACCATAACCTCTTTTAGCATTAAACCATTTAACTCTACCTGTATTTTTTTGTTCAGATGACATATTTGTATTATTTATAATTTAATTATATATGAAATCTTTAAGTAGTTTTATTAAATTTATAATCATGATTAATATTATATAATTAATAATGAAAATGAATCATCTAAAAATTATAGGTCTCTTAATTTTAATTATTTTAATTATTTTTATATTCCTTCATTATAAAAAATACAAACAATTTACAGAAGAATATGAAATCGAACAACAAGAATTAGATTACGTTAAGGGTCCAGAATTAAATAATTTATTGAATCCATTAGTTATTACATATATAGAAGATACTACTTTAGAAGATAATGCTATTAATTATGGACTATTTTCTCCATTAAGTATTTCAAATAATTATGAAATATCTCCAAAAGAATGGTTAAATACCCTCAATAAAGATAGTAATATTTATGTTAAACAAAAACATGATATCTTTTTAATTAGACCAAAAACAGAAATGAAAATATTATTAATTAATCCTAAATATAATGAATTTTTTAATAAAATTGAAAATAATAAAAACGGTATTTTATTTGAATTAAATAAAGATAATTATTCAAAAGTCCAAAGTATTGAAATAATCATTAGAGACCATAATATTTTATATATACCAAGACATTGGATATTTAAAATTGATGAGTTTTCTAATACTTCAGATGATAAAACCTATGAAATATTTTATAGTTCGAGCGTTATTAATAATCTATTATTCTTATAAGTAATTGTTTCAATAAAATATATTATTAGTTTAATAATAATTATTTATATATAGTATAAAATTAAGTAATTATGGCTGGTGGTTTATTACAATTAGTTGCTTATGGTTCTGAAAATCAATATTTAAATGGTAATCCACAAATTTCCTTTTTTAAAATGGTTTATCGTCGTTATACAAATTTTGTTATGCAATCAATGGAAGTTAATTTTGAAAGTTTTACTAAACTAAGTTATGACAAACCAACTACAATAAAATTACGTGTTCCTCGTAATGCTGATTTATTCACAAATATGTTTTTTACTTTTGATTTACCTGATATTTTTGCAGATTCTACAAATAAATTTCAATGGATTCCACGTTTAGGCTCTTCAATAATAAATTCTGCTAAAATTTATGTCGGAGGTCAAATGATTGAAGAATTATTCGGTGAATATATCGATATTGTACATGAATTAAAAATGACATCTGAAAAAAATGATTGTTATAATGATTTAATTGCAAATACTCCTGAATTTTATGATTCTAAAGTTGAAGATAATCGTTATCCAAAATCTAATATTACAAAATTTACAAATATACCTTCTATTGATTCATCTTATAATTATTATGTTAATCGTGATTATTTAAATAAACCGTCTATTCGTGGTAAAAAAGTATATGTTCCATTACCTTTTTGGTTTCATAGACATATCGGTTTAGCAGTTCCTTTAATTGCATTACAATATCATGAAGTTATCGTTGAAATGGAATTAAAACCTATTCGTGATTTATATATTGTTGGAAAACCAGAAGTTATTACAATGAACGAATCATTTTATAAAACATTAGTTGGTCAATATAATGCTGTAATTGATATTAATAATAGTTTTACTCGTTATAAATGGCATCGACCTACTGATTCTGTTGATGAAATAAAAAACTTTACAAAGTTAAATGATAATGTTTGGAATTTCAATCCATCATTAGAAATTAATTATGTATTTTTGGATGAAGAAGAACGTAAAACATTTGCAAATAATACACATCAATATTTGATTGAAAAAGTTACTAAATATGAAGTTATTGGGAATATTGGAACTCAAATTATACAAGTTGAAGCATATCATCCTGTTAAAGAAATATATATAACAGCTAGAAGAAACGATGTTCGTGATAGAAATCAATGGACAAATTATACAAATTTAGATTGGGAAGAAATGAAAGTATTTGATTATCAATCTTATTATTTCAAAACTGCTAAAAAAATTAATCCTAATAATCCATTTAGTCCATTAGGTATTTTTAGAACTGATAATTTTAGAACAACTGATGTTTGGTTATATGATTCATTACAAGGTGATATTAGTGGTGGTATTCATTTACAAGCTAAAAATCATATTGACCCAACTAAAAATAGTTTATATTTACCATATGAAGATGCATATACAAATCAAAATATATATGATTTTGTTGATATTTGGAAATATAGAAATATTCCAGATATTCCAGTTATTGATTTAGATAATTTTAAAGATTATGATGAAAGAATTATTAGTAATATAGAAATAAAATTTAATGGCAATACAAGATTAGATAGGAAACCATATGAATATTTTCATAATATTCAACCATATATACATCATAGTAATATACCTCGTAAAGGAGTTTTAGCATATTCTTTCGCAGTTGACCCTGATAAATATCAACCAAGTGGTGCTTGTAATTTTTCACATATTCAAAATTTAGAATTCAATATTGAATTTAAAAATCCATTAGTATATGAAAAAAGTCCATTATACAAAAATGTTTTATATGATGTTGATTTTTATTTTATTTCATACAATATATTCCAAATAATGGGTGGTTTAGGTGGTCTTGTTTTTGGTAATTAAAAAAATTCAATCTAAATTATTATATATGTTATTGCAAACTTATATACTAATTATAAATATACTTGATTGTTGAATATTTATAAATAAGTTTTAATATTAATTAATTTTTATTTAAAGATTTTTTATTTATTATAAAATAAATTTAAAAAAAAAAAATGGAAACTAGCGATAATTATAGCGCAATTAATTTTATTAAATTAATAAGTAATAATAAAACTATTAAGTATGGTATTTATATATTAAAACGAGGTGATTTATTAGAAACAAATATTTATAAGATTGGTAAAACAGAACGTTCTTTATATACAAGACATAATGAGTATAATTTTAAAAATACAACTGTATTATATTATTTACCTGTTGATAAAGTAAATGCACTTGAACAACTTATAATTTATAAACTAAAAAAGAATAATAATATAATATTTAGATCCGATCTTGGTAATGAATATTTCGAAGGTGAATATACTATTATTTTAAATACTATTAATGATATTTGTAATGATTATCGTGTAGAGCATAATATTGATATTGAAAATTATATAAAATTATCAAATGAAAATCACAAGCCAACAATAAAATCTAAAAATAATTTAATAAATAATGATACTATTGATTCTAATAATATAGAAAATAATGATAAAAAAAATAATAATAGTTTATGTAAAAGATGTGGAATGAATTTTGAATTTAATTATTTATTAATTAGACATTTAAACCGAGAAAAAAAATGTCAGGCAGTTTTATCTGATATAGATACAAATATACTAATTGAAGAAATAAATGATAATAAACCTACTAGAATAATAGATGGTGATAAAATGTATAAATGTAATTATTGTATTAAATTATTTAATTCTTCAACTGGTAAATCATTACATTTACGAAAATGTAAATCAAAAATTAATAAAATAAATAATAATTTATCTAATAATATTAATACAGCAATTACAAATAATAACATAGACAATAATTTATCTATTAATATAGATTTAAATAATTCTAATAATAATTCTATTTGTAAAAGATGTGGGAAAGATTTTGAATTTGATTATTTATTAATAAGACATTTAAAACGAGATTATAAATGTTATCCAGCTTTGTTAAATATAGATACTGATATATTAATCAATGAAATTAATAATAAAAAACCTACTAAAATAATTGATGGTAAAAAAGTTTTTATATGTAATTATTGCAATAAAGTATATCAGTCAGCAAAAGGTAAATCAGTTCATACTAAAACATGTAAATTAAATAATAAAGAACCATCCATAATTATAACAGAATCAAACAATGAAATATAATAATTCAGATAATGCTAATATAAATAGTATATAAAAATCAATATACTGTGAGCATTTTACAATATAAAAATACTCTTTTATATTATGAAATATGATATTTTCAAAATCAATGAAAATATTAATAGATACATTTATTCATCAAAATTTAATACATAAAAATCGTAAAGGCGGTGGTAAGTATGATAAAACCAAATCAATATCTTTTAATTATAATGATAAAATCTATAAAATAAAAGTTAAAATTGAATATGATGATAATGATGAATATATTGAAAGTATGTATATATTACATGATAATGATGAATATGAAAGATGTATGATTATATTGATATATAGAACAGATGAAAATGCTATTATCCAAGATTTTAAAAGCAATTCAGAATGTATAAAATCAGATATAATTGATAATGATGTAGGAATAGGAACGATATTAATGGAATTTACAATAAAATTATTAACAATGTCTAAAGATAAATTAAATATTAAAAATATAATTTTAACAGATAATTCAGTTATACCATCTATTAAAAACAAAATATATCCAAATATAATATTTTCTGATTTATATACATTAATAAATGGTTATTCATGGTATGCTAAATTTGGTTTTAAAATATATAATAAAGATAAAACTAAATTAAATAATATAACTAAAATATTCAATAATAATAAATATATTATAGATAATACAAAATATGATTCTGAATTATTTAAAATAATAATAAATGATTCATTTAATAATGTAAATAGTGTTGATAAGAATTATTTAAAAGATAATATTAATTCATTGAATATAATATTATCAAAGTATAATGGTTCTAATTTATTAAAAGATGTTTTAAAAGATATTTCAAATGATGACTGTAACATGTTTCGTATATTAATGGATTCAATAATAACTAAACTAGGAATTGAATCATTATCAAAACAAGATTATATATTACGATTATAAGAATGTGCGCATTTTACAATATAAAAATACTCTTTTATATTATAAAATAAATTATGGCTGGTGGATTAATGCAATTAGTCGCTATAGGTGTCCAAGATATATATCTTACCGGTAATCCTCAAATGACCTATTTTAAAGTGGTTTATAGAAGACACACTAATTTTTCAATTGAATCTATCGAACAAGTTTATAACGGAGAAGCCGATTTTGGTAAAAAATTCGCAATTACAATGGGACGAAACGGTGATTTGCTCGGAAATATTACTGTAGAAGTTGATTTAGGATTAAATCTCGATGGATTATTCGATGATTTAGATAAAGTAGGTGAATATAAATATTCAGTTAAAACACATGACTATCGTGGGTGGTTATTATGTGATGGCCGTTTTATCGATAAAAATTTATATCCTAAATTATTTGATAAAATTGGATATTCTTTTGGTCAAAGTCTTACAAACTCTAATTTATTTAAATTACCAGATTTACGTGGTAGAGTTGCCGCTGGTATTAATGACGGTTCCGGTTCGAATTTTCAACAAGTATTATATTCAGATGTAAATGATTCACTCGATACATTTTTAATACCAAATAATCTTAATAAATGGCTTACTGGAACTCCAATACGCTTTTTAACATCTGGAACTTTGCCAGATGGATTATCTGTAGGAATTACTTATTTTGTTATTCGATATAGTAGCACACAGATACAAATTGCTACATCATACCAAGACTCATTTACAGGAAATCATATAGATTTAATTGACCAAGGAACAGGTGTGCATTTTATTTATGATATTTTTGATGCAACACCAATCGGATTAGAAACTGGTGAAAATACTCATTCATTACTAATTGATGAATTACCAAGTCATAATCATAATTTAAATCCAAATGGATTACATACACATTCAGGTATTGCAGATTCTACAGGAGACCATACACATGTATATAATGATGCATTTTTTGCTGAATTTACCGAGGGAAATCCAACACCGCTAATCGGTGTATCTGGTGCAGGAGTTGATTATGATAATGCATATAGATGGAGAAATTCAGATGGAACTTATAGCACAAATCCAGGTGATTTATCGACTGAAAACAATGGAGAACATCAGCATAATTTAACAATTGACTCATCTGGTATTCATACCCATTATGTTAATATGACTGGTAATAATTATAAAATTAATAATTTACAACCAACTTCATATATTGGTAATATGTTTATTTATTCCGGTGATACCGAAAGAATTACAAAAGCAAATGAATACTTAAAAGATAATTTAATTCGTTGGGGTTTTCAATTGATTGATTATGTTGAAATTGAAATTGGAGGACAACTCATTGATAGACACTATGGTGAATGGCTCGATATTTGGACACAAATTTCTTATTCCAGAGATAAATACGAACAATTATTAACGATGTTAAATACTAGTTTATTCGCATCTGAACAACAACCATCCTTTTTCTCGAAAGTAGCTAAAGTTTATATCCCTATGCAATTTTGGTTTAATCGTAACCCTGGGTTATATTTACCTCTCATTGCTTTACAATATCACGAAGTTAAGTTAAATATTATTTTTAATACTAAATCAGTGGTTAATACGGCAACAAGACTTACATCAAACATTATAAATATTACAAATTTTAATACTTCAACTGGAACATATGATAAAAATAATTATATTGAAAAGATAATAGATTTACGTATATTCGCAGATTATATCTTTTTAGATGTAGAAGAAAGACGTAGATTTGCCCAAGGAAGTCATGAATATTTAATTGAATTAGTTCAATCATCCGGTATAATTAATACATTAAATCAATCTATTGAAATACCTTTGTATTTTAGTCATCCAATTAAAACATTAATTTGGAGAACCCAGAGAAAAGACCAAACATTTCAAGATAATCCAACTGGACCAAATTATAATAGTAAATATTTCTTGGGTCATTTATACGATTTTTCAGCTATTGGAGGGAATACTACAGATGATTATTCTGATTTTAAATTAAATCCCGATACAATTAAATCTGTTAAATTACAATTAAATAGTGTAGATAGATTTAAAGAAAGAGATGGAACCTATTTTAGGGTTGTTCAACCGAATCAATATACTAGCAATAATTCAAATGGATTAAGTTTCTATCATAATTCATATAAAAGATACGGTGGTGGTTTCTATATGTATAATTTCGGGATTAACGTAGATGATTATCAACCATCTGGTAGTTGTAATTTCTCTCGTATTGATAATGCAGTATTATATTTACGTATGAATCCATATGCATCACCTATAAATAATGCGAATACATCATATAATTATTATTTTAGAATATATGCAATATCATATAATGTATTAAGAATAATGAGTGGAATGGCCGGATTAGCTTATAGTAATTAATTAGTATTCTGATTATATTTTTCAGCTAATTTTATTAAAAATCTTTCAGTTTTTTTTCGAGCATTATCAGTTAAATTAAAAATTAATTTATTATTTGTATTAATATTTGTAATTGTAAAATAATTACGTTCTTTTAATATTATGTTATTATCAAGAACAATTATTAATTCATTATTTTTTAAATTAATTTTTGATAAGTCAAGTATATTATTTAATTGAATATCAATACTATATAACTCAAATGGATACTCGTCATAATTAAATAATTTAATACTATTTCTTTTATAATTATTAGGCTCTAAATAAAACTCGAGTTTAATTACATTCCAATTAATAAAATTATAATTACCTATTGTTATAGCATTATAAATAATATCTGGATTTCTATAATTATTAAGTTCATCGTAATATTTGTTATAATATTGTTGTCCATTTAATTCTAGTTTAGACATATAGTAAAAATTATATTCATAAATACATTATATTTTTATGTATTGATTAATTACAGAAATTTTAATCTATAATTATTATATAATTAATATGGGTGGTGGTTTAATGCAACTTGTAGCCTATGGTGCTCAAGATATTTATTTGACTGGTAATCCTCAAATTACTTATTTTAAGGTCGTATATAAAAGACATACTAATTATGCAATTGAATCAATAGAACAAACCTTCAATGGTGAAGCTGATTTCGGTAAAAAATTTGTTGTTACTATCGCAAGAAATGGTGATTTATTAGGTGCAATTACTTTAGAAGCGGATTTAGGATTAAACTTAAATAATTTATTTGAAGACTCTGACCAAATAGGTGATTATAAATGGTCATCTAAAACATCCGATTTTAAAGGTTGGAAGAAATGTGATGGTCGATTATTAGATAAAAGAAAATACTGGCGTTTATTCAATAAAATAGGATATAGTTTTGGTTTAGATTTAAGTGGTTCAAACTATTTTAGATTACCAGATGCACGTAGTAAAGTATTAGGTATGATTGGTCAAGGACAAATATATGATTATTTAGAATATGATTCTGAATCTAATTTATTTACAATGAACAATCCATTATCAGATAAATGGATTACAGGTATGGAGGTTAAATTTGACCAATCAGGAGTAGATGTATCCCAAAATTATCCTTTAAATCCATCTACATCTTATTATTTTATTAAAATTAATTCAACTCAATTTAGAATCGCATCTACATTATCTAATTCAATTCAATATTCATCTATTAATAATACTTCATTAAATTTAGGTAATGATTTTATTAGTAGAATAACACATACATTTTCAAATAGAAGTTTAGGTGATGAATCTGGTGAAGAACAACATGGATTAACTTTAGCAGAATTAAATAACCATAATCACGGGGTTACAGGTATAAATGGACAAATTCCATCTAATAATAGAACATCCGAGTATTCACATGACCACAACACATATACTAGTACAAATGGTGGTCATAATCATACAGGAAATACATCATCTAATGGTTCACACGACCATACAGGTAATACATCAGTAAATGGTTTACATCATCATTCATATAAATATCCGACTAGTCAAGGTGTGTTAGGTGGTAGTACTGATGATGCTGCAGATGATAGAACTGATGTATACCAAACATTAAATACATTTGATGATGGTTCACATAGTCATAGTATTTCTAGTGATGGTACACATTTACATAATATTGAAACAGATGGTAGTCATAATCACGTAATTACACAAGATACACATTATCATACTATTAATTCTGCGGGTGGAGATTTATATCATAATAATATGCAACCAACTATTTTTGCAGGTAGTTTATTCATTTATTCAGGTGATGAAACAGATATTGAAAAAGCTAATACAATGTTAAAAGATTATATGATTCGCTGGGGTTTTCAATTGATTGATTATGTTGAAGTTGAAATCGGTGGTCAGCTTATCGATAAACATTACGGTGAATGGCTCGATATTTGGACCCAAATTTCATACACAAAAGAAAAATATGAACAACTTCTTACAATGATTAATACATCGATATTTTCATCTCAACAAACAGGTGCTTTTGATAAAATCGCTAAAGTATATATTCCATTACAATTTTGGTTTAATCGTAATCCTGGGTTATATTTACCACTTATCGCATTACAATATCACGAAGTTAAGTTAAATATATCATTAAATTGTAAATCAGTAGTAAATACTGCATGTGTTTATACTTCGAATGTAGTAAAAATATCTAATTTTGATTATACATCTGGAACATATACTAAAAATAATTATATCGAGTCAATCGAAGATTTGAAAGTTTATTGTGAATATGTATTTTTAGACACAGATGAACGTCGTAGATTTGCCCAAGTTTCTCATGAATATTTAATTGAACAGGTTCAAACAACAGGTATATTATCGAATAGACATCAAATAATGGATATTCCTCTTTATTTCAATCATCCTTGTAAAATGATGGTATGGAGAGCACAACGTAATAATCCAACTTATTCATATAGAACTGATGTATCATTTAATGATGCATATTTCTTAGGTTCATTATATGATTACTCTGCAATTGGTGCAAATACAATGGAAGAGGGTAGCGATTTTATATTGAATCAAGATACAGTTAAAACAGTTAAATTACAATTAAATGGTGTAGATAGATTTAAAGAACGCGATGGTTCATATTTTAGAACTGTTCAACCAAACCAATATACCAAATCTACTTCGAATGGAATGTCAATATATCATAATTCAAATAAACGTGTTGGTGGTGGATTTTATATGTATAATTTTGCATTATATTCCGATGAACATCAACCAAGCGGTACATGTAATTTTTCTCGTATAGATAACGCTGTTTTAAATATGAAAATTAACCCATATTCAACTACTCATATAAATCTCAATGATTTATCATGTAATCAATCAGCTTGTTATGATTATTCATTTAGGGTTTTTGCAATGAATTATAATGTATTAAGAGTTATGAGTGGTATGGGAGGTTTAGCTTACAGTAATTAAAATAATAATATTTCAAATTTTATAATTATTTTAATTATTTATGAATTCAACATATATTTATGGTAAATAATTACCATATTTATCTCGTCCATTTTGTAAATGAACATATTCTGAACGTGGTCCAATAAACTTTCTAGTTGAATGTTCATATAATGTATCATTAAATGTATCTCTATAAAAATCTTTATTATGATAAGTATGAAATACGAATCTGTCAACATCATCGAAATTTAAAGGTCCTTCTAATGATAAATCAATAGGTCTTTTTAATTTAGTTTCTTCTTTTACAGTTTTATTATTTAAATTATATTCAAATTTATGTAAATCACGAAATTTTAAATTATTTTCGCAAACCAAGTCTAGGAAAAATATTATATTTTCACTATTTTCGTTATCATATTTTTTTAATTTAACATCAATATAACTTGAATCAGATATTTGAATATTATTTTTATCATAATGATATTTACTAGCTTTATTAATTATATTTTTAATTTGATTAATGAAATCATTAAAAATTTCATTTAAATTATAATTACTTGTAATTCCATCTGCTACTTTAACAACAACTTTATTTATATCATCATCATAATACATATTAATATTTCTGGGTGTTTGACAATTAAAACATATCTTTTTCATTGCATAATTAAGAAAATCATTATGATTTTTAAATGAATATTCCATATCAGATTCAATTAAATCTTTTAAACCAGAACCATTATTATCATATAATAAGGATACATCAAATTTTGAATATGGTAAAATTTTATTATTAGATTCTAAATATTCTCGAATATTAGTTAAATCATTATTAATTGCTATAATATTTTTAGTATTATTATTGTGTGTATTATTATTAGTTGTATTATTAGTTGTATTGTTAGTTATATTATTATTACTATTTATATTATTATCAATCTTAGAGTTAGTTGAATCAATTGATAAACTTATATTATTAATTTTAGGAATTGTTTCATTATTATTAATAGGTTGAATAGTTTTATCTTTATTTAATTCATTTATTTCATTCTTAATAATCGGTTGAATCGTTGATACATTATTATTTAATTTATTTTCTAAATCTTTTATATATAATTGTGCTTTTAATAATTCAATCTCTTTTTTTAAATAAACATTAACAGAAACATTTTCTTCTTCATTAATATTTATAATATTATTACTATTATCAATAACATTATTATTTAATTTACAGTTTCTTTGATGTTTATATTTAGAAACTCTATTTATATATTCTTTATTACAATGAATACATTTATAATTATTATTTTTAGGTTTAATTAATGGAGCTAATAATACAGAAACTGATATATCTTTTATATATGCTGGACAAATATTAACTCTTTTTAAATGTTTAATTAATAAATCAATTCTATTTGTTTCATAACCACATCTTTCACAATTATAAACCATTTTATATTATAAAAATAATTTATTTTTAAATATTTATATTTTGGTGAATATTGTATTATAAATAAGTGAGACTTGTAATATATTTTGATGGCATACCACTATAGTGAATTATAATACATGTATGCCATTATAATGTTGGTGATGCGTGTATTATATTTTAAAGGCATACCACCCTGGTGAAATATAATACAAATTTCTAATTTTTGAATGAGGCATACCGATTTCAGGAAACACAACGTGAAAAATGTTACCTCATACCAAAATATTTTATCGATTTCTATTTTTAAAAAATTAAAACTCTATAGTTTTTGGAATTATTAGATTCTTAAATTAGATTATTAATAATTATAGGTTAATTACACACTTTATATATTTAATACTATATTAACACATCCAATTATACCGTATATATAATTTAAAAAATTGATAACATTAACAATTATTTATTAATATTATAAAAATTAAAAAATGAATTCTAATCCAGTTTGTTGTATATGTGATAAACAAGCCGAATATACTGTTCATGGATATTATCCAGCAATAGTATGTGAGGAACATCGTATTTCTAATTCATTTATTCACATTTCTGAATATAAATGTGTTAATAAAGACTGTAATGAAATACCAATATTTGCATATTCGGAAGACAATAACCCAGAATACTGTAAAAAACATATTCCATCTAATTATTATAAATTCCTAAAACCTAAAATAGTTCAACAAAATCCTATTTATAAAATAGATGAATATTTATATAATGAATTTGATGATGATAGATTTGATTCTGATATGTCAGCTGTCTCATATTTTCCAATAGTAGCATTTTTTACAAATGATTTTAAATATAGACCTTATAGACGTTCTATTTGGATAGAAATTCTGAATCATAATAAAAATAATCTTAGAACTTTATTAGATTCGGATTTACATTATAATGATTTTATATCGTATCCAATTGGTCAACGCATTCCACATTATATTCGAGAAGCATATATATCTCGTTCTACAAATTATGATGAATCAGACCGAGTATGTAGTCAATTAATGGGATTTATATTTATTAATATATTTGCAAAATATAGAAATTATATTTATTCTAATCATAATTGGTCAGGATATTATTTGGAAAATAATAAATATATTAATTCATCATGTGGTCGCGATGATACTGATAAACATACTGAAATTTATAAACAAGGTATTTTATCGGGTATTAAATTAGCAAAATTCACGTATGAATTAAATAATTTAAATTTACCATTTACACCGGATATTAATAAATACATAATTAAACCAATGATAACTGATATAGATTTAAATGAAAAATATGATAATATTAATTTATATTTGTCAGAAAATTCAAATGAAATTAACTTTGATAAATTCGAATGGATATGTATATGTGAATATTGGAATAATAACACTAAATCATTTCAAACACATAATATTCCATTAATTTATTATAGCTATACAACAGTAGGATTTCCAATAGAATTTAAATATAAATATAAAACTGCGATTGTAATGTTCGTATTAAAAGATGATAATTCAAAAATATTCTTTAAAAGTAAAAAAATAAAATTATTAAATTTTAAAACTTATGGATATAATCAATCTAGTAAAAAAATAGATTTTATATAATTAATAAAATTTTTATTTTATATTATATAATAAACAATATGCAACCAATAAATAATATTCAAACTGAAATACAAAAAAGATTAGAAATTAATAAAAAAGAAATTTATAAATTATATATTGAAAATGAAAAAATAAGAGATATGTTTGAAAAATTAAAAACCAAGATTTGATAATATATGTTATTGATTAATAATAGTTTCTTGTTGTAAATATGCATCAGGTAATGCTATTAAGAATTTTTCGGTTTTAATACGAGCATCATCGGTTAATATAAACTCAAATGTAGCCTTATTATAATTAAAACATTGTTTATTTTTTATATCATATAACTTTTTGATTTGTTCGATTGGTAATTGACTAATCATTGGAAGTTCTATTGTTAATAAATTACCAACTAAATTAACTTTATTAAATTCAATCTTATCTGGTAAGTATATCTTTGATGTAAAATGTTCATCATCTGTAATATTAGATATTAATATATAATTACGAAGTATTGGTGTTCTGGCATATTTACGAATGTGAATATGTGAAATATTCCAATTATTAAATACATGATTATTAAAATCAAATCTATTACCAATTATATCATCGGTTTTTTTATTATTACATACTTGGTTGGTATCTACTTTATAATATTTTGATGAAAATAAATCTAATTCAGACATCATATTTTAATTATAATTTTAAAAAAATATAATGATTAAAATCAAATTTTTAGTTTTAATTATTATTCTAGAGTTGTAGTATTAACATTTAATTCATTATAAAATTGATATAATTTTGTAAAGAAACTACATGTTTTTTTACGTGTTTTCTCAGATAGTATTAATTCAATTTTAATATTCGTAAATGTTGATTGAGAATTACTATGTTTATTTATTAGTTTATATGGTATATTATTATTATCAATATCAGAACAACATTCAATATATAACACATTGCCTACAATTTTTATTTTAGACAAATCTAAAACATCTTTTAATTTTATTTTTATATGTAAGTCTTCAGTTTGTAAATAATTACGTAATTCAACATAATTATTTATAAATGGTGGAACAGTAGAAGTAAATAATTGTAAATTTGAAATATTCCAATCATTATATGTCAATTGATTATCTAATGTAATCTTATTTTTAATAATTTCGGGGTTTTTATATTCATGTAATTTATATTGAACAAAGTTTTTAATACCAGTAATTTTTAAACTCATTATAGTAAATATTATTTTTTTAGAAAAAAATAATTTAGTATTAATTATCAAATTTATTATAGTTGTATATTATATAATAATGGGTGGTGGATTAATGCAATTAGTTGCTTATGGAGCACAAGATGTATATTTAACAGGTAATCCTCAAATTACATTTTTTAAAATTGTTTATAGAAGACATACCAATTTTGCTTTAGAATCAATTGAACAAACATATAATGGTAGTGCTAATTTTGGAAAAAAATTTACTGTCACTATAGCAAGAAATGGTGATTTATTAGGTCAAGTCGCGTTAGAAGCAGATTTAGAAATTAATGTAGATGGTATTCTAAATAACTCTGATAATATAGGTGATATGAAATATTCTACTAAAAGTGTAGATTTTAATGGTTGGTTATTATGTGATGGTCGTTTAGTTGATAAAAGAAGATACAAAAGATTATTTAGTAAAATTGGATATAATTTTGGTTCAGATACAACTGATTCTAATTTATTTAGATTACCTGATGCAAGAAATAAGGTAATAGCAGCTGTCGGTGATACATATGATTTAACAGTATATCCTGAAAATTTTACAGTAGGTGATGGTAATTTTGATACATTAAACTTAATTAATAATACTTATAATTTACCAACAGGAACTAAAGTTAAATTAGAAGCAAATAGTATTTCTAATAATGCAAGTTTCTGGGATGATTGGGGTGATGATATTTTTGATGATTGGGGAAATTTTTATTTATTTAATCCATCTACTGACCAATATTATTTCCCTCAATTATCACCAATTAATAATGATGATGGTATAATTACTACACAAGTATTTACTGCATTTGGTAAAAGTTTTACTATTAAACATGGTTATCCAGTTCAAGGTATATTTAAATTTGATATAAGTTGTAGTGATCCAACTTTTAATTTTGTTTTTGGTGCATATGGTGATATGGGTTCCGATGAAGATGGTATAAATACAAATGAATCCGCTAGTTATACTTTAAATTCTAATAATTATACTTTATATTATAATAAAAATGTAGAATCAGGAGATTTAATAGAAAGATTCTTCTCATATTTTATTCCATATGACTCAACTCAAAATAATGCTAAAACTTACAATGAACATATATGGGCTGATGATATGTTATCATTATATTCAAATGTTGTTAATAAAGGTTTAACAGTATACTTTTCTAAAAAAACAGATGTTAAAGACTGGGTCATTGATGATTTACAATTAGTATCATCTAATATTAAATCTAAAAATAACTTATCTAATCCAAATAATTTCGAATTAGGTCATAATATTAATAAAGATATGGGATATGGTGAAATTCAAGATGATTTACCAGTAGAATATTCACCATCAGAAGTAAATGGTATAGAATCTGGTTCATTACCTGTAAATTATCCAGCACCATTATCACAAGGTGAATTTTATTATATTATTAAACTTAGTAACACAACAGTTAAATTAGCTTTAACTTTAGATGATGCTTATAATAATAACCCAATTACCTTAACGAGTGATATGGAAAATGTATCTCTTAGAATACCATTGTTTGGTCATAATATGGGTGAAGTCACTGGTTCGGATAAACATAGATTAACCGGTTTTGAATTAACAACACATACACATAATTTAAATGAATCACCACACAGCCATGGTATAATACACGGATATGATGATAAAAACTTTAATAACTCTACCAATCAAATGACACCAGGTGATGGTAATAATAATCAAGTATTTGGTTATCCAACTGAAACTGCTCTTACAGGTATAACAATGGATACATCAGGTAATGACCAAAATCATACAATTATTCAACCAACAATTTATGCAGGTAATTTATTTATTTATGCAGGTGATGCGACAGATGTAACTATTTTAAATACTTTATTAAAAGACCATTATATTAGATGGGGTTTTCAATTAATAGATTTTGTAGAAGTTGAAATTGGAGGACAACTTATAGATAAACATTATGGTGAATGGATGGATATTTGGGCTCAATTAACATATTCATCTGAAAAATATCAAGAATTATTATCAATGATAAATTGTAGTATTTTATCAATAGATGATAATAATAATACTGTAGCAAAAGTATATATACCATTACAATTTTGGTTTTGTAGAAATCCAGGTTTATATTTACCATTAATAGCATTGCAATATCATGAAGTTAAATTAAATATACAATTAAATTGTAAACCAACCGTAAATACAGCAACTCAATATACAAGTAATGTTGTAAGAATTACCGATTTTAATTATTCAAATGGTTCATATACAAAAACAAATTTTATAGAATCAATTATAGATATGAAGGTATTCTGTAATTATATCTTTTTAGATACAGATGAACGTCGTAGATTTGCACAAGTATCACATGAATATTTAATTGAACAAGTTCAAACTTCTGGTATTTTTACAAATAAGCATAATAATGTAGATATTCCATTACATTTCAATCATCCATGTAAGACATTAATATGGAGAGGACAAAGAACAAATTTTACTTATAGTGATGATTCTGAATCATATGGATATGATGACCAATATTTCTTAGGAAGTTTATTTGATTATGGTAGAATAGGTGGAAATACATCAATTGAATCCGCCGAATTTAGATTTAATAATGATATTGTTAAAAATGTTAAACTTCAATTTAATGGTCTAGATAGATTTAAACCACGTGAAGGTTCATATTTTAGAATTGTTCAACCATTTGAAGGTATTTCATTATTTAATGGTTCATCTTCATTATTTAACAATGGATTAAAACGTTATGGAGGTGGTTTCTATAATTATAATTTTGGATTAAGAACTGATGAACATCAACCAAGTGGAACATGTAATTTTTCAAGATTAGATAATGCAACATTATTTTTAAATGTAAATCCATATGCATCAGATAATGAAAATAATGTTAATTGTTATGATTATAATTTCCGTGTATTCGCAGTTAATTATAATGTATTAAGAGTTATGTCAGGTATGGGTGGTTTAGCTTATTCCAATTAGGGAAACCAAGGTTTCCCTTTAACCCATCCTTGGGTTAAACAACCCGTTAGGATAATGTTCTAGCGCATTGAATGCGAGGGCTTCGCCCGGGCAATTTGTCATTATTATAATAAATATTAAAAAATAAATTATTATAATTAAGGTGTTAAAATATTTTTTTAAATAATATTTTTATTTAAAAACGTATTGAATTATTATATTAATTAAAATGCAAGTTAATCCATTCGAAGTTTCCGGTAAAGTTGATTATAATAAACTTATTAATCAATTTGGTGCATCTCCTATTACACCTGAATTAATAGAAAGATTTGAAAATATTACGAAACATAAAGCACACATATTTTTAAGACGAGGTATTTTTATTTCACATCGTGATTTAGATTTATTATTAACCCATTTTGAAAATAATAAACCTATTTATATTTATACTGGACGTGGTGCATCATCCGATTCGATTCATATTGGACATTATATTCCATTATCATTTACAAAATATTTACAAGATGTTTTTAATGCTAAAGTTGTTATCCAAATGACTAATGATGAAAAATTTATTTTCAAAGACCTTTCAATGGATGATATTCAACGAATGACTATTGAAAATATTAAAGATATTATTGCTATTGGATTTAATCCTGAAAAAACATTTATTTTTGATAATATTAGTTATATTCATAAATTATATCCAAATATTCTTAAAATTCAAAAATCTTTTACTATTAATAAATTACAATCTGCATTCGGATTTAATAACTCTGATAATGTTGGTAAATATGCATTTCCATCTGTTCAAATGGCACCTTGTTTTTATTCATCATTTCCTACTTTTTTATCTGAAATGAATAATGGCTTATGTCTTATTCCACAGGCTATTGACCAAGATAATTATTTTAGATTAGTTCGTGATATTTGTCCAACTTTAGGTTATCCGAAACCAGTATGTATTCATAGTAAATTTTTACCATCACTTACATCTGATAATTCAAAAATGTCATCATCTACAACATCAAATGATACTTTATTTATGAATGCTACTAAAAAACAAATACAAAAGGCGGTTAATTCAGCTATTTCAGGAGGAGGTGAAACAATTGAACTTCATAGATTAAATGGTGCTAATTTAGAAAAAGATATACCATTTCAATATTTGAAAATATTTTTAGAAGATGATAATGAATTAGAAAGAATTGCTCAAAAATATAAATCAGGTGAATTACTTACTGGTGAAGTTAAAAAGATATTAATCAATACATTAATACCTATATTTGAAGATTTTCAAACTAAACGTAAAGAAGCGAATATAGATTTATTTATGAATAAAGAAAAATTATAAATAAAATAAAAATTATTCTTTTTATTTATATTTATTCTAATTTAGTTAAATAACGTTCTAATTTTTTTATATTATCTGGATTTACTATAAATTCAAATATTATTTTTTTATATAAATTGTGTAAATGATTTTCAATATCGGAACTATCATCATCTTCTAAATTATATTCCAATGCTTCAAATGTTATATCGGTGCTTGTAATACGAAATATATTATTATTTAATACTAAATCATATTTGCTTCTAGTATATCCTTTTAAATATATTTTAATATTATTTATGGTAAATCTAGAATCTACAACAAATATACGCTGATAAATATGAAATGAACTGTTTTCTATATTTTCAAATATTGTTTCTTCACCATTAATTCCATATAATTTTATTTTACATGATTCTATTTCAGGAACATATTTTTTACTTTTTGGATGGATATTATTTGGACCAAAATAATGTATATCAGCTACCATTCTAAAATTATAATTTAAAATAAAAATTTGTTTAATTTATCAAATTTTAATTAAAAATCTTTCTAATTTAGATACATAAGCTTCATCTATTATATATTCAAATATTGCATTTTTATATATTGTTTCTTTAATAACCATACCAATATCATTTTTTACAACTATATCTAAATTATCACAATTAAAAATTAATTTATTTTTTATAAGTAAAATACGATGTTTATTTTGTGATATATTTCCAAAATTTAATGATATTTCTAAATTACTATTTGTTTCTAATGTATTACCACATAATTCATTGTAATTACTGTGAAACTTATCATTATATAGTCTAAAATAATTTTTGTATAAATTATTATAAACTATTTCATTATCATTTTCATCAAAAATAATTATTTTGGAACTTTGTATATGTGGTTTAACTAATAATTTCTTTCTAGGATTAATATAATGTTGTGGTCCATAAAAATCTATTAATTTACTCATTATTATTATCTTTTTAATATTTTAAAATAAAAACAAAATTTATCAAATTTCCATATTATTTAACATACGAACTATAAATTTTTCAAGTGTTTTATATTTTTTATCTGATATAGCAAATTCAATTTTGACAACATCAATATCGATTGCATTACAATTTATATCGCTGTATATAACTTCAGATGTATCAATGTTATGTTCTATTAATCTATCTCTATTTACATTAATAATTAATTTATTACTATCAATTTTTATAATATCTTTTATTAGATTAAAGTCATTAATTCGTAAATAAATACATACTACATCACAATCTTCCATATTTATACCTTGATAACTAGCACATTGTATATTGATTGTAATACCATTAATACTACCATGGTCATCAATTAAAATTTTATTTTTAGTAAAATCAACTCTATTAAATAATAATGGCAAATCATTATTTGATATAGTTTTTAATTCAATATTACAACTTATAATATCAGGATTTTTATAATTTTTTTTACAATTTAATGCAGGTCCAACTAATGATAATTCAAATGCTAACCCACCCATTTTTATATATTTTTTTGATAATATAAAATAAAAAAATAAATCAAATTTTATTCTAGTATATATAAATGAAAAATATAATATTTACATATGTAAATAATAAACGTTTATACAAGTTAATAATTAATAAAACAAAAATAGATATTTATAAACGAATTCCAAAAAAAAATAAATATGAAAGAATAGATTATAATATTAATTCTTATGAAAATATTTATTTTGGTTATAATTTGTATAATATTAAAAATGAAGAAAATGGATATATAACAAAAAATAATTCTATAAAATATACATATCAATTTAATTATAATTCAATTGGAAGTATTTTAATTTTAATATCTAAAAATCCATTTGTTTATATTTATATTCATGAAATAATATATTTATTTATAATTGATGAAGATGTATTAGATTTTAGTTTATTACATGATGTGTTTGGTAATAATATCAATGAACCATATATTATAAGTTATTCATTTCTTAAAACTCCAAAATATACATATAATTTAAATAAATATATTTATATGTTAAATGAACAAATCAATATTGATTTACATTCGTATTTAAATTTACGTCCATATAACGATGATACTAATGAAATTATATATGAAAATGTTTATATTAAAGAACATTCAATGAATAAATTATATATTACTGAATTATATACTGAAAAAATAAATAATTTTAATTATGATAATTTATTTGATAATGATTCTAATGATGATTTATATAATTAATTTTATATTTAATTATTTTTTTTAACCATTTATTAAAATCAGTATTTATAAAATTATTATCTATATATGATTGTACATAATTGTTTAAATTTTTAGTACTTGAATTAATTATATTTTTTAAAATATATTTTTTTATTATTTTATTTAATTCTTCTTCGATATTTTTATAATCGTATAACTTATTTAATTCAATCTGTACATATTCATTAATTAATTTTAAATCAAAATATTGTAAATTATTATTTTTAGAGGCATTACAACTTTTACATAGCGTTTGAAAGTTATCTTTTTTATGAATACCACCTAAACTTAATGGAATAATATGGTCTATTTCTAAAGGAAAACCATTTCCAGTTGAACCACAATTATTACATTTTGATGATTTAATTTTTTGTAATTCTTCATTATTTAGATATTTAATATCAATATCTGTATTATACAGTAAAAATTTAAATTTTTTATCATTTAAATATTCTTTTACATCATTATTTATTTTATGCTTTTTATTTATACGTATGTTTGCATGTTCATCACGGGATTTATGTTCGATAATACTATCGGGCATATTTCAATAACATAAAACATACTAGTTTAAACATATTATCAAATTTTAATTCAATAATATTTTCAAATAAAAAAATAATTTATTTAAATTTTATTCTTTAGCTAATTTAACTAAAAACTTTTCTAGTTTAGGGACATAATTATCATTTAATATAAATTCAAAACCACCATTTTTATATATTTCTTTATATATTTCAGTATTTCCATTATCAATTGATACATGTATATCTAAATTAATACATTTAATTGTTAATTTATTATTAACTAATTCAATACGATGTTTATTTTCAATTAAGTCTTTAAAATAAATACATATATTTACATTTTTATTTGCATCATTTATAAATGATACTTCAATATTATTTTTATTATTTGGATAAAAATTATTATTAAATAAAGTAATATGGTTTGTTTTAGTTTTATTTCCAATTATTATCTCATTATTTGAATTAAAAACGACGACTTTACCTGAAACTATAGATGGTTCAATATTAACTATTGTATTTGAAATATTTAATTGTTCTGGACCAAATAGAGTTATTTGTTTAGACATTATATCTTTTAATTTAATAAAATAAGAATATTTTTATTTATTTTATCAAATTTATTATACAAGACTTGCAACTTTTATTAAGTATTTTTCAAGTTTCTTTTTTATTTTATCGTTAATAGTAAATTCAAGAATAGCATTATTATAATTAGTAATATTATTGTCAATATCTGTAAATTTTATATTTAAATTATTACAATCTATACGCAATATATTACCAACTAATTTAACTCTTTGTAAAAAATCATTTAAATTATATGGTATTAATATTTCATATTCATTATATTTTAATCTTTCAATATAGTCTCGCATACAAATACTTGCTATTTCTGAAAAAAATAATTGATTATGTATTGTTCCAAATAAAACATAAAAACTAATTACATTGTTTTGAAAATCTGATATTTCAATAATATTATTATTATGATTTATAGTAATTTTAGAACTAATAATTTCTGGATTAGTATATTCAGATTTATAACTTTTTTTAGGACCACTAAGATTAAATTGTTCCAATAAATAATTAGACATTTTACTAATAATATTATTATCAAGTTATCTTTAAACTATATTTTTTATATTAATGGATTATCAATAAAATATTTAGTTAATAAATTAAAATCAAAATTATAATAAATACTAGAATTTTTAATTTTAGTAATACCAATATTTTTATTAATATATTTTGTTATTTCTCTACCAAATTGTGTTATATTATATTTAGAATTATAATTATAGTCTGTATTCCATTTTTTAAAAATATCATAAAACTTACTAACACTAATTTTTTCTTTTTTGTTTTGAATATCTTTAATTGGATTTGAATATTCATGTTCTTCTAATTCTAACTCAATTAAATTATCAGGCATTATATATTGACATACATAATATTTAATGAATCTAATAATAATAGGAATATTTACAGATTGAATATCTAAATATGAATCAGTAATTACTCTATCTTTTTCAAGATTAATATTCTCAATATCTCTCTTTAATAAAAAATTATAAAAACCTTTAATTTTTGACATATCGTCTAAGCTATTAGATAAATTTTTAAAATAATTTTCAATTTTTTTTACTTCATCCGAACATTCAAATACCATAAAACGTCTATCAGACATTTCTATTTTAATAGGTGTATCATTATTTGTAAAAAATAAAAATCTACAATAATTATTTACGTCATATGCATCTTTATTATTTAATTTAATGTTAATTTTATTTGATGATATAATTTTATTAATATTATCATTTAATAAATCATTTGCAATAATATTATCTACAATTGATACTATTTTTCCAGCAGAACGAGTTAATAAATTAGATATATCTTTTGTATTTAATATATTATTACTATCAAATATATTTATAAATAATTTATAAAAAAATAAACTAATATCTGTATTATAATTATGTTTAAAAATAATAGCAATATTTGGTAAAACAGAAGGTTTTTGAATTAAATGAGCTAAATAATCTAATAAGTATTCCTTTGCATATATATTTTTCCGCTATTAAAAATATAATAAAATACCTAGAAAACAATAGGAAATACCTATTATCCCTTTATATATTTTATAATAATTATAATTTATAATCATTTTTTTACCATTGTAAA
>VFQS010000163.1_pt1 | contig 88576 bp, 64 predicted proteins | sample 3512361 | NCBI WGS metagenome assembly VFQS01 (sample SAMN10412375, study PRJNA504923) | tailings metagenome | isolation source: Relicate 1 Philex TSF3 active mining | place: Philippines | reverse complement strand
TTGACGTGCGCGGTGGCCGCACGATCACCAACAACAACGGCGCCACCGTCGCCACCCACCCCAGGATAATCAAATGAGCGAAATTAGCGAAAACGTGGAATTCACTGTTCCACCCGATTCCCCCATTGAATCCCCTCTTCAGGTAGATATAGCCCTCAACGAGGTTATTGATCAACCGCAAGAGACCATTGCCACTGAAGGTGATGTAACCGAACAACCCGCTACGGTAGAAGAGGAAGCCCCTGCTCCCGAAGAAGGCGAAACCGCAACCATTACGGAAGAGGAGACTCCCACCGCCGAAGGCGAGGTAATCGAGCCGGAAATCACGGAAATCACTTTCCCTGAGCCCGAGCCCGTTCCTCCCCCGCCCCCATCCTTCGTCCGCCCGTACATCAACACCCAAACTGGTGAAATCCGCGACCTGGACGACCTTCTCATTTACCAGTGGCAGCAGGCGAATAATCCCAAGGCCGATTATTGGGAACCCTATACTCCTCCTCCCCCGCCTGAGCCGGAACCCGTAGCCAACTGGGAGCAGTTTGAGGATCTTGCGTTGGATAGTGATTCGCTGAGAGAGCTATTTCCCCGTATTGGTGAAATTAGCCCTGTCGCCCTAACAATGCTCGGAGCCGCCCTACTCAAAGCAAAGAGTGGTGATACTGCCGATTTCCTTAGAGTGTGGAAGAAGATTCTACAGGATCTTGCCAATGGTGGTATCCCGGTTCCGGAAGAAACGTTGGAGGGGTTTGTAAACGTAGCCGTTGCGTGTCATTTGCCCGAAACGTTTATTTTCGCGTTGCAGGGTTTGGTGCCGCCAACCCCCGTCATTGAGCCCATCGCCCCCGTCGATACTGATTCGGCTACTTTCGGTGAAGGGATTGTAGAGGAACAGGTGGATACAGATTCTGCCACCTTCGGTGAGGGTGAAGAAACGCTCAGTAACCCCGTCGAATTCACACCGCTTCAATGACATTCCGAACCAGTAAATCCAACACCTTTGACTACGACGCTGATGCGGCCACGTATATCCTGGCCGTAGAGGCGGCTGATGGCCAGAGATTGGAGTACGGGGTGAGGCAAGCGATCAACAACTTCGTACTGGGGTGTAAGGAAGATGGTATCTGGGATGCTATTAAGGCGTCGTGCATTATGGCGGGTGCGAGGACGTTGGCGGGTGCGCTAGTACCGCTAAAAGGTACTGCGCCGACAAACATCGGACCGTTTGTTGAAGCGGACTATTCGCGCCGGACTGGGTTGAAGGGGGATGGGAGTACGAAGTATCTGAATAGCAACCGTCCACTGAACGGGCAACCACTCAACAACGCGCACCTGAGTGTTTATGTTTCAACTGCAGCAACAACCGGTATCGGACTCATCGGCAACGACAATACGGTAAGCAATACCGGAGAATCTGCAATTTACAGAAATGATATCAATATCTCCATGAGATTTCAGAATGTCGTAGTGGCTGGTACATCAACTTTACCAAGCTCCAGTACAAGGTTGGTTGGGGTAAACAGAGCGTCTTCTTCTTCTGTTACAGTTCGTGCTGGCGGCACGTCAGAGTCAATCACCTACGCATCGGCTGGAACATCATCATCCACGGAATCAATCGCGGTTTTTTCACGGGATTTGGCTAGTGCTTCTAGTCGATCAAACCCCCGCCTCGCCTTCTACTCCATTGGCGAATCTCTAAACCTTGAAGCCCTGGACAACCGGATCCGGGTGCTAATGTACACCCTCTCCCACAACGTCATATACGATACCGACGCACAAGCGTATATCACCGCTGTTGAAACTGCTGACGGTCAACCGCTGGAAGTTGGTGTCAAGGCGGCGATTGACGAGTTTGTTGTCGGTTGCAAGAAAGATGGTATCTGGGACGCCATTAAGGCCAGTTGCATTATGGCGGGGGCAAGAACGTTATCGGGAGCACTGGTTCCGCTCAAAGGGACTGCACCGACAAACTTCAACTTTGTTGCTGCGGATTACAACCGTAAGACGGGATTGATTGGCAACGGCTCTACAAAAGCACTCAACGCAAACCGTGCCGGCAATGCAGATCCCCAGAACTATGCGCACTTCGCCGTTTACCGCACAACAGCAGAGGGTACACCTTCAAGCGTCTTCGGTGGTATAACGGACCCAGGAACAAGAAACGCGCAGTGTTATTACTTCTACGGGAGTTGGTATTTTTCGGCAAGAAAAGGTTTTGCAAACGATCCGATCAACGGGTCAGCGGTCGGAACAACCGGACTGCTTGGTGTAAATCGTTCATCTAGCACTTCCCATGCATACAGAATCGCCGGAAGTACAACTACGTCATCCATCACATCAGTCGCTCCCACCTCCGAAGCCTCCGCAGTCTATGCTGTTTCGTACAACGGCAGTATTGTTGGCCATTCATCGGTGCGCCTTGGCTTCTACTCCATTGGCGAATCCCTTGACCTCGCCTTACTTGACGCCAGAATAACCACCCTAATCAACAATTTCGCCGCCATACTGCCATGACCTTGATTACACAACCTGCAAATATTCGTTTGGCATCTGCTCCCCCGGTCGGATTATGGACTCCAGCCGACATCCCCACTGCGTTGTGGTTGGATGCGAGTGATGCGAGTACGGTGACTGTTGAGAGTGGCGCGGTAAGCGAGTGGAGGGATAAGAGTGGTAATAGTCGCAATGCTACTCAAGGTACCGCAGCAAACCGGCCGGCCTACACATCAGCAGGGCAGAACGGATTGAACGTGCTGACACTGGATGGCAGCAACGATTCAATGGCGCTCGGGTCTGATCTCTCGCTCGGAACTGTGCATACTGTTATTGTCGCGGCAAAAAACAGTTCCACAATTACTACCGCCACATCTTCTCAGATGCTGCTGTCTGGTGGCGCTTATGTAAGCAGCTCCACCAGCGAATGGGTTTTTGGCGCTGGATCGCTCACTGGCAACCTAACAGATGAACGGCTTTACAGCCTTGTGATTGCCGACTCTAGCGGCGCAGCGTCAGTCTTTGGTTACGGAAAAACCAATGCAGATGTATCCGGTGGGCTGATCGTGTCCGAATCGTTCACGACTACTGGCAACGCATTCACGGGGCGACTGAACGGCTCGGCTGACTATGCGACCGCATCGATTGCCGGAGGATTTTCAAGCACCAGCGCAAGGTATCCAACAGTTGCGAGAGGCATTGGTTACAGGTACAGCAACAACGCATCTTTTTGGAACGGCCAGATTTGGGAGATCGTGCTGACTGCTTCTGCGTTGTCACTGTCTGACACGCAGCGCATCGAGGGCTACCTCGCCCACAAGTGGGGCCTAACCGCTAATCTCCCCGCTAACCACCCCTACAAAGCCACTCCTCCCTATACCCCCAGAGGATTGGCAGTGGGTGGTGATTTCACATACGACATTCTATCTAACGGCACCACTTACAGGGTTCATGAGTTCAGAAGCACTAACCCATCTACCCTCACCGTCCTAAGCCCCATTCAAGCTCAGTATCTGGTTGTTGGCGGCGGCGGTGGTGGCGGGCAAGGTTTTGGTGCTGGTGGAGGTGCCGGCGGTTACCGAGATGGCACTCTTTCTATATCTCCTGGCGTACTATCTATTGGAGTAGGATCCGGAGGCATAGGAGCTACCACTAGCAACACAGTCGGAGCACCAGGCATCTCGTCTTACCTGGGTTCTATTATCGCCGCTGGGGGCGGCTACGGCGGCGCGGCTGGCAACTTCGGCACGGCGCAACCTGGGGGTAACGGTGGTTCAGGAGGTGGTGGTGGAGCTTCGCCTACAAACGGGGCTGGCGGCTTAGGTAATATCCCGGCTACTGTGCCCTCTCAAGGCAATAACGGAGCCGCTGGATTATCCGGAACATACGGTGGTGGTGGTGGTGGTGCTGGAAGTGCTGGATCGACAAAAAACGGAGGCAGCGGCAAATACTCTGCAATCACAGGAGCATCTGTAGGTCGTGCAGGCGGTGGCGCCGGAAACTCCACAACCGGCCATGGTACTGCGAGTGAGGGAGGCGGTGGTAATGTCGGTGGTGTAATAATGCCGGCAGCAGCAAATACCGGCGGTGGGGGCATAGGAGATCCAGTACAGTCGACCGCAAGTGGCGGTTCCGGCATCGTGATCGTCCGCTACCCTGTAGTATCCGGGTCTCCTGTTACATACGATAGAGACGCGCAAGTGTACATCACAGCGGTAGAAACTGCTGACGGACAGGCGTTGGAAGATAGTGTACGTAATGCGATTAACACGTTTGTTGTTGGTTGTAAAGCTGATGGTATCTGGAACTCCATTAAAGCATCCTGCATCCTCGCTGGTGCGCGCACTCTGAGCGGTGCGCTGGTGCCGCTTGTTGGGACGGCGCCCACGAACTTCAACTTCGTGAGCGGGGACTACAACCGCAAGACTGGGCTACTTGGCAATGGGAGTACGAAGTATCTGAACAGCAATCGTGCAAACAACTCGGACCCTCAGAACAGTAAACACCTTTCGGTTTACGCTTCTACCGCCGGCACCTCTGGTATTCACATCGGCGCAAACGGCAACATTGAGTATTCCTACATCTCAACGGTTGCGACGGTCAACGCTGTTAGCACCGACAACGTGACAATCTCTGCCTTTTACTACACAGGATTCGGTGGCGCAGACAGGTCTGTCAGCTCCCAGTTTACGGGTCGAGCCAACGGTACCACAGTGACCAAAACAGCAACTTCACAGGCGACATCAACACGGCCGCTTTATGTGTTTGCGCGCAACAATGATGGCACCACTTCCAACTACTCCAACGCCCGCCTCGCCTTCTACAGCATCGGCGAATCCCTCAACCTCGCCCTGCTTGATTCCAGGGTGAGCACCCTGATCTCCGCCCTCGCCGCCGCGATTCCCTGATGGCCCGCCTCCTTCAATAATACCACACTCCCTCTCCCCATGGCACTCAAACTCTCCTCCTCTTACAATTTTGGCGATCCGAACTTCGGGGATGTGTCCCTGTTACTGAGGGCGGATGGTTCGCCGCTCAGGGATAGTAGTCCTGATCCGAAGGTGATTACGGCGGTAGGTAATGCGGCCTACAGCACGGCGCAGGCGAAGTTTGGCAGTGGGTCGATTGCGTTTGATGGGAACGGGGACTACTTGACCTGCGGAACAAACGCAGGCTACGCAATGGGCACTGGAGACTTCACACTTGAAGGATTTGTGTATGTTACATCCTTTACAAATCCGTATCAGACAATCTTTAGGACACGCGAAGGTGCTGTAAACAGCACTACGGGCTACTCGATCGGCGTGCTTGGAACCGGCACGCCCCTCGGTAGCCAGTCGTTCTTTTTCTACACAAACGGAATAGTAGTAACAGCAAACAATACAGTTAGCTTGAACACATGGCATCATGTAGCCTGCACCAGATCAGGCAGTACACTTAGACTATTCATCGATGGCGTTCAAGGGGTTTCAGCTACAAACTCGCAGAACTTTACAGACAGCACAGGCTTTATTGGTGCAGTATTTTCCACTCAAGAGTTCTTCAACGGCTACATCGACGAACTCCGCATCACCAAAGGCGTGGCCCGCTACACGGCGAACTTCACTCCGCCAACCGCACCGTTTCCCGACTTCTACGCCCCGCCGGTAGACCCGAACTTTGAAAATGTCTCCCTGTTGTTGCATGGGGACGAATCCTCCATCATTGATAGCAGCCGAACACCAAAGGCGATTACGGTGGTGGGGAATGCGGCCTACAGCACCGTTCAGAAAAAGTTTGGGTCAGGGTCGATTGTTTCTGTATCGGATGGTACTGATTATCTGTCTATCCCGCCTTCTACAAGTCTTCAGCTCTCAAGTGAATCTGATTTCACTGTTGAATGCTGGGTGTATTTACTTTCTAACCGAACTTACAACCACGTTGTCTCGAAGGGAGGACAAAATACTAGAGAATGGGCTTTATCGGTTGGTCCTACAAACCTCCAATTTTATTGGAGTACAAATGGTCTTTCTGATGGTGACACCGTAATAGCTAGAGCTTCTACCCTGCCCTTAAATACATGGATTCATGTTGCAGCGGTTAAGGTAGGAAATACTATCAAGCTGTTTAAGGACGGGGTTCAGCAAGGAGCTGATGGGACTTTTACAACCATCTACAATGGTAATGGTACTACTTGGGTAGGAAGGTTCATGGATTTTACGGGGATTAGTCATTCCCTCCATGGCTACATAGACGACCTGCGAATCACAAAAGGAATCGCCAGGTATCAATCCTCATTCACCCCACCCACCTACGCCTTCCCTCACCCCAAACAATCATGGACCCCTGCCCGGATTCCCACTGCGTTGTGGTTGGATGCGAGTGATGCGAGCACGATTACTACGGTTAGTGGTGCGGTAAGTGAGTGGAGAGATAAGAGTGGTAATAACCGCCACTTCACTCAATCAAATTCTTCATACAGACCATTACTTCAAACCTCAACTGTAGTGTTTGACGGTGTGGACGATTTTCTAACAAGGGGTACTATGTTGTTCACTTCCCCTGTGTACGGATTTTACACGGTGACCAGGAACAGGAATCTCTCTGCTAACCCCGGTATTGGCGGTCAGCTTAGCTATGGGGGAGGAGATTTGACAACATACAGGCATTTTCTGTATCAAAACGCTACTAATTACTATAGCGCAATTCAGGTTGGTGATTATACGGTTTTCTTGCAACCCTATACAGGTGATACAAATTTCCATATCTTTAGTTACGAGCATAACGGCTCAACCATCTCTTTGCATTCTGAAGCCGGACTAACAACTACTCAGACTAACGGAGGCTACAATGGCATAGCCCAAACTGCTTTTACACTAGGCGCTGGCGCTCCATTAGCCCCTGGTAGTGTTTTTGTACCTTTAGACGCTAGGGAAGTTATTGCTACCCCTACACCACTATCAGCTTCCGATCGTCAAAAGCTACAGGGCTACCTCGCCCACAAGTGGGGCCTCACAGCCAACCTCCCCAACAACCACCCCTACAAATACGAACCGCCGTACATCTGATACCTGGATGGCGTTGAAAGCCAATTAGGATACCCCAACCCCGGCTCATGCCTCATGCCAACTTCAACAAAGCCCAAATCTCAGCCTGGCAAGAATGGGCCAGAAGACAACAGCAAGTCCAACGACAACAGCAACCCCAAACCCCTTCTCCCACCCCCCTCCGAGAAGTCGACTCAACCAGTCGAAGAACCGGTTGCTCCAGTTGCCGAAGATTCCGGTGAAGCTCTAACCGTAGAGGAGGTCCGCATCCTCCGAAAGATGAATAAATCCATCATGGAAACTCTCGGCCTAAAAGCTCACTCCCGCTCATTCCGTGTATAACACAGAGTCGGAAAAGAAACTCCTAGTCGAGTCAATTAGACGGACTGCAGACCCGGAATCGGCTGCAAAGTCCCTCAAAATCATTCTCGACAAACACACCCCAATCGCCTTCTACATAGCCACTGCGGACAGATCAAACTGCATGTGGCTATTCAACCCTGACTCGGTTTATGACATGCTGGGGGGTGAAGACATTCACCGCAAAATCTTCAAGCAGATATTCAAAACCGAGGAAGAACGTGAGCAGGGGGTGTTGTGCTATGTGTTTACAAAGACGGAAAAGACCGTGGTAGTGAGGTTATCCCGTTCCACGATTACCGAAGTAATCTCAAAAATCCACCCCTAAGCCGCCTCAAGAGCTGCCAATCTCTGCTTGAGTAGATCAATATCTTCCCTCTGCAAAGCAACCACATCCTCCAAGTTGCTAACTTTCGTTGACAAAGTTTGAAAGTCGGATTCCAACGAATCAAAAGCACCCTCAAGGCTTGTAATCGAATCCGCTACACTCTCCGACAACGCTCCCTGCGCTGATGCCACAGCCGTAGCGAACACCTTCAGATCCCTAATCTTCGCATAAGTCCTGTCCGCACTACGGGAATTGAGAATACCCATCTCCGTAGTCGGATCGAGGCACTCCGCTACACTACTGCCCAGCTTCAGTCCACTCTTCATCCCTCTCCCGTCTTCCACAAAAAGGGTCTGGCCCTCCAGGAACCCGTCTTGCGCCAGCACTTCCCCCGTACTAGACAACTCTTGCCTAGCAATGTTGAGTAGGCCACCAGCGTAATCTTCAATAAATCTGCTTCGTAGATCGGCCACAGAGAGGATGGGAGAGGAGTGGTTGTATTCTTAACCTGCTATCTCGCTTTCAACGAAAAACCTGTACAACCGGATCGGTACGACTTCGGGAGGGGGATTGTTGTCCCATTTAACTACCCAGTTATTCGCAAGAAGAAGGCGAATCTTGCTCGCAATCCTCTTGTTGTTCCAATCCACCACATTTCCCCTCAAATCAAGCAGGGTGTTGTATTGCTTACGGAACAACCCCACCCCCTTTAAATTGGCGTTTGATGTAATCACCGGTCTAAAATCCCTCAACAACTGCTCCATTGTGGCAGAAGACATATTGCAATCTTTGGCGAGTAGGGTTTGAATCTTGCCATTAAACCCGAGAGAGATGTATTGCAGGGAGCGGCAACCGGAGAGGTTTAGAGAGGATAGATTGGGAGTCTCATGAACGTATAAGTGGGTTAGTTTATCATTTCCCTCGAGGTTGAGTGTCTCCAGGTATAACCTGGGTGTGTTCATGTTAACATAAATAAGGCTATTACGTTGAAGATTAAGACTCACAATCCTAGGATCAACAATTAAGCCGGTTTCTTTGCTGATCCAATAATCATCCCAAGTCGTAATACTCTGGTTGGTTAGCTTAAACTCCGTGAGAGGGGATTCTCCATTCTCCACTACCACCTCCACTGAATCAGTGAGTTGCCTACGCAGATTCGCTCGCCCTACCGTATCTCCTGACACGTAGTTAAAATTCGCTCGACCAGGGCCAAACCCAATCAAGGTGGTGTTATCCTCGATTTTGCAGTACGAGAGTAGTGTTGTCATTTCTTTAGTCTCCCCCCGTGTAGTGTAGACGGGCAGAACTCAAACCAGTACTTCCCTTCGTATGGCGGATTAAACTTCTTGCACTTCATCAACGACATACATGCCCCGTATTCGAATGGGTCCGTCAGAGACGCACATAGAAACTCAGAGTTTTTGAATAGTGGCGAACGACTAACCTCACTCAAGCCGTGAGCGGTGAATGGGTATTGAGAGTTGGAAGCTGGAATGGCTGTGTAAGTTGTTTTCGGAATCATGTAGCTGCTCACCGGTCTATCAATTCCAACCGCTCCAGGGTTGAAGGGTGTTTGGCCATACCCCTCTTCCGGGAACAACGACTTATTAAACCCCTTGGAGCACATCTTGTTTTTATCATACCCCTTATTCTCGCAACCCACGCCACCAAACTTAACACAAGATTTCACAGGGTCGAATGTGGAGGTTCCGGTGCCGCCCCCCTCCGAGGGAGTATAGGAAATTGAGTAATCGGAGGTAAAACCGCCACCCGCAACACTATTACCCTCCTCAACTTTCTCCTCCATGGTCAACGTTGCACCGCTAGCCAAGATATTCGATGCGGAAATCTTGATGTAGGTAGAGGACTCGTTATCCGCACCGCCTTGGGTAAATAATCCTGTCTCCGCTCCCACACTTGACACCAACTGTGCCTCTTCGGGAGTCAGGGAATTAGTCATCTTCACCCCATTTGGAATGCGAGAGTTACCAATCCCAGGCGACTCAACAATCTCATACCCCTCCACCCCCTCACCTGACAGCACGGAAACAATCGCATCAAACTCTTTATTCTGAGCTTGGATAAGCGGGTCGGAATAGATTTCAGTACTGCCGGTTGTGGCTGGTTGATCGGATAACAACAAACCTGACAACCTTAATCTGTCAGCGAGGATTTTGGCATTTTCAACCAACTCCAGGATATTCACGTAGTTCTCTGCGGGCAAGTTGATTAGCTGCCCGGAGACAGAATACGGAGACAACGTGTACAACAACCCGAACAAATTACAATACCGGAGGAGGGATGTTAACCTACCCCCCTTAAGCCCCTCTAGCATTTTACCAATAGGGGAGGTAGCGCTAGGGCCTCCTAGGGTGTCATATAACTCTTGCGGAGTAATGTTCTCCACTCTGTCATACAGTCCCTCCAGACCTTTCGCATTCCCTGCCGACTCTGAAATCAACTTATTCCAGAACGGTTTTTGATCCGCATACTCGGTACCACCAATCAGTACCATCTGGGCCACTGTACCGTCCAGAAGCTGGACGTTCTCCTTCTTCTTAAGTATGGTGTCTACACCCTGTTCGACCAAAAACGTAATGGATTCAAGCAGATTCAGGTTGTTATTTACCAAGATCCCATTCAAGATATCTAGTTGTTCCGGGTCGATGGCATAAGTCAGCGGAATAAGATACCCAATGAGCTTAGAATACTCACTCTGAATAACCCTTGACGATTGCGTCCTATTCACATCCAGTAACTGAAGCATGCGGAGAAGCGATTGATCCGGCTCTTTACCGTATAAGTAGTTGGTATACTGGGTGATGGCTTCCTGGCCACCAAAATCGTAGATAAGTTTTGTCAGATCATAGGCTTTGAAAAATGATATAACATCTTGCGAATCAGTAAACGGAGCGTATTTGTCCAAGAGTTGAGAAAAGTTCTCAAAGGATAGGATATCCTGGACTTCTACGGAGTTGAAACCAAGAGCCAAAAGCTTATCAATCAACGACTCCTTGTCCGGCTCGTACTTCGTCAGCTCCAATGACGCAACAAACCCTCCCGGCTTAAAGCCATTATCCTCCAACGACCTCGCAAAATCCGCCATGATCTCCGAGAACAAGATAAACTGCGAGGAGATTTCTGACAAGTCCGGCTTTTCACCGCTCAAAGCCTTGATCGCATTGTATCCCTCCAACACCCCCTTAATCGAGCCGGTCAATCCAACTTTTTCACCCTCCCTAATCTGTTTGGAAGACGGAAAAACTTCAGCCAACTGACTAAAAAACAACCCAGTATGCCCGAGGTCGACGTATTCCCTACTAACAAGGGGACTAATAACGTCTCCTAACTTCAAAAATTGCACATACAACGACTCTAGGATCAGCGGGGTGGCATCTCCCAAATCAAACGACTCCTCAACAACTCTATTCTCCAAGCCGTTAGCAAATTTAACCGCAATTGGGTTGCAACTTGTGGTGTTCTGGTTAGCAGAACGGGTAAAAAACAAAGGTTCCAAGAAGAACAAGTCTTCGATTACCGTACCGCCTTCGTATGTCTTGAATTTGCCAAACTCTTCGCCAACCACACCGTAGATCAGCCTCTTCCCATAGGACATGGAAATAAGGTACTGGTAAAACTCCGACTGATACTTGAGCCCTCCAGCTACAGACCCCTCGTAACCACCAAAACTCAACGCGAAGTCGTAGATTGTCTTGACATCCTGGTAAAATTGTTTGCCAATACCAGAGAATGTAGCAGACAAGAATGTTTCGTCAATCTCTACCAACTCAATTGTGACTTTTGAATCGGAAGTAATACTGTTGATATCACCAGAAGCCGCTGAGATAGTGCTGTATACATTGTTTACTTTTTCATCAAATATGTTTGAAAATCTTTTCTTCAGCCGACTTCTAACAACCCCACCTGTATCTACCCTATTCTTGGATAGTAATCTCGACTTACTATCCCCCAAGTCAAATACACTGGCAGAATTCACGTAGACCGTGTATTTGGATTTTGCGAAGAAGTTATTTACATCAGCGAACAGTTCAAAATACTTGCGGTACTCCGGAAAGTTACCAATCTCTGCGAACAGATTCTCCAGTACCTCGCCTTCCAGTCCCGACCCAATAACTAAATCCCTCAGCGTGGTGATATCAACCTCTACGCCTTTCTCTATCCTGCCATCTATTTCCAATACCAGCCTAAAAGCCTTCTCTCTAAGCTCTAATTTGCCCCCAATCGACCTGTCTACAATAGATACTAACCTCTCTCTAACAGAGTACACAGTTTCAATGGTGGCGTTCTTCTGTGTAGCTTTCAACCTAAAATCGTTGAGAGCTTAGGGAACATAGCTCCATCCACTCCATGACTAAAATCGCCGTATTATCCACTGAACGATCGAAGAAAGAGAAAGACTTGGGTAAGATGATTGACCACCTTGTCACTACCCTAAGCGAGATTGAGGGGGCGGTAGTAGAAGAAGTGCCCCTATCCCCTGCCAAGTCTCCCTCCCTCTCCGACTACGATCACCTCATTTTCTGCGGCTACGATCATACCACTCTCGGTCACATCTTCTTCACACTGGAAACCAACTCGACCGCCCGCATCACCCTCTACGACGAGCCCGGAGCCTCCCCCGAGAGGAACCTTGGCAACCTCATCTTCGGTGCGGTAGACTTGGGGCGTATGCCAGCCTCTTCGACCACCCGTCTGCTCTACTCCTGGGCTTACAGGGAACTGGTGGCTATTGTAAAACAAGACGCCAAGAATGAACGACCTGCTGGATCAGTTGAAGACTCTGGCGAGTCTAAACCTCTCGCCCGAACTGGTTCGAGAGCTAATCGAGCACGATAAGTGGAAGACATTAGAGATTCACAGGCATGAGAAGGAGATGGAGGAAGCGAAGAGACCACACGTTTCCTCCCCCTCCCCATCTTCCGACTCCTTTAACGCTGACACCTCCTACGGCCAATGTGGCCCTCCGCAGGAGGGGTTGATAGCGAAAACCAAAGTAGCCTCTGGAGCGGTGATGAAGGCGAGAGAGTTGCAGGGAGAATCCAACCTCCCCCTCCAAGTCCTCTCCTACCTGATCACCACCTCCTGGTGCGGGCAGAGGCTGAGTAGATGGCCCCAGGCACCAGATTCCAGGACAATAGTATCCCTGCAGAAGGAGTTTGATAAGATCCTGGAGAAGTTCGACAAGTCCGTAATCCTCAAGTGTGAGGATCTGGTGTCTCAATCCCTCCCAGCCTGGGATACCCGGATCATCGAACAGCAACTATCCTCTCTACGAAAAGAGAGAGACGAGGAGTTGAAATCCAGCATCGTTAGCTCCCCTCTATTTACCACATTCTCCTCATCCTACCCCCACATCGACCCAGAGTCATTTGAGAAGTGCTATAATCAGCATCGAGGAAACTTCGTAGCCTCAGCAATCTACCTTCTTCGGAGAGAGTTTAAAGCTAATCAGCCAGAAGAACTCTCTACCGTTGATGGCTGGTCACAACGGTGGCCTCAATACTTGCCCCAGTACCTACAAAAATGGCACAAACACCTGAAAGAGATCGAGACAGAGACAAAAGCCGCCCAAAAAGAGTGGAGGGAGTCAACATTCTAACTAACACCGACTTTGGTGTATACGTGGAGGGGGCAGAGAAAACCATCGAAATGTACGAAAGCGGAGAGATCGACAGGGACAAGTTATACGACACTATCCTCAACCTCGAGGTAGTCTACAAATCCGTTGAAAGCTCTAAAGAATAGAGCAGACCCCGTGTCTCATGCCAGAGGAAAATAACGCCCAAAAACGGGTGGTAAAAACGGGTTATAACGATAGGCTGTATAGTCTAGGTATTAGCCAGGGTAACTTAGCAGGCTACAAGAGCGATCCCTACACATGGGGTGGCTTACCTACAGTCCTGACTGGGGCTATCTTACCCCGCCGCGATGACATCCTCATTGAGGAAGCGGGTGGTGGCCCCAGAGCCATTGAACACTACACTCGTCTATTCAATGACAGTGCGGTAATCTCCGCTTGGGAGAAGCTGGTAGGGGAGATTGTTCAGAGAAAGTGGGAGGTATTCCCAGCTAGCTCCTCAGACAAAGACGAGGAAGTAGCCGAATTCGTTCGCCAAACCCTCTACCATATCGGATCGAATACAAGACAGAGCAGGGGTAGAGACATGCTCGTTGCCTCTAACTCCGGATTCGACTCGTTCATCCGAGGAATGTGTGAATCTTTGATTCTAGGAATCAGTATTGGCGAAATCTGCTGGATTAGACAAGGTTCATACATCATCCCCTCCGAGATCAAGATTCGTGACCCCCGCAGAATCCAATTCATCCTTAATGAGGATGGGTCTATTAGCCCAAGGGTAATCACCATTCAATCCCCCGTTGAGGGTATCCCAGTGCCAATGAGAAGCCTTGTGATTCACAGGCATTGGGCTTACAGCAACAACATGGACCCGTATGGTACGGGCTTGGGTAGACAATTATACTCCCTTGTTGAGTTTAGACGAACGCTGTTGAGTTTTTGGTTACAGTACGCCGATAAACACACCACCCCAACCGCTATTGGTAAGTTCAGCCTAGGCACTCCGGAAGAAGAAGTCCAATCCCTGTTCTCCGCTCTCCAAAGGTTAGGTCAAGAAACCGCCCTCGTTATCCCTGACGAGATGGATGTTGATTGGCTCAAAGGGGGTGAAGGTAGACCGGAGATGTACCAAACCTTGATCACGTACATCGATCAGCAGATCTCCTTCCTTATTAACGGTGAATCCACTGTCGGACAAGACACTGGATCGGTGGGATCGTATGCGAGAGATAGTATCGCGGATAGCGTGAGGATGAGGAAGGCAAAAGCGTTCAGTGAGCAACTGGACGAAACCCTAAACGCCACCCTGATTCGCTGGATTGTAGAACTCAACTATCCCGGCTGCTCCATCCCCCACCTAAGAAGAAACTTTGAAGATCTAGAACAGAAAGAAGACCCGGTAAAAGTTGTCCAGATCCTCACCCAGCTACAAGCTATTGGTTATAGTGTATCCGATCTTGATTGGGTGAGAGACAAGCTAGAAATTCCATCCCTTGAGAAGGTTGAAATGCCTGACCTATCCGCTCCGGGTATGGCAGAGTCTGATGGTGAAGTTGAAGACCTCGGCCGTATCGTACAAGGCGAGAAGGCCATCTCTCAGCTTGTTGCTAGAAACTCCCTATCCGCCGCAGAGAATCTCGACTTCACCGAATTCGATGAGAATGGCGACCTCAAAGATCAAACTGTTCGGGATAAAGTATCTAAACTCATCGCTGACCGGTTCAATCAAGGCGGTATTGATGAAGTTGGTTGGGAAAGGATCGCTACCGGAATTAGTTCGGTGGATTCGGAATCCTCCCGTATCAACCTTGACGGTTATACTTCCCCCGGCGATATCATCTTCACTACTAAACGCCTCCTTGACGAACTTAGAGCGATTCCGAGGGTTATTCCGGAGGATCGGGATATGCTCAGACGTGAGCTTGTCATCTTTGAGAACAAAGCTCTTGTCGGGGAAAAATTCACTCCCGAAGACATCAATAATCTCGTAAAAGTTTACACCCTCTCCTACCGTTTGAACCGCTCAGCCGTACACGGCGAATGTGTCGTTCTCGATCCGGACAAAACCGGCTATTGGTCATTCTTCGCACCCTACTTTATGTAGTGGTGAAAGCAAGATAGAGGAGGCCCACTAGCCTCACACATCGCATCAACCAACCCGATGATTCAGATTCGCCCTAGCACTCAATCTCAGTGGTGGGTACAGGCTAGTCCCTGGGCTCACTACTTCACTTCATTCAGTGGCATCAAAGATACCGCTGCTACTTCTTCCTACGCTGATGGTGTAAGACAGCGTGTCTTCAACCTCAAGGGTACGAAAACTCTGGCCGAAATGACCATTGTTACCCCATTCGACCCCAGCGTTCACTACGATATCGTAGATTTCTGGAAATCCCACGGCTGCGATTATATCACCATCAACATTACTCCGGTAACCTGTGGTGAGAATCCCACCCCCCTGGGTAGCAGATCGATTATCATCCCTGACGCACAGCTCACCTCAGTGAACTTCGGCCAGGTGGACCGCACCAGCGGTTCTCCCAGCACCATCGAAATCACCATGGTAGGCGATAACTTCACCTTCAACTGATCGATGGCAACTAGAGTTTTCGGTAGTTGCTTGACCGAGGAGCAACTGGAAGCTCTGGATGATATCAATTTGCAGATCGTAGGGGATAACAAATGTGAGAGAGACGCAATGTCCCTCTTGCAGTTGTATCCCCTTTACGATGTAAATAAGGGTGTTTATACAAAGTGGGGGGAGATTCCATTTACATGGGACGAAGAGAACCTACTGAGTAATAGAAGATGGAATGTAGCAAGATATGTTACACAATCTTCATACGTGGAAGATGATATTGTCATTCAAATCGAAAACGATGGCTACAGAGTGGTTGTGTACAGGGCGGTAGAGGATATTCCCTCCCCTGCAGGCGCCTTTAATCCATCGTTGTGGGAGGAAGTTTGTTACGTTTGTACATCAGAACCGGTTGGAGTGCCAACCTACAACGAACTAATTTCTCAACACAGTTACTATAACAATTCCACAACTTATCAAAAAGATTCCATAGTCCTCCTGGACGTACCGTGTGGTGACTATACTTGCTGTTACATAGCTACATCTGCCCCCGGTAATGTTTCTCCCCCCTCCTCCCCCTGGAGCAGGTTATACTGCGTTCGTAATGGTAACCCAACTCAGTGCGAGAAGGAGTTGGTTTGTGACCAGCCCAATCGTCGCGTGATATCTCTGTCCTCACCCCCCAACGATTTGATTTGCATCCCTGTTGAAAGCTACTTAGATGCAGGGGTCGATGTCTAGCAATTTCTATGGGAAGTCGTGTGCTCCCGATCAAGACTTGGGCAGAATTAGTGATAATTACACAAAGGAAGAAGTTAACAAACTATTAGCCACCAAGGCTAACGTAACCAGCACCTATACTCGCCTGTATCTTGACGGTCAATTTGCTGCGCTTGACGCGGACATTAACCTGCTGAATACGGTAAAAGTATCACAGACTCAGCTAGAGACTGCCCTGGATGGGTTGCAGAGTGATATTGAAGCAGATATTGCCCTCATTTACGCTACCAAAACTGATACTTACACAAAGTCTCAAGTAGACGCACTGATCGCGGATGTCGACCTTGACCCCAATACCCTAATCCGCAAAGTCCCAGCCTCTACTGCGGACAATACAATCAATCCGGGATCTAATAATTCCGTCGCTTTAACTCTTCGCGGTTCTACCACCAACCCTCTTGTGCAGGAGTGGAAGAACTTTCTTGGTGAAACCATAGGCTACGTATCAAACGATGGCACTTCCACCTTCAACGGTAGAGTATCTGTCGGTAGCTCTGTATCCCAAGGGGACTACGGCCTTAGCCTAAACAACAAACGAATCACCAATCTCGCCGCTCCAGTTCTCGGCAGCGACGCAGTACCGTATTCATTCCTCCAATCGTATGTTGTAAACTTCTTCGCCGGGTTGGGTAGCCTAGGTGGCGGCGGATCAGGCGGTGGCAGCATTACCGGAGTCCTTCCAGGGACTGGTTTGTTTGGTGGTGGATTCACCGGCCAAGTAACCCTAAGCCTAAGCGATACATCCGTAACTCCTGGAACCTACAACCTATCGACTATCACTGTCGACGCGCAGGGTCGTATCACCTATGCCGCTTCAGGACCCACTCTAGGCACCTCAGCAACCCTCGACGTACCTGCTACTGGGGATGCTACAGCGGGCCAAGTTGTCAAAGGTAACGACTCCAGGCTAACTAACGCCCGCGAATGGTCAGCAGAAACCGTATCCCAAGCTGAGGCAGAAGCTGGTATTTCTACTACCCGTCGTGCCTGGACAGCGGAGAGAGTAAAGCAATCCGTCAACTCGATCCTTACCGCTTTCCGTGACTCCAGGAAGGTGTATGTAAGCCCGAGTGGTAGTAATTCCAACAACGGCACCTCCCTCCACGAACCTCTTCAAACTCTTGGTGCTGCAGCGGCCCTAGCTCAGCCAGGAGACCTAGTAATCCTCGCCCCTGGCGTTTATACTGAAACTTCCCTACCTATTCGTTGGAAGAGAGATGTAGGGATAATGGGTAGCGGTCTCCGCAACACCACAATCCGACCTGCTGCTGGCCAGGAGATGAACGGCTTTTTCAAAGTCGACTCCGGCTTCTGGTGCTGGGGCATCGAGTTTGCTGGCCACCAGGCCAACGCTGTTCTCGGTCAACAATCTTGGGCTATCAGCTTTGACGAACTAGCTGATAACACCGCTATAGGGGCTATTAGCCTTGGCGCGTACATCCTCAAATCACCTTACATCCAAAACTGCTCTAGCATCACCGCTGAAGATGATAGCGGATTGGCTGGTAGCCAATCAGTTGGTGATACTGGTGGTGGTATCCTTGTAGATGGTACCAAGTGTGCCCTTAACAGCCCCATCCGGTCGATGGTGGTTGACAGCTACACCCAGGTTAACCTTGGCGGCCCTGGATGCTTAGTTTGTAACGACGGCTATGCACAGCTCGTAAGTTTCTTTGGCACGTTCTGTGAGTATCACGTAAAAACTTCTTCCGGCGGCCAAGTAAACCTCTCCGGTGGTGGTACCAGCGACTTCGGTACCTACGGACTAATTGCCGAGGGCTATAGCACGAAGCCGGTATTTACTGGTAAATCAAGAATCTCTAACTACGGTGCTGGCAGAGTAGAGAGAGTCGTCACAATCGACCAAGCCAGCAACGTTTTCACCAGCCCCCTTCACACTCTAGTTGTTGGCGACCAGATCACCTTTTCGATCAAGTCTGGTCTACTTCCCGCCCCCTTACAGTCCGGCCCGGTTTACCACGTTATCTCAAGCGGGTTCACCAGCAACACCTTCAAGGTGTCAACCAGCTCTGGCGGTTCAGAAGTAGACATTACTGAAGTCCCCAACGGTACCTATCAATTCCTACGTCAAGGCGTAACAGAAGTTGACGTAATCGACTTCTCCGGTAACCGTCTAGGCAGACAGATCAAATACCCTTCAGCCGGCTCCCTAGGGTCACCAGGCAATCCGGTCACCATTTCTGCCGTAGACGGTACCTCCTTTACTGTAACTCTAGCCACCAGCACTATCAAGCATGAGTATGTTGGTGGTGGTACGGTAACCGTGGGTGGGAATTCTTACCCCGTCTCCTCTGCAGTATACAATAAAACTACTGGCGTAACTACTCTAACCGCCACAGGATTCATCCCTCAAATCGGCAACAGTGTAGTACTGTCAGGGTTGTCCTTTATTTGCGATTCCTCCAGCAGACCATCTTCCGGGCAACTGATGTTCCCGCAACTGGTATTCCCGAGGAACTCCACCACCGGGGTAGCCGAAGCAAAGACCTTCACATATACCAAGACCGGCACAAACACCCTAACTTTTACCGAAGCCGCTTCTCCCAACGGCCCAGAGCACGAATACGTCAGTGGTGGTACTGCGGTAATCTCCAGCACCAACTACGGTGTAGTAAATGCACAATACAACAAAACTACTGGCCTGGTCACACTCACGACCCAGTCCACTATCCCTGGAGCCATAGGTAGCACGGGTTCAGTTACCGTAAACGGCCTCGCATTCATTTGTCCGACAAGTGGCTATATTGTTACCGGTAGCGTACCTATTAACGCCAGTGGCGTACCTGTTAGCAATAATAACCCTACCCGAGCGGGGTATAGGGTAGCGTTTTTCTCGGGTGTAAATGGCGGCCTAAGAAATACCCTGGCTCCCAACCAGATCCTTGATTTCCGTCAAAGATCACAGATTAGCGCACCTGGACACACTTTCGAGTACGTTGGTTCTGGTACGAACTACGACGCTCTCCCATGGAACGGAGGCGTACCCGTTCCCGCCAACAAGATCGTAGAACTAAACAACGGTAGAGTATATTCCTCAAATACTGATGAACTGGGCAACTTCGCTGTTGGTAACCAGTTCAACGTGGATGGTACCAATGGATCTGTAACCATCAATACTGACCAGTTCAACCTGAGCGGTCTAAACTTTATCGGCCCGTTTAGCCGAAATGGCGGTATCAGCACGGTTGGTGAACAGATTCAGGAGTTCAGCAATAACAATACCTTACTATCCAGTACTGGTGCCGCTGATGGTAACACTGCACCTAGCCAATTTGCGGTAAAAACTTACGTTGACAACCGTTTCCTGACCGATGTTACCGTTACCAGCGGTCAGCCCATCTCCGTAGCCGATACTTCTACACAAGACGGATCCGGCTTCTGGACGAGAACGAGAAATATCAGTCTCAGCTTGAATACGGCTAATGGCTTGGCTAGGCTGGATAGTGGCGGATTAATCCCCTCCTCTCTACTACCCAGCTACGTCGATGACGTGCTTGAGTTTCCTGCTCTGGTTTCTTTCCCACTCGTTGGTGAAACCGGAAAGATCTATGTTGACTTGTCCAATAACAAGTCTTACCGCTGGAGCGGCTCAACCTACATCGAAGTAAGCCCGAGTCCTGGCAGTACTGACTCTCTAGCTGAAGGTTCGGTAAACAAATACTTTACCACCGAAAGAGCGAGAACATCAATCTCTGCCACCGGCCAGTTGTCTTACGATTCCGTGAGCGGTGTAATGACTTACATTACACCCACCTCCGGACCCGGTAGTGGCACTGTAACTTCCGTTGGCCTAAGTCTACCAGGCCAATTCACCATTTCTAACAGCCCGGTAATCGCTTCGGGCACATTAACAGCCGCTTGGGTAGCCCAGAGTGCGAATACGGTACTCGCTGGCCCCTCTACAGGCTCTCCGGCAGCACCCACCTTCCGCACCCTGACCGCTAGCGAAGTCGGCGCGGCAGATTCAACTCACATCCACGGTAACATCACCAACGCAGGTGCGATTGGTACGGTATCAGGACTACCAATCATCACCGGCACTAATGGAATCCTTCAAGTCGGCTCTTTTGGTACCACCTTGGGGACTTTCACCCAGGGTAACGATTCTCGGCTCGTAAGTGATGGTGATAAAGGTGATATTACCGTTAGTTCCAATAACTCAACCTGGACTATTGACAACGGAGTAGTAACTTACGCCAAAATCCAAAACGTTTCTGCTACCGGCAGACTACTAGGCCGCAGCAGCACTGGGGCAGGTTCGATTGAGGAAATCACTCTGGGGACCGGTTTAACCCTAGTTGGTGGTGTACTGAACGCTACTGCTACGGGGTCTGGTACGCCAGGAGGCAGTACAACCCAAGTTCAGTTTAACGACGCTGGTGCTTTTGCCGGGGATCCAGATTTCACCTGGGATAAGACGGCAAACAAATTGAATGTCAAGGGTGATGTAGTCCTAGATGATGGAGGTACGTTTGAAGTTATTGTTCAATCTATTCCTCCTACCGCTACAAGGTACATCACCTATCCCGATTCAAGCGGTATTGTCGTCCTCGGTCAGTCCGTAAGAACGAAGACGGTATTCACAGCAAGAGACAATCAACCTCCCGCCACCAACTTCGCCACTCTAGATACTAGAAATAGCATTCCGGTTCTTGAATTCGATGCTGCCACTACGGAATCGGCAGTATTCATGGGTGTCATGCCATCTGGTAGTGACTTGTCCAGTGGCCTACAGGTTAGGATCTGGTGGATGGCAGACACCGCTACCAGCGGTAACGTTCGCTGGGGAGTATCATTCGAGGATAGTGGTACTGACCTTGATGCTGACTCGTTTGATGTGGTAACTGAGGTAACAAGTGCTTGTAACGCCACCAGCGGTGTAGAATCCCTGGCTCTAATTACTTGTACCTCAATCGACTCAATTCTTCCTGGCGACAGGTATCGTATTAAAGTTACCAGAGTGGCTACTGACGCAGTAAACGACACCATGGCTGGTGACGCTCAACTGGTTGCGGTTGAAGTTAGAACACTGGCGTGATGACAAAGCTTCTCCACTGTCTTTGACATCCGGGACAGGAAACCTTTATTGATCCTGTCCTTCAAATCTGACTCCATCATTTCCAGGTCATCTGGCCAACCAGACCGAACGTAAAGAATAAACTCCTTAAGTTCATCAATATCCAGGTATCTCCCTGGAAGGAGATCCCACATGTCTCCTAGTGACACCAAAATGTCTCCACTTTGCAGGATTACAATATCCCCAACGGAGAGTTCTTGTCTCATGGGGATTTTATCCTCCTGCTTGCGGAGAATGTAGATGTTAGGTGCTGACATTATGGGATCTCCAGGAAGTTGTTAGATCAGAATTGATCCAGTTGGGGCTGAGGAGCTTCAAATAGCTCGTCCAGAGCTTGTCCCATCTCCTTTACCATCAATTCCATAAGGTAGCGGTTACGGGAGACTTTGGCGTCGGCATAAGCATCAATCAGAGTGGCGAGTTGTTCTCTATCCATGGGAAGAAGGGGGGGGTAGTGTCGAGGTTTGACCTCATACTTTCAACTATAGCACGTTGAAAGCTGAATAGAAGAGTGATCCGTGCCCATGGCTCAGCCAATTTCAGACTTTGAAATCTCAAAGACGTTTGATAACGTAGTCCTTACAACTGTTAGTAGTGAGCCGGACACCGACGGTATCCCTGTCTCCCTAGTACCGAATAGAAGGACTACTAACCTAACTCTCAGAAACCAAGGTCGACTCCAAGACGGGCATGGAACCGAGGCGCCTCTGGTAATCACTAAAAACTTGATCGAGGTTGAATGTGAACCGGCTAGTGCGTATTCCGTGATCCGGAGAGTAGACTCTATCGGTCTTTACGCTTCAGCCTTTATTAACTCGATGATCTGGAGCTGAGACATGTTACTACCTTCAAACACTAGCACGAATAAACTAGCTGCTCCTACCAACATCGAGGGGGCAGAAGCCGGCAGAATGATCACCGTACCTGCCAATACCTCAGCCGTTGAAGACTACCAGAAGAATTTCGTTCTGGTCACATCACTGATCTTGGCTAATAGAACTGCCGGCAATCTCGCCGTTTCTGGCAAAATCGTTAACGGCAGCACTTCAGCAGTATTCTTGCCGGGTATTAACATCCCACCAAATACCTCCTTTGATGTCATTAACGGTAACAAGTTTACCCTAAAAGAAGGTGATATCCTCTACCTTTGGCACAACAACCCTACCGCCAACTCTCTAAGTGCCATCCTATCATATACCCTCCATCGCCCCCTAACTACCTATGATATCTGACATTCATAAGGTAGAAGGGAAATACCCGGATCCCCATCTCATTGAGCAAAACCTCCTCAACGCTCAAAACGAAAAAGAGTACGAAGAGATGTTGTCAGAAGTCTCTCAGTACGGACTAGCTTCTCACCCCCTATTAACCAGATTCTTTAAACGGAGCTTCCAATGAGATATATCCCCGACATTCCAACGAGTGTAGCTCTCCAAGTACCGGAGGACAAAAATTCCTATATCAACATCAAGAACGTCGGGGCTACTGGGGAGGGAGACACTATCTTCACAGGAACAGTAACCGATATCCAAGAGGACATTATCACAATCAGCAACTTACCTCCTCAAACTTTGCTGAAGAGTAACTTAGATATCCACGTCTTTTCTTACAGAACTCCCACTGTAACTGATACACCCATTCTTTCTGTAACCACCCACATCCCTGTCGATGTTGACTTTTCATCTTCACCAGTAAGTAACTCAAGCCTAGCTCCCCTAACTTATTACGTTTTCGGGTTTGATCCGCAGACAGGGATCCTCCCTAATTACCGCTCTACGGTGGTAGTAGGTACGAAGGTGCTAGACCCCGAACTCTGGAATCTAGACCAGTATGTGCAACTCAACTTCACACGAACCAGCCAATACGCCCTACCAGTAATTTACAGAGTATGGGGTACCAGGATTGACTTCCTGGGAGTGATCGGAAACAACAAAGTCGGTTACCCAGGTTCTGGTAGCACAGCGTTTAGAGACCTAGGGCTTACTGAGATCCCATCCTGGGACGAAGAGAAATCACTGCCCTGGTTCTTGTCCGGGGTATTTTCAATCAGTAATAATGTGGTCAGCGTGGCGAAGAAGCTGACCGGCAAACACAAACTAACTATCCTTCCCGCCCCTACTGGTACACAGCCTAGCTATATTCAGTGCTCGGGTTTACCTCTAACCGCGCAAACTGAATTCAACGATGAGGTTAAATTCGTCATCGATGACACAAAATTTGTCCAGACAGCGATCAACTTAGCGTCGACTGGTGGGATCAAAGAAGTGTTTTTCCCCGCCGGAACCTACAACCTCACAGACACCTTCTTTCTTAACACCTCGGGCGTCTCTCTTACCGGTTCAGGCACTTCATCCGTATTGAAACGCCTTCCTGCAACACTAGGTAATCCCACCTACCCTGGTTTACTCAACTTCACCGGGGAGCCGTCCATCTCCGGCCTCAAAATCTCTTCTCTGTCGTTTGATGGCAATAGCCAAGAAACCTACTCAGCCGTATCTCCCATCACAACGGAAGTCGGACTGCAAGTAGAGAATACGAGCAACCTTTCAGTGGCCGACTGCATCTTTACCAACTTCGGTGGTGGTGGCATTTCCCTGGTGGGTTGCGATTCTACGTCTCTCTTCTCCAACCGTGTACAGTTCACGGGTCGTTCATACGAGCAGAGTGTTTCTCCGTTGATTGTGGAGAACTGTGAGAATCTGGTAGCCCAAGGAAACGTATTTGAATACGCCACAACTTCCCCCAAAGTCCTCTCTACCGATTACAGCACAATCAACTCGAACATTGTCCGAAGCTGTGGCGATAAAGGGATTCAGCTAGGAACATCCTACCAATGGAATGCGCAAGGGAACTTGGCTTATAGTGACAATGATTCACTAATCCGCTCAATCGACACCTACAACAACGAGTACAGCAGAGCTACTATTGAAGTACGAAAAGGTTACGCTCTGGACCCCGTATTCATGACCGTCACCATGGGTGGTGAATCTGTTAGCATTATCAAGAACACCATTTCTGCCGATATCTACGGATTGAATAGCTCAGGAGTCAAAGTAACCCCCGCTATCGGGTCGTTCCGTGTTCTTGAGACTGCGGATCAGCTAGAAGCTGGCATCTTCTCTTTAACCCTGCCCGCCACAGTTTCCGCTAGCTTTGGTGGTAAGACAATCCCCGCTACAGCCAGCCTTTCCAATTCCAACGGTTACGTGTATGAGGTAAAGGCAGATGTTCTGATGGGTAGGGAGTTCCAACCAGTCTCGATCAGGAGCTTGACTATTAGCGGCGATACCTATCTCGCCATTCAGCTTAGAAATTCAAGCGACCTGCTGAGCTTCCAAATCTACTCTAGTTCCCACCCAGAGAATGATGAGATTGTGATTAGCGGCTACTCAAACACCGGATTAGGAATCTCTCAAGGAACAAGTTACACCGTTCTAGGCATCGATTCCGATACCAACTCTCTGCTGATTGATGAGATCAGCGGATTCAATCCCACCTCCCCCATCGTCTTCCTGGGTAACCCGGTTCTGCAGATTCTGCGCCCGGATTATTTCGTCGCTGACGGCAACCTCTACGTTCACACCTTCTGATCCCCATGGCCAACAAGCAGACCATTATCGGTAAAACCGCTCCTGTACCCCTTGGTCAACAGAAGGCGGTAAACTCACTGCCCGTCGTATTCGCGGAAGACCAACCACCTATCCCTGTAGAAGAACAGAACAGGGTGCAATCGGAAGTGGCCTTAAGCCTTCTAGGTATTCCTAGGTCTGAGACGGCTCTAGGTATCTTTGCCGACGTAAATACCTACGACGTAAACCCATCCGAATGGTCTAAGTTCCCCCTGGAGAACGACCCGTTGACAGGCACGGGAGTGAATCACCTCCCTAAAGAGGCTGGTGCTCAGTTAGTGGCGAGTGAAGGCCGCACATCGGTACTGACCTCAAAACGGTTCTTCAGATACCAACCGGGCCGGGTATCTTCTTCGACCATGGGTGTGAGGATGAATAAGACTTCATCCACTTACGACCCCTCCACTCCCGCCCGAAACATTATGAAGGGAGCCCCTTCAATCAAGAAGTGGGGCGTGTTTGATAAGTTCGATGGATACTATTTTGAAGTTGCGAACTCCGGCGATGAAAACGACTTCCGATGCGTGAGGAGAACTCAAGCCCTAGTACCATCTCAACCAGCCGGCATTGAGACCACCAGTGAAGCTTGGAATAAGGTGGTCTCAACCTCAGAAGCTTGTAACATCAAAGAAGGTAACTGGGGTGTAGCTGGCGTAGACCCGGTAATCTATCGTAACGGTTTGTGCTATGTCGCTGCCGCCATCAACGATCCTACCCTTTGTTTCTCCCCCTCCGATGTGAGGGCGATTGAAAGTAATCCATCCAGTATCTCTGACTACGATTTCAACGAATCCTACGCTCTAAGGCTTGCTTATCGCAACTCTTCCAACGCCTTTGTAGAGCATCTGGACGGTAGGCAGTTCCAATTCCCCATCGATCAAAAAGAGCCGGGGACATACACTACCCAAGACTACGACAACTGGGAAACCAACAATCTCTTCCTCAAACCCGCCTCTGGCTTTCTTCGCCTCGACACTAATCGTCGGTGGGAAGACATTGTTACCAACTTGAGCAGAGGCAACGGCACCGGCTTCAGTGCGGAGATCGCTCTTACTGGAGACGCTTTATCTGCCTCCCCTGGTGATGCGAGATTCGGGTATGACACCGCCCCCAGTGAAGCCAATAGCTCGTCCAAGGTTTGGAACCTCCTGGTCACGGTCCAAGGGGCCAACCAGATCTCTAACGCGGAGTACAGCGCGGCGTTCCCAACCCCGCACCGGGTAAGCGCTTATGATATCAATAACTCTACAATCGGTCATAGAAACGTCACCTTAAAGGAGTGGTTCAAGATTTGTGTTCCGCCCCAGTACCGCATGGTCTATGAATGGCGCCCGGTAAGAGATCGTTTCTCTGGCGACCAAATGAACGGCGAGAGTGGTAACACCGTCCTCTGGAGTGATGTATCCACAGCGAATGTGGACCCTACCATTGTTGGTGTCAAGAGGCCGGGTGATGTAATTGAAGTAAACGGAACCCCCCTAACTTCTGACTCAGTGTACCAAGTCGACTTCTCCAAAGTTACAATGTGGAAGATCGATTTCTCCTGGTATGGGGCGGTAGGTGCCTTGTTCCTCTGCTACGTCCCGGTTAGCAATAACGAAGCGAGGTGGGTCAGGGTTCATCACATGCGCTCATCCAACCAGCACGACGTAGCATCGCTAGGTAACGCTACTCTCCCTATCACCTACCTTGTTCATTCCGGCTTGAGCAATGGATTGCCGGACACCAAAAACTCTCTGGTGAAGTACGGTGCGTCGTATTACATTGATGGCGGTGATAAAGGAACCGTAAAACTACTATCAAAGCCGTCCGATTACAGCAAGCAAGTTGCGTATTCTGGAGTCAAGACCACTATCTCTACGGCACCTGCCGCCAACTATTTCAGCATCTCCAGCGCAGTGGTGGCGCAAGCGGATAAAGATCAGCTCATCGGCTCGTACCTAAAGTCTGATACCACGATGAAGGTGATCTGGGTGGAAAACGATAGCACGGACAAGGTCAGACTGTACTTTAATAAGTCTACGGCATCCTATTCGTCTGGTAACGCTATCGAACTTGTTGTCCCCCGCAGGCAACGGGCAATGATGGCGTTGAGAGCGAAAGACGACGTGGTCAACTCCACTGGTACCGCTGTCAGAAACCGCCTCCAGATTTACCCCCTCAAGTACGGGATCGGTATCACTGACGCCAGCAGTGACAGCAACCTTCTGACCGTAAACTTCCTCAAAAACCCCCTACTAATTACTAACAACCTAAATAATTCCGGCCTCCAACAATCCTACGCCATCTCCATCTACAGCAGCAGCGTAACCCCGCAAAACGGTTTGAACCTGGGGGATGGGACTTCTCCCAAAGAGCTAGTCTCCACCGTCAATATCTCTCCCACCGACCTAACCACTCTATCCACTCTACTCCCCTTCGACGGTGCGTATGTACATTGCTATATGAGGGGTGTACCGACTAGGTTGATTCCTGCCGCTGGTTTTGAAACTCTACCGGCAGCCTATGAAACCGCTGCTCTGGTTAGGGTATTCAGATCTGGTACCAAGTACTATGTACAGAGTTTTAGCTCCTATCCCGAACCTGTTTCCGTATATGGATCACTGCTACCTGTACGGATGTATTACTACACGAACCAAGGAGCTATCTCTCTGGTTACCCATTCCTCTGGCGATCCCTCTGTTGTTTCTGCTACCGCTATTAAAACGGGAAGACGGTACATCATCACCAGCTCTGGCAATACCTCGTTTACCAGTATTGGCGCGTCCAGTAATAGTGTTGGGACAGTTTTTGTGGCTCTGTCTCCGGGTACTGGCACAGGTACTGTGGTAGAGACTCACACCAAGTATGGCGATCAGAAAAAGTGGAATGCGGACACACTGGTCGGTACTTTTGAATCAGTTGCTCAACTCTCTGGCGCATCGGTATCACAAGACCTTCGACTGGCTCCGGTACCAGGAACTGGAAACGTGATCTGTTCGATCTACGCGAACAAGGGGGGTTCTCAACACGACCTCAAAGACTACTTCTCCTACGACAAAGAGTACGTGTCATACCCTCTCACTAACGAGGTGGATGTTCTCTGTGCCATGTCTATGTGGGAATCTACGACCGCCACTTCACAACCCTCAACAACTCTGTCGATTGTTAATTCACTAACCTGGGAGGAGCAGTGATCCATGTCTAAACGCTCCATTAGGGCGGATAAAACCCCGCCTCGTAAAACCAGAGTAGTAAAGCAAATGGTAGACATTAGGGGATTCCCCCTGTCTACCGAGCAAGGTGCGAGATTGGTTAGTGAGAAGGACGCTTACCCCCTCTCCGAATACGGGAAAGATTACTCCCCATCTGTGGTTCTATCTGACGAATTTCAGTTGCGGGTTGTCGAACAGTTCCCACAAGAGAGTGAAGTCTCTCGGTCGTTGCTAGGTGTAGATCGGAAAGTTACACAACAAGGTTTGTTTGGTAACGTTTCCACCTACGGACTAGACTCTAAGGACTGGAGAGTGGACTATACTTCATCCGTTGAAGATGTAGAAGCTTGGTGGAGACTACGTCCCTCGGCTGGAGGCAATTACTTCTATTCCAAGTATTCTGAAGATTCAAAAAACTCTTCCATTGTTCTTTCCGCCAATCCTACTCCATTCCTAGAACCAGTTCGTCCTAGCATTAAAGAACAAATTGGTGAGTCAGCTTCTTCCACTCAATTTGGCAGATATATCAACTCGGTAGTAGCCCTGTACATCTTCAAGTACCTGGCAGAAAACAAGCCAGTTGAGTACAGATTCAACTACCTTCTTTCAAAATACCCTCTAAATAATGGCGAATTTAACAAACTGTACTGGGATAAAATCTGGCTGGATATTTCACAAGACCGCTTTGGAGCATTAGATAACTACCCCCTACTACCCTCCTTCACAGCTTATAACTTCAAAAACGTTACCCTGACTAATTGGCGAACCGCAGCATTGTGGGGTAGCGCGAATGTGCTAATTCCTGGTGGACAATATCCCTCAAACTTAGATGTATCTTGGAATAGTTTTTTCTTCGGATCTGCTAGGTTCTATTTTCCGGACGGCTCTCCTGACAACTACGGCCATTTCAAGATCAAAACGAATCCGGTCAGAGACATTTGGGAGAAGTATTTCGGCCTGGATTGGGATGAGCTAAGGACAGACTTGAAAAACTGGGAATTTACGGTCCATAGTAGTGAGTCCACAGTAACTCAACTAGAGAAAGACTTAAAACTCCCATACATCGTCCTCAATCTCAATGATACGAGTCCGGTAACTTTCTCCCCCTCTTGGCCAGAAGTAGAAAGCGAACTACCTACTCTCGGTAATCAGATTGGCGGTAGACAAGGTATCTCTAGCGAAGTAACTCTGAAATCTAATAGAGCTTTTCGGTATCAACCTGGCAGAATCAGCGGATTCACTTTTGGCGTCAGGCTGAGTGAGATTGGTGCGGGTCCCGGAACTATCCTAGAGTTTGGCGCGGAGAACGATACCGACTCGTATATGTTCCGTCTCACTAACGGGTCTAATCTCTCGGTAGTCAGAAAATCCACCATCCCCCTAAACTCTCCAACCGAGAAAACCATTCTCGCTAATGGGATTACGCAATACGAAACCGTAATCGAACAAAATGTAATGAACGGTGACCCGTTATCGGGAGCTGGAGTTAGTGGATACGTATTAAATCCTGATACCGTCACCATGTACAAGGTGGAGTTTGGCTGGTACGGTGCGATCGGAGCGAGGTTCTATGCGTATATTCCTGTTGGCAATGGTGAGTGTAGATGGGTAACTCTTCACACCATCGTTATCGAGAACAAGCTTGACAAGCCTTGCTTGACCGACCCATTTTTCCACTTCAAGTATCGCTTAAAAATCAGTGACTCTTCCTCCATCCGACTAGAACAGACAATATCCAAGTTCGGTGCGTCGTATTATATTGACGGGTACGATGAAGGTACCTCTGTAACCTACAATGTCCAATCCAAATCACAGAGTCTTAGAAACCCTCAGCTATCCGGGTCAAAAGCTAAGCTAAATTCTATCGACTGGACTACGGTGTTGGGGATAAAGCCGAAGCAATTCTCAAATAACGGTATTTACAACCGTAGAGAAGTATTCCCTCAGTCGATTGAGGTTTTCTCACAAACCGACTGCGAGATTAGGGTGGTAAAACAGACCGGGTGCCCGGAGTGGGCCTATTCCCACCAAGAGGGGTATGTCTGGAACTCCCTGCCTGAATCAAGAAGGTTAAAGTCCAAGTTCATTATTAATCCTTACTTCACGTCAAATAACACTACTCTAGGAATCTCTGCCAGTGATTCAACTTCTCACAGTGCGATAGCTACATACAATTCCGCTTCTTCCGGCAGCTTCAGGGATCCCAGAACTTCATCCAACTGGGATGTGGCAACAAATCAGAACGTGAGGGTTGTCGGTCAAGACCTCTATGCCCTACTGCCTGCAGAGACCAAAGACTTCACTGGTGGATCCTTGGTTGTAAAACTGCAAAGGGACGGGGACGAAAGATTTTACCTCTCCAGTCGAACACCTGACATCGACCTTGTCAATGTCTACTTGCCTTTTCAATTCTCACCAACCACCCCCGTTGACGTAGAATTTGACTACTTCCGTAGAGATCAGATTCTCTTGAGTTCTGAGGATGTTTTGGGCAGTGAATTTTTCATCTACTGGGTGGGAAATCCCCTGCCCCCCACCTCTCTACGAATCGGAGTAGTCTGGCCTGAAACAACAAACACCTCCAGCCCACTCCACACATCCCAATCTGGTTTGAATTGGGGGATCCAATCTAACCCAACCTGGGACGGGCAAAACTTCTACGAAGGTCTCCCCTACGATTTTGTTGGCCAATACCCTACCAATACAATCTACTTAGAAACCAACCTCTTCCCCGTAACGAACACTTACAACTTGGAAGTCGGTGAATTTTCCTACTACGAGCCTCTTTTCTCACTGGAAAACTCCTCCATGGCCGTACCAGGACTGGAAGGTGGACAGTGCAAAGGATTGTTCTTCAGATCTAGCAAAGAGAGTAGAGAGGGTTTGAGTATTTTTTCCGAGACTAACCCAGAGACTTCAATCACAACTTACTACGTCCTAGACTCATCTAACCCCTGGCCGTATGTGGGGGGCGAAGAGTTTTCTGTAACTTTGAGCCAAGGGGCAACTGAAGTGAATGTGACAACAACTGGTAACATAGCTAGAGTAATAAATAATGACTTAATCTACCTCCTACCTATTGGCAATACTTTGCCATCAGGTATTACGGTATCCGCAGTTAACGTTTCTTACAACAACGTCTTCCTAGCCTCTATCGACAAGAAGTCAAACATCTGGAATGTCTTAGTGACAAAAATAGCTCCGGGGAATATCCCGTTCTTCCGGGCGTTTATACAAGGTAGACAAGGAGCCAAAGTAGGAGGGGTATGGATAGGCCAAAAGACCGCAGAGGGTACAACAGTTACCCCCTTTACCCCCCACAGATCGACCCTATCGGTATCAGACTCCGGCACTGACTACCACAGCCAGTGGTCCGCTTCTCCCCAGGTAAACGGGGCTGTGAAGGCCGTCTCAGCCTACACTCACATAGACAATCAAGGTGGATCTACTTCCCCCACCTTCAACTCCAGCGAGGCCGCTTTCGACTCTTTCAAATCCGTTCATACCAACAAACGAAAGTGCGGCAGTTTTGAAGGACCAAGCACTACTGGAGTGTTGACTTCTTCCCAATACCCGCTGAGGTGGCTAACTTCCGGTAACGGGTCTTCACCCGGATCGTACTATGTCAGTGCTAATACCCCTACAAAGATCGATTTGACGGAGGTGTTCAATATCAATGCGGAGAGCATTATCAACGAGGAAGACGGTAACCTGGCCACATTCTTTATAGCACGAAATATAAACAACGAGACGGGTGAAGTCTACGTGTCCTTGAACTATTCCGAGCAATAAAGCCGTCGTTGAAAGCTCTGTAGGTAAAGAGGCGATGGCTGGTTTCGGTAACTTTCTGCGTCCGGATATAGGGTTAATCTCTGACGGAGTTAGAAACCTGTCTGAGATCTATAGTTCGGATAAAGACGAGGCGTTACAGAACGTATCGTTAAATAGGGAGACTCTAGATGTAATCTATGGCTCCTATCAAACCGTGTCACAAGAAGATGTACGTACTGTCTCCGGACTGTCAAAGCTTCTTCTTCCCACTCTCCATCAGGCCAGCAACTCTATTGGGGGGAAAGTTTCTCAGAGTCTATTTGCTGATAGAGACTTTTACAGCCCATCTTACCCTCTAGGCGGTACTGGTTCGTCTCTAGTAAACTCAAGCAACGTAATAATTTATAACGGCCAGATCCGGTGTGAGGGAATCGAATACCGAACTAACACCATCGGCACAAGCCTATTCTCAAACCCCCAAGTCTCTACAGTTACTCTATCCACATCACGATCAAGCCTATTCAACTCGAAGCAAAGCATCACCAACCCAGGCTACCTATCAGATACTCAATATCCCGGTCAGATTAGGGTTAGAAGACGGTCACATGTTAACAGGATATTCCTACCCAAGTCCTCATTCATTGAGAAGTCCCCGATCCTTGAGCAACCTTCTCATACCATCCAAGTAAACGTAGATAACGGAAATACCGGCACAGTAACCCCTGTAAAACTACTAGCTAGCAGAAATTCACCCCTGAAGCTGTATTGCCGTCTTAGCAAAGGCATTGTGAACTTCACCTTCACAGACGCTAATGCAGTCTACTTTTATGGCTATCAAGTAGTAGGCGGACAGTTTGTACAAAAGACGCAACAAACTCCCTCTCTGACTTACTCACTACTTGTTGACACTAACCTCAACAAATCCTCCGACGTATACTTGTACCTGTATGTAAATCCAGAGAAGGTGAAGTCGATAGAGTTTGTAAATATTGACTTGAAAGAATTCCCTGATGGCAGAGACATTGGCCTCATTGGATTTAACAACCTCGAATCGTTCAGGATTAGGGAAGGAGGTGGTATAACCATTTTTCCTATTTGGTTCAAAACACTTTCTAACAAACTCACCACTCTTGATTTAAGAAGCTCTGGCAATATCTGGCGCAGCGGTCTACTAAAATGGTTAGACGTTCGGAACCCCACTGTAGCAACCTCAAACCTACTCTACACAGGAGTCAGCTACCTCACTATCCCTAAAGCCGGCCCACTTGTAGACCAAGCAGGGTCGTATTGGAGAGATGACTTATTCAGGAAATACATCCTGAACGGAGATTTGACCGGTACTATCGCTATCTCAGCGGGTACCGTAACTGGAACAGGCACGTACTTCACCAAAGAGCTGTCTCCAGGGTCAACCTTCATTGCCTCTGGTACCACTTTCACTGTGGTATCAATCGCTAGCGACTCCTCTGCTACAGTCACACCGAATAACGTAACGGTCTCTGCCGGAACAAAGGGAAACACTCCCAGAGTGGCTAATACCGACTTCAGGGAGTTTAGCAAGCTTACCAGCTTACTTGTAGAAGACAAATTCCTAGGAGAAAACCCCCGGTTCGATGACGTATTCCCTAACCTCACCACACTAAACTGGGGTAGAAATTTTGTAAATTCTGATTACAGAGACAGGTACTTGTTCGGCACTTTGCCACGGATAAATAATAACGGTAACCTAATCATCTATAACATTGAGAATTCTGGTGCGAGTGGCAGCTTGACAGAAATCGGGACTTCTACTTCTCCTACCGACCCTGGACACATCTCTAAGTACAAGATGGTCAACTTTAGGATAGGTGGCTTTTTCGGGCTTATCAACAATATTACCGGGTACATCGGAAACCCTTCCGAAGATTGGTCTAGCTGGTACCAGAACACCATTGTTATTTCCACCCGATATACCAGCTCAAACTGCAAAGTAAATATCCAGAATAACACCTGGCTCAATCTGACCACCCTAGATTGTAGTGAAGGTGGAGGTGTCACATTAACACCAACCTCTTCCGCCTTAAATACCCCTAGCCTAAAGGCCCTCTCCCTCTTCTCTACCCAAACCACCGGCCAGATCTTCAAACTCGGCAATCTAGGGAAAGCCCTTGAGAATATTAACCTGGGACGGTGTAATAGTGTTACCCCTATCTCTGAAAACGGACAGAACTACATCTTACCATCAGATTTTGCGGTAGGTGACGGTTACTCTGTTAAGATTTTCTCATTCTACGACCTTGGTATTACCTGTTTATTCAGACAGAATGACCTAAGCTATCTTTACAACCTTGAAACATTCGACACAAGGTACAGCAAGATAACCGGGAAGTTACCAAAAATTCCTCTGAAGAAGAATTTTGAAACTGATAGAAAATCCCTATCCATACTCCTGGACTTTAGCAACTTCTACAGTATCTCAAATCTGAGTGTTAATAGCAATAATCTCTATTTCGCTAGGGACATCCGCACCATCTCCGCGAAGAGTATGAATGCCACTAACAACGGTTGTATTCTACCGTCTTTTGAAGGTGTTAGTTCGACCCCTGTTGTCAATATCGATATCAGCAGCTCCCTACCTTCTACATACAGGTCGAATTGGATTGAGACAGCGAAGAGAGGGTCTTGCGTATTTGATGCAGATCCGGCTACATCCGTCAGCGGACTGACTTACACCGAAGTAGTCCAAGCCAATCAAGAGGATAATATCTACACCCTAACTGGCGGAACAAACTTAACACAAAGGGTGCAAGTAAATGACAGAGTTAGATTCTCTGAGACCGGCCCTAACCAGGCCACTGTCTTGTCCGTAAGTGACACAACCTTGGTCATCGACTCCAGACTCAATTCAGCTCCTTCCACCTTGTACTTTGTTAGGAAGACCGTAGATATCACCTCCTGGTTCCAAGCCGGATTTACTTCGTTGAAGAAATTTGCTGCTAGTGATTGCAGACTATCGGGGTCGTTGAACGTGGTAACCACATTACCAACTCTATCCGATGACTCGAGTTTTGCTCTAGATCTCAGCACTAATGTGTTGTCAGGGTATGTCTCGGGTAGCCTAAGCAACATCTTCCTGGGCAACCCTAGAAAAATTACAGTAAATCTCTCTTACAACTCTCTCCCCATCGAAGCGATTAAATCAATCATTAACGAGGTATACACTTTAGATTCACTGAATAAATTCTCTAATTGTAAAGTATTGTTGTCTTATAATAAGCTAGATAGCAATAATAAATATGTCCCACTGGTTCAGAATGAGCTATTTCCTGTCTCTTCTCTGCCGGCCCAGACCCTAACAACTCCTCTGTTCCGTACTGAGGAATTTAAGATTTACAACACAATCACTGTCTACGACGAGAATGGTACCCCCTCGGAGCAAAGTATTCAGGTCGGCACTAGGGTGGTTCAGATTCCTGGCGTACTGGTAAGCGGCACTTACTATAAGAATAAGGTGGATACTATTCAGCAGGATGTTGAAGATCCAGCAGCAGTTAAGTTCAAATCTCTGACTGGAATCACTATTGATCTCGGATTCACCTACCAATCCCCTAATACCACTCCCGTTATCTCCAACACTACTTACACCACCCCGACTACTCGGAACTCCTCAATCTCGGAAGTAATTAACCCCGATACTGGGGACCCCTACGACCCCAACGATTTAGTCTAATGGCCGGACTGTACACAGGATCTAATCTATCAGAACAGGGGCTCAATGCTATTGACGCCCTAGGTAATCTCTATGAGCCGGGCATCCACAACGATATTAACCTGTTCTCAAACGCAAGCAAACTGGTATCAAAATTAACCACGTCTGGGGTAGAAAATCAGTTCAACAGAACGAAGTTTTTGACCATTGGCGCGTCATTCTCTGATAACACATCAGTGTGGATTGAGAGTGGCCCCGGTCTGGTACGATCCGTCAATGGCTCTGTTGTAAACTTGAAGGTTCTATCTACCGGCCTTGGCTACAGCGTAAAAACCTCAACCGGTCAAGCTGTTACCCTACCGGCCACAGTACAGGCCAGGTTGTACGGTATTGAGTCTGGTGCTAAAAATTGCGTCGTAGAGCTATCCGTAGAAGCAGATGGGTCAATAGACCAAGAGGTGTCAATAATCGCTGCGGGGTCAGGATATATCCTCGGTGAACAACTATCAATCCTGCCACCCTGCGGTCAAGGAGATGTTCCCCAGCAAGACAGGTGCTACAACTATTCAGGAAACAGAATAGACAAAGAAGGGTATAAAAATAACGCTAGATTCGGGAATACTGTATACTCTTACACCGTCCGAGTACCCGATGAAGACGGATTCTTTCTGTACGACCCTAATCTAGAATCCGAAGTCTACCTGGGTACTTCTCTACCAACCGGTTCCTTTGTGTTCGTAAGAGATGACAAACTCAATCGAGAGAATTTGTCCTCACTGTATAAAATTAACGGTGAGTCACAAACCTACTCTTACGGCGTATCTTTCTCCGTGTCAGAAGTAGGGTTAAAATCTACTATCGACTCACTTGACAATAATCTAACCTCTATCAATACCAGCCTAGTAGATTTTATCCAGAACTGCCGTCTTTCTTCCACTGGAGAAAACGACCTAGACCTTAGTTATAACACCACTACCGGGAAAAACATCTTTTCTCAATACCGAATGGTGCTTAGAGACCCAGACGGAGTACTAGATGACCCAGCCATTAGCTACAGTTCAATCCAGTCAGATACCACGTCACCAGGAATCTGGGTAAAGTCGGGTGCAAGTTATCAAAGAATCTTCACATCCGACGATAGACCGTTTATTGATCAGTACTTGAGCCCGGTATTCTACAAGATTTCCTCTGGTTCTTTCGTACCAGTTCAGGAATCTGGTGACTACAAGTACAGTGTGAGTTCTGCGTATTACAAGCCCGGACAGCCAGTAAATACATCTTCAGTGATCGGATTCAATACTGAAATTAAGACACTGGTACAGAATCTTTCCTTGTCAAATAACGACGGTGGGTTTGTATACCACAGAACCTTGACCCCCACAACCATCAGAGACAATCTAAAATCCTGGCCACTGGCCTCTTTCAAAGAGAACTCAGTAACCAAAGAAGCGAGATTCTTAGCTATCTAGTCTCACATACCCGTAATACGAATCTACGACTTTCTCCGTACTAGCGATGTAATCTAATACGTCTTCGTCGTAATCGTTCGGATCAAGAGGAATGTCAAACTTGACACGGTGAGTGAAGTCGGCGTTTTGAACATTTTCAGGTTGGGATAGTGGTTGAACACAGTCACTGCCTCTAAACTCAATCCTCTCTGTAACGGTTAATGTGTTACCTCCCAAGTCCGCCTTGGTGTGATCTCCCCAAAATACGTCGTAGTTGTTAGCAGGTTTACCACTATAGAGATCAACATCAGAAATCGCAATGTCTGAAAAATCTGGATCCGCTACAACGTATGGAGGGTAGCACAGACCGGATTCTTCAAACCCAAATGGCAGTACTCTGCGTGAAGGCGGCTTCGGTATCTCACTTTGGGACGGAACCATTTGGCCGCCAGAGTATGTCACCTTTAGAACGTCAGAGAACGATAGCCCTTCTCCCGTGTCTACAGACCCGAACTGAAACGCAATGTCATTGTCTGTGTAGAATTGGACGTATTTCCCGCTAAACGAGGATACTTCTGTACCGCCTGTAAGAATTGAAGGTAGAGTTGTTGAAAATTCAACCACATCAAACCCCGACACAATCGCCTTCTTCACCACAAGTGTAAGCGGAGCGACAAAAGATTGAGCGTTAACACTGAATGTGGAGTTGTCTGCTACTTGTGTGGCAGTAACGTATTGAGGTACGCCCCAAGCGGTACTTGAAAAAGCCGGAAGCCCTATGGTTGTGGGGTCGTCGTTAGCAGTAATAGAAGACTGCAAGTAGTACTTGCCCGAAATCAAGTACAATCTCGCACTTTGAGAGACAATGTTACTATAGAAGCCGGTTCGGTGATTGGAACCACCACCAAGATCATTGGCGACCAGGGTATTTGCGCCTGTGAAGGTGGAATTGTTTATCGGAAACCCTGACAGAAGCAACTTACCACCACTGTTTTGACTATCAGGAGAAAGTGTGATACCGATGTAGTTGGATTTCTTGGCGTCTGACGGGCTAAACCGGGCTTCACCAAGAATTAGACTGGGACGAGATGAGTAGACCCCGGATCCGTTACCGTACAAGCCGACACCAGGAGCTAAAGATTGGAGGGTAGGATTGAAGGTGTTACTAACTAACCCGTCCAGGGGATTATTAGAAGCCGATGCAGTCAAGTTCGGATTATACGGCCTACCGTCTCTGATCTTCCACCACCTCGGCTTATCTGCAAACGCTGCCTTTTTGACATCAGGAGAATACGAGATAAGGTCAGCATAAGTCTTTTGATTAGGTGATGGTGAAGCGATCTTCGTCTTCCATAGGGCTGTGGTCCCAGTCGTACCAACCACCTCCGGTTCTACCCTGATCGTGTATGAACCGGCCGTGTCGGAGATGGTTGTAGTACTGGTGATGGTAGTTCCGTCAGTCGATAGTGATAGAGTTACTGGTGGCGCAATAGAATCCGCACCTTTGAAAACAAGTTTGTAGTCCACAGAAGCATTAGCATCCTGCAGCATAGGGATTAACTGAGGGCAGGTGATAGTCCAGTTTCCATCCGTACCAGCAAACGTTGCACTGAAATCTCCAGAATAAAACGTCTTCCCTGAGCTGAAGGAGGTTAGCTTTATAAACAGATTGGGTTCTACAGCGTCCTTGAAAAATCTGATAGTGATAGGAACATAAGCTACCCACGACCCATTCTCAAACCGTTTAAAATTATCACTTAGTTGACTGGTATTGAATGTGGCAGAAGAGATGTATTTGTCGCTACCAATCTTCGCGTAGTTAGTTTGAGTGTGAAGCACATTCACCCAGTACGGGGAAGAACCAATGGCGAGATCAATTCTCGCAACGGAGTTTGTCTGAACTTCAAAAGCATAGGTTCCAGACCCCAGGTACAAATATCCATCCCACCTAATTCCCCAGTTGTTTTGAACACCGGCCAAAGCAGGGGGATTATCTGCCCACCTCATGTTAGAGTCTTCAGTGATACTGTTTTCACTAATCAGACTTAGCTCCGTAGTACTCAACCTCTCAGGGATATACGACTTGCTGTACCAGTACCCCTGAGCGATGTACTCCTTGCCGTCTTTGAATACTTTATGGGACGTAGTAGGGTTATTGTCATCAGCACCTTCCGCAGAAGAGATTTGAGAGTTGCTAGGTAGTTGAGTAAACCACAATGGCAGGTTGGAAGCTGAAACTCCTGGTTTGTCAGAGTTGTAAAACCTGGCACTCGGTCCACTATGGTTTTCTGAAAACGAATCTTCACCCAAAAAGGCGTTGATAGCTCTCAACCTGTCCGAGATAGTGATACGAGGTACGGTATTACTAGCCAGATCCGACAGAGATCCTATATCTGTTTTGGAGATACCATCTTCTACAAGACTACCAGTTACATCCCAATCAAGATCGTCGTAACCAGAGTTAAGTTTTGAAAGCAGGTTGTTTAGAGTTTTATTCTTACTCTCTACATCCAATAACGCCTTGTCCCGAATCAGCCCTGTGTACTCATTTCCCCCCTCTTTACGTGGATATTTTCTACGTAACTGTCTAATTATTGTCTGGTCACCAAGCGTTGAAAGTCCTGGAGTTTTATCAACCCTGGTAGCCATTTTGATCTAACAAGCCAATCTATACTGCTTTCAACTCGGCGGTTAGTTGAAACCAGGGTAGGAGGCAAATTACAGTGAAAGAGACTAAATTTATCGGAACCCACATCCTACTAATCGGACAGACCATTTTTTGTTTGTCCTTTTTGTCCGCTTGCGAAATCCCTAACTGGATTAAAGGCCCGTACTCAGCTACCGCCTGCTCAGACAGGTGGATGTTCGCAGCGGGCCTACTATTTCCTTCAGGTCTACAACCGAATAGCGGCTCTATCAGGACTTCTCGTAGAGATCGAGATAAGCCAGAATCACCTTCCTAACAAAGTCGGACCGGGTCACATCTTCAACACCAAACTCTAGGTGACCCATGTACTCTTCCATGGAAGAGAGTCTTCTCAGGATGTCTGTGAGACCGTCTTCACCATACCGGCCAGCTAGGTCTCGTTGAACCACATCGCCAAGTAGAGCGATAGTGCTATTCTCACCTAATCTGGTCAAGACGGTGAGCAGACTTTTAACCGTGGTGTTCTGCATCTCATCAGCGATAATCGCACAACGGTGAAGTGACCTACCCCTCAAAGTATCAATAGGCAGGAACTCAATAATTTTCTTGTCAATCAAGTAGTCCGCCTTCCCTTTTGCCATAAACACCCCCAGAGCATCCCTCAAAGACGCCAAATGAGGCTCAAGTTTTTCCATCTCTGAGCCGGGAAGGAAACCGATGCCCTTCTCTCCCCACGTCTCAACAATGGGCTTTACGTAGTAAATCTTTTCAATCTCCCTCTTCTGCAGTTTCTCACAGGCGACGAATACGGACAACAAAGTCTTCGCTGTACCAGGAGGTCCTGTTAGAACAGTCAAAGTCTTTTTGCGAAGGAGTTCAATAGCGATGCGTTGGCTTTCATTGGCAGGGTGGATAGCTCTTAAACCGTCATCCCGATTAGAGGGGAGGCTGTAAGCCATCTCATTGTAGCCCGGAATAGAAGACTCGGTGATCTTCTCTCTGCGAGTTCTGCCTTTTGCCATGGAGAAAGGTGGGTACAAAAAAGCGGAACACCGATCAGTGCTCCGCAAAAGGATAAAAGTAGTGAGTTGTAGCACAACTGTTCAACCCTTTACTATGCTTTCAACCGTTGAAAGCAATTGAGAGACCCACAACGATCGATGACTTTGCCAGTACCTCTTCCTAGATGGGGAGTTAGATTCACTTCAAACCCTGCCAAAGACAAAACTTACCTCCAAGGTCTTTACGACAACGACTCTACTGCCGCCAAAAGAGGTGAACTATTCCTCAATGAAGTAAAGGAGGAACTGTACTACGTTGGGGAAGACGGCGTTGCGAAGAAAGTGGAAGGCAACACCTCCATTCTATTCTCCCGAATCGATTTCACTGGTCTCAGAGAATTCGCAAACGACGCTGCAGCCGCTGCAGCTACTCCAGCAGTACCGATTGGCGGGATGTACCACACCGCTGGCACACTGAAAGTACGCAGAAGCTAGTTGAAAGCTATATGAAAACTAAGTTTCTGGGTTAATTACCCTCTCGTTCGATGTCTATTACTACCCTAAAGCGTCTAGTAGGTATTCAGTTTGAGTTCAAGAGAGAGCTTCAGTCGTTCTTTACGACCACTCTTGCCAACAAGCTCGTCCTGGATTACGACAGCGCTCCCAACACCCCTTCCGCTCGCAACGGTCTAAAAACCAGCTTCGCTCTGTGCGGTCCGGCTATGGGGTTCGAGGCTAAAAAGTTCGCGTATGGTACCCTTGAGCTAATTGTTGACTCCCTGGTTAACAATCCCGACGTACCCACTGCGCCGTATGAGAACAACCTCAATGACCAGCTTGTGAACATTACCCGGTATGTGGGTATCGCTGGCGAAGAGGATTTCCACTTTATGGTGGCTGTTTACAACCTCTGCGCTACGATTGACGATATCCTGGAGAACGTCACCCCTGTCGGCCCGATTCTTACCCTAACCCTAGCCGGTGGCGGCACTGGCCACACCACTGATGGCACTATCTCCAGCGCCACCAACGTTGTATTCAAGGTCACTCTCGCCCCTGGCGATCAAACCGATCCCGCTCAGTACGCTGTTGGCAGCATCCAGGCAACCATTGCGAGTGGCATAATCACTACCATCACCCAGCTTGTTAGCGGTGGTGGCGGCTTTGCTGCTGGTGATCTGGTAACCCTTGAAATTGATACCGCCGCTGCTGGTCAATCTGGTGCCACCTTTGCCACCAGAGGTACCGCCACTGTTGCTACAATCGGTTGATAACTGATCCGTAGGTTGTGTGTCAACTCTCTACCGTTGCAAATGTCGTGTAGCCTATAGGCCGTATGCCAGTAGTAGGCTGATCGTTTTTTCAGAAAAACAGATTATCAGCGCGAACCTGAACCTCAACTGGTCGCCTAATAGTCTGGTCATGAACATGGACGGTCAGACTGAGGCTACACAGTTTGTCAACTCGTTGAGCGGATCGACTGTAAACGTAGTGCTGTCCGACCCGTACATGACGGGTATCTCCTGGGCAGCACTATTTGACAGTGCTGCGGCATACACCACCCAAGCCCACGCCGCAGCTAATTACATTATGTTGCCGGCTTGTGGAAATGGTGAAGATCCCGTAAGCGGTAAGTGCAACCCCTTTTACCAAGAGATCGAAGATCCTAATCTCCGTACAGGAGCGTTGGGAGACTTTGCTCACATCTTGGTAACCCTGTACTACGAAGTCGGTGGTGTAAATTTTGGTCTTGATACCTACTTCCGACTTCAAAGTTTCAATATCAGCCACGGAAAGAAATATCCTCAAGCAACCTTGATGGGGGTAGACCCACAAACTGTTATATTCAATCAATCTCTGGCTGATTTCCAGCTCAAAGAGAATCAGAGTTTAGAGGAGAACCTGAAGGAGATTGTAAAATCTTACGACCAAAGGGTATCCTTTTGTGTTAGTCCCACTGACGAAGAAGCGAAGAAGTATATAATGCCCGCGACTTTCAAAGAGAAGTCGGTTACTGTCGAAGAGATCATCAAGAAGTATGTGTCTAGTGTAGGCGGTAACTACCTCAAACTGCCCACCAAAGAGTGGGCGAATAAGGTATCGATCTGTACCAGATCCAACTTGAACCAAGGTTGCTCTGTATTTTACCTTGGAGTTGGTCTGTATGAGGGGTATGAGATTACCGGCTCGGTAGATAGGAACCTCCTCAACAGTAATGCGGAATATACATTTAACCGGTCGCTGGGATTTGGGGATGTTCCTGTCTCAGTTGATGAGAAATTTACACTAGAAGATGTAAACAAAAAGAAGAGAGAAGAGGCGTTTAAGAAAGCGAAAAAAGAGTTCTTCGCCTTTAACTCTCAATTCCTTGTACTGGATAAAAAGTTCTCTGACGATCAAGCGGCCAGTGGGTACTATTGGAATAGTCCCGGTCCCGAAGTAACAAACGTTCGTGGTAGTAAAATCAACATGTACGGGGTAGGAGTTTTTGGTGAGAAGTCCTATGCGTTGTTGGACGGGGAAGTCATAATTTCTCGGGATGCTGGCAGGGTGGTGATCGCAACAAACTATGCCATGCGATTTTGCAATAAGGACAAGAGTAAGTGCTATAAAAGGCAAATTTATCAGGAGTCAACAGGGTTAACTACCGTCTCTGACAGACTTAAGAACGGCTCTAAGGTGGAGATGAACGAAGAGATCGGCACTGCCACTGCAGATAAGCCGGAATTTTTGAGATTCTACCTGGCCGGTATTAATGCCACGGACAATATCACTATCCTCCCACGATTGGTCTGGAACTACGCTATCCCGATCAAAGAGTTGACTGAGAACGCCAATTCCCCCGCCGCTCAACAAACACCCTCGGGGCCACAACAGACTACAGACAGTAGTGATGCTTTAGTTATAGGAAAAGTAGGTAATACTGGAAGGAGTACAGGTCCCCACCTTCACATGGAGAGAATTCCCCCTTCTCCGATAGATGCAAATGATCTGAATGGTATAATAACAATCGGTGGTAAACCTCCCTCTTCATGGGTTGCTACTTCTGGTTATGGGGCTCAGGAGTCATTTAGAAGGAGTCCCCATCAAGGTCAGGATATAGCTGGAGGCAACATCGATGGTCAACCTATTAGGCTTTTAAATGGCAGAGTTATTAAAATTCAAAATGATACAGGGGATGGTTTTGGTAACTATGTGGATATTGAAACTATAAGGGGCAAATTCAGATTAGCTCACTTGCAAAATGGGTCTATGTCTGGAGCTAGTGTTGGTTCTCAAAGTGTGAGTGGGAGTTCAGGTTACGGCACAGGTGTTCAAACCGCTCCGGTTACTGTCGGAGCGGAACTAACTACAGAGTTTAGAGGTGTCCCTAGAGCCCTAAGAATCATACCTGGCCGGACCATTTTGTCTTTCGTAACAAACTACGATGAATGGATTGAAAAGGGTAGACCGAAAGACATTGACCCAGGGGTTTGGATTGCTGGCAGATTCTCGAAATGGTTCATTAAAGGGGTTAGGTATGAGTGGAATCAGGGCAATTTGAGGGTAGCTGTTACTGGTGTAACTGACTGGGGAAATACAACCGCCAAGGTTAAATCACCATCATTCCAGGACTACATAACGAGCTACAAAAACTCTGGCGAATTTAATAAAACCAGAGACTACTATGGGTATATCAGGTCTATAGGGGATTTGTGCTGGAAGGTGGACAAAGATAAGACTTCTTGCGAGGTTTTATGCAAAGAAGCTCAAGACATTGAGAAGTTCTTAAGGACACAGAGAAACAATGCTGGCCAGCTTACAGGTAATTTCCCACCTTCGGACTGCGAGATGACTGGTAGCTTTAAGGGGTATAGTAATTCAGTTGCAAATACTGTGATTAACGCTTTAAAAACCATTGGTGTAAATAATCCAAAGGCGTATGCGGGTGTTCTCGGTAACTTCTCAGTAGAAAGTAGCTGGAACGCTAATGTCCACAACACGGTAGGAGGTAGCGGGTGTTCTGGAACTAGGTCAACAGTTTTAGGTCCTGTTGGATACGGAATAGCACAATGGTGTGGATCAAGAGCTGACCAATTAGCCAATAAGTATAGTTGTGGGAGAAATTGCAGTTTACAACAACAGCTTGAGTTTATGTTGTGGGAAATCAAAGATAAAGCTAACATCTCAGCCGGATGTCGAAACAACCTAGTCGAACAACTCAACTCTGCAGCTACACCTACAAGAGCTTCAGAGATTTGGGATGAATGCTTTGAGAGGAGTGATCCTGCTGCTGGTAACAAACAAGGCAGAAGAGACGATGCGGAAAAGATTTTCCCCCTGATTAAGTGTAAAAACCAAGGGTAATGTTACCACTAAAAGCGTTACTAGGTCTGTTCATGAAGGACGTTATTCAAGAGTCCGCTAAGTCGATTGTCAAAAAAGGAGTAACAGACCAAGTTTCTGATGTCCTCAGGAAGCAGTTGATAAAGGCGGTATTTGAGGGGTATACCAAAGAGCTGAACCATAACATTGTTCAGTACGTCAAGGCTATTGGCGAAGCTTCAGTCACCGTCTCAAGTGACAACAAAGGGGAAAAACTCTTCTTTGCGTTACAATCCTCTCTTAGGCAACTAGAGTCCGAACTAGAAAAGCAAGGGCCAAACTCCCCCGTAGCAAAATACTTAGAGGCGAAGTATGGTAGAAGAAGCTCTTTGGTCGGAAGAGAAGCTCAACCGGCTTACATGTTTATCCCTGGAGTAAGAGTAGACAAAGGGTCCTGGTCCGATAGGCCGTGGTTAAACAAAATCCTGGAGAGTTCTCCGGAAGTCGGGGAGATCCTAGCCGTTGAAGCCGTTAGGATTTTTGATACCCTATTTCCCCCCTCCGAAATATCTTGATCCTTTGGAGATGTTCTCACTAGCGTCGAGAACTTGAAACTTAGCATTAAGGGCGTGGTAATCAAACCAGCTTTCTGCCATTTCAACTGATCCTAGAGTACAGATAGTTCCTTTACACTTTACCTGTATAGTCTCCAGGTCGTATTTATTTTCTCTGCACCACTCCTCAACCAGCCTGATAAACGGGTAGACATGATCAACGTGATACGCACCGAAGATAGGTTTACCACTCAGCGATGACTTAATCACCGGCTTACCAGCAAACCTCCTCCTGTACTCTTTGATCTGCGGTTCGATTATCGATCTCAAAGCTCGGAGAACGTTACGTCTATTGGTTTTAGCCTGATCAGGCAGAGTGGATTTCGGAAACAGCTCCTTCATCACAGCCTGTTTCCCCATCCAAACCTCATGGCCGGAATTAGGTGTAACCAGGACGATTCCCTTTACCTTCTTTCCATTGAACTCTTTCTTGACTACCTTAAACCCTACCCTACCCCTCGCTATAATCCGAGCGAATCTGGGTATCCGTAGTGCAACATCTACCAGGAAGGCGGTATCACCAGGGGATAGAGTAATCCCCACTTCATAACCCTCAACTATCCCAGTCCACCTCTTGGCAAACTGGGACTTGTTGAATTGAGAGCCGTTTACAGTTACGTACTTTGCTGACACGACTCAATCAGGACCTTTTTGAGGATTTGTTCGGTCTTCTCCCTAATTTTCTCAGCACTATTAACGCCCGGATTTCTCCTGTAGATGGTGGAGTTTGCTCTTTTGTTAACATAGACATCCATGAGAAATTCGTACTCATCCTCTGGCAGATCGGCCAACCTGTGCAAAGTCTCCTTATAGTCTGTGAGCATCTTTGCAAGACTATCCTCCTCCCGATCTTCGTCTTCAACAGGAATCTCAGTGTCTTCATTGATTTCCTGATAGGTAACTTGGTAAGCATTTCTGGTCTCCCGGATGAGATTAATGTCGATATTGGTGGTTTCCGAAAGCTCTTTGTCAGAGACTTCGGGCCTAGAACCAATGATTTTACGAATCTTCATGTAAGTATCCGCATAGGTTCTAGGCATCTTGATCATTCGTGAATGATCGCGGAGGTAGTTCAGCACTTGAAAGGTCAAAGAGCGATTAAGCCAAGTACTAAAATTCGCTTTGCTAGGATCCCATCGGTCATACAGTTTGACCATGGCCTCCAACGCAACAGACCTCAACTCGTCAAACGGTAGTCCGCTAAACGAAGCTACTTTCCGTGCGGTATGAGAAGCTTTCCACATATTCTCACGGATATGTTTGTCTCTAGTCCTCTCATACTCTGATCTACGAACACCCCTCATGGGGTCTAGATGAACTGGTCTCATTTAAGTGATTTTACTACGAAGTCTTTTAACTGTGAAGCAGGCATAATCCCTTCGCCATTAAATGCGACTAGATTACATTCTTCATCAAAGATCGCAATCTCAGGGGTGCCCTGTCCAGACTCTTCGGTCAAGGATTCAAGGAACTCCCAGGAGTCGTCAAGGACATTCATCTCCCCCCAACCTACATTCAGTTCGGGGTATTCTTCAGCAACCTCTTTAGCAACTTTAGCCCAGATCGGCTTCATAGCATCACAGGCCGGACAACCGGGCTGAGTAAAAAGCACTGCTCTGTATTTGAAGGACATAGGTACCTAACAGCTAGTACGTTGATAACTATAGCATACTTATCTCAAGTATGTGGTTGATAGCGACCCCCTACTCAGACGACTTGTTAACCTCTGACTACCGCCAGAATGGTTGAGCTGGGGTAAGTTAATTCTGTTACCCCCGTGAGCAGCTTTAGAGGAACCCATGATTTCCTCTTTGAACACCTTCAAACCCATGCAGAAAGAGTCCACGAAGTCGTCTTTCTTGGTATACGGGAAGGCGCACAGTTCGGCCAGTCTCTCACCGAGATTAGGAATGGAACTGTAAATGGATACTCTTCCGTCTTCAGCAATAGGAGCCACCTCATTGGCTCGATAAACCTTGTCCTTGACCGGGATTACCTCCTTCACGGCGATATTTAGCTCCCGCCTTAACATCTGGATCAATGGTAAACCCGACGATCTACTCTCAATGTACAAGGCCCTGACTTTCCAAAGCTTCATCCATGACGGCATAGCCTTGAGAAGCTCTGGGAACTCCATCTTTTCGTGGTAAACGTGGATGAGGTGCAGTTTGCGTGATTTTTTAACAACCCCGAAAATGCAAATGACTGAGTTGTCATTCATCTCACCTTTCTTCAATGCGGTGTCGGCCGTAGCGAAGATGTATTCATACGCCCTGGAGTTCCGGTCATGTTGTTCAAACCAGTGGTCCTTAAAGATGGCTCCACTCTCACCCTGCGGTCGACCGAGATAAAGGGTGTTGAAGGTTTGTTCGTCCTGCCTTCTAAGCGACTCTAACGCCTCCACCGGGAAGAACTCAGGCCAATGCGACTCACCCAGCTTCCTGCCCAGAGGGTCGGTCTCTTCATCCAAGCACAAGGCCGGAACGTTTAGTTCCAACCATCCATCCGGGTCACTAGCCAACAATCTACCAATCACATCTTCCTTATGGAATCTGGTCCCGATGCTCATAACACAGTTGTTAGGCAAACCCCTTGTCAAGAACTGTGTTGCCGTCCACTTGAAGGTGGACTCCAAAACCTGTAAAGAGTTACCATCTTCAAGTAAGTCATCCAGGATGCCAATACCCGGCAAGTCGTCTTCGCTGATAACGCCAAATCCGAATCCGGTAACACCGGCACCAGCAGAAGCGGACATGATGATGCCGCCTTGTTTACTCCTGATCGTTTTTAGGTTACAATCTTTGGGGTCAATAACACATTCCGGGAAAATCCATTTAAACAGATCACTCGTAACGTAGTTAAGGATAGCTCTGGAGTTTTCGTGTGTCAGCTTTAGAGCATACGACGCCATAATGAACTGAGCAGAAGGGCTTCTGCCCAACTGCCAACTAGGCATGAGCTTGGAGATCAAAAGACTCTTCCCACTTCTAGGAGCTAGGGAGACAGTAGTACGTCTGTAGTCCTTTTCTCCATCACACACACTCTGGATGTATTGACAGATCAGGTTATGTACTTTATACGGAGTAAATGTTCCGCTAGTAGTTACATCCCTGGTAATCAACATAGCGTAAGTTTGAAAGTCCGTCCGGCATTTCAACCTAAGCAATTCCTTTTTCTCAGCCTCGCTAAGATCCTTTAGCCTGGCCGACATGTCCAGGACTAGCTCTTTTTCTTTTTGAAGTTGTGCTTTATTCACAATTAGATTTACCCTCCCTATCTAGTATAGAGTCATAGAGAGAATCCGGTTGGGACTTCATAGTGTCGAGTTGATTCTTGGATAGAGAAACATCCATCACATCCTCTTCAGGATCAGAATCGTCCAGTTTTGATTCTGCGGAGATGGATAGAATCCTGTTTTTGTCAAACAAAGTTACCTCGTTGTCATACGGATCGGGGAGAGTATCCGAGAACTGACCGAGAGTCGAGGCTGCCCCCAAACCAGGAGCCATGGATCTCCATTCAGCATCGGCAGGGATAACCCCCTTGCTGAGTATTCTCAAAGCCTCTTTCTTGTTCAAGGCGGATAACTTACTCAAACTGGGAATATTTCCAAACGACTTAGCCAAGTTTCCGGTGACTCTGACTCCCGCTTTGCCTCCGCTCTTAATCGAGTCTAGTTTCTTGACAAACTTGTACAAATCTCTCAACGCTTGAGCATTCTCCCTAACATCTCTAATCAGATCTGATACTACACCAGGCTTACCCTCTTTGCTATATGCTAGTGTTCCGATAACATTGTACATGGTATCGATCAACTTACGTTCAACCGATTCGACTCTGGTGATGTTGTTGTCTGCGATTTTTAGCGACTTCTCTACCGCCTCAAAAGTATACGCCACTTCCGCTTCCTTCTCAGTCTTGTCAGCGAATCTGGAGGCGTAGAACTTCTCAGCCATATTACCAATCCGTTGTACACCTTTGATAGCGAGACTAAGATCTCGGATGTTAGACGGCAATAGCTCCGAACCCACTGCAGTATCTAAAAGGTTCTGAAGTTCTGCTATAGGTCCTATGTTGTTAAGGAGGGGGTTTCCTGTAGGTGAGAATGAGTTGGCGTTATTGGCAGTCAATGCTCCGCATTTCTCCAACAGATTATTCCCATCACTATCCTCTCCATGAGAGGTCTTTCTACACTTTGGATCGCAGGGGCAAGCCGCTTTTTTCCCCCCAAACAGTCCACCTAATCCTTTAATACCACTGATCAACGCAGTGGCAGAACTAAAACCACCACCAATCAACTTATCAAAACCCTCGATACCAATTCCCCCTTTACCCAAAGCACCGAGCAAAGCTTGAGACTGACCAACTACCCCTAGAGCGGTAGTAGCTAGTCGAGGTAGAGAGCCTAAACTGCCCAGGTCGATTTTGGGGATAACCTCTAAATTAGAGACTGCATTGAACACTTGAGATACAGGGCCAAGTGCCCCGCTTTTTAGAACTTTTGTCAACGAACCCACTAACTGGGGGGTTACTATGTTCCGTTTAGCTGCTGTGTTAATCAAGCTGGACACCTGGCTTGTTAACCCGCCTCCCACTGCTGCGTTGAGCAAATTTCCTACGGAGTTAGGGTACTTGGAAGTCAAGATCTGGCTAGCAACATCAACAACCGGCTTCACATACTTATTCACCTCTGGCGGTAACTGGTCAAGACCGACAGCAACAGCCGTATCAACAGCCCCAATTACACCTCCTGTGATCAAGCCGGACATTACAGATCCCGCTTTTGAGTCTAGAGCGTTTACAACTCTAACCAGAGAGTCCTTGCCAATCTCCTGAAGCGCACCTTCTACATTACCTTCTTTCACCCCGTTAACGAGGGTATCAAAAGACTCTCCTATGCCCGAGATCAGTTCCTGACTAGCTCTGGGTATAGATCCGTCCTGGTTGGATTCAGTTTTTATTATATCAACAATCGTATCAACAGGTACACCGGTTCTTTTGTTGATGGCTGCTCTGGCCACTTTGGACAAGACATCGGCTCCGTCAAAAGCGGAAGACGGAACTAGACCAGCCACCTTCAACAGCTCCTTAATCCCCTCATCGGTTCCTGTCAGAGGGATATTTTGAATAAACGTATCCAATACGGTGGTCTGAACGTCCTTGTTGTCCAACCACTCCGTTGGATCTACTTCTTCTAGAGCTGGGATGGGGTTGAACGAGCTAACAAAATCTATACGGCTAAGGGGTTTCTCGTTTTTGTAAAATTTGTGTGGAATTCTATCACCGTGTCTTACCCATTTCATCAGACCTTGGTATCTCTGGCATACCATAAATTCTGAGTTATTGCCGTCATCCAATACAGCCTCAAAGCCGTGAATCTTTTCCGTACATTTGGGAAGAGTGGTTCGGAAGAAAGTGGGTGGAGCGCTAATAGGCATCCAAGAGAAATCTTTATTCTCCCCTCTCCTGCAAACTAACGTAGTAGTCCTGAACCCCCTCTCTTCCGTAAACTCATGTACTTCCCCCAACAACGATTCAGTACAAGCCGGAATACCAGGGTTTCTCTCCTGAGCTTGCTCTATGACATTTGTTGAGGCATTGCCAGGGTTAACACCTTTTTCTACCCACAATCCACTAGACAAAGATTTCCAAGCCCAAGATGGATCTGACCCAAGCTGTAAATTGTTCCTCCTCAAACATACAACCACATCCTGATTCATTTCGCTACTCAGGACGTATAATCTCCCCTCATTCCCTTTATTACACTGCATGCCACTGTCTTTAGACCCTCCCCAAACACCCATACTCTCATCAATGATGGGTAGTTGAATAGGGGATCCCACCATTCCGATCTCAGGGTCAGTACGGATCAGCCCGATCACATACATCTCCTCCGATCGACCGTTCACCTTACCCACAAGCACTTTCGCACCAATGTATCTGGCACTCAGCCGACCCCTACTCGATCCGGCTACAGTAATCCAGTCCGATGTAAAGTCGTTACTTGTTGTTACCTTAACTCTACCTAGTTCTTTAGGATCATTAACATCCGCGATTACAGCTTCTTCATTAAACGGGTCGGTGTACGGTACACCTAGCGCTTCAACAACCCGTGTTTGGGCCTGACTGAGGGCAGTCATTTGTTTGAAGAAATTCTGCGCCATTAGTCGATCACCGGTTCAAAAAAGATATCATCAGCCACAAGTAAGTCAGCGGCTGCGTAAGCGTATTGCAGTTTGGTTTGAGTAGTGGAGGGGATGTAATTTTCCACGATCCTAGAAGTGGCATCCCAAGTTCTACCATTTCTATTGTAATAGAAAGGCATACGGATGACAACTAAATTAGAGCTTTCATCATCTTGGCATACCCCGATATCCGCAATAAGCTGATTAGGGTAGTTCATGACTTCCGAATCGTTGTCATCTCCCACCTTCAATGTATCAACAGTATAAGGCAAATTAATCGGAGCCGAGTATTCTACACTTCTGAGTCCGTCTTTAACTGAGAAGGTGTTGTCGTCAGAGTTATATACCAACTCTTCAGGACTAGGGGCTTTTATTCCAAGTACCCAGAACATAAAGACTAGGGTAATCAACGATCCACGGGAGGGCAGCACCCCCAACCACCTAGTAGTATCCACCTTGAGTGTATTAGAAGTTGTCAGGTAAGTCAAATCTGTTGTGGTGTTATATTGCTTGATTGAATACCTGAAGGCGGTGGTCACTACGCCAGTAGTTTGATTGACAGAGACATTCTCAATACGGGACAAGTCTATCTTGTTTAGTGTTGCCTGAGTTGGGTCAGTTGTCCAAATGTCACCTTGTAATAAGTTGACGTGAGCGTTTTTGATCAACAACCTTTTGATATCCGGTCTCCAGTTAAGATCCCACAACGGATCTACAAATCCGAGATGTTGAGCCAACCAGTCCAAGTTCTCGGACTTACAAGTATCAGGATCTAAGAAATTAGTGTAAAAGTCATCTAGTAGCACTTTGGTGTAGTTAAGCTGCTCATCCGCACCTGAGCACAACCACTTAGCTACAGTGTCACCAGAATCGCTGTTGTAAGTCCCAAGAACGCCAGGTAGCCTGTTGTAAATAGGACGGGCCAGAGATTCGTCCTTTATCACCCGAGAAGGCGAGATACTGCTCAAGCTTTCTTGAACCCCCCTCTCATATAGCTCCCCCAAACTTTCATAACAATACAGCGCAAACTGCCTGTTATTCATCACCGAGCCAGTATATCTGCTCTCCCAAATACTATCAATCTCCTGTTTGGCAAAGGTGTACCAGACACTCTCAACCTCAGACTCTACTGCCAGCAACAACCTCTCATATACCTCTTTCTCTACAGGCAAAGTGGACAGGTTATTTTTCAACAACCCTCTAACAAACTGATTAGCAGTATCTTCAATAGATACGATCTCCCCATCTCTATCGAAATAGTTTACAATTCTCCTCGTAAACGTTTCGGCAGTGTAGTTGGAGGGTGGTAGGTAGATTGTGGTGCTGAAGCTGGCGGGAACTGGAACATCAACAGAACCGGCTCCAGCGGGCAAATTAAACCTGCCTCTAAGAATACTCTTCAGTCTGATTTGTCTATCACCAAAAGCATAGTAGTAGAGATCCGGAACAGTCAAAGACTCATACAACCACTTGGAGCTTGTAACCCGGCTTACCTTACCAATCAAGCACTTTCCAGGCGTACACTTGTTATCCGCCCCTTCTGAACATGTGGCTGAGATTAACTTACAGTTCTCATAGCCGCCTTTCACTGGTGTACCGTGGCCGAGCACCCTCATCTGCTCATCCATGAGGGTTGCCTGGATGAAAGTATGTGAGACGGAAGGATATTTGTACCCTCCGATGTCTTTTTGGCCTATTACTTCATTGATCCTTGCATCTCTGGCTTCCTTAAGGGTTGAGGTCCTAAAGTTGATGTATCCGGGGTTATGTAGAAAGATCCTTGACGCAGCCCGATTGGGAAAATCAAAGATCACTCTGGGTCTAGATCCAGAGAAATTAGGGGACAGAAGGCTCCCTTGTTTTACCCTATTCCACGAGCTATTAGACAATGTCATACAACCCCTCGTATGTGTAAGTCAGGGTGGAGAAATCAACAACAGAGGAGAAAGAAACTATGGCCCTGTATAGCTTAAATGCGGAGGTGTTACTTGGAATTGCCAAGGGTTGGTTGGAAGATTTTGTAATAATCTGTGAATAGGAATAGGAGCATGTTAAAGTGGCTTCATCTGCCGTACCCAAGAATCTACCACAGATCTCGTCCGTGCCACCAGTGATCTCGGGATTCAAAGCCATCTCTTTGATGTCAAGTACCTGGACATCATTGACATAGCTAAGGTTCAAGATCTCCCTCATCACTGTTGAGTTCAACAGGTCCTTACCTAGTCCCAGATTTACCGGATTGATAATGCCCTCAATCACAGTTTTAACCTCCGAACTCAATGTATCCAGGAAGGTAGTTGTTACTCTAGGATCCCACAGGATGTTAACAACCACCTCCACAGGTACAATATTGGGAGGCATGAGGTAGATCTTTACATCAAGCGGCACTCTATCCCTTAATGAGGTCAGCAGTTCTGCTTGAACAGAATTGGAGAGCGGTTTTCCGTTTTCTTCTCCAGCAACAATGAAAATACCCCTAGACGGTACATCAAACCTCTCCTCATACGTCACTACTTGGACGATAGAGGATTCAGAAACTATACTTCTAACCTCATTCTCAAAATCAAGGCGGGAAGTCAGATTTCTTCTACCAAACAGCTCAAAAGCTCTAGTCTTTAATTCATCCACCGTCTCCAAATCCGCACCGCCAGAAGCTGGTTCGAGATTGGTTAGAGACTCCAGACCTAGGAAATTTTTCTCAATCCTATTAATCGAGTCAACATCCACATTGTAAATACTGCCCCATTTCTCTGATAAAGCGGTAACAGTGGCACTATCACCAGTGATTTTAACCTGATCAGTCAGGATATATACTTGGCCACCATCAGCGTAGACTTTGGTGCCTGCTGGGATTGTTACTGGCCGGGAGTATCCAGGGAATCTGTAGAATGTGATCTCCACCGAAGCCTTAGATCCGATCCTCCTCTGTACACCCAAACTTCTTAACCACTGAACCGTTACAGCCTCCGGTAACGCATTCAGGTAGTAAAGCAGTTCAATCTGCGCGAATCCTTGACCTTCACTGATGGCGGCCAGGGGGGAAGCGGGTGTGAAGTCGGTTAGTTGACCATTAGACTCAATGTGAATCCTGGACTGGATAGCCCGGACCAAGTCATTGACGTTCCTGCTGTCTAATTGCAGAGGAAGTATGGGGCCGAAGATGTTAGTAGCCATTAGCTTTCAAATGCGATCGACCTCTCTCTGGCCGAGTAGGTTTGTCCAGATCCAGGATCGCTGTTCTGGCTATTGTAATCGGGAATCAGATTGGTATCAATAAAGTCCCCATTAGAATCGGTTAACGGGTCGTAGATGGTGTAACCGTTGAGATCGATAACGATGCTCGTCAAATCCACCTCGTACATAGCCATATCCGCATCACTCATCTTACCAATACCACTAAGGTCTTTGAGGGTGCTAAGTGTGCCCAGACCGGCAATAGAGCTGCTTACATTGTTCAGACTAGACAGATCGTCCGTGTTCACAACCTGACTAAGATCTGGAGTGAACACGTTGTCTAGCAGATTGAGAGTTGGATAAGTCTTGTATCCCTCTATAACCGAGTCGAGTAGATTCGATCGTGACCCTGGGTAAGCAACCTCATTGTAATAATCAGAAGGGATTAAATAACCCTTTGTAATGTCAATACCATTTTGGTCCTCTGACAGGCTGACACTCTCCTTGAGAGAAATCAGAGTTCCAGGGGGGACTTTATCTAATTTGTTGCTAGGGACATTTACAGCCATGCTGGAATAGGTCTCTAGATCCGACTTCAATGAGAGCAAAGCGTTCTTAACGGCTTGGGGATCGATACCAGTCTCACCCATGACGTAGTCAAAAACACTCGTCAGAGACCATTGGTATGAGCTATTTTCATCAAATCCCTTCACGATTAGTGGGAAAAATTTCTTAGCTAACTCCTGAACACTTAAGCTCTGTGAGTCCACGAAGTCGGCAAATTTCCCGTCCTTATCGTACTCAGCCTGTAGTACAGTGGCTAGATCCGACTCACTCAAGCCCTCCTTGATCACATCGGAAGGCAGCACATTCTCTAAAAACGAAGCGGGTGAGTTCCTCCTTACCTGATTAGCCACCTCCGAATACCTGTCCGGTGACCCGTAAGCAACACTAGCCAGCCCTGAGATTGTCGACCAAGAGTCGGTAAAGTATGTGGACACAGATCCAGGGTAGTTCTCAACTAGCTTTCAACTCATATCGTTGAAAGTAAATTAGATGGAGACCAGTTAATGGAGGCTTCGGTACAATCGCTGTCCTCACCTTTGCCAGGTGAAGAACCGTTTCAGGGAGATGCTTTAGAGAATGAGGCTGTATTCAATTCTGCTGATGGCAGGATTTGGATCTTCAATCAAGACCGATTTCCGGTAGAAGTAGGAGGAGCGTGTGTCAATAAACCGATCAACCAAAGCCTGTATTTTGGCAACTACCTTGACCTCGACGTAACCGATCCGGATAACCTCCCAATTCCCAACCCTAACCCCGAAGAGATCCCTCCAGGCATTTACAGGGAAATTCGTATCCTGTTGAGGTTTGTTGGAACTCCTCTCCAGAGCCTAGTGACCTACTTCGATTACGATGTGGACTGGGGAGCGGGTAATTCACCCTCTTACTACGCTGAAACTGGTGCTGTAGTACTTGTGGAATTGTGCTCATTCGGCCCCAGCCCTAAGTGGATTGGTAGAGTTCTTTGGCATAACTCCCCCACAGTCTAAATTTCGTTGAAAGCCCTATAGAATAAGTCTCCTTAACAGCACTGTGGAACGTATCGTTTTTGTAAATGGCAAAGGTGTCAGTAGCGGATATCTGAATGAGGTGCAAGAGGGTAGCAAGTTCTCTGGTGATACCAGAACTGACTACTACGCTGACCCCACCACCGAAGATGAAGCTGGTTGGAATATTGGCCAAAGAGATGGTCTGAAAGACTGGGAAGTAGCAGACCCCAGAGTTGACCAAGAGAGCGCTCTAGGTCGTACTGCCCACGACGGTATTGTCCTTGGTTGGAATAGTACTACTCAATCGGTTGTTGTTCCCGGTGTTCCTGCTACTCGCCCTGCTGGCGCTGGTGGTATCGGCGTAACTGTAGAAGCCGGTTCGATTATTTCTAAGACTGGTGCTGTTATCTCCTGGGCGAGGCAGCTTGTTCAGATTCTTGGCGGTGCTAACTCCACCTCCTACCTCTACATTCTGGAAGAGAGTGTTGTACCCGGCAGCCCAGTTGTTGTGTCGATGGGTAGCTCTTTACCCAGTGTAACGCAAGCTCATGTACCGCTAGCGAAGATCACGCTTAATCCGACCGGTACTGGTCTAGCCACAGACCCTACCTCGCAAGAAGTAGTGGGCACAGGCTACGTCGACCTGAGACCTAACACCTTTGTCGGCAACCTAAACACTTACCCACAAAACCTAACCAATACTCCGATCAAAACCTCCAACTACACAGCTTCTGTGTGGGATAGAGTTATTGTCGATACCAGCAACGGTAGCATTATTGTCACCCTCCCCGAATCACCAAAGGATTCGGACAGATTTGCTGTAGTAGACATCTCTGGTAATTTCGATCGATTCCCAGTAATCCTTCGCACTAACTCCGTAAGCCAGGAGTTTCTCAATAGCTCTAGCGACGACTGGATTGTCAACATCAAAGATGCCCATCTAGAACTCTTTTACCACGAAGCTACTGGTCAGTGGAGGTTTGAAGAAGCCCCAGGTTCAGAATGCAATCCGGTACTTGGTACGTTCTTGTCTTGTGGCGGTAGGGAGTTCATTGGTGATCGTACTGCCACAGAATGCCCGGATGGTAAATCCTTGCCGGCCGTATACCCTGAGGTCAGTTCTGGCGTTTATGACTTTGAACCCTCCCAAGCCGACCCTACCGTTGGTAAGTGTTTCCGCTCCTATACCAACAAAGTAGCCCTCTACGCTAACGGTACCGGCGGCTTAATCTCAATTTCCAACGCTCCCAGGTGTCTGAGGGATGCCACGGCCCCTGCCGTAATCACCAGAAATACCATTTTTGTCGATCCGTCGATTGGTGAAGACTCCATCGAGAACACCGGTTTCGACCCCAATCGGCCTTTCCGTACCCTAGAACGTGCCCTCATCGAAGGTGCCAGGGAGTCCAGACGGAGTGGCTTGTCGAACGATCGTTACGATCGCGTAATGATCGAGCTTGCTCCCGGCGACTACTATGTAGACAACTCACCAGGCTCCTTGGCCACCCCCGCCCTCACTGAAGAAACCGGTCTGGTTCAGAGGGTAAGCACGGGCTATGTGGTGGGTAGCGTGGTTCAAGGTGACAGAATCACCAATATCACCGTGGATGTGGGTAACTCCATCTCCACTCAACCCCCCATCCCCCTCAACCTAGGCCGGGTTCTTTACAGCGAGTCAGGCGGCACTGGCAACATCTCCAGGATCGAAAAGCTGTCTCCCTCCAGTTCAATCTGGAAACTTAGCCTGGAGTATGTTAAAGGCTCTTTCAGCATCAATGACGACTTGTTCTATGACAACCTCTCTGTTGTCAACCCCCAAGGCGGTGGCCTTATCATTCCAAGAGGTATTTCAGTAGATGGAGCGGACCTTCGTAAGGTCAGGATTCGTCCCATGTATGTACCTGAGCTTACTGAGGTACAGAATGACCCACAGACGGAAAGAACTTCAATCTTCAAAGTCACCGGAGGCACCTACGTGTCCCTCCTCACCTTCACTGACAACCCGCAATACGCCAGAAGCCACAACACCGTAACATCGATCTCCTTCGCCTCAGAAAACGAGATCTTTGGTAGTGGTACTGAAAGCTCCTACTATGAGCGTCTGAACGGCTTGTTTAGTGAACTTGACGGTTGGGGTGGTGAAGGTCTTGAGCCCCTATCCGCTGAGACCAGCATTGTAGCCCCCGTTGCTTCCAGCAAAACAAACCGTGCTCAAGACCTTATTGAGAACCAGACCGGTTTGGAAGGTGGTGATAACCGTACCAACGCCCCCATCGCGTACCCCGGTGCGACGAGAATCCGGGATACCGACGGCAGCATCATTCCTCTTCCCGACGTAAACAGCACCAGATCCTCCTCCCCCTACGTCTTCAACTGTAGCGTCCGTTCCATCTTCGGTCTAAATGGTCTGTGGGCTGATGGTAGCAAAGTCTCCGGCTTCAAGTCGATGGTGACTGCCAACTTCACCCAAGTTTCCCTACAAACCGACCCCGAGTGTTTTGCTCCCACCACCTACTATCTCGACCCCCCAGTAAACAAGAGCGAGAATACCGGCAAACAATATAAGGTTTGCAGTAACGACACATTCAAATACCGCCATTTTGGTATGAGAGGTAGCAATGACGCCTCCATCCAGATTGTGTCCGTGTTCGTGATTGGTAACTCCGACCACTTTGTCTCAGAATCCGGTTCAGACCTGTCTATCACTAACTCTTGCTCCGATTTCGGTGACATTTCTCTCCGGAGCTTGGGTTACAAATCCGTCTCCTTCAGCCAAGATGAGGGCGCCCTCGAGGGTACCTACAGCGGTACCAGAATCACTCAGATTTTCCCCCCTCTCCCTCTGTCCTACAGCCCATTGGCTGATGGTAGACCGGCAACTCTAGAGGATACTGAAATTAATACCGGGCTTACTGTACAGTACGGTAAGACTCTGGCCTACACTGTAGAAAACAAAACCCCCACCAACGAGGCCCCAGAAACCCTAAGAATCTACGTCCAAAGCTCAAACATTGCGTCGCCATTTAGTCTAACTAATCCTCCTTCCTCAAAGGATATCGCTATTGGCCAGTTCACCTACACCCGGAAGGTGGGCAGCACCTGGGAACTCTCAGGCGGTCCGAATAGGGAGAATAGGAAGAGGATTTATGTCAACGGTTTCGATGAACTTGGTAACTCTATCCTGTTCACAGGCAATCTAACCGTAGTCGACCCAAGTTCCAACGGATTCTCTGCACTCGATGACGGTTCTAAGATCTTTGTTTGGGACCCCTCTCCTCAAGATTACGACGATGAGACTGGTGACCTTGTAACCGCCCCTGGCGCCTGGTACATCCCTGTCACCACAACTGGCGTAGTAGAGGAAGCCACCGACCTAGACAACGATGGTTACCTCCTCAAGCGATTCAACTACGCCTTTAGGTACAAGCTTCTAGAATCACCTAGCGGTTCTGACGCCATCTACGCCTCCCTGGACTTCATCTTCGACCGCTCTGCGGTTAAGATTGTTCGAGCCGAGGACAAGCGGGCCAATGAGGAGAGGGTGTACAGAGTGGTTCTGGACGGCTTCCTGAAAGATAAGGGAATCCGCCGCCCACAGCCCTACTACATCCTTGAGAAACAGCCTGGAGTAACAGGATACCCTCTCAATAACTCCAGCGAACTGGAGAACGACCCTCTCACCATCAGCCAAGTCCTCGATTACGGGAATGTGTTTGGTGGCAACTTCCCAGGTCAGTATGTAACTTACCTGACCAAGAGTTCACAAGCCAGAGCCATTTTTACTGGCGAGTACTATCCGGCCATTGATAGGGACTACCCTGAATCGACCGAAGACCCGTCAAACAGCATCACCAAAGTGGCTTTGACGGCTATGCAAAGCCGTTCGGGTGTGTATTTCAATGCTCCCCTGGCTCCTTCGGTTGTACCCATCACCATCAAGACGGCCTCTAACGCTTCCGCTACCGGCATCCGGATCGGCTTAAGACGGCCCTCGGTGATTCGTGCTTCCGGCCATACTTGGGAGTGGACAGGTTACCTGAACTACGACACCTCACTCCCAAACTTCCAAGGTGACCCGCTAGAGCAAGACTTCGCCCTAGGTAAAATCATTGTTGAGGAGAACGGTGGCCGAGTTTACGCCACCGGCATGAACGAGGAAGGTAATTACTACCTCGGAACGACCGTCTTTGACTTGCGGTCTGGCGAACAATTCAACATCCCACTGACTTCCGATGGTCAGCCTGGTAACATCACCAACCAAGTTCTTAATAATGTAATTGTCAAGACTACCCTGCTCATGCAGGACAACTCAAGTCTCGTCTTTGGTAAGGGTACTACCATCTTCCTTAACAATGAGACAGAGTTCAAGTCCTTGAATACTGGGGACATCGTCGCTAGCAAGAATCCTCCCCGCTCTTACAGTACAACTACTAGAGCCGGCTTGATCCAGTTGGCTGATAAGTCTGTAATCAGGGGTGCGAAGGGGGCTGGTACGAGTGGTATCAGTGACAAGCTGGCTGTTTCCGCCTTCGATCTAGCCGAAGAACTAGATCTGCGGTTCAGCAGCAGCATTGCCGGTGGTACAGGTGTAACCGTTACTCAAACCACTATCAATCCCCCCGGTGGTGATCCCAACGACCCGACAGATGACATCACTCAGTTCGTGATCAATGTCGGTCTCCCTGGTAGCAATAGCACCGTCGCCCTAGGTGGTCTGAGACTCGGTAGCACTTCTGGTCAAGCTGTAAGTAGCATCTCCAACAGCATTGTCTCCGCTGATCCCCCTAACACCCGGAGTTTGAGACTTGTAACTGAGCAAGCGTTGTTTACCTCCGGTTGGGTAGATAGCACTCAACTGGTGAACAGTTCAGTAACCACAGATAAAATCAATAACTCGGCTGTAACTTCCGGTAAAATAGCCCCTAATGCGGTAACTGGTTCTAAGCTAAGCGGTGGCCAGAGCGACGCATTCCCGGTATACGGTGTCCGTGGGTGGGCTAAGCTCTCCGTTGATGGTGTTAAGATTGCCGGGTCACCACTAATCGCCGGAGCCACCAAGGGGTCTGGCACTTTCTCTGCTCTACTGGGGAATACAGACGGTCGCACTTACACTGTGAACTTTGCCACTCCCCTTCCAGACGCCAATTATGTTGTTAACGTAACAGTCAGTGACCCAGGCGGAGACGGAGACCACTTCGCCTGTGTAGTTAGCCAGAGTGTTAACAACTTCGTCATCAGAGTGATCGACATCGAAAGGATCAACAACCCAGGGACCTTCGCTCTATCCAACGAAGACTCCGAACTCCACATCACCATCATGTTCTGATATGGCAAGAACTACCAGGCCACCGAATTGGTGGCTTAAGCTGGTTAGCCTAGTTCCCCAACTAGAGTTACCCGGCCTGGAACCCAAAGTTTGGAACAGAGAACTAGCAAAAAAATGGGTAAACGCTATCCCGGCGAAGTGCCCGTTTGAAAGAGAGTTTAGGTTCAAAGGTGTTCTCCTCCTTTACATCCCCCCTCTCTGCCCATTGAACCCATTCTCTACCCAGCTTTATAAAATTCGAATTCTTGCCCAACAGTACCTCCTCTGGACCCACGACACCCCTGATCCGTGGTTAGAATGAGAAGGTCGAAAGGGAAGAGGTCCCCTCCTCCCACCAGACATGGTTTATAAACTCCTTTGTTTGTAAGCCATCAACCCAGAGACACATCACAAGAGACTCAACCAATGGCACCAGCTACCACTGCGTTCAAAGTAACCACCATCGAGATCGGTACCGGCTCCTCGGATCTGGCCCCCCTCGCTGGCCGTGAATACAAGAGCGCATACACCCCGCTCCCCAACGCGAATCTCCCCCGAGAAATGCGTCGGAACCTCGACATGGTCTTCACGGCTTTGACTGGGGAAGAACTCCCCCTGGAGGAGAACACCCTCCTGATCAAAGCTGAGGATGGCGTCTACACCCGTCTTTTCGGCCCCGTGCTGAAAGCTGGTGAAGATGGAATCGAGGGCACTGAAAGTGGCTCCATGTACATCCAATGGGGCAACCGATACATCCCCGTGACTCTCACCAAAGAAGGTGCAGGCGTCGCTGTGAACGGCCAGGAGGTTACTCTGGAAGCCGAGTTCGGTGAATACAATTTCAGTGGCCGGGGTAACGACCATGCCCTGATGGTTTCGGTCGATGAAGAAGACGGTTCGGGGCAAGTTGTCCTTCCCGTCGCTGTTCGCTTCCAGGATTGGAGCAATCCGCCTGAGGTCAAGGCTCTCAACGCCTTGATGAAGAAGAACAAGCAGAGCGACATTGTCACTCTGATTCAGCCAGTCACCGCTCGCGGTTCTGGCGGTCGCCAACGTGCCGACCATGATATCGACTTCCGGGATCTGGAAGAAGGCATGGAATACTCCGTGATTGCCTACCGTGGCGTTAACACCATTCACGGCGCAAGCTATCGGATCGTCCTTGCCGACTACCCTGTTCCTGGTGAAACCGCAGAAGCCTGGGCTCACACCTCTCTTCGTCCCCTTCTCGCTACTCAACCGGAAATCTCCGCTGAGAAGCCGGCCACTCTCTCCATCAAGGAGAAGAGTGTGACCAATGACGGTAAGACTCGGATCAGATGCTCTCTGATTCTGTCCCGTCAGGAAGAGATCGAAGACGGTTCCCTGGATCTCAACTTCTGATCTAGTGGCATAACGGAGGCCGGGAGTAAAATCCCGGCTTCTTGCTATGTAGTTGAAAGCTAATCAGACTCCGAGAGACAATGAGTAAAGAAGAAACTGCCGCCGCTCCGTATGGTTGGACAGCACTAGAGAGCCCCACTTACGATTTTGGGGAAGCCCGGTTTGGTACTCCTCCGAACAAGATCCCTTCCAATCAAATTGGCAAGGGTGAGGACGCCATGCACTCCGAAGATGCTGACCCCGAAGGCTCCTATGGCGCGGCGAAGGTGTCTGGCGGCTTGAAGTCAAGCTACGGTAACACCGACGACTACAAACCAGAAGGTGGTGGCGAAGGCCCTGGCGATGTAGGTACTCTCGATCTACCCTTTGCTCACGTGACAGTTGAAAACGGCCACCAAAATGGTCGCAACTACTACTTAGTTCACGACACGAAAGAGGACAAGTTCTATACCGTAATCCCCTCCTTCAAAGAGAACAAAGAGTACAGATCTACTCCAAAATCCAATCGCACCGACGCCCTAGGGGACGCATACAGGGTCCTCTCAGCTTCTCTGCCCGACTCCGCTCTGGCGCAAATGCGGAAGAGATTCCCAGAGACTCCGATCCTGTCCAACATCTACGATTGATAACCTCTATAATTTGATTCTGACCCAGCCGCCGATGCCCTCCCTACTGTCCCACCCCTCCATGGTTTATAAGCAAAACCATGGTTTTGACTACCCGCAATTCTTTGAGTATTTTGACAAGGCCGTCGCCTCAGTGTGGCGGCCGGAAGAAGTCCAGCTAGAGGGTGATACCAGGGACTTCCAGAATAACACCACTCCAGGCGAGCGTCAACTGATCACAGGAATCCTGCGCGGATTCACCTCTATGGAGCTAGGGATCGGCTGTTACTGGGGTGATACGGTCTGCAGGCTGTTCCCTAAGCCGGAAATCCAAGCTATGGCGAGAATGTTCAGTGCGTTTGAGCAGATCCACGCCAAAGCTTACAACTACCTTTCCGACACTCTGGGTCTTAATGAGTTTGAAGAGTTCCTATCCGACCCTACCGCACAGAAAAAGGTAGCGACGTTTTTCAACGAGTGCGAAAGTGATAAGGTCTCACTAGCCGTATTCAGCGGAGCGGGGGAAGGTGTATCGCTTTACAGCTCTTTCGCCATTCTTCTCGCCTTCAACAAAAGCGGTCGATACAAGGGGCTTGCTCAAATCATCTCCTGGTCTTGCCTAGATGAAGCTCAGCACAGTGATGGCGGTAGCCAATTATTCAAGGAGCTTGTCAAGGAACAGGGTCTTACCGATCAAGAGATTCAACAAATCCTGGACGGGTTTAATCTGGTAATCAACAACGAGTTTGATTTTCTAGATAACATCTTCCAACAGATTAACTCCGACGACATCCCCATCCGTCTTAACGAACTCAAAGCGTATATCAAGTTCCGTGCTAATGACCGGCTTGAGAATCTCGGCCTAGACGTTCGTATTCCAATGAGTGACGAAGAGTCCTCTTTGGCTGTCTCCCTCGCTTCCTGGTTTGAGCCTATGGTCAAAGGTCAGGTAAACCACGACTTCTTCGCAAGAGCGAAAGCTGGCGATAACTACGTGGCCAAACCTACCCAGGACTTCATGTCCGTTGACCTTTCTGCTCTCAATCTCGAAGCTTACCTAGTTTGAAACCATGGAATTAAAAGAAGTCGACAAGAACAAGGAAATCATGTACCAAGAACATGGTACGGTCTGTTTAATCAGTGAGCCTGGCCTCTCTGACAAACTTCTTGCCCGAGCAAAGAAGCGTATGGACAACAAACGCCTCCTGATTGACTCCCCTGACTCCTGGCACATCTGATCATGGATCTTGAGGTCAACATTAACATCCCGGATGGTTGGTCTCTAGGCGATGACTCAACTGTCGATATGGAGGAAGTTCCAGAGCTTCCCCCCGAAGAAGCCAAGATGGAAAAGTGGCTTCCTTGGAAAGATTCACCTTTTCAAGTTAGCAACATGGGCCGAGTTCGCCGCATTCACGAAGACGGATCGGTTAAGATGCGTAAACCCCGTTCCGATGGGAGGGGCAAGTTTCGAATGAACGCTACTTGGATCAGGAATGGAGTCCCGTATAGGGAAGAGTTCTTTATCCACCAAGCGGTAATGGCCCTTTTCGGTCCAGAGAAACCTAAAGGCGACCATATTGTGGTGTGCCACAAGCGTCCTACTGGCGAAGATGGCAAACCGGATAACAAGCTCTCCAACCTCTACTGGTGCGATAGAAGCAGAAACGTAGAAGATGCTTGGGACGATGGCCTAATGGAATCCGGGGCCAAGTGGAAAGATTCCACCTAACACATAAGATCTAACTAATTCTCCCCAACTTCTCTCTCCTTCCTCGAGTATTACTCGTTGAGGGATTTTTTTACCCATCCCCCTCCTACCATGACCAGATTCAACATTGACGACCTCCCCACTCACCCCGATTGGCTGACCGAAGAGGCATTTCAGGTATTGGGGTCGGGATATATGCTTCCTGGTGAAGTTCCTAGAGGTATGTGGAAACGTTGCTCTATGACAGCGGAGAAACACCTCAAGATTCCCGGCATCGGTACTGACATCATGGAGATGTTTTGGAGAGGGTATTTGGGAGGGGCTAGCCCAGTTCTTAGCAATTTTGGTACGGGGAGAGGACTTCCCATTTCCTGCTACAGCACTCACATTTCCGATGACGTGCCTAGCATTTTCAGCCACCTCAAAGAAGTCGCCTCACTGAGTAAGTATGGCGGTGGTGTTGGTGTGTACTTTGGAGATGTGAGACCTAGTGGCGCCCCTATCTCAGGCGGTGGTAAATCCACCGGCATTGTCCCCTGGATGCGTCAATACGACCTCACAGCAAGCGTTGTGAGCCAGGGCTCTACACGGCGCGGCTCCTTCGCCCTCTACCTCCCCATCGACCACCCCGACCTGGGGGAAGCGCTCAGGAGTAAGGACCACTCCAAAGGGGATCCACGAAAGTTCATTGACAGCAACTTGGCCGTTGTTATCAAAGACAAGTGGCTGGAGGAGATGATGGCCGGGGATAAGGATAAACAGAAGATTTTTGCGGAAGTCCTCAGGTGTCGTATGACAAGCGGCTCCCCGTATTTGATCTTCATTGATAACGCTAACAACCAACGTCCAGATTGTTTCAAGCAGAGAAATCTGGAGATTTTCACATCGAACCTTTGCTTTACAGGTGACACCAAAGTGGCAGTTGCTGATGGTAGAAACTCAGTCCCCATCTCAGATCTCGTTGGTACTAAATTCCCTGTGTATTCTGCTCGTAAGAGAAAAGGACGTAAGCAGGGGTCCAATCTCTCACCAAGATGGGTAACAGAAATCAAAACTGCTACTGCCTTTAAGACTGGTACAAGAGAGGTAGTGGAAGTGGAGCTTGAAGACGGGACTACTTTCCGTTGCACTCCAGATCACCTTCTGGCTATGAGAGACTACGAGTGGGTAGAAGCAAAGGATTCAGTAGGCAAAGTCATTGAACCTTTCACCATGTACAAGAACGAGTACTCCCATAACATGGTCAATACCATTAGTGATGGAAACAAGAGACAAAGCAGAATGATTTGGAAGCACCTCAACGGTCCTATCGAAGAAGGTCTACATGTTGACCACATTATCCCTCAAGGGGGTGATCACGTAGAAAACCTTCAAGTTCTCTCTAGAGAGGAGCATTTTGCAAAGACTTCTAAAGAGCGACAAGGGTACCTGAACCCGATCTATAAAGTGGATAAAGGTTTCCATTCAGAGTATGTTTCTGCTGCTACCACTGGGTCAAAAAACCCCAGATACTGCGGACTCACTAACTATCAACTCATTGAGTTGGGTAAAAAAGAGTACGAAGAGAAAGGTAGTTTTGACAAGAAGACTTATCTAGGTCTGCTGAGCAAGGGTCATAATGTACCTCGCAGCTTCTCTAAATATAGATTTGGAGGCAAATTCTCTAATTACGTTAAGTACGTCAAAGGTGAACTTACTTACTCAGGAGAGTTTGATTTGGAAAAAGAGAAGCCTGTAAATCCCAGAACATCTAAGATTGATGAGATTAAAAGTAAGGTCAGAGATATCAGAAAGAATGGTCTCAAAGTTGTTGGTGTTAAGCCGGCAGGAATTGAAGATGTCTATGATCTAACGGTCGAAGATAACCACAACTTCTTCATTGTTACCGATGATAGTGAAGACTTTAGAAGTGGAGTTCTTGTTCACAACTGTTCGGAGGTCTTCCTCCCTACCGACGAAAACCACACCTTTGTCTGTGTACTCTCCTCTCTCAATCTCGCAAAATATGACGAGTGGAGGCACTGGACCGGGGAAAACACCGGTAAAACCGCACCGGAACTCGCAATCTACTTCCTGGATGCGGTAGTAGAGGAGTTCATTCACAAAGCGGAAAGACTGAACTCTATGGGTAGAGCAGTCCGTTTCGCCCGAAAGTCCCGAGCCTTAGGTCTTGGCACTATGGGTAAACACGCTCTCTACCAATCTCGCGGTCTCGCCTTCGATTCACAAGCGGCCCGTGATCTCAACATCGAAGTTCACAGTTGGATTGACGCGATGACCCTTAAGGCGTCAAAACAGATGGCTGTGGAGTTTGGTGAGCCTGAGTGGTGTGAGGGTAATGGTGTCCGTCATGCTACCCGTCTTGCCATCGCACCAACAAAGACAAACTCCGTCATCTGCGGTGCGGTATCCGAGGGCATCGAACCGCTAACCGCGAACTTGTTTGTTGCCAGTAACGACAAAGGCACGTTCGTCAGAAAGAACCCCTACCTTGAAAACCACCTTACCGCCATCGGTAAGAATACAAAAGAGGTCTGGGATTCCATCATGGAGGAGAGGGGCTCTGTTCAACACCTCGACTTCCTAAGCGATCACGCCAAAAACGTGTTCAAAACTGCCAGAGAGATTGAGCAGTTTGAAATCATCAAACAGAACGCTGACACGCAGAAGTATGTGTGCCAAGGCATCTCTACAAACCTGTATGTCGACCCTGAGGCTTCAGCGGAATACATTATGTCGCTGCACCTTCTGGCCTGGATGTTGAAGCTCAAGAGCCTTTACTACCTCAAGTCGACTTCACTCCAAGTCAAGAAGTCGAAGCCGAAGGTGGTTAAATCGAAGCCTGCCGCCTTAGTGGTTACCAAACCCGACTGCCCGTGGTGCGTGAAGGTGAAGGACCTGCTAGACAGCCAGGGGTACGTCATTCAGGAGGTTGACAGGTCTGCCATCCCCGACTCCGAATGGTCGTTCAAGACGGTCCCACAGGTCTGGATTGACGGCTCCCATGTGGAAGGCGGATATGAGGGAGTTGCAAAGCTGTTCTCCAGCGCAGAAGAGGAAAAGTACTCCGACTGCGCAGCATGCCAAGGTTGATAAAGATCTGATAGACTGAGGGGGTAGCCAGCCTGCCCCCCCCCTGTTTCTATGATTCCAACTTTCTACGTCGAACCCGGTAACGAAGACTTCGCTCCCAGAGTGAGCAGAAAGGGTGATGCCGGGGCGGATATCAAAGCGTTTGTTAAATACGAGGAAGGAGGAATCTCCTTTTCACGCCTATGGCAACCGTTTTACTGGCAATACCGATCAGAGTGGAAAAACCACTCTAAACTGTATCTTAATGGAGAAGAACTGAACGAAAATAACATACCGGATTACGGGCATTATACCAGTTGCGCAACGGTACAGACTTATTTGTCTGAGATTTCCCCCACCGGAGCAGTTTTGATCGCTCCAGGGGAGACTGTTCTAGTGGATACCGGGTTCAAGGTGATCTTGCCAAATACCCCGGAAGACGGTATGGTTTACCAGTACATCATTGTCCCCCGTAGCGGACTAGCCCATAAGCATGGGATTGTGGTCACTAACTCACCCGGAATTATTGACAGCGGGTATAGGGGATGGGTAAAAGTATCATTGACTAATCGCTCCAATAACTTCCACGTATTCACCCATGGCGCCCGCATTGCGCAGGGTATTTGCGAGAGAGTTGTTGATCAGTCCGAGTGTCGTATTACCACCGACGAAGCGGATGTGACTGCGACGGAAAGGGGAGAAGGAGGCTTCGGATCGACCAAAGTATGAACAGAGAGCAGGTACTGATTCCGGATATTCATTACCGGCCTTGCCGTGCCTGCGATGGTAGGGGATTTCTACTGGTGGAAAAGCTGGCTAAAACCAAACCACCTAAAGAAGTCCCCCATCATGAAGTAAAAGAGTGCGATGTATGCAAAGGCAAGGGATGGTGATTTAGTTGAAAGCTAGAGAGAATAGTACGTCATGTCCTGCAATTACTACGAGAAACCAAAAGACTGGAGTGTAGCTCCCAAGTCTAATTGGGTATCTGGAACTCCAGTAGATCCTGACCAGATCAAAATGCCCGACCTAGGCCACCCTGGTAGCCATCAAGATGCTTCCAGCAAGGTGAGTTTTGGTGACGACGAAGGCGGTAGTGGCGGCCTTGGCCAAATGTCCCTCTATCAGGGTCACATGGTGAAACAATGCCCGCCAGGTACATCATCGCAAAAGGGTGTGTGTCTGCCAGATGCGGAGTCCGAAGCTAGCCCTGAGGCGAAGATGAAAACTCTCACCAGGGGTGGTAAACAGTGGGAACATGGGAGCAAAGCTCCTGGCGAAGGAGGCAAAGAAGCCAACTCGTTCAAGAGAGAACTACCCAAAGCGGCCAGAGAGGCTGACCCACAGATCCGCAGATTGGCGAAGGTGGGTGTTAAAGGTAGAGAGGGCCTCTGATCATGATTGAGAAGCTAGCAAAACCCATCCGATTCGACAAGGAAGTTGACGTACTTGTCGTTGCGAGGGATGGAGAAAAGTTCTATGTCACACAAGACGGAGCGGTGTCCCTCGACCAACCCCTCTCCGAGATGAAAGTAAAACCTCTCCTAGACTGGGCTATGGTCGCCAACTATCCCATTCAGAAGTTTGTACGTGCGCAGAGGGTCCTATCCGCTAAATTTTTCAGCCCGTGATATAATGTTGGCATAGACCCAACTTTCTATGTCACTTAAAGAGCAATGGCTTCAAGACAGGCTGAATGAGGAGACCACTCTCCCCCTAGTCGTAATCGACTTCAAAGTCTACGCCCACCAAATTCACCACTTTACCGAGTCTGCTGTAGACATTGTTGGTGAAGACGAAGAAAAACTACGTAAAGTAGTCAGAGCTTTGTGGGCGTACAGACTGAACAGAGGAATTGACTCAATCGATAATCGTGATTTCACCGCGATTGTGGTCGATGACGAGAAAGGCGAGTATGGGGAAGATAAGATAGGGTATTGGAGGCATATTGAGGCTGACAAACTGGGTATGCCTGAATACAAAGGCGGTAGACCCAGCAAACCCAGCCTATTCCCCATCATCCTGGATGAAGGGTACAAGTACATCAAATCTCCCGGATCGTCTTTCTACTTCTTTAGTAAGAAGTTCTATGAAGCGGATGATATCGCCGGGAAAATTGCACGTATTCAGCGCACATCCCCACCTGTTGACCGCTACGTTTTGTTGAGTACGTTGGATGGAGACTGGCAAGGTCTGGTATCGGATAAAGACAAAATCGTTTGGTGTAATACTGGTCCGTGGCTACCTCGTATCCGCACCGAAGAAGAGGTGTGTGACTACTACTTGAGGAAGGAGAAGCTCAAGATTTCAAATGCTAGGGAGACATATACCGTGAAGGTGGAAGTAGGAGACAAAGGGGATAACCTTTTGGCAGGAACTCCGTTGAGGTTTTTTGACTTGTACGAAGAAGATGAAGAGTGGGGGTGGACAGAAGAAGAGGTCGAGATCCTCACCACCATCATGGCTAGCAATACAAAATCCAATCGGCCCGATCACTTGGAAAGCTCTAAGAAGTTCCTGCAGGCGATCGGAATGTTCCTCCCTGAGATCCCGGCTCCTCACCCCCACGACGTGCTCATGTTCGCTGAGAGGGCCAGGAAGGAGCGCAGGGAGGCACTCCACCCCAACCTCAGAGGGCTCAATAAAAAGTACTGTATCAACCTCCTGGACGACTCCCAGTTCGCCAAATGTGCTAAGGTGGTGTCGGACGACAACGACGCCCTGGAGCAGATCAAGGTTTTGGAGGAACAGAAGAAATCCGACCCAGATAATTTCAATCCAGGGTTGTTAAAGGCGCTGAAACAATCCCGTAAAGACTACAAAGCAACCCTCATTCGTTTCTCTGAACTCAATGGCTGAAAGTAAAAACAAGTCCGACGACTCTCTCAAGAAGAAGGGTCCAGCAGCCAAATACGCCGAAGTGCTGTCCTGCCTGGAGTCCAATGGGTACTACCTTAGGGTAAATCTGGACTCCAAGCTGACATCGTTTCACGACCTGTACGAGAAGTTTACACCGTCAGGAACATCAAGCTTTTTGGCTCCGAGAGGTATCTCTTATCCCTTGTGGTTTGAGTTCCTGGTTCCGGCTTCCGAAATCACCCTTGAAGTAATCCAAAATGAGATACTTAACGACGATTCCCTGTTGGATTTGGATCCCGATACGAGAGAGTTTGCTCTACCCCTGTTTATTTACCGCTCAGGACGTGCGAGTGAAGTAACCGACTACGTGTTGGGAGTGGAGAATCTTAAAGCTCTGCGGCACAAGAAGTTGGGAGGTGGTAGCTATAGGCTCGGCATCGCTCATTCCCCTAACTCGATCGAGAATCAATTCAAAGCGAAGACGGTCAACGACGTATTCGCATACGTCCCGGAGAAGGAGTGGTTCAAAGAGTCAGTTAGGGATTTGAAGTTTGAAGACATTGTCACCATCTTCCCGCAAGCCGAAGCGGAGATGTTCAAACTGATCATCGGTAGGGCATGTGTTGGTAGGACTGGAGCGTTACATCCTGGTACCGAAGACGCCATCAAACACGGTTTTAGAAAGGCGGGTGTAGTTGTTGGCGAGCCGGGGGTGGGTAAGTCTACGGTGCTCAATGGAATCATGAAAGCCATGCAGTACTGCGGGTACAATGTGGTCAGTATGGGGGATTTTGGGTCTAGGTTTAACCAGGGGGCGGTGATTAGCTCTCACTTGGCCTACAACGACGACCTTACTCTGGAAGCGCTGGAGCGTATGCTTAAGGCTCACAGCTTCAAATCCGTAGTGACTGGTGGTACGGAGAAGGTAGAGAATAAGGGGACTGATGCGATTGAAGTCGTATCCAATACGGTGATCATCGCTAACTGTAATGAGATCAGGAGTGAGATCTCTTACAGCCTTGATTCTGGCGCGATAAGCCGTTTGGCCTTGATCTCTACTTACCGATCCTTTGAGCAAGAGGAGATGTCGAAGACGGCAGGGAGGGATATTCACCCCGTAGCGAACATCAAGCACTTGTGCAAAGTCCACGATGTTGACGAAGTTACCCTATTCATGCGGGTGATGCGGGAGTGTACAGATTTCTTCCTGGAAAAGGTTAATAGCGGGACTGACGTACACTTTCACAGTGAACAGCTTCTCCCCTATCTGCGTATTCAGATTCACAAAAACGCCCTTGAGTGCTTTATCAGGTTTTGCTTCTTGGCTTACGCCATCCGCGATCAGAAGGGAAAAGGCACGTATCTGCCAGAATTGACACTTGGCTCTCTGTACACTGTCCTGGAAAACACAAGGTTCATCATGATTGACATGAAGGCGAACAACCTTCGTAGAAACATGAAGGCGCACTGGGAAGCGGCAAGACGGGATCAAGCACATCCCTACTGGGCGCAAAGAAAGCTCTTGATCACCAGTATCGACAAAGCCCATGAAATCTTCAATAACTACCGAGCAGACAGAGACCTAGCGTTGGCTACGGAAAGTGTGTTTGCCGCTTTGACACTGAGAGACGGCTTCTCAATGTCTAAAAAGATGTCACACATTGTACGTACATGGGAAATGGTGAGGGGGGAGAAGAACAAGATTTATCAAATGGCCAACGAACTAATGTCCTCGGTAGAGGATAAGGAGGAGCTAGATTATATCACCAATAAGTCCAACCGCTGTAAATCGGACTGGATTTACAATGCTGACTACGACCCTAGCAAACTCTGACCACCATGGCCCTTATTTCTCTCGATCACGAACGCTGGGATCGCAAGCCCAGCACCACCTTGCAATACAAGAATGAGGTGGACAAATACGGAAACCCGAAAACCGAGGCTAGAGTGCTTGGGGCGAGATTGGGTACGGATACAAGAGAAGTAGATGTGAAGGGGCTGGCCAAGGTCATTGTCCAGGGCCAAACTTGGTCACCTTACGTGTTCAATGTGTGCCCGGATTGGAGAAGACGAAGACGGGTAGAAGGTCTCTTCTCCAGTTGTCAAGTCATGGGTGTGGACTATGATAACGGGGATAGTATCGAGGAGGTGATTGCCACTGCTGAGCAGATGGGTGTACACTTCAACATTCTTCACCACTCATTCTCCAGCACTCCGGAACACCCAAAGCTTCGAGGGATCATCTTCCTGGACGAGGAGATCACGGACTTGACGAAGGCCAAAGTATTATCTACTGGTCTCACTTACGCTCTAGGTGGGGATAAAGTTTGTGTGGATGTGGCCAGGATCTACTACGGGTCTCATGCTAATTCGGTGATCAGGTTTGACGATAAAGCTACCACCTCCCTGGCTACTTTACAGTCCATAGCGGATAGTGCCGAAGCGGCAAAGTACGTCGTATCCAGGGTAGCCACCCCCAAAGAGCATGACCCGGACTGGGGGACATTGGCTGACCAAAGGAGGTTGTGGGCGAGGTTGACTCCGGGGAAGAGGGAGTTTGTGAAGAGGAAGATACTTGGTATTTTGAGAGAGATTGAATCTTTCGACGGGTCTGATGGTACAAGCCGGTACCAGTGTGTGTGGAAACGGACCAGCAGGATCGCCCGTATGCCTGAAACTGTTGGTAATGTGGTCAGGGAGTGGGTACTAGAGAGGGTGTCCAACAATCCCTACTTTGCTGATTGGGATAAAGACGCTGATGAGATTGTGAGGAATGCTATTGCGTGGAGTTTTGAACACGCTGAGCCTCCTGTATAACGGTTGAAAGCTCTATAGACTAGAGCTTTTCGTGGCAGAACAGAAGCCAGCAGAACCTACAGTAAACCCTTACGCTCCGTTAACTCCGGAGGAAACTGCTGCGCAAGAGAATCGTATTCTCACCGCTATAGAAGGTCAGAGTAAAAAAACTTCACAACCTACATACAGCCCAGTAATTCAAGAGGTATTTAGCGGTACTGAGCCTGCTACTTCAGTACCGCACAAACTGGGGTCGAATGATTCCGTATCTAGTGGTCTTTCCCGGATTAGCTTTCTTCCGGGCGGCGGGATGTCAGAGAGCATCGCGTATATCCGGTATTGGAGCAGAGCAGGCTCTCAAGAAAAGTCTTCTATAGATAAAGAGAGGTTGAACTCATACGCTGAAACAAAACCGGATTTAACTGGTTTTTACGAGGGTGCAAAATCTACCCAAAATCTGACGGAAGTGAATCCGTATACCAATAATTCTATGGGATTTAGTGGCATCACTACCAGCATAACTGACACTTCAAAAATTCAGTTGTATGGTGTAAATCCTGCGGACAATAGTATACCCTCTACCTCTAGCTTTTCTGAAACTGCCAAAAGCTCACCCAATATACTACCTCCTGGCGAAGTCTATAGTGCCAATCCTGGAGGTAGCGTAGAGATTACTCCTGCCGAAACTCCTGAGGGAGCAGTATGGCAATTCTTGTTCAATCCGGAAGAACTAGAAATGTCCTATGGCCCCGAGTTTAACAGAGGGGAGACTTGGGGCGTATCTGATCCGGCCAACAGCGGCCAGCCACTATCCTGGAGAAATAACAAGAACAGAAAGCTGTCGTTCAGCCGTATTCTGTTGCATGGGTATTCGATCGGCAGAAGGGTTGACGCTTTAGAAAAGGGTTTACAACAATTGTTTATTGCTAGAGATGGCAATAATGGCGCCGATGGTCCTCCGGTACTTGAGTTCGTTTGGGGCAATAGAACTTTTGGCCCCTGTGTGATTCAGAATATCGTGGTAAGGGAGAAGGCTTGGGATAGAGGTCTTTTGGTTAATGCGGAAGTTTCATTTGAACTGGAGCAAGTACCTGAGTGGACAATTAATGACGGGTTTGTGGACATTCTACGCCCTGGAAGACAACCCGTAGTTAACGACCCCACCGTTGCTTCTGAGGAGTATAGAGAAGCTGGTCAGCAGTCGGCAAGTGGTGATCAAAGTGGTAGCACAGGAGATGACGAAGGTGGTGAAAGAGATGCCAATAGCTCTGGGGGTGGAGGCGGTTCTACCCAATCTACGTCTGTTTTATACAAAAAGTGTAAATTAGCAAAAACACTTCAGGATGCTTTTAGAAAAAAGGCAGATCGTGTTAGAAATTGGAGAGCGCTTCTGCGAGAGTTAACATATCAAATTTTTCGTCCTTTTACCAGTATAGGAGCGATAGTAAAACCCGAGTATATGCAATATAAAAGTAGCTACGAAAAAGCTGAAGAGGGATTAGGACAGACTTTTATTTCTAAAATACCCTCAGATTGGAGAATTGAAGCAGTATCTAATAGAATTAAAAAACAAATAAAGTCAGAAGCTGATATAGAATTTATATTCACACAAATTAGGATTGCTTGTGAAAAAGCTGAAGCAGCTTGTAAGAATATACATGAATCTCAGGAGTGTGTAAAATCTATAAGAAACGAGAGCAGGTACGAACAAAACGTTAGAAGGCAAAGGCTATGTGGTTTAAAAGCTGGAGACGCTTGCCCTAAGGGTTCAAGAAAAGGGGGAAGAGTCGTTCACCCTTGTACAAAAAAAGAATACATTTGTGATAAAAATTATCGACTTGCTTAATACATAATGGCAATCTCCAACTTCCAACTTAACGTCACAGCTAATACCAACCGGGCATTAGCTGACTTCCAAAAGTTTTCCCGTAGCCTGGACAACAAGTTCCTGGTTAGCGGCTTGAAACTAGACGTTATCCGGAGTACCCTAAACCAAATCAACCGAGACTTTCAACGAGCGATAGGAGAACAGGGCCTGGCCAGTGCCGCATCCCTCCGCGCCGCACAGAACCAAGCCGCCCTGTTAACCCAAACCTTCAAAGGGTTTGCTTATGAATCGTCTCTGGCGATCACAAACAACATCGGCACAGCGTTAAATACCGTCGCCATTAAGGCCGGTGGCACAATGAAGGATGTTCAAAAAACCCTTGCTGCCACCCCCTTCATCAGTACAAGACTTAGCGAAGATCTACGAACCCAATTAGCTACAGGCATCCTGAGTTTCCAGAGGGATATGCGCCGTGCCGGCCTTGGAAACGACTTCAGCAGCATAGCTCAACAATTCCTAATGGGCCGTGCGACAGGGATGCAACTCATCGAGTCTGGTACCCCTATCGGAACGTTCTTGGGTAGTGAGATCATTAAAAAGGCGGGCGGGGAAGGCCAGATCTACAGCCCAGAGGACAGGAGTAAAGTACTAGCGGATATCATTAACAGCCCGGAGACTCAAAAACAACTCCGAGAGATGGCCAAAAGGTCGGCCGGATTCACAATAATCCTGGAAGATCTGAATACGAAGCTATTCAATCCAGAAACCGGCATCTTCGGCTCGTTAAGGAACGTTGTAGACAAGACCGGCAAACAAACTAATATGTTTGCGGAAGTCGAGAAGCTTGTTCTACAGGTCTTTGGCCCCAAGGGAATGTTTGCGTCGTTGGTCAAAGCGGTCAATGACATCTTTGGTATTGGTGACCCACTGAGGCCGTTTATTGATGCGGTACAGTTTGTAACAAAGACGTTTAGGATGTTGACCGACTACTTTAACAGTAGTGGGTTTAGGGAGATTGTAATCCAGATCAAGATCATATTTGACCAGTTAGGGCCTATTTTTCAAAAAGTATTCAAATCTGTTGGAGAAGTTTATAAACAATTAAGTAGCGGTAATCTTGACTCTACCAGGATTGTTGAGATAATTGGGGATATTGGGAGTAGTGTAAGAGACTACATTAAAAGAATAGGCTCTTCTATTCGTGACTCCGATGATGAAAAAGCCATTGGATTTGTAACTGATATTGGCGGTTCCTTGCTGGAGGAGATTGGTAAAACTACTATTGTCCTTATTAGGGAGTTATTCAAAACTCTTGTAGATAAAGTCCCTGAGATAACTAGCAAAGCATTGCCAGCCATAAATAAGGGTATAAACACTATGCTCGAAGAGGCTTTCGGGTCTTTTGGTGGCATAATGAAGGTCCTTCTATCAGCTCTTCCCGGCCCTCTAGGTGCTTTAAGTAGGGCATCACTTGTCACCGATATAACTGGTGGACAAGGAGGTTTGGGCCTATTAGCTGCTGCAGCACCATTTCTCCTTAGAGGGGGCGGTGGAATCCCTGGGGCTTTAGGGAGAATAGGAACTGGTACTGGAAGAGGAGCTACAGCATTTAGAGGTCTAGGATTGGGGCTTATGGGGGCAGACCCCCTCTTGTCACTTATGGTCGCATTTGCTCCGCAAATGTTGGGTGGAGTATCAGGAGCGCTAGGTGGTGGATTTGGAGGATTTGGTGGATTTGGGTCAATTAGAGATAGGGGGAGAGGATTACTATCGGCATTTAGAGGGTTTACTGGTGGTATAACTCCTAGGGATATTAGGCGTTTTATGGGGAGAAGGGCTTATAGATCTCCCATAGGTCCTGACCCATTGGAGATTTCCGATAGAGAAAGGGCCATCATGGAGGGTAGAATAACGGCTCAAACCTCCGTTTTAGCCGGAACTATCGACTACGAAGCCCCGAGTTCAAGGATATTTCGCCCTAGAATTGGTAGCACTATGGGGCGTATAACTCCAGAAACTTCAATGTTTAATCAGTTACCTCCTAGGATAAGTGCTGAAACTACAATGTTTAGACCAGCTACCGGACGAGATTTATTCCCCCATCTGGCTGTATTCCCAAGAACTCTAGAAGAAGCTGGTATAAGTTTAGAACAATATGACACAATAAGTGACAGAGCAGCTAGTATAGGTGGGAGATCTAGAGGGTTAGATCCCGACGAGAGAAGAGAACTGGCTAGACAAAGATATTTGAATAGATATGGCATCAGAGGAAGGCTGTCTTTGATGACTAGGCCCATGAGGGGAGGGATGAGTAGATTCGGTAGAGCCGGTAAAATGGCTGCACTTGGAGGTTTAGCTGCCATCACTATAGGGGCAATGGGGGGTCCTGGAGCTAAAGCTCAAGGGATTACAGAAGGAGCTGCTTCAGTCGGTAGCGTTTTAGGTGGAGGTCTTGAAGGAGCGATGACCGGTGCGGCTATAGGTTCTATAATCCCCGGTGTAGGCACTGCCGCTGGAGCAGTAATTGGTGGGGTAATAGGTGGCGTAGCACCTCTCATGGATAAAGGTGTAAGAGATGGGATAGGCAAATTTGTAGACGGAATGAAGAATACCTTTATGGAGTTACTAGGTAATATTGGCAATGGCTTCAAATGGCTAGGCGGAAAACTCCAAGAAGTATTCAGAAGCGCAGTAAACGGGGTCATCACTGCCCTTAACTACGCCATCAGTTCCTTTACCCTTATCCCCCGAATCATCATCGGCGGGGTGGAGGAGCTATACAACCGCCTACCCATCAAACAGGACTGGGCAACACAAACCATTCAATCTATCAAGTCCCTAGCCTCTTACCAAATCCCCCGTTTCGCGTCAGGCAAGAACTCTGCTGGTCCCACCTTGGCGATGGAATCGAGAATGAGTGGCCACAATGCCATGATTGTCAACGACTCCGAGTTCGTTATCCCAAGAGACGGCTTCTTAACCCTCTCCGGGCTAGTTGCTAATCAAATCCGTAATACACAACCAGCCTCTCAATCCTCCTCCCCCAAAATCGACCTCCAAATCAACCTCCAGCTTCAATCTCTAACCGCCAACTCCAGCGAAATAATCAACGCCCTAAGAGACCCTGTCATCGAGATCATCAACGCCGCATGGACTGAAGCCAATCAAACCACCATCAGGAGAGCAAGGGTATCATGAGCAACCTAGTTAATTCCATCTACACCTATCCCAACCAAATCAACACTGCCGAACTAACCGAGATCAAGAACAAGTTTTCTCTGCGGGATAGGAGCAATTCCGAGAACAGCGTATCGATCAACCGAACCAAGCAGAATCCGGTCATCGTATTCGATAAGCTCTCTACCCCCTCCTCTCTCGGGTCAACAACCCTTCGCGGTCTGACATACCCTTTCCAGTTGGACGGGAACGGCGGGATCTCCATCTCCTACGGAATCGACCGTATCGGTCAAGCGATACAAGAGGTGTTTGAGACAAGGGTAGGAGAAAGGGTAGCTAACCCTTATATGGGGGTCAGAGAACTACTTTTTGAGACGATTAGTGAAGATGTAGAGGCCCAATCAATTAAAAGGCAGCTCTTGGCCGCTATCCCCTACCTCAGTGAGGATAGTTTGTTTGTCAATCTGTCCATCGGTGAAGACGGGACATGTTATATTGTGGCTAGGTATGTAGTGGAAGGTGTAAGTGATGTCCTTGTCCGGTACAATTATTCGCCTATCTAGTTGAAGGGTAAGTATGGCAAGCATGAGCGGCTTAAAGGACTTTTCCAGCTTTGGTAAAGAAGCTCAGGAGATGATCCTAAGCCAGCTAAGCGCTATCGACCTCGAAAGGATTGGCCCTAAGTCGATATCAGCCGTAGGAAAAAGCTTAATCCGGCTGATTTCACAGAGCCACAAGTTCCAGGAAGAAGTAGAAGACGAAGAGATTCGTGACAACTGGATCGCAGTAAGGGAGGTCAGCTTATCCATTCTTGAGGACATCTTGATCCGGTTTCAAGAAATGAGTGAGAAATCTGAAATCGCTGAGTGGGATAGAGCTGCGGTGTTAGGGGTTTTGGCTGAGATATCTAAGGTCTGCCATGAAGAACAAAGACGCACTGACGAACTTATCAGGGAAAGCTCTGGTAAGGAAATCAGTGACGAACTACTCAAGGAGTTTCTGTAATCATGATGAACATTGATGCGGCTAGAGCAGGGGACGGTCTACTATCCCCGAAGAAAAAGAAGGATGTGGGATTTAAGAATGAAAAGAGGAACGACCCGGTTACCGCTACTTCTCCCGACCCCATCTTCTCCAGCGAAGAGAAGAAGTTAAACGTTGAAGTACCGGACGGTTGGACCGTACATAGTTGAAAGCATACTAGAAGAATACTTAACACCTTTCATGGATCGTCATAATACCCCTGAGTTTGCCACTCCCAAAGGTCAAACTAGGACTAGGAATCCGGCCATCTTGAGTGATGGTAGTGTGGATCCTAAATCCAGCATGTACCTGAGGGGAGTTGCTGGTAGACAAAAGCTAGACGACTACGTTAAGGATCTTTGGGCTCAGGGTAAGTCCGAGAAGGATGTGTTCATGGCTGCAGTCAAGAGTCTGCAGAGAAGAGGGCATGGTTACGTCGGCGCCTATCTGGACTCTAAGAATCCGGGTAGGGTGTATGACGAAAAACAGGCTATGAAGATCGCTGATGAAGTGATGTCAAAGGCCGGTGTTGGTAGTCACCCTGGTGCGAGATTGACTCCTACCCCTAAGGGTGAAGAGAGAGATAAAGAGAGAGAGGACAGAAAGGGTAGAAAAGACTCTTATCAGCCGGGGCCTGCACCGAAAAAGGCGCAATCTGTACGTCAACAAAGAAAGGAAGGCCCCAGAGAGAACCTGGGCATGCCGGAAAGCTGGCCGAGAGAGGGTGCTGTGGCACCGTCTTCGCCAGTTAAAAAGCCGGAAAAACAGCCCACTCCTCCGAAGGGAGAAACTGGTGGCGAGGGTTTTGATCTAAAATCTCTTCTCGATCAGAGAATGAGAGGGGAAATCACCACCCAAGAGTTGGTGGATGCGTATAATAAGGCGAAAGAACCTCCTGCTTCCGCTGCTAAGAAGCCTGGTGGTAGACCGAAAAAGCCAGCAGCAGAAGGTGGTGCTCCCACTCCCACTCCTTCCGCCGCTCCTGAAGAGACCCCGGCACCCCAAGAAAAGGATGAAACTCCACTCATTCCGATTGAAGGTAACATCCGTAGAGATTTAGCAACTGAGTTTCAGACTGGTTACAAAACTTTCCGGGACAGTCTAATCAAAAGAGCCCAAGCTCAATCTAAGGGGGTTTGGGACAAGAGCAAAGAGAAGTATATTCAGCCGAGTGAGGAGGATCTGCGTGATCTGGTAGATCTCTCCATTGACAACTTAGCTGACAGGTACGGAAATATCGACCGTGCTGCTGCTAAGGCGCAACTGAGATCTGTCCTCACGGATCAACTTGGTATTGATCCGTATGAAGGTGAACAAGAGGAGGCACAAGCTCAACCAGAACCAGCCCCAAAAGAGGTACCAGCCGAACCTGCCCCCGCAAAGCCAGAAGAAAAATCTGCTCCCCCTTCTCAGCAAGAAGAAACTCCGTCCCCTTCGTCGCCTCGCCTAGCCAAAGCTAATGAGTTCAAGGGTAAAGTTCTAGCAGACATTGACCTAAGCAAATTGAATGAGCAAGATAAGAAAGATTTAGAAGATTACAGAAAATACTTGCAGGTACTAAGAGATCCTTCAGATGACCCCGAGGAGGTAGACTACGTACTTGAACAGTACTCAAAGGGTTATGAGACTGCTATAGATTTAGGATTACCTAGAAATCCTAAAGAAGAGGATAGAATTCTCCAAAGTAGATCGCCCCGTAAAAAACCATCCCCCTCCCCCTTGACCTCTGACCTCCAAGCCGCAGCTAGAGGCGGCAGAAAGTCCCCTGGCGGTGGCGGATTTGCTGGCTCGTTTGTTCAAACCGCCAAAGATAAGATCAAAGAAAAGGCCGACCAGGGAATGAGTAAAGAGGAGTTCATGAACTCCATGATGAAGGATGTGAGGCAGGGTACTCTATTCCCTGGAGGTTTGGCTACCGACACCCCCGAGACCAACCCGTTAGAGGGTGGTAGCACACCACAAAAAGCACAACCAGTAGAGGAACGTGCCCCATCTTCCCCTGAAGGTCAAGGTACCCTGTTCCGTAAAGATGGCTCTCCCCGTAAGTGGAGACAACCGGCCGCTCCGAAACAGAAAACTCCTTCCCAACCACAATCCCCCAAACAACTCGATCTCCCCCTAGGCAAAGCAGATTCGAGAACCCGAGTCGCCCAAAGAGCATCAGAGATTCGTGGTAGCAAAGAAGAGAGCCAGAGGGCTAAAACCGAAAAAGCTGCTAAATCTGCCGCCTCCAGGAGGGCGAGAGTGGGTAGCCCGAAGCAAGGTGAGCTACTTACCCCTGGTGGAAAACCCCGCAAGTTCTCCTCTTCCGAGTCCATGAGAGGTTTATCATACGATGAGTTCTCTAGAGCCATTAAAGGCTTAATGTACTAAACTTTTCTCTCACCCCCCCCACTCCCATGCCACTAAAATCCGGTAGCTCCGACGAAACCATTTCTGATAACATCAGCAAACTGATGGATGAGGGACATCCTCAAAAACAAGCAATCGCCATCGCCCTGAGGGAGGCTGGTGTATCGAAATATGATACGGCCGAAGGTACCGATCACGACGACGATGGAGACATTGACTCGGAGGATTGGAAACTCGCCCGTGACAAAGCGATTAAGAAGCATTTAGGTAAGGAGGAGGATTTTGACGAAGACGACGATCCTGAGGGTCGTATGGTTCAAGCCGATCTCCGCTCTGCAGCCAGAAACGCCCTTTTGATCGATTCCCTAATTGATGAATCTTCTGACGTACCGGAATGGGTACAAGGGAAACTTACCATCGTCTCCGATTACCTGAACTCCGTAGCCCAGTACCTCCAACATACCGGTGAAGACCGAGACATGCTCTTTGCGGAAGAGATGCAGGGTCCTGATCCGTGCTGGAAGGGCTATGAAATGGTCGGTACGAAAAAGAAGGGTGGTCGTGAGGTTCCGAATTGTGTCAAGAAGAAGACTTCTGATTCCAGCGAATACACCGAAGTTAAAATACCTAGCGGGTGGAATGTGACCCCCTCAGGTGGTACAGTGGGTTCTTCCCCCACCACCTCACAACATCGCCGTGGTGATCAGGACAAATCCCACATGCTTGATTCGGAGATCAACCCGTGAACGACGACGGCCCAGCTATTCCGGAAGGTTGGTCGGTAGCTCCAGAGTTTACTGAGAAGAAATACAGTAAGACTGTTACTAATCCGGAAACGGGTAGGAAAAACAAAATCGGCTACGGGGCGAAAGGCTATTCAATCGCTCCCGGAACAGACAAAGGCGATCGGTACTGTACACGATCCGAGGGCCAACGCAAAAAACACGGTTACGATTGTTCCGGCAAGGACCGAAACACCCCTCTCTGCCTTTCTCGGGCAAAGTGGAAGTGTTCTGGAACAAAATCGCGCAGGTCGTAAGCCCTGCTACAATGCTCGTATCCCCCACCTCACCCCTTTCTTCCGCTCATGCCCTCCACCCTCTTCACCATCTTTCTTTCCCTAACTTGGGGGCTCGGTCTTCTCTTCGGTCTTGTCATCTTGGGGATTCTGGCAGGCAATAACACCGTCAAGAGGAAGTTTCTCACCGTCAAGCTGGAAACCGAGGCTTTTGAACTCATGGTCAAAAAGTCCATGCTGGCTAAGATGGCTATGAGAGGGGCTCCGTCAATGGGCATGGGCATTGGCATCCCTGACAAACTCAAGGAACTCATGAAAATGAGCCCTGATCATCCCGAGGTCAATGAGATCGAGGAAGATGATGAAGTGGTAGGAGTTGTGTTCCCCTCGGACTCCTATCCCCCCGAAATGGAAGACGAACTCGAAGACAGTGACGACTAATCAAATCCCGGCCTCCGGCCTTGACCTGATCAAACAATTTGAAGGGTGTGAGCTAACAGCTTACCCCGATCCGTTGACTGGAGGTGCTCCCTGGACTATTGGTTGGGGGAGCACCAAAGGTATTAACGGGGAGCCGTTCAAGAAGGGTGACAAGATCACTCAAGCTCAAGCTGATACCCTCCTTGAAGCGTCGATTCTATCAACTTACCTTCCCCCCTTAATCCGAATCCCGTACTACACAAGTATGAGTGAGGAGCAGAGGGGGGCTTTGCTATCTTTCGCCTACAATCTTGGAGCGGGATTCTACGGTAGCCCTGACTTCACAACCATCTCCCGTTACTTGAAGGACAAGGACTGGGACCGAATTCCTCAAGCCCTGCTTCTCTACCGTAACCCTGGATCGAATGTTGAAGAGGGCCTCAAGAGGCGCCGTATTGCCGAGGGGAAACTTTGGTCGTCTGGACTAGAGAAATTCAGACAGTCCAAAAGGCTAATTGTTGCGAATTGTGATACTCTCCTCAAAAAAGAACCTCTGCAGTCTTTTGAACTCTCAGTCAAGGACAAAGTCGAGGTAGCTAAGGGCAGGTCTTATACCATTGTTGATAGCGTAGACCAGGGCTCCCACATCCGCGTGAAGCTGGATAGCGGAGCAGGAACATGGTATATCTACAAACCGCACTGGGACATCAAAACTCCTGGTACGCCAGAGAACTCAACTTCCAGCCTAATCCTTCTCAACGCCCCCTACTATACCCAACTAGACAGCCGAACCAATCACGCAGCGAGAATGTGCTTTAGCAGCACCTGCGCTATGGCCGCTGAGTTCTTGAAGCCTGGGTGTTTGGGGGGTAATACTGGTGCAGACGACTTGTACATGACAAAGTACGTGTTCAAGTACGGTGATACTACCAACCCTCAAGCACAAGTCAGCGCATTGAAGGATTTGGGGATCCACGCCGTCTTCCGCCAAAACCTGAATCGGGGGGATATTGTCTCCCAACTACAGAAAGGGTATCCTGTGCCGGTTGGGTACTTGCACAAAGGCTACGTCTCTTCTCCTCAAGGGGGCGGGCACTGGTGTTTGATTGTTGGCATAGATCTGGAGAACAAGCAGTATATTGTTAACGATCCTTGGGGAGATTGTGACCTGATCCACGGTGGCATGCTGGGTAGTCAAAACGGCTACAGGGTGCGGTATAGTTTCAAGAACTTCGAGCCGAGGTGGATGGTTGGTAAAGAGAGCACCGGTTGGGGGCTGATTCTTGTTCGGTAATCCGGACAGACAAATTCATCAACTTCCGTGTAAAGTAGGTTGTGTATCGCACTTCCTTCTATGTACTTCATTCCATCTTCTTACTCAGGTCAAACTCCCCGTTACAGAGTAAAAGTTAACAAAGAGAACGGCTCTTACTCTTACCAAATCGCTTTGCCTGGCTACGACAAGTCGGATGTTAAGATTACTTGCGGTAAGGACTCGATCCTGAGGGTTTCTAGTGTCAAGACTGATATCCCGTCCAATTACCCGATTGCAGAGTTCTCGGCCAAACCTTTCTCTCTTACCTGGCTGGTAAGGGGATACGAGGTCTCTCAGGCGAAAATGGAGAACGGTGTATTAGAAATCCTTATGGGTAAGGCGGAAATCCCTGAGTCGGACACCATTCCCATCTCCTGATCTACGTGCTACATTGGGGGGGTACCTGCTCCAACCCCCTCACCCATGCACAAGGCAAATGTTTCTGAGGCTACCAAGTACCTGAACTCTCTGGTTCAGGGAAAGATTCGTCACTCAGTCATGATGTGGGGTGCTCCGGGCATTGGTAAGTCCTCCCTTGTCGCCAAAGTGGCCAAAGACAACGGGATGCAGATTATCGATGTCCGTCTCTCCCAACTCGCACCCACCGACATTCGAGGCATCCCCTTCGTCAACCAGGAAACCGGTGTTGCCCGGTTCGCTCCCCCTGAGTTCCTGCCTCGGGAGGGCCGTGGCATCCTGTTCCTGGACGAGATCAACCTGGCTCCCCCGGCCATTCAGAACGTGGCCATGCAGCTTGTTCTGGACCGTCGTGTGGGCAGCTATGAGGTCCCTGACGAATGGTTCATCGTCGCTGCTGGTAACCGTGTCGAAGACCGGGCAGCAGTGAGCCAGATGCCCGCCCCCCTGGCAAACCGTTTCCTCCACCTCACGGTGGAAGTGGACCTCAACTCCTGGAAACAGTACGCCATCACCAGTGGTGTTCGGGAAGAGATCGTGAGCTTCCTCAACTTCCGCCCCAACCTTCTTCACGATTTCAACAAAAACGCCATCGCTTGGCCTTCCCCTCGTTCCTGGGATTTCGCCAACGATCTGATCAACCTCAACCTCCCCGTCGAATCTGCGGTGGGAGAAGGTACTGCGGCCGAGTTCAACTCGTTCGTGAAGCTGTACAAGAAGCTTCCCGACGTTGACAAGATCCTTGAAGGCGACCTCAAGATCACTCCTCCCAAGGAACCCTCCCTCATGTACGCCATTTGCGGCGCACTGGTGGCTCGTTCCAAGGGTCCGGAGCAGATGTTCAACGGCCTCAAGTGGCTCCTCGGCTCTACCACCGAGGACTACTCCAGCCTCTACATCTCTGACGCCTCCATCCCCATGAAGGCGAACAACACGATCGGTGAGTTTGTTAAACTCCTGATCAAAGACGAGAACGCCAAGAAGTTCATGGTCAAGTACCAAGAACTGCTCAAGTGATCAAATGGGGAGGAGGAGACTCCTCCCTTAACTCTATTTCCCGCCTTCTTCCCACCACTTCTCATGGATACTGCACTCAAGGAACGCATCATCAAGAGCCGAGTCAAACTCCTCAGAAGCAGCCCGTTCTTTGGTGTGCTGCTCCTCAACTCCGTCTTTAGTGAGACCGACCTTCTTCCCACGGCAGCGACTGATGGCAAGTCCATCATGATCAACCCGGAATTCGCCAAGAATCTCAAGGAGAGCGAGTTCAACGGTGTTGTCCTTCACGAAGTCCTCCACATGGCCCTGGAGCATGTAATGAGGATGAAGGATGTGTTCGAAGTTGATCCTGTCACTGCCAACTTCGCTTGTGACATTGTCGTCAACGGTATCATCGATGACAACGCTGTTGACTACCAAACCGGGTCGAGAGTGTTTGAACTCCCCGGTAAACCCGTCCGGGACAACAAACTCAAGCACCTCTCGGTAAGGGAGATCTACAACATCCTCAAGCAGAAACAAGCCAAGGACGAGAACTACCTCCAAAAGCAATACGGAATCTCGGAAGTCAACACTTGTCTTCAAAAGCCGGAAAGCGGTAGCGGTAACAACAAAGGAGATCAGGAAGGTGGATCTGGCAACGAAGACGACCAGGACCAGGGCGAAGGCAACAACCCGATCAACGGCAATCCCAACGATTCCGGTGTCGATTGGAAGGAGATCCTGAACAAGGCTGCTACCATCGCTCGGATGAAGAAGGCTGGCCCTACTGGTGCTGCCATGGAGCGCATCTTCAAGGAGCTTCTCCAGCCGACGATCGATTGGCGCACCATTGTCTACAAGTATCTGACCGATTCCCGGAACGATTTCGAGGGTTACGACCGTCGCTTCGTTCACAACGGGTTGTATATTGACGATTTCGCAGGATCCCAGCTTCACGTTCTCATTTACGTGGACGTTTCCGGATCTATTGACGACAAACTTCTCAGGGAGTTCATGTCCGAGATCTATGCTGCGGTGAATACCGTCTCCACGACAGTGGGTGAAGTCCACTGTTTCGACACCAGACTTCACTACGTCTGCGATGTTCGGGATATCAACACCCAGTTCAAGCTGATCGGCGGTGGTGGTACCTGTTTCAGGTGCATCTTTAGCCACATCCAGAAGTACAAGGAAGAGAATCCTGGGACTAACTCCACTGACATTCTGCCCATCATCCTCACCGATGGCTATGCAGATCTCGACGGACACCCTCCTACCAACCCCCTACTCTGGGCCATCTCCCCCGGCGGCGTCCCCTCACACACCTTCCCCATGGGCGAAGTCGT
>VFQS010000161.1_pt1 | contig 89849 bp, 89 predicted proteins | sample 3512361 | NCBI WGS metagenome assembly VFQS01 (sample SAMN10412375, study PRJNA504923) | tailings metagenome | isolation source: Relicate 1 Philex TSF3 active mining | place: Philippines | reverse complement strand
GTTTTCTAGTTATGAGAATAGAGATTACACTGCGTATGGGTATTAATTTACTCCCAAACAAACACACTCAAAACTCTCAAAGCACAACAAAAAATAGAAAATTATCAAATACTATAAAAAACAAAAAAACAGTAAAACTCACAAACACTGTTTTTTATTTTTACTATAAATTAATATATATTTTTAATTCATATTTTCATTATCATAAAATTGAAAATATGAATTAAAAATAATAATTTAGCTACATTATATTTATAATAGGTTATTTAAAATGTCAAATCTAGCATATTTGGTTCAAAATACTCCCTATAAGGAAGACCCTATTATGAAATCACTTGTAGATGGTAATATTTTATGGGGAGATATTTCTATGAATGATGATACTATGCATACAATTCATAATACAAATGATAATATCACAGTTATTAATACTTCAAACTTAATGATTGTTAATAATACATATATTCCTCCATATAATGGTATTAAGACTCTTATTGTTAGAAACCTACCTCGTCAAATAACTCAATACGAGTTGCAACAGATCTTTATCAAATACGGACCTATCAAGGATATCTATATTCCAAAAAATAAAGATATCAATAGTCCATATTATGCCACAATAAAAGGATTTTGCTTAATTAAATTCTTTTCACCAGATGATGCTAGACGTGCATATATCGGCTCAATTGGGCTAAGAATTCATAATAATAGATGCTCCATTGAGTTTGCTAAGAATGATAGATAGAAATAATATAAAATACAGTACTACACAAAACAAAAAAATAAAAAAATATAGTACTGTATTTTTTTTAAAAAAATTGATTTTATTTTAAGCCTGAAATATAATCAGCAGTATTATCTGTATACCGATTCCACGAATTCCAAGTGAAATGTGTCTCCATTTTGTTCAATCTGATTTCATCCCCATGTCTGACATGCCCTTCATGGAACAAAAAGCACAGTTGATGTATTTCACCAATCATTTACAACACAGTCAGATTATCGAAGTCTTCTGGCATACACGGTTGAATGTTATAACGATGATGTTAGACAATCTTATTTTCCCTATCAGAGATTGTGAGCTAGAAGGTGATTTCACTTTGTGTCAAGTTCTTGACATGATTGGTATCGCTTCCAGTGAGGATTGTATCATTGACATTCGTGACATTAATTCTGTTGAACAAATCAACAGAATTCTAAACACCTTAGTTCGCGATATGAACCCTACACAGTTCTACATTTATCATCATACTGCCTTGCCAATTCATTTCCATGTTGAGTCAATTCATCGTGAAGGTGAAGGTGAAGGTGAAGGTGAAGGTGAAGGTGAAGGTGAAGGCGAAGAAAATAATTATGATGTTCAACCTCGTAATTTACTTTCATCTTTTGAAAGAGAAGAAGTCAACAATGAAATTCACGTTGAAGAAAAAGAAGAAAATGGTGATGTAAAAGAGGGAGATGACAATGAGGATGTTCAACTCCCTCCTCTTATCGATCCTAGACTGTATCCTTTGCCAAATTATGTGTCTGATTCAATCCTAGAATATGAAAGTGATGTCTTTCCACAAATTTCTGATGTAATGTGGTCTAATGCTCAAGAATGCTTAAATCATGATGTACCACATGCTTCTCCTGGAGAGAGATTTCTTGTTTACACTTCAACTGTACGTTCCTCTATTGAAAACAACCGTATTATTCGAATTGATTATATTTTAACTCGTATTGTATCATTACAGCGTTGGTCTCGTGTCACTGTAATATACTATACTGACAACGATTCATCTCCTTACAATTATGATCAGAATTATGTTAATAGAGTTGATGCTGTTCAAAATATTATTGGGTAAAAGAAACACAAAAAAAATAAAATAAATAAAAAATAAAATAAAAATAAGAAAATAAAACAAAATAAAATAAAAATAAGAAAATAACAAAAATATATAAAAATTTTTTTTATAAAATAAAAAAATTGAAAAATAAAATCATATAATATATTTAACACAAATCTTTTACGTGTATCAGTTGTACTCCAAATACTAAATCATTCCAAGATGTCCATTGTGAATATTCCCAAGATTATGATTCCCGAAAACAAGGTTTCATTTCCAATTCAGAAACCAAACATGTATTCATTACAGCAGAATTTGGATGAACTAACAACTTTGTATAATAATGCTGTTACCAATCGTCATAAAATAGAGCACTCTGTATATAACGCAAATCAAATATGTGAACAACTTCATATTATGTTGGTTAATGTCAAAAATGATTTGGTTAGAGCCAAAAAGGATTTAGCATATAATAAAAAATTGTTAACGCATTCCAAGAAAGTAGAAATGAAGAGATTAAAGTGCGTATGGAAGATGAAAAATAAATTAGAGAAGGAAGCAGAAAAAGCCCACAAACGATACCTTAAATGGCAAGAAAAATTAGATTGGAATATCTCGAAAAAGAATCTCAACAACTCTAAAAAAAATAATTTGACAGACGATAATGTTAAGAAAATAGATTTGTTGAAGTCTTTAATTGAGCAAAAGGGATTTGTTTGGTCATCTGATTATTTCATTATGTATCAAAAATGGGATGTAAATGTGTCTAAGGAGAATAGATACAAAAAGATGTGTATGTTTATTGATGAAAATCAAAGTCAATTTAAGTTTTAGTAATTTATTCATTTTAACTAATACAAAATAGAAAAATAAAAAAATAGAAAAGAGGAAAAACGGGTAACACACCCCTTTTTTTCTTATAAATTAAATACTTAATGAGATTTACAATACTATAATATAATTAATTATATATCTGAATATCTTATCTTCAAAGATTTACCAGATGATCTTATCATAAATATATTTAGTTTTATTTATTTTAGAGAAAAATCTTGATAGAATAGATTGGACAGTTCTGTCATATAATCCAAATGCCATTTCATTATTAGAAGCAAATCCAGATAGAATAAATTGGTATTTTATATCATTTAATAAAAATATATTTATAAAAGACAGTTGTCGTATTATTGATTATATTTTTATTGAAAATATGTAATAAAAATTGAAAATATGTAATAAAAATTGAAAATAAACATAAATAAAAAAACAGTGAAACATGACTGAAAACGATTTATCGATATTTGGGAAATTACCAGATGAACTTGCTAATATGGTATTAGAATATACTTACAATCCTAAGTATGTACTTCGTGATTCTATTGATGTCAACGAATTAGAACCATATGCATTATTTAAGAATCCAATTCATAATATTTCACATATTAATACATATGGTACATATGAAAGTTTTAATTTATCTACAAAGATATTAGATCCAATTGATATTTTATTACTAGAAGTAAATTTTGATAGAATAAATTGGAGTAAGTTATCCATAAACCCATCTGCTATTTCTATTTTAGAAAAAAATATCAATAAAATAGATTGGGCACACTTATCTTCTAATCCAAATGCGATTTCATTATTAGAAGCAAATCCTAATAAAATAGATTGGAAGTATTTATCATCTAATCCAAATGCCATTCATATTTTAGAAAGGAATCTTGATAGAATAGATTGGAGAGAATTATCTGCTAATCCAAATGCGATTTCATTATTAGAAAAGAATATTGATAAAATAAATTGGAATGTTCTTAGTTATAATCCAAATGCAATTTCATTATTAGAAAAAAATATTGATAAAATAGACTGGGATTATTTATCACGTAATCCAAATGCCATTTCTATTTTGGAAAAAAATCTTGATAAAATAGTTTGGTTTAATTTATCATTAAATCCAAATGCTATTTCTATTTTGGAAAAATATCCTGATAAAATAGATTGGTATGGACTGTCGTCTAATCCAAATGCTATACAATTACTTGAAAAAAATCCTGATAGAATATATTGGAAGTATTTATCATGTAATCCAAATGCGATTCATTTATTAGAAGCTAATCCAGATAAAAATAGCTTGACATATTATTCTTATAATCCTTCTATATATGTAAAAGATAAAAGTCGTATTATTGATTATATATTTGATTAATTATATTTTATTTTATTTTTTATTGTGAAAAAATTGAAAAAAAGATGATATAAATAATAAATAGCAAAACATGACTGAAAACGATTTATCGATTTTTGGGAAATTACCAGATGAACTTGCTAATATGGTATTAGAATATACTTACAATCCTAAGTATATACTTCGTGATTCAATTGATTATAATAAATTAGATTTATATTATCTGAGTTATAATACTAATAGTAATATTTATCATAATACAAAATTTGAGGATTTTGATTTATCTAGAATAGAAATTGATCCAGCTGATATTAAATTATTAGAAAAAAATATTGATAAAATAGATTGGAGATCTCTATCTAGTAATATACATGCTATTCCTATTTTAGAAAAGAATCTTGATAAAGTAGATTGGTTATTTCTATCAGGTAATCAAAATGCTATTCCTATTTTAGAAAAGAATCTTGATAAAGTAGATTGGTTATTTCTATCAGGTAATCAAAATGCTATACCTATTTTAGAGAAGAACCTTGATAAAATTAATTGGGTATTTATATCTTCTAATCCAAATGCCATTCCTATTTTAGAAAAGAATCTTGATAAAATAAATTGGGATTGTTTATCTGGTAATCCAAATGCTATACCTATTTTAGAGAAGAATCCTGATAAAATAGATTGGGATACCCTATCTGGTAATCCAAATGCTATATCATTATTAGAAAAGAATCTTGATAAAATTAATTGGATATTTCTATCTCATAATCCAAGTGCAATTTCATTGCTAGAAAAAAACCCTAATAAAATAAATAAGTTTAATATATCAAGAAATAAAAATGCTATATCATTATTGGAAAAATATCCTAATAAAATAGATTGGAGAGTTTTATCTAGTAATCCAAATGCTATACCTATTTTAGAGAAAAATCTTGATAAAATAGATTGGAGAGTTTTATCTAGTAATCCAAATGCTATTTCATTATTAGAAGCTAATCCTAAAAAAATAGATTGGAGGAATTATTCATGTAATCCTAATATATATGTAAAAGATAAAAGTCGTATTATTGATTATATATTTGATTAAATAAAAATAAAAAAATTGATATTCTTTTATTTTTATTGTATTATAAAGCGAAATATGTTTCCATATTCAGAATTACCGAATGATATTGTTGGCATTATTTTAGATTTTATTATTCCACCTGTTTATAAATTGGTTGATTGGATTGATCCTAATAAACTTGTTGATATACATCTTAATCGTAATATTCATGTAATTGATTACTTTAAAATGAAATATAATTGTAAAACAATAAAAGAATTACTAATTATCCATCCACAGTCATATTATATTTTACGTTTAATATCTATAATATGTAGATATTCTAGTTCTATTCGTTTATTAACATCTATGTATAAAATATCTGATTGGATTGGAATTAATCTTAATCCTAATATAATTTCATTATTAAAAAATAATAATAATAAAGTATGTTGGGGATATTCATTACACAAAATTATATGGGAAAGATATAGGTGTTATAAGTTTATTGAATTACCTAGGGATTTAAATTGGATTTCATTATTGGAATTATTTCCTTATGGGATAATAGATTGGCTATCACTATCATGTAATCCAAATGCTATTTCTATTTTAGAAGATAATCCAGATAAAATAGATTGGGAACATTTATCACGTAATCCAAATGCTATACCTATTTTAGAGAAGAATCTTGATAGAATAGATTGGTTTAATTTATCAGGTAATCAAAATGCGATTTATATTTTAGAAAGAAATATTGATGAAATAGATTGGGATCTGTTATCAGGTAATCCAAATGCTATAGAGCTATTAGAAAAAAATTCAGATAAAATAAATTGGTATAATTTATCTTCTAATCCAAATGCTATTTCACTATTAGAAAAGAATCTTGATAAGATAGATTGGAAAAGATTATCTTCTAATATAAATGCCATTCCTATTTTAGAAAAGAATCTTGATAGAATAGATTGGAGAATATTATCTCGTAATCCAAATGCTATATCATTATTAGAGAAAAATTTTGATAAAATAAATTGGTTTTGGTTATCTGAAAATCCAAATGCGATTGGATTATTAGAAAAAAATAAAGATAAGATAGATTTGAATCAAATTTCAATAAATCCTGGAATATTTCAACCTGATAGTAAAGGAAAACAAAAATATATACAGTTTCTTTTAAGTAATAGAAAAATTGAAATGTAAATAATTATTTTTATTGGTAAAATGTTGCCATATTCCGAATTACCGAATGATATTGTTGGTATTATTTTAGATTTTCTTATTCCACCTGTTTATAAATTGGTTGATTGGATTGACCCTAATAAACTAGATGATATGAATTTATACAGTAATATTAATGCAATAGATTATATTAAGATAAAATATAAATATAAAACATTAAAGGAATTAGTAGATGATTGTAAGTATCCATTTCAAATATTATATCTAATAACCCATATATGTAGACATTCAAGTTCTATTCGTTTATTGACATCTATATATGAAATACTAGATTGGCCTGCAATTAATTTTAATCCTAATATGATTTCATTATTGGAAAAATATCCAAATAAAATTAACTGGTATTATCTATCAAATAATCCAAATGCCATTCATATTTTAGAAAAAAATCCTGATAAAATATGTTATTATAGTCTATCTAATAATAGAAATGGAATACATCTCTTAAAAGATAAATTATATCTCGCAAATATATATAATTTATCTCGAAATCCTAATGCAATTCAATTATTAGAGAAAAATCCTGATAAAATAAATTGGTCATTCTTATCATATAATCCAAATGCGATTCAATTATTAGAAGCAAATCCTGAAAGAATAAATTGGGGCAGTTTATCTCGTAATCCAAATGCAATTCCTATTTTAGAGAAAAATCCTGATAAAATAAATTGGTATGAATTATGTTTAAATCCAAATGCAATTCCATTATTAGAGAAAAATCTTGATAAAATTCTATGGTCTGTATTATGTTTAAATCCAAATGCGATTCAATTATTGGAAAAAAATAAAGATAAGATAGACTGGAATCAAATTTCAAAAAATACTGGAATATTTCAACCTGATAGTAAAGGAAAACAAAAATATATACAGTTTCTTTTAAGTAATAGAAAAATTGAAATATAAAAAGAATTTATTATTTTTATTAGTAAGATGTTTCCATATTCCGAATTACCGAATGATATCGTTGGAATTATTTTAGATTTTCTCATTCCATCGGTAAATAAAGTATTAAACTGGATCGACCCTAATAATCTACTATCTAATTATGAATTCTATGATAATTACAAAATATATAATTCTATACAATTGGATAATATAAAACAATATCCACATATTGCGTCTTTGTCTTTTGATTTATGCGAACCAGGATACCATTATGTATATAAACCAATATATGATAATTATATGTCTTTTAAGATATTATATAAAAAACTAAATAAAATAAAAAAAAGAAACTCTGAAATGTATTCATATAATATTACATATTATGGTATATTTGTTTCCCATATTGAAAATAATAAATTAGATAGTATTCCGTTATTTAGATCATTTATATATTGTTATTGTAAAATAAATTGTGATTATAAATATAAAATGTTTATGGATCGTGTTATTAATGACTGTAAATATCTGTTAGATAATATATCCTATGAATTTATAACAAATAATAAAAAATTAAATAAAAATCTATATAATTTTATTATAATGTGCTCTATATTTAATCATAATTCAAGTCATAAATTTAAATATTTTAGTAATATTATTGATTGGGATTATTTATTTAATAATTTTGATAATACATTATTGTATAATAAAATTATTAGTAAAAAAGAAGGTATGACTTATTGTCTCTTATTAAATGAATTATGTAATAATAGCAAATGTATTTCATTTTTAGAAAAATATCCTAATTTGATTAAATGGGATTATTTATCTTCTAATCCAAATGCAATATCATTATTAGAAAAGAATATTGATAAAATTAATTGGAGAGTTTTATCTAGTAATCCAAACGCTATAGAATTATTAGAAAAGAATCTTGATAAAATTAATTGGGATTGTTTATCACGTAATCCCAATGCAATTTCATTATTGGAAAAGAATCTTGATAAAATTAACTGGGATATACTATCTAGTAATCCAAACGCATTACCTATTTTATTAAATAATCTTGATATGGTTACATGGGAAAATATGATAAGAATACATGCTAATAATTTAGATTGGAATTCTTTATTGACTATTATAGATAAAAATATTAATAATATTAATCTGATGGATTTATTATCTTACAATGAAAATATTATTTCAGTATTAGAAAAATATCCAAATAATATAGATTGGGATATTTTATCTTCTAATCCAAATGCCATTCCTATTTTAGAGAAGAACCTTGATAAAATTAACTGGCATATGTTATCTGGTAATCCAAATGCTATAGAGTTATTAGAAAAGAATATTGATAAAATTAATTGGTTATGGTTATCTGGTAATCCCAATGCTATATCATTATTAGAGAGTAATCTTGATAGAATAGAGTGGAACTGGTTATCTAGTAATCCAAACGGTATTTATTTATTAGAAAAAAATAAAGATAAAATAAATTGGAATATTTTATCAAGAAATCCTGGAATATTTGTATCTGATATAAAAGGAAAACAAAAATATATACAGTTTCTTTTAAAAAACAGAAAAAATTGAAAAACATAAATATAAAATTATTTTTATTGAAAACAAAATGATTACTTATTACACATTACCGAATGACATTGTCGGTATCATTTTAGACTTTCTTATCCCTCCCGTTTATAAATTGTTAGATTGGATTGATCCTAAAAAAATTATAACTGAATATGTACATAAAGATTATATTACTGACTTTATAAAATATAAATATAAATGTAATACAATATGTGACATATTTAATAAATTAAATGATTCATATATTCAAGCAACTATATTACATAAATTATCTGTATGTCATAATCCAGTTCATATATTGAAAAAAATAGCATATTTTCAAAATAAATATATTCATCTAAATATAATTATATGGTCATATTTATCGGAAAATAAAAATGCCATAAAATTCTTAGAATATAATATAAATAATATATATTGGCATACATTATCAAGCAATCCAAATGCGATATCTATTTTAAATAAAAATTTAGATAAAATAGATTGGCATGGACTGTCATCTAATCCAAATGCTATTCCATTATTAGAGGCTAATCCTAATAAAATTAATTGGTTTGTTTTATCTGGTAATCCAAATGCCATTCCATTATTAAAAAAAAATATTGAAAAAATTAATTGGGTGAGATTATCTCGCAATGCAAATGCAATTCCATTATTAGAAGAGAATCTTATTAGAATAGACTGGCATGGTTTATCTTCTAATCCAAATGCTATTTCATTATTAGAGATGAATCCCCATAAAATAGATTGGCATACTTTATCTCGTAATCCAAATGCTATAAAACTACTTGAAAATAATTTAGATCATATTGATTGGAATAATTTATCTTCTAATCCGAACGCCATTCGATTATTAATGAATAATTATGATAAAATAAATTGGAGAAATTTATCTTCAAATCCCAATGCCATCCAAATATTAAAAGAAAATCCACATAAAATTAATTGGACTACATTTTCAAAAAATCCATCTATATTTGAACCAGACCTTTTGGGTAAAAGGAAATATATTCAATTTCTTCTTAAAAATAGAAAATAATATTACTTAAAATTGCTTCTATTTTTATTAGTAAGATGTTTCCATATTCGGAATTACCAGATGATATCGTTAGTATTATTTTAGATTTTTTAATTCCTCCTGTTTATAATCTTGTAGATTGGATTAGTCCATCAAAACTTTCTTTATCTATTTGTGAAAATAGACACGCTGTTGATTTCTTAAGAGAAAATCCAGAATATATTGATATTAAAACATTAATGGAAAACCAATATGGATATTACTTTTTTATGCCAATTATAAAAAATATTAATATATTTAATGATTATTTTTTAAATATAGATGGTGTATATAAAAAACATGATAAGGAACGAATAGAACAATTTATACAATTTCTTTTAAAATATAAATTGAATAAATGTCCTATTTTTATTAATATTATGAATAAATATATAAAATATACTCAGATATTGTCAGATGATACACTATCATGTTATGTTATGTGTGATATAATATATTTTATTGATACAATTAAAATTATTATAAAATCTAAATATAATACAACATACTCTGGAATGTTATTATCAAAATATGTACCATATAATATATTAGAATATTTTCCTATTAAAATTAATTGGATTTTCCTATCAAGCAATAAATATGCGATTCCTATATTAGAAAAGAATCTTGATAAAATAGACTGGTATGTTCTATCTCATAATCCAAATGCTATTCCATTATTAGAGAAAAATCCTGATAAAATTAATTGGTATAATTTATCATTAAATCCAAATGCGATTTCATTATTAGAGAAGAATCTTGATAAAATTAATTGGTTTGCTTTATCAGGTAATCCAAATGCCATTCCATTATTAAAAAAAAATATTGAAAAAATTAATTGGGTACACTTATCTGCTAATCCAAATGCGATTTCTTTGTTAGAAGAAAATCCTGATAAAATCGACTGGTATTTTTTATCAAAAAATCCAAATGCTATTTCAATATTAGAAAAAATTCCTGATAAAATTAATTGGAGTTCTCTATCCTCAAATCCAAATGCGATTTGTTTATTAGAGAAAAATCCTGATAAGATTAATTGGTATTTTTTATCAATGAATACAGGAAAGGATATTTTACCATTATTACAGAAATATAATAAAAAAATAGACTGGTATGTATTTTTAAAAAATCCAAATATTTTTAAACCAGACCTCCTTGGTAAAAAACAGTATATTAAATTTCTTCTAAAAAATAGAAAATAATATGATTTAAATTTATTTTTTATTTTATTAATAAGATGTTTCCATATTCAGAATTACCAAATGATATAGTTGGTATTATTTTAGATTTTCTTATTCCACCTATTTATAAATTGTTAGATTGGATTGATTATAAACATTTAAAATTTTTTATATGTTATAATCCAAAATCAATAGATATATTACAAACGTATCCTGAAATTATAAAAGAGATACATGGATTATCTATAAATCCTAAATCCTATATACTATTCAAACCATTATACGACCATAAACAAATATTATTGTCATTTCTTAATAAAATACAGCATATGGATACCTTATATAAAATTGGTATATTTATATCTTATTTACAACACCATAAATTAGATAAATATCCAATATTCAAATGTATTGTAATAGAATTTAATAAAATAATGCTATATGAAAACATTAATGATATACAGTTTTTTATGGGTATAATATCGAAATATATTGGTTATATTTATGATATTATATATGATATACAAAGTGATTTAAATAGAAACATATCATGCTACACAGATTCCTTATCATTTTTAGAAAAATATCAAAATCATTTAAATTGGAAAGGAATATCGAGAAATCCTGTAGCAATACCATTATTAGAAAAAAATCCTGATAAAATTAATTGGGATTCCTTATCATTAAATTCAAATGCAATTCATATATTAGAAGCAAATCCTGATAAAATTAATTGGGAGTTATTATCCCATAATATAAATGGAATAGAATTAATAAAAAAATATAAACCTAATAATATATTATTAAATTGGATAGCACTATCTGATTACTGTAAAGATATTATCTTTTTAAAAGAAAATTTAGATTATGTTGATTGGTTAAGTTTATCTGGAAATAAATATATTATTCCATTGTTAAAGGAAAATCTTAATAATATTGATTGGCGTATTTTATCATTAAATCCTAATGCCATTTCATTATTAGAGGAGAATTACGATAAAATTAATTGGAGTTATCTATCTTCTAATCCAAATGCAATTGATTTATTAAAAAAAACTCCTGATAAAATAGACTGGACATATTTATCTAGTAATCCAAATGCAATATCATTATTAAAGGAAAATATAGAGAAGATTGACTGGTATAAATTATCTACTAATCCAAATGCGATTCATTTATTAAAAGCAAATCCTGATAAAATAGATTGGTATGCATTTACAAATAATCCTAATATATTTGAATTGGACCTCCTGACTAAAAGAAAATATATAAAGTTTCTCTTACAAAATAAAAAATAGTATAAAAATTGATTATTATATAATATTATTGTTTATATATTATTATTAATATTATATAATAAGAAAATGTCTCATGACATATTTAATGAATTACCAACAGATATTATAGGAATTATATTGGATTTTCTTCTACCATCTGTATATAAATTACAAGATTGGATTAATCCATTATTATTACATTCAAAATATCTATGGATTAATATTAGAGCATTAAATTATTTAATATCGAATAATTATGACTTAGATTGGATTCATTTATCTGGTAATCCATATGCAATTCATTTATTAGAAGCGAATCCTGATAAAATTCATTGGCCAACATTATCAGTCAATCCAAATGCGATTCATTTATTAAAAGAGAATCCTGATAGAATAGACTGGGCATATTTGTCTACTAATCCAAATGCACTATCAATACTAGAATCTAATGTTGATTACATTGATACAATATGTTTATCAGTAAATCCATTATTCATAAAACTGTATGACAAATTAAAAGATAAACATATAATGCCAAGTTTATCAAGTAATCCAAATGCGATTCATTTATTAGAAGCGAATCCTGATAGGATAAATTGGCTTTTATTGTCTGGTAATCCAAATGCGATTCATTTATTAGAGAAGAATCCTGATAAAATAGACTGGACATATTTATCTAGTAATAAGAATGCTATAACGATTTTAGAGAAGAATATTGATAAAGTAAACTGGACATATTTATCTGGTAATCCAAATGCGATTCATTTATTAAAAGAGAATCCTGATAAAATAAATTGGAAATTTCTATCATTAAATCCTAATATATTTGAAAAGGATACTAAGACTAAGAATAAAAGGATTCAGCAGATTTTGAGATCAATTAGACCTAAAAAAATTGAAAAAAATAGCCAAATATAAAAATAAAGCATAATAAAATGTCAAGTCAAGCAGAACACACCTTCATTTTCAAGGATTTACCATTTGAATTAATAAATTTAATTATTGAATTTATTTATTTTCCAAAATATAATCTTCTAAAATGGATAAATATAGAGAAATTAACAGAGAATGATAATATTAATACGTTATATAATAACGATAATTGTTATACATTCTTATACTCGCATCCATCATTTATTAATTGGGATGCACTATCTATGATACCAGGTGCGATTACACTATTAGAAAAATATCCTAATAGAATAAATTGGCAATTTCTATCATCTAATAAATATGCCATTTCACTATTGGAAAAAAATATTGAAAAAATTCATTGGGAATCATTATCTTACAATCCAAATGCTATATCTATATTAGAAAAGCATCCTGATAAAATAGATTGGGCATTATTATCTTTTAATCCAAATGCTATCTCTTTATTAGAAAAAAATATTAATAAAATAAATTGGTCATTATTTACACTAAATAGTAATCAACAAATGATAAATATTGTTAAAAATAATATGGATAAAATAAATTGGTCTACTTTATCTACGAATCCTGTAGCAATATCGTTGTTAGAAGAGAATTATGATAAAATAGATTGGGAACATTTATCGCGTAATCCAAATGCCATTCATTTATTAGAAACTAATCTTGATAAGGTAGATTGGTATTGGTTGTCTAGAAATCCAAATGCTATTTCTATCTTAGAGAAAAATCCTGATAAAATAGACTGGGATTCATTATCATTAAATCCAAACGCTATTCATATTTTAGAAGAAAATCCTGATAAAATTAATTGGGATTCATTATCTCGTAATCCAAATGCATTGCATATTTTAGAGAAAAATCCTGATAAAATTAATTATAGTTGTTTATGTGATAATAAAGCTATATTTAAAAAAGATAACAGACCTATTATTAAATATATATAATTATTTATTTTTTTGTTTTATTTACTTAAATATTATATTCATATTATTAGAATATGGAGAATAAGGAAGTTCATCCTATAAAATATCTTAATATTGATAGCTATTCCGCTTATGGTATTTGTAATGTATGTTATAAATTAAAGAAGTATTGTATATGTTGTACTATGGAAGTAAAAAGTAATAGAACGAATATACCAAATAGTGATTCATTTCCATATATATGTTCTGAATGTGAACGTCCATTTTGTCAAACTTGTTTTACAAAATGTACAGTATGTCGTTATCCTACTATGAAACTATGCTATAAATGTGAACGTTTTATTTGCGATGATTGTATTATTCAATTTAATAATGATTGTATAATGTGTAAAATGGACATCATATTAGAAGAGAATGGTTATAATGTAAACTATCATGAAAAAGAAGGAAATTGCTTTCAATGTAAAGAAATGACTGAATCAAAATGTCCAAAATGTAAATCATATTGTTGTATAGAGTATATTGGTAATAAAGGAAGTTGTATACAATGTCTTAGTAAATAACAGCTTAAACAATAAAAACAATAATTAATTATACCTCTTAGATTTATATTTGTATTTTAAAATGGCATATTCTGGTAATTACAAACGTGATATTTTAACCACAATTAACAATATGGAACATGATTTATCAGTAATGAAACAGAAATTATCTACATATCAATCTGGCACTGTTAATACATCTGTTCCACTAGAATATAATATGTCTAATGAAGGTTTTATTAATGTAAATCATAATAGGGGTAATCGTACTAGAGGTAGAGGTCGTGGGCGTGTTAATACTAGACAAATGCGTAATGAAGAATACAAACAAAATGATGTTCAGAATTATGATCGTAGTCGTGGTCGTGGTAGAGGACGTTATCAATCTCGTGAACAGAGAACTGTTAGAGAACAACGCCCTACACAAAATAAAACGGATAAATCAAACACCATTCTACTCTCATCATTATTAAATAACAATGAAGAAGTTGTTTTACGTGTCATTGTTGGTAAGGATACTGAAGGCAATCATATTTATACATCAGCTACTGCTGTTTTTGATGGTACAAATTTAACTGTTACTAAGTGTGAACTAGTTCCATCATTCGTTAATACATCCTCTTCTAAACCTGGTACATTATTGTATCAATTTATTGATGGTTTGAAGGATAATGGTCATTTAAAAAGAAAATTTAGCGTAGCACCTTGGAAATTATGTTCAGTAACACGAGATGGCGTCAGTAAATCACTTGAAGATATTCGTACTGAACTTGCCAATAAATCTTCTGATAACTTATAATTAATAAAGATTAATTAGATATTATATTTATAATTTGTATTATTTTTTTGTTATTAAGAATATAAAGAATATATTCTTATTAAATTTAAAATGAAAATCTGTTATATTGTATTAACATGTGAAAAATATTTTACAACAAGAGTTGAATGGCAATTAAAAACTATGTTTAAAAATGTTAATAAAAATGATATCTATTTTTTAGGCCATAAAATGGATAAAGATAATAATTTATATTCTTGGGGGGCAAATGATAAATATAATGGTTTAGTTTTTAAATTAGTAGATTTCTTTAAAAATATGGATTTAGATTATGATTGGTATGTTTTTATTGACGACGATACATTTGTATTTCATAATAGACTTGAAAGATTATTATCACTATATAATACTAATATTAAATTATGTATTGGTAGAGAATTACAACATATCAAGCATACAGAATGGGGTATTTACCTTTCAGGAGGGGCGGGAACAGCTATGACAAAGCCATTATATCAATCTATTTGTAATTTAATCAGAACATCTAAACACATTTCGGATGTTGTTGTGCATATGTGTGCAGACATCTGTATGGGAATGTGGATTAAACAAATTTCTGATGTACATGTTCTAAATTCTGAGAGATTTAATCCTGAATTGATTTCATTATACGATATAAATCATTTTTGTACTATAACTCTTCATCATTTAAAATCACTAACTGATTTTGAACTATATGATACAATTCAATAAAATTTAATGAAAAAATTGAAAAATATAATAAAATTTAAATTAGTAATGAATTATAATTCAATTATCATTCACTACTATGGCTATCTATTCTGAAAAAATACCATTTGATAATCAAGTGAAGGCAGCTCAAGAGATTTTAAATGTCTACATGGTTACTGGTATTAATTATGTTTTACTAAATGCAGATGTACAATCTGGTAAAACAGGTACTTATCATTATCTTATTCAGCAAATGTTTACTAATAAGTTGATTAATAATGCCTATATTGTATGTGGTTCTAATGAAATTGAATTAAGAAATCAATGTATTAATGATATAAATGAATGGCATCAAGGATCTCCTAATGAAAAAAATATTCATGTTGTATTTCATCAAGATTTTGATAAAACCAATCTTTCATTTGAAAAAGTTTTAATAATAAATGACGAATCACATCTTGACTGTAAAAACAATCAAAAATTACATGAATTTCTTAATAGATATAATTTATCTATGTCAGGTTCATCTCAATATATGTATGATAATAATATATATATATTATCAGTTGATGCAACTCCATTTGCTGAAGAATCTTCTATCGCCTACCAAAATAGTTTACCAAAACATATTGTTCGTCTTGAAAATGGTAATCTTTATTATGGTCCTCAACATTATTATAAAGATGGATTAATTCATCCTATATTTACACTTTCAAATACAGAAGGAAAAGAAAATTTCAAAAAACTAGTAGAAAGTATAAAAAATAAATATATTCTTATTCGTATTCAAGAAAAAAGATGTAAAGAAACAAATAATATCCTTTTATGTTTAAAAGAATTAAAGGTACCAATTCTACGTTTTACATCACATTATGAGAAAAAAAATAAACAAATTGTTATTTCAAGACGTGAATCTCATTCACATTATATTATTTACAAGAATAAAATTCCATCTTTAGAGGATACTCCTAATGAAACTACAGTTGTTCTTATTGATGGTAGATTGCGTTGTGGAAAAAGAGTCCCAAAGAAAAATATTGGATTTATATGGGAAACAAGTTATTCTTCTAAAACAGACACAATTATTCAAGGTCTATTAGGAAGAATGTCAGGATATCTTGGAGATGATGTTTATAATGTACCCTTTCACTTAAAAAACAGACCAAAAATATTTATACCTCCTTCCATACTAAAAAAATCTGAAAAGAAAGTAATAGAACTATCTGATTTTGAAAGATATATTTATCGTAAGAGTTTTGGAAATAATGATGAACCTGGTATTGGTCCACGTATTGCTACAAATATACTTCCAGGTTCTGTCCAAAATAAACCAATTAAAAATGGGATTACTATGTACGCATGTGTCCCAATTAAAATTAATTTAACACCCTTACAATTATCAAATATATCTAATTCAGATGATAATACTATAAAATCATATTGTTTATTACAACTTTTAGATTCATCATCATCATTAATAGATAATAATGATAATTTAACAAAAGAACAAAAAAATGAAATTAAATTAAAACTAGATACAATTTCTGCAGATGATTGTCATATAAGACGGTATCAAGGTACATCTAATTTAAATATGTATCAATGTCATATTGATGCTTATCAAAATAATACTGTTTCTAGAGAACATATTAGTGATTATCATTTTATTACATTTTGTGTCGTATTTCCTGGATTTAAAGGTATTAATTCGGTTCCTGGTGAAATATTTACTATATTTTATACAAAAAATACAGGAAATATTAATCTCTATGATAAAGGTTCAAGAATATCAAAACACAATGGAAAAACGCATTTTAGTATCGTAGAAACGAAAGAAGAAATTCAAGAACCATGTTTTACTCCAAATATTATTTCAAATCCTGAATATTTTGAAAATGAAATTATTAACATTATTAATTTTAATATTCATAATGTTAATAAAAATTTTACATCGTTTGTAAATGGTTGGTCATTACGATTATCACGTGAAAAATATGGAGATAAATTAGAAATTATAAAAAATATTAAAACAAAATTAGAAACAAAATATCCAATTAAAATAAAAATAATAAAAAGAGCAAATACTCAACTCTATCATGAAATAAAATCAATTCATTTAGAGTATATTCATTGATTATCTTTGTTTATGCCAAACATAAATATATTCATGACGTTCTTTATTTTGTTCTCCTAATTTTAAACCTTTTACAGCATTTACTGGATGACGATTAGATAGTGGTAATATTATTTTTCTTTTTATTTTAGGAAGTTTGTTCTCTATAGCATATAACATTTCATCTGGAATATTTAATGCCATATTTCCACCAGGTAATAAATTATTCCAAGCCGACATTGTTACAGGTATAAAAAAATTATTTAAAAAATTATCTTTTGATTCATAACTTGGCATTTTTTCATATTCTTCTATCATAAAATAAGGTGGACTTGTAAATATTAAATCATATTCATATTTAGAGAAATTAACTGTTTCAGATGGTTTAAATATAAGTGTAACTTTTGCATTTGGTTCAAATGTATTAATCATATTGTTATATGATTTTTCAAGATTTTTATTAGCATCTATACCAATATATGGTATATTCATACTCATTGCTGCCAATAATCTTCCTCCCCAGCCTGAACTAAAATCAAGAATTCCAATCTTAGGTTTTAATAAATGATAGATCCATTTTGCTACCATTGGTCTAAATTGATTAATTGTACCATAATATAATTGAAAAACTTGATATTGTGCTTTTAATAATCCAACCTCATCATATTCTTTTAATTGTTTTTTCTTGTATTTTATTACAAGTTTATTTAAATGTTCTATCATTTTATCGTCTTTAACAGCTTCATAGAATGAAATATGTCTTTTTGTTTTTGCTTTAATACGATGATGTAAAAAGAAAAAATCTAATGCTTTTAATCCAATTCTACTAAAATCCGGACTTGTTATAGATGTTTCTTTTAATTCATTATATGATTCTATTGCATCCTTTTTTGTAATATCTCTTAATTTTTTTGATATCTCCATCTAATATTATTGTTTTTATATATTCATTTATATATAAAAAATTGAAAAAATAAAATCCTAAATAGAATCTAAACTATTTCCATATAATATCCATATCATGGCACAATTTCCACCTCTTCAGGGCCAGTCCACAACTGGCAAAATTAAATCTTGGACTATTCGTGTATTTGAAGATAATGGTTCTGGTATAATTGAAATTATACATGGATATCTTGATGGTAAAAAACAAACTATTCAAAAAACCATTACTGAGGGTAAAAATCTTGGTAAAAAGAATGAAACTAATCCTATACAACAGGCAATTTCTGAAGCTCGTTCTACTTGGATTAAGAGAAAAGAATCAGGTTATTATGAAGTACCTAGTCAACTTGAAAATGCAACAGATAATGAAGATGATGAAAAAAAAGATGCCATCCAAACACGAGGTAAAGGAATAAATGATGAAGTACCAAGTCCAATGTTAGCACATGATTTTAATAAACGTGCTAAAGACATTAAGTTTCCTTGCTATGTTCAAAGAAAATATGATGGTACAAGATGTGTTGCTATTCCAAATAAGGGTCTGTTCTCTCGTAATCGTAAAACATTTCCTCATCTTAAACATATTTTATCTGAAATTAATAAATTACACCCATCTATTGTTTTAGATGGAGAATTATATTCAGAAAAACTTACATTTCAAGAAATTGTTGGATTAGTCAAAAAAGAAACATTAAAAGAAGATGATGAAAAAAAACAACTTGATATTAAATTTCATGTATATGATATTATTAATTATGATATGCCATATCATTTACGTTATGCTAATTTACAAATGTTATTTAAAAAATATAAATTTAAACATATCGTATTTGTAAAAACTGAATTATGTCAAAATAAAGATGAAATTAAACAAAAACATGCTGAATATGTTACTGAAGGATATGAAGGAATTATGCTACGAAATAAAGATGGACTTTACAGTAATTCCAGAAGTATTAATTTACAAAAATTTAAAGAGTTTATTGATGATGAATTTGAAGTAGTTGATTATAAAGAGGGAGAAGGTCAGGAAGAAGGATGTGTACTCTGGGTATGTAAAACTACTGATGGAAAGCTATTCCATTGTCGTCCAAGAGGTTCAAGAGAAGAACGACAAACAATGTTTCTAAATGGAAATCAATATATTGGTAAAAAACTTACTATTCGCTATCAGGAATTAACTGATGATAACAAACCAAGATTTCCAGTTGGAATTTCATTTAGGGATTATGAATAATTTCATTATATTTATCAATATTATTATATTTTTTCTAAACAATTTAAAAAATATAATAATATTATATTTAGAATATAATATGGCTGAATTATCTAATAAGGAATTAAATAATAATTCTATATTACGTTTTTATCCTGATAATACAAAAGATGATCATTATTCCGCTGTTTATAAAAATGGAAAATTATATGAAGTAAAAAATCCTGATAATAGACAAAAACTTTATTATAACTCAATTGATGATTGGTTACAATCCCTTCCAGGTAAACCTACTATTGATGAAATAAAAAACGATATTATTAAAAGAATTAAAAAGAAGAAATATAATCGTATTAATTGTAAATGGGCTAAATATATTTATGAACTTATTAAACAATCATCTGATAAATTATTTTCAAATGAATCTGTAATTGATGCCTATAATTTATTAACGAACTTTATTACGAAACATCATAATATTTTTATTATTACTAATAACTATTACAAATCATATCCTAATATTACACTTGAATTAGTAGATAAAGATGTAAATCTGCAAATTAATGGATTAAGTTATCATTTACAATATAGCAAATGTTTTATTTCTGATTCCAAAAATTTTTTAAAATATACTGTTATGACAGCAGAATGTAAGAATATGTTATATGAATTTTATAATATATATTTATCTTTATATAATTTAATCGCATCTGATGTAAATCCCTATATTAAAATTAAACAAGATGAATATAAAGTTAATTTACAACTTAGAGAATTAAATACGTCTCTTAAATCATATAATAGATATCTTATTAAACTTTGTAAGCGACGTAAAGCCTATGAATCACAAATGATGCGTAGATTGGATTATTATAGTAAAGAAATTAATCTTAATAATTCTAAAATTAAAGAAATTGAAAATAAATTAAAAAGTTTGAATTTAAAAATTGAAAATAAATAACATTAATCTGATATTAACTCAAAAATGGAATATCCTTTGAATACTATCCTTCGCTTTTATCCCGATGATTCTGATATTCACTATTCAGCTGTTATTACCAAAAATGGTATATTAGAGATTAAATGTCCAAATAGGGAACGAAAATTATTCTACAGTATTCAATACTGGTTAAATTCTCTACCAGGTATGCCTACATTAGAGCAAATTCTTATTAACAATAAACGATATAAAGTAGATGAAGAAAAAAAAGAAGTAAATATTGAAGAAAAAAAAGAAAAAAAAGAAAAAAAGAAAAAGGAAAAAAAAGAAATTAAAAAATGTAATGTTCCAAAAAGAAATTGTAGAATACATTCTCTTCCATGGGCAAGACATATCCATTCAATTATTAAAGAATTCTCACCTGAACTTCTTAAAAATGAATTAGTAATAGATGCATATAACAATTTAGTTGAATGTTTATCAAAATATAATAATCATATTCATACATGGAATTTAAATGGACTGAATAAATACTCAATTGGAATTAATATCACATTACATACCACTGTAGACAAAACTTTCATTAGAAATGCTCCTATTTATCGTATAAATAATGATGCAGTAATGAATTATGATAATATATTCATTGATATCTATAATACATATCAATCTTTATATGAATTAATTAAAAATGATATTCTTCCTAAATTAGAACATAAATATCATGAATTATTTTGTGAGAGAGTAAGAAAAAATTGTGTACGAAAAATAAAATTGTATAAGAATTTATATTTAAATAAAATACTAAAATTAGATGAAATGAAAAAAATAGAAAAGGTAAAAAGAGACGAAAGGATACAGCAAGAAATTAAAAATATGAATGAACTTATTTCTAGAAAGTCTCAATAGTTTTGTGTTAATAATTTATATTACTAACTTAAAACTATTTTTATTATTATAATTAAATATATTCATTAAAATGAATAATGATAATTGGTTTAAACCATTAACAGTGTATGGTTATGAATTTGATATTTCTCCAGATATTCGTTTTTCTGATTTTGTAAATGATATGTATCTACTAAATAATATTATTCCTGAACCATTTCATATTTATAATATTTTACATACATTTCCAAGTGATTTTGAAGATAATACACATAATATTGAATTAGAATTACTATCCACTGTTGTAATCGGATTCTTACCAGATAATAATTTAACAACAACTATTCAATTATGTAATGATTTAGAATCATATGTATCAAAGCATTCTATTTTTCAAAATATTTTAAATACTCCAAAATTTTATACAGGTATTGAATGGATTCCTGATGATAATGGTTATGAAGATAATGAAAATTATGAGAATGAAGAAGAGGATGATGATGATGATGATGATGAATATATTGATGATGATTTTGATGATCAAGATGAAAAAGAAGAAGAGGAGGACGAAAAAGAAGATTAAATATAATAAAAATAAATATTATAAATGAGAAATATTATTTATAATATTTATGAATGAAATAAGAAGGATGTCTTCTACGGATTATACTAAATATAATTTAATCGAATTACAACAATTATGTAAGCAAAGAGGACTTAAGGGTATCTTTGGAATTAAAAAAAAATTTTTAATAGAACTACTTAACAGTACATCATCTTCTACTATTCTTGAGAATGATTTTGTATTTCAACCTATGATTACATATATTGGAAATAAAAGAAAATTAATTCCATGGATTATGGAAATTATTCAACAATTACAACATAATTTAGGTACTTCTAAATTAATTATTTTTGATGCCTTTGCTGGAAGTGGTGTTGTTAGTAGAGCATTTATTCCATTTTGTTCGGAATTATACTGTAATGATATTGAATATTATTCATATATTCTTTTACGATGTTTTTTAGAAAAACCATCAGATGAACAAAAAAATAGAATTAATAAACACTTTGAAGTTATGAATAAAATATCATCCAATCCAACACATTCTGGTTTTGTTACTAAATTATACTCTCCAAAATCTACAAACAAACCTCTTTCAAATGAAAGATGCTTTTATACACATGAGAATGCTATGATTATTGACAGTTTATTAGAATATATATTTTCTGTTGAAACTGATATTAAGCATTATTTATTAGGACCACTTATTATAAAATCAAGTATAAATGTTAATACAGCTGGTGTTTTTCGTGGATTTTATAAAAAAGATGGAATTGGACATTTTGGAGGGTCAGGTGAAAATGCATTAGAACGTATTTTGGCTCCAATTACACTAACTACTCCTATATGGTCTTCTTTTAATTGTAAAACATATTGTTTTAATTCTGATATTAATAAATTAATTACAAGTTTTTCTAATAATACATTTGATATTATTTATCTCGATCCGCCTTATAATGAACATCCATATGGATCTAATTATTTTATGTTAAATTTAATTGCTAAAAATGAATCTCCAACTGAATACTCTAAAGTGTCAGGTATTCCAAAAGAATGGAATAAATCATTATACAATGGTCGTAATACTGTTTATCAAACAATGTTTGATTTAATTGAAATTTGCCTACAAAAAACTAAATATATTGTTTTATCATATAATAATGAAGGATTAATTACAGAGAATGATTGGAATACCATTTTTATTACATTAAAGTGTAATGTAGTTAAACATGAAAAAGAATATGATACATACCATGGTTCTAGAAATTTATCATCTAGGAACAAAAAAGTTACTGAAATACTTTACGTAATATCTAAATAATAATATCTAATAAAAATTGAAATATTATAAATTTAAATTTAAAGATAAATTGTATATAAATAATAAGATTCATCATTGTAAATATCAATCATGTCCCAAAAGTACATCCCCCCTTCTATGAGAAGAAAGACTAACTCTTGGGTTACACCTTCTACTACTGTACAAAATGATTTTCAATCAAATAATTCTTCCCCATCATTAGTTAATACCAGTCTTCCTGCTAAACAAGCTCCTAAATTGACACCTTCTACATTAGCATCTTTAACCTCTAAAAACAAAGATTCCAATAAAAATAATACTCAAGTAACTGATGATGATTTTCCATCATTGGGTTCTTTAAAAAAATCATTACCTGAAACTAAATCCGTTAGTTATGCAAATCTAGCTCGTGATTGGGGTAAAAAACAACAAGATGACGCTGAAAAGAAAAAACAAGAAGCTATTATTGAAGCAGAACAACGTGAAAGAGAGAGAAAACGCAAAGAAGAAGAAGAACGTGATAGACGTAGATTTGGTATTGGTATTATTAAATCATCAAAAGTAATGCCATTATCACGTTATAATGATAGCGATGATGATAAAGAATATGATTTAGGTGGTAATAAGAAAAATACATTTGACGATGGTTATTCTAGTTATGATTCTAATTTATCTGATCCTAATGATGATGTTTACAGTGATGAAAACGATGATGAAAATAGTCAAGATGAGGATGACGATTTAAATAATAGACGTAGTAAATATGAATTATATTGATAATATTTAAATTTATAATATTAAAAATACTATTATACTATTTTTAATATTATATTATATATTAATTAAAACTTATAAAAACTCATTGTTGCCTGATCTATCATTTCTAATTGACGTTGTAATTTTTCCTCTTTAGTAGGTTCCTTTGCTTTCTTTTTTTTCAATCCAGATACTTTATTTGGTAATAATTTTGAGGGTAATGGTAACATTAATACTTCTGTAAAGAAAGAACTACTATGTGTAACTGCTCGTTGTAATGTAATCGGATCTTGAACTAAACTTGGTGCAGCTGGAACTTTCCATCTTGGAACATCTGTTAATATTTGAATCATTATACACAATGTATCCATTTTACGTTTTTGTGTATTTCTTGAATCTGTTTGACGATATAAATCAAGAAGAGTTTGGAATTCTTCATGCATCCGAACCATACCTTTTTCAGCATATTCTTTATACACTTCTGCCAATATATTTATTATATAATATCCTACTGATGTTTTTTGTGATGGTTTCAAACTAACTGGCCCGCGTTCTATAGTTGTTAAACCTGTTCCATATTTCTTTTTAGTTATCGTATCCTCTTCCAATAACCATTTTACCCAAAATAATGCTCTTTCGGTCGCTCCTTCTGATATCGCATATACCATTTCATTTCCAGCATGTAACATTTGTTCTAAATCTGTATTTCGTTGCCATACCTTTCTTACGGCCGATTTATCAGTTGTACGAAGTACAGAACGTAACCAATTATCATTCTCATGTGTATCATATGGAATAGTTGGATATTTTGGTTTTGTTTTTTTAGGACATGACTGTAAAATTAATACTATTTCAACTATTTGTTGTTGAATTTCTTGATTATTATTAAATTTATCAAATGTCAATTTAGCATATTTTTCATTTAAATCTGTAAATTTCTTAAATAAATAATGAAAAATACGAGGGGAAGCAACCCCTATATGGTCATACGCGTAATCCCAACATAATTTCTCCCATAAATGTAATCCTCCTGATGTAATCATATCTGCCGTAAAATGAATTAGTTTACCAGCAGATACAGGACCAGCCTCACCTAAACATTGTAAAAAAGCAGTTGCCAAATCTTTTAATAAATATCCAGTTCTTGATGTTATTTCTTGTTCTGATTCTTCTTTATATTCTTCTAACTCCATTTATTTACCATTAATTACTATATCTTTATATTTATAATATTTATCTATATTTTGGAGATACTCGTTTTGTCCCATTTGCTCTCGGAATCAATCCCTTTGCCTTTAAAGATGATCTCATTGTAAATCCTATTGATTCACCTCTTTTCCATTTTTTTAGATAATATAAATTACGTTTTGTGGGACGATATCCACCTTTTATAATTCTTTCTAAATTACATCCACATCCTCCTCCTACAAACTTATTTCTATTTAAATTACAACCACAACCTCCGCCCATTTGTACTGTACATGAATTTACTCCACACATCCCGCCTCTTATCTTTTTTATTGTTTTATTTTGTCTCTTCATTCTATTTATTCTTCATAATAAATAAATGCCTCGTAAAAAGACTCTTAAAAAAAATAAACTCTGGCCACCTAAATACTATCGTGGTTTAACTAAAAAACAAGCATTAGAACGTAAAAAAGAAATTAAAAAATTTGGTTCACTTCATTGGGCTGATCCAAAAGCTTATGTTGGTTTTAAAACTAATGTCTATCGTAAAACAAAAAGACGTTCTTCTTATACTGTCCAATGGAATAATATGTTTCCTAATGCTAAAACACTTAAACAACGCTCTAATGTTACTGGTGTACCTAAAAAGTACTTACAACAAGTATATAATAGAGGTATGGCCGCATGGCGAACTGGACATCGTCCAGGTATGACTCCACAAGCCTGGTCCTATCCTCGTGTTAGTTCTTTTTTACTTTGTGGAAAAACTCATTATGGACCAGATTCTAATGTTGTTAGAAATGCTAAATTACATTCTAAAACCGCACAAAAATGGTTTACACGTTGTAAACCCACTAAATTAACTTCATAATATCATTTTTATATATTTAATATTTTATATGATATTATTTTACCAACTCATTATTGTTATAGTAGACCCGCTTATACCACCATAATTACCTATATTTAAATTTCCACCACTTGTTTGATAACATTGTACTTCAAAATAATCATTATTATTTAATACTATACTTGTACTTATATTCAAAACTGTTGCATCACTTCCTCCTACAGACGAATACATACTCTCTGCATACCTAAATGATACCGCACTTACTGTTCCTATTATTGTTAATGAACGAATACCTGTTCCATTTGTATCAAATCCTACTGTTGCCGTTATATTATATATTTTTGTTAAACCTGATGTATTTGTAAATCTACCAATATTTGTTATATTATCATATGTTAATCCTGTTGAACCTGAACTCTGTAGTGCTGTATTAAATTCTACACGTGTGTAAGAACTATTTGATATTGATTGTGTTGTATTGTTATATTGAGATAATAATCCTGGTCCAATTATTTGTCCTGTTGGTCCTGTTGGACCTTCTGCACCATCTACCAATGAAATTGTTAATTCACATTGTGAAGCTAATGTTACTCCTATATCCGTATATCCTCCAAATGAAATATAATCTGTCGTATTAATATAACCTGTCCATGATAATGACTCTTGAGTAAATACACGACTAGAACATAATAATTTATCTACTGTTACTGGATTTAAATCATTATTATTTGTTGAATTTTTACTAATAAATATTTCCACATCTCCTGATGAAGGAGTTGCTCCTAATGAAAATGTTAATGAATAAATACCTCTTCTATTTACAGTAAATTTAGGAATTGTACTCATTGTAATTGGATTATTAAAAGACGTTGTTCCTTCAGTCCATGTTGTTCCAACATAAAAGTATGAATTTGAAGATATACTTCCTAATGTATTTCCTTGATAGTCATATACAGTTGGTGTACCTGCATATTGAACATAAGAAACAATACTTGAATACATTGGACCTGTTGTACCTGTTGTTCCTGTTGGCCCTGTTGTTCCTGTTGGCCCTGTTGGACCTGTTGGTCCTGTTGTTCCTGTTGACCCTGTTGGCCCTGTTCCCAATGGACCTGTTGTTCCTGTTGGACCTGTTGAACCTGTTGTTCCTGTTGGACCTGTTGAACCTGTTGTTCCTGTTGTACCAGTAGGTCCTGTTTCACCTATTGGGCCTGTTGTTCCCGTTGTTCCTGTTGTTCCTGTTGTTCCCGTTGTACCTGTTGGACCTGTTTCACCTGTAGGCCCTGTTCCTAATGGACCAGTTGAACCTGTTGTACCAGTTGTACCAGTTGTACCTGTTGAACCTGTTGGACCTGTAGGCCCTGTTGTACCAGTAGGTCCTGTTTCACCTGTTGGACCTGTTTGACCTGTTGTACCAGTTGGACCTGTAGGCCCAGTTGTACCTGTTTGGCCTGTAGGCCCAGTTGTACCTGTTGGGCCTGTTGGCCCTGTTGTACCTGTAGGACCTGTTTCACCTGTAGGTCCTGTTGGACCTGTTGTACCTGTTGTACCTGTTGGCCCTGTTGTACCTGTTGACCCTGTTGGCCCAGTTGTACCAGTTGTACCTGTAGGCCCTGTTGTACCTGTTGGACCTGTATGCCCTGTTGTACCAGTAGGTCCTGTTAGTCCTGTAGGACCTGTTGTACCTGTTGTACCTGTTGTACCTGTTGGACCTGTTGTACCTGTTGTACCTGTTGTACCTGTTGTACCTGTTGTACCTGTTGTACCTGTTGGACCTGTTTCACCTGTTGTACCTGTTGTACCTGTTGTACCTGTTACACCTGTAGGACCTTCTGCACCATCTACTAATGTTATAGTTAATTCACATTGTGAAGCTAATGTTATTCCTATGTCCGTATATCCTCCAAATGAAATATAATCTGTCGTATCAATATAACCTGTCCAAGTAATAGACTCTTGGGTAAATACACGACTAGAACATAATAATTTATCTACTGTTACTGGATTTAAATCATTATTATTTGTTGAATTTTTACTAATAAATATTTCCACATCTCCTGATGAAGGAGTTGCTCCTAATGAAAATGTTAATGAATAAATACCTCTTCTATTTACAGTAAATTTAGGAATTGTACTCATTGTAATTGGATTATTAAAAGACGTTGTTCCTTCAGTCCATGTTGTTCCAACATAAAAGTATGAATTTGAAGATATACTTCCTAATGTATTTCCTTGATAATCATATACAGTGGGTGTTCCTGCATACAGAACATATGAAATAACGCTAGAATATGCTGGACCTGTTGAACCTGTTGGACCTGTTCCTAATGGACCAGTTGTACCAGTTGTACCTGTTGAACCTGTTGAACCTGTTTCACCTGTTGGACCTGTTCCTAATGGACCTGTTGGACCTGTTTCACCTGTTGGACCTGTTTCACCTGTTGGACCTGTAGGCCCAGTAGTACCTGTTGGACCTGTTGTACCTGTTGGACCTGTAGGTCCAGTAGTACCTGTTGTACCTGTTGGTCCTGTTGGACCTGTTGTACCTGTTGGACCTGTAGGTCCAGTAGTACCTGTTGTACCTGTTGGACCTGTTGAACCTGTTGTACCTGTTGGACCTGATGTTCCTGTTGGACCTGTAGGCCCTGTTTTACCTGTTGGACCTGTTGTACCAGTAGTACCGGTTGTACCAGTAGTACCTGTTGTACCTGTAGTACCTGTTGTACCTGTAGTGCCTGTTGTACCTGTAGTACCAGTAGTACCTGTTGTACCTGTAGTACCTGTTGTACCTGTAGGACCTGTAGGACCTGTTGTACCAGTAGTACCTGTTGGACCTGTTACACCTGTAGGACCTTCTGCACCATCTACCAATGTAATAGTTAATTCACACTGTGAAGCTAATGTTATTTCTATATCAGTGTGTCCACCAAATGAAATGTAATCTGTTATATCAACATATCCAGTCCATGTTATAGATCCTTGTGTATATACGCGACTAGAACATAATAATTTATTTACTGTTATAGGATTCAAATCGTTATTATTTGTCGAGTTTTTACTAATAAATATTTCCACATTACTATTTGAAGGAGTTGCTCCTAATGAAAAAGTTAATGAATAAATACCTTTTCTTAATACATTAAATTTAGGAATTGTTCCCATTGTTATAGGATTGTTTAATGAAACAGAACCTTCTGTCCATGTTGTTCCAACATAAAAATATGAATTTGAAGGTATACTTCCTAATGTATTTCCTTGATAGTCATATACAGTTGGTGTACCTGCATATTGAACATAAGAAACAATACTTGAATACATTGGACCTGTTGTACCTGTTGGACCTGTTGGACCTGTTGGACCTGTTCCTAATGGACCTGTAGTACCTGTTGGACCTTTTGGACCTGTAGTACCTGTTGGACCAGTAGGTCCAGTAGTACCTGTTGTACCTGTTGGTCCTGTAGGACCTGTTGTACCTGTTGGACCAGTAGGTCCAGTAGTACCTGTTGTTCCTGTTGTTCCTGTTGTACCTGTTGTACCAGTAGTACCTGTAGTACCAGTTGTACCTGTTGAACCAGTAGGGCCAGTAGTACCTGTAGTACCAGTTGTACCAGTTGTACCAGTAGTACCAGTAGTACCAGTAGTACCTGTTTGGCCTGTTGGACCCAATTGTGTATACATTACTTGTCTAACTGATAATAACGCAGATGGTACATTTGGAATACCACTATTAATAATTGCTTGAAATTTGGTATTAGGTCCACTTGATTTAGCAATTACTTCAAAATAATCATTTGGATTCATATTTATTACATATGTTGAACTTGCAATCATATATGAGTTAGGATCTTTTAATGAAATATTAAAAGATGAATTTGGAATATCTACGCCATTTATCCTAAACCAAATTGTTACAATTTCTTCTTGAAAATCGAGTAACAATAATTCTCCATTAAATTGGAATTCATATACTCCATATTCTTGTACTACAATTCTGGATGAAGGACTACCGATTACTACATTTCTTGACTCATTTGTAGTATTAAATGTAATCGCCTTTGCAGAAGAAAAATTAGTTTGTGTAGTTGTATCAGTAAATACACCATAATTACCTAATACGCCACCTGAACCTGTTGGACCAAATACACCAGTTGGTCCTGTAGGACCTGTTCCAATTGGACCTGTTGAACCTGTTGAACCTGTTGAACCTGTTGGACCTGTTTGTCCTGTTGAACCTGTGGGACCTGTAGAACCAGTAGTACCTGTAGTACCTGTTTGTCCTGTTGAACCTGTAGGACCTGTTGAACCTGTTGAACCTGTGGTACCAGTTGTACCAGTTGAACCAGTAGTACCAGTTGGACCTGTTGGTCCTGTAGGACCTGTTGCACCTGTTGAACCAGTAGTACCTGTGGTACCTGTAGGACCTGTTGTACCAGTTCTACCAGTAGAACCAGTAGTACCAGTTGTACCAGTTGTACCAGTAGTACCTGTAGTACCAGTAGTACCAGATGTACCTGTGGTACCTGTGGTACCTGTAGTACCAGTAGGACCTGTAGTACCAGTAGGACCTGTTGTACCTGTGGTACCTGTAGAACCTGTAGGGCCACTAAAACCTCTTAAACCAGTAGGACCTGTTGGACCTGTTAAACCAGTAGTACCAGTATGACCTGTATAACCTGTTGTACCTGTAGAACCAGTAATTCCAGTAGTACCAGTAGGACCTGTTGTACCTGTTGGACCTGTATGACCAGTTGGACCTGTAGGACCTGTTATACCTGTAGAACCTGTAGAACCTGTTTGACCTGTAGGGCCTGTATAACCTGTTGTACCTGTTGTACCTGTTGATCCTGTTTGACCTGTAGGACCTGTTCCTAAAGGACCAGTAGTACCTGTTGTACCTGTTGTACCTGTAGGACCTGTTGCACCTGTTAGACCTGTTGTACCAGTTGTACCAGTTGTACCTGTAGCACCGGTTGTACCTGTGGTACCTGTTGGACCCGTTCTACCTGTTGTACCAGTTGTACCAGTTGTACCAGTAGTACCTGTTGTACCTGTAGGACCTGTTCTACCAACTGTACCTGTAGAACCTGTTGAACCTGTTTGACCTGTAGGCCCTGTATAACCAGTAGGACCTGTTGTACCTGTAGAACCAGTTGTACCTGTTGTACCGGTTTGACCTGTAGGACCTGTTCCTAAAGGACCTGTAGAACCTGTAGCACCTGTTGTACCTGTAGTACCTGTTTGACCTGTAGTACCTGTAGTACCTGTTGTACCTGTAGTACCTGTAACACCTGTTGTACCTGTAGGACCAGTTGTACCAGTAGTACCTGTTTGACCTGTAGGACCAGTTGTACCAGTAGTACCAGTAGTACCAGTAGAACCAGTAGTACCAGTTGTACCAGTAGTACCTGTTTGACCTGTAGGACCTGTTCCTAAAGGACCAGTAGTACCTGTAGAACCTGTTGAACCAGTAGTACCTGTAGGGCCTGTTCTTCCTGTTGGACCTGTAATACCGGTAGTACCAGTAGTACCTGTTGGACCAGTAGTACCAGTTGAACCAGTTGAACCACTTGAACCAGTAGAACCTGTTGAACCAGTAGTACCTGTTGTACCTGTTGTACCAGTAGTACCAGTAGTACCAGTAGTACCTGTTCTTCCAGTTGGACCAGTAGTACCAGTAGTACCTGTTGGACCTGTAGGACCAGTAGTACCTGTTGAACCAGTAGTACCAGTAGAACCAGTAGTACCAGTAGAACCTGTTGTACCAGTAGTACCTGTAGTACCGGTTGTACCAGTAGGACCTGTAATACCTGTGGTACCTGTAGTACCTGTAGTACCTGTGGTTCCAGTAGTACCAGTAGTACCTGTAGTACCAGTAGTACCTGTAGTACCTGTAGTACCAGTAGAACCTGTTGAACCAGTAGTACCTGTGGTACCAGTAGTACCAGTAGAACCTGTAGTACCTGTAGTACCAGTGGTACCAGTAGTACCAGTGGAACCAGTATATCCTGTCGGACCTGTTATACCAGTAGAACCAGTAGCACCAGTAGAACCAGTAGAACCAGTAGTACCAGTAGTACCAGTGGTACCTGTTGTACCTGTAGTACCTGTGGTACCTGTGGTACCTGTTGTACCTGTTGTACCTGTGGTACCTGTATTACCAGATGGTCCTGTAGGACCAGTAAAACCAGTAGTACCAGTAGAACCTGTTGAACCAGTATTTGTAGCAATACCAGGAATACCTTGTGGACCAGTGTCACCAGTAGGACCTGTATAACCAGTTACACCGGTTACACCAGTTGAACCAGTTGAACCAGTTGTACCAGTAGCCATAGATATTAATGGATATAGAGGCAAACCTGGTAGTTGAGGACATGGTTGACAAGATTGTTGATAAGGAGGATATGATGGATAAGAGGGTTGATATCCATGATTATAATAGGACATGGTAAATCTAATAAAATTAGTTATAAAAAAATTTAAAATTTAATCATAATGAATTATAAATAAAATTGAACCTAAATATTTGCTAATTAATATTATAGACAAATATAAATGATTACAACATTATATAGATCAATTAGACTTTTATTATCTGCTCCTCCTGTTAGTAGTATATTAGGAGTTACACTATTTAGTGGTAATTTATTATATAGGCACCTAACATATAATGATGAAATTGTAACAGTTAAGAATAAATATGTATATACAAAAGTATATGGAGATTTTCTAATTGGTTCAACCCAAAGTTTTAATTTTGTTTCTGATAATGGTAAAATTTATAACATTCCTAATAGTATAATAGAATTTCAGTTTGATTCTGAAGATAAATGGGCAATATTACAAGAAGGTTGTACATATAAAGTTAGTTATTGGGGAATTAGACACCCATTTTTAGGGCTATATCCTCGTATTTATCATATTATTCAACTTAAATAAAAATAAAATTGATTTAATAAATATTTTTTACAAATAAGTATAAAATGCCTATTTGTGAAAAACATAAAATTGATACTAAATATAAGTGTAAAAAATGTTCTGTTGAAAAAAGAGAAGCGACAATGTTACGAAAATATGGAGTTCGTAATGCTCTTCACTCAAATGATATTAAACAAAAGAAAGATAGGACATGTATAAAAAAATATGGTACTGCTATACCGTCTAAGACAGAAGAATGTAAAAATAAAACTGCGGAAACAAATATAAAAAAATATGGTTATAAATCTTCATTACAGTGTAATGAAGTAAAAGAAAAAACAATAAAGACAATGATTGAAAAATACGGTTCTGAACATGCTATAAATAATATTGAAATAAAAAAGAAAAGAGTAGAAACAAATATTGAACGATTTGGTAAAGAAAATGCTTTACAAAATAAGGATATATTAAATAAAAGAAGAAAAACAAATCAAGAAAAATATGGTGTAGATGAAGTCTTAAAGGTTAAAGAAATTAAAGATACAATTAAAAATACTATGATAAAAAATTATGGAAAGTCTAATCCATTACAATGTCAGGAAATAAAAGATAAGAAAGATTTAACATGTGAAATAAGATATGGCTCAAAGGATATAATGAAAAATCCTGAAATATTTGAGAAAGTTGTAAAGAATTCATATAAAAAGAAAGAATACACATTGCCATCTGGTAATAAAATTATATATCAAGGTTATGAAAATGTAGCATTTGATGAGCTATTGAAAACTATAAATGAAAATGAATTTTCAAATGATATTAAAAAGATGCCAAAATTTATGTATACTTTAAATATTAAAAATCATAGATATTATCCTGACATTTATATTGAGTCTCAAAGAAAAATTATTGAAGTAAAATCAAAATATACATATAATAAACAATTAGAACAAAATAACGCTAAAAAAGATTGTGTTTTAAAAGCTGGATATAATTTTGAATTTTGGATTTGCACTAAAAATAAATTAGTTGAAATTAAATAAAAAATAAAAAAGATAAACTGTATGTTGTCTTTTTTATTTTTTTGTATTTTTAAAAATTTAAGAAAAATATTTTTCTACTTATGATTTTTTAAGTTTTAAGATGATGGGGACTTCTTCTTTTCAGGTAAAACATAAAGCTTGTACAAATACGACTGAATGTTGCGATAAGTAAGATTTTCACCTTCCTTAACACCAAGAACCTTACGCATGGCGTTATCAGGGTGAATAGTATGACCCTTCTCAGCATCCTTCAACTTATGGGATTCAACATAGGAGCTGAAAGCACGAGTAACATCGGCAGGGGTCATCTGGCTACCCTTAGGCTTACCTAGGAAAGCACAAAGTTCATCCTTTAAAGTAACAGGAGTGGTGAAGATGGTAGGACGCTTCTCCTTAACGGAGCCATCATCTTCCTTCTTAGAACGACGGCGACGGCGACTAGCCTCTTTGACCTCCTTAGCAACACGTTTCTGGAGACGCTGTAGGCTCTTAATAGCAGAGACAGCCTGATCGCGAAGATGTTGGTGAACCTTAATTAGGTCATTAATCTCCTGCTCAACAGAGCGAACTTCAACAGGGGCAGACTCAACGACAGCGGTGGCAACAGGAGTAGCCTCAACAACGGGAGTTGAAACAACAGTAGGTTTAGATTTCTTAACAGTCTTCTCAGCAGAAACAGCAGGAGTTGCAGCAACCTGAGCTACAACAGGAGCAGGGGCAGGAGTAGCAGGGGCATCAGTCTTCTTGGAAACGCGCTTGGAAGCAGTGGTGGCGGTGGTGGACTTGCTCATCATATTAGTACCGGTGGAAGTATTTGACATATTTAAACGCAGTGTGGTGATTATTTTCTAACCAAATACTGCTGTCAATTTTTATATTATTTCAAAATAATTATTTATTTCTTATCAATTTTTTAGCTTTTTTTTATTGAAATACCGTAATCTACATTAAAAAATATTTATTATGTATTTAATATAATATATAACTATATACTTTCAGACTATTTATACTTAATTATAGTATTATTAATTATATTTGTAATGTAGTTAATGATATAAAATAATTTAATTATAATAAATGTATTTTATATTTTTTTAATTATTTTATTTTATACTTGTTTATACAAATAATAACCAATTAGTATATAGTTATAACTAAAATAATATAGATTTCAATAAAAAAAATATAAAAATACGATAATTTGAAATAATATATACTTAATAATAAGTATTATTTCAAAATAAAAACCTAAATAGTGATATTCAAAAAATAAAATTTGACGTGGAAAAAACACATAAATAAAATCAAAACAATAATCACAAAATGGCTTCCAGTGTTGTCTATGCTTCTAACTTCAATTCCAAGAACATCACCGTTTCTGCTCCACGTCTCTTACCTAGTGGTGCTAAACAGGCTTACATTGGCTACGGTGGTGAACGTCTCATTATGCAAACTGCGATTGCCATGTCTGTTCCCTTTGGTCTTAATGTAGCTGATAAATTCGGTCCTCCTGAATATTCGGTTGATTTATCTTTCCGTGGTCATGAACAAAGACCCGAAGTTAAAGAATTTATGAATGCCTTAGAACAAATTGATGAAGTCTTACTTAATGAGGCTGTTAAAAATAGCAAAGCATGGTTTAAGAGTGATTTTAATCGTGAAGTTATTAAAGCATTTTATACTCCTTCTCTTAAATACAGTAAAGATAAAGAAGGTAATGTACTCAGCTACCCTCCTAATATTAAATTAAAACTCCGTAAATTAAATGGCGATTTTGAAACTAAGTTTTATGATATTAATGGCAATCCCTACAAGGATGTTCCCATTGAAGATTTATTAGCCAAGGGTGTTCAAGTTACTGCTATTATTGAATGTGCAGGTGTATGGTTTGCTGGTTCTAAGTTTGGTCTCACTTGGAGAGCTAAACAAATCGCAGTTCATAAACTTCCTGAAAAAATTGGTGATTTTGCCTTCAAGGGTCTTACTACAGTTAAACCTGTAAACAATCAATCTGTAGAAGATGAAGATGAAGATGAAGAAAAAGAAGAACAAAAAACTAATGAAATTGATGATGACGCTGTATTTAAACCATCATCTGTCGTATCTGCTGTGATGCCTTCTACTAGTGTAGAATCATCATCTGTTGATGAACAAGATGGAGATGATGTTGAACCTGTTCCTGTTCCTAAGAAAACTGTTGTTAAGAAGAAAGTCATTGCTAAAAAGTAAATTAATTAAATAATCCATAAAAATATTAAATTAATAAATATAAAAATATTATAAAATTTAAAAATATTATAATATTTTTTTTATATATTTTTTATGTTGTAACAGATTGACTACCTTTACAATCCATAATAGTAAAAAATGACATAGGTACACCCGCATTTGCTGTATTCATTTGTAGTTGTATTACTGATGATGGAATCATTGGAGGTACATATGGTTGATATGGTTCATATCTTTGATTTCTTACTTGTAATAATTGAGAATATATATTATTTGATATAATTGTACTATTTGTTATTGTATACTGTATTGTACTATTTATATTTGTACTTTGTACATCTTGTAAATATTTTTGTTGGGTTGCTAATAATAATGATTGTTCAGTTGTTCTTGTATTATTATTTATAACATTTTCCATACTAGATATTGTTGAAATATATTCATTTGTAGTACATACTATAGGTTTACAACAATATGTTGTTAATTTTTGAGGTGTATAATTATAACAGAATCTACTTTTATTTTTATTACAACTCATTCTATAAAAAATAAAATATTTTATTTTTTAATTTTCATCATCAGAATCTGGAATGTCAGTAATAATTGAATCCGTATTTTTATCATATCGCCCAATATATTCTCCAATTGTTTTTTCCTTTATTCTCTTATATAATTTATTTTTATTACTATCTCTAAAATATACATTATTATTTAGTTCAAATAATGATAATTTTACATATTCTATCTCATAACCGTCCGTATCAAACTCTTCTAATGTATTTTCTAAATGTGTTGGCAATGTCACTTCTTTATGAATTAATTGTGGAGTATTTACAATTTCACTATATGCAGATACTTCTGGTTTCTTTCTAGGCCCTCTTTTTTTAGATTTCTTTTCTTCTACCACTTCCTTCTTCTCTTCTACTACATCTTCATTCTTTTCTTCATTAATTTTTGGTTTTCTTCTTCTTTTAATTGGTTCTTTTTGTTCATTTGTTTCTAATTTATTATCATTTGTTTCTGTGCTTTGTAAATTTGCATCATTTATATCTAATGATAATGATTTTTCTACAATCTTTGGTTTTCTTCTTTTTTTTACTTCTTCTTTTTGTTCATTTTCTACTTTTTTAGAACGTGCCATTTGAATATTAGATTGTTTTACTTCTTTAGATAGATCATCGTATGATTGAATTACTATAAAGTCTTTACGAGCTTCAGATTGATATTGTATAGCAAATTCAATAATTTCAGATGGTGGCTGTCCCCATTTTTTTACTCCATCATTATACCATTTTCCACCATAAATATGTGATTTATCAGGAATTGGATCATTAATTTTTCCATGATCAAAAGAACGAGATGTTTGAAGCTTTGCTTTTTCTGATTTATCCAGACATTTTATACAAACGTCCATATCTTTAAAACACGGACGATTACATCTAAATTCTAAATAAAATTTATGACGATTATCGCCAAACTGTTGAGCATATGTTTCATCTGTTACTCTTGAAATACATTTAGACATCTTTCATTTACCTCAAATGAATTATTATTGCTTTTCAATTTTATTTATTTATTATATAGTCTCATTTATAAAATTAAAACAACATAAAGGTAGAAAATGAAATATTATGTAATAAAATGGAAAACGATGTGCCAAGAGACATTCCTCTTGCATTATTAAGAACTATCAATCCAAATGTTGATATCTCTAAAACAGTATTATATACATTTAATGATAATGATATTGTAGAAAAAATAGATGATAGAACTTTTACTTATTATTTTCCATATTCCCAAAATACCTATTGGACACACTTTAAATATTTATATGCAGGTGTAAATGGCTACGTTTCTTCAAATGTACACATTGAAATTAATGTACGAACTATGGATAACACAAAATACGATCTTATAACTTATAATAATTGTGTTCAAAATAAATGGAATTCTATGAAATGGCATATTCCATCACAGAAACATCAAAAACCATATGGAGTCTACTTCACAGTAAAGATGCCATATCAATATCCTAAATATGGATTTAAATTTTCCATTTCTATTGTTGGCCTAATTGATTTATACCCTTCTGTACCTACCTATATCTTACAGTGTAATCAACAATATGATATTGTTTTTTTCAAACATGAAAATCATATTTTATTATTATCTATGAAAAAATGGATTGATTATTTAATGGCAAATAATATTAAACATGAAACAAATTATAGTCGTCTTAAATTTTGTGAAGATATTGTTTTTATTACATAAACATTTTATAATAAAATATTTATATATTTTTTATAATAATATAAACATTTTAAATCAATACTAAATAGTCATGTCCTCTAAAGATTATTTTAGACCAAGAGGAGATATTACTACTGTATTAGATCTTACGGATCGTGATTCTCAAGATAATACATATTTTCCAATAAATTCTGATAAATCATGGTTTCATAGAGAAACAAATCAAACTGTTTATCCTACTACACTTAGTATTCAGGAATTTCCACAAAGAGGTCCTGCTAATTGGGGGCAAAAATGTAGTTTTGAAATTGGTTCATTGCCAGCTGGTGATTTACTACAAACAGTTATTCTTCAAATTAAGCTTGGAAGTTGGTATAATAATACAATTATTAATAAATTATCTAAAGCTGAAATTACAGCTGACATTGAAGAAAAATCTAGTCAATACTGGACATATTGTAATAGCTTAGGAACATCTATTATTGAGTATGCTGAATTTATTGTAAATGATAAAACTATAGAACGTATTACTGGTGAATTTATTAGAACTTTTTTTAATATTTATGCCGATATTAATAGTTTAATTGGTATATCTACTGATGCAATTGGAGCAACATCATATCCTTATTTATCAAGCACAGGACCAACACCTCCTGTTCTTCAAACAGCATTTAATCCAAATAGACCATATCCAACTGAAGATGGCACTTTCTTCTGTATTTTACCATTCTTTTTTATACGAACTAGATTGAAAGAAGTTTTTCCATTATTATCATGTAATGAAGGTAATGTTCGTATTGATATTAAATTACGTCCATTTGAACAAGTTGTAAGAAAATATATTGGTTATAGAGATAACTGTACTGATACTCCTTTAAATAAAACAGTTACTTTTCTTTCCGTACCTTCTTCTACACCTATCACAACTGATACATTATCATGTCAACCTGAATTTAGAGATTTTCGTATTGTTACATGTTCTTCTCTAATTGGTGGTTCATTACGTGAAAAATATCTACGAAATCCATTTGAACAAATGGTTAAATTAGTTCAAACATTTCATTTTGAAGAACCATTGAAATATATTGTCAGCAAACCTAATCCAAATTCAGATACTATTGATGTACAATTACCGTTAGAATTAAATCATCCTGTTATTGAATTATTATGGGTCTTTAGAAGAAAAGCAGTGTTAATTAATAATGAATGGTCTAATTTTACACCAGCAATTGGTCTTGAAACTAATCCCAATAAAGTATATCCTCCTTGGTTAAATCGTGCTACTATTCGTATTAATGGGTCGGAATTGATATCAGCAGATGGAAATTGGTTTAGAGAACATATTGGAAGTTTACACAAAGGAGGTATAGTATCCTATTATTCCAATGTATATGGTTATTCCTTTTCTAAATATCCTGATGAACATCAGCCAAGTGGTACAGCTAATTGTAGCAGAACTACATCTATTACATTAACACTAAATGTTAATACTCCAATTTCAACAGATATTTCATCATTATGTAATTTTGATACAAATACTGTTTCTGGTTGGGAAGTATTTGTTTATGCCATTCATTATAATTGGTTACGTTTTGAAAATGGTATTTGTAATTTATTATTTACTGATTAGATTTTAGATTATCTATATTTAATAAAATTGTATCATTATGATCTGCGAAATACCAATCTATATTCTCTTTTTCAGCACAACACTCTATAATTGTCCATATATTTGTCTCCCATGTTAATTTATACATATCTTTTGTACAAAAGTCAGTTAATACACATTTTGAATGATCATAAAAACGATCAATATCTTTTCTTGATATCATAAATAATCCACCACAAAATCTCCAATTTATAGATTCCACTGTAAATTGTCTACCATATGACCAACAACCTGGAATTGTTATCTTTTTAAATTTCATTTCATTTACTTCTTTTAATTTATTTAAAAATCTTTCTTTATTATTTACAATTTTTAGAATACCATAATCAATCCATATAAACGTTTCATCATTACATAACTCTTTTGCTTTTTTAACAAATTCTATTTTTGAATTCATTAATGAAAAAAATTCTTTCGTATCTTTTGATATGGTACGATACTGTGGTAATTCTCTACTATATTTCATACCAGTCATATATAGTTCAAAATCTTCTAATGGAACTCCTACAACCTTCACGGTTGATGGAAATATTGAAAATTTTGATACAAATTTAGGATCCGTAAATAATATAATCGGAATTCCACTAATTCCTAAATCATAAAATAAATAAAGATATTCTAAAAATCGTTCAGGCTTATTATAAATATCGTAATAACAAGTTACTAACATATATATCTTTCAATTCCATTTTAATTTTTAATTTTTTATTACATTCTTTTTTTATTAAAAATCAATATAAATAAAATAACATTTAAATGAATAGATGGTAGCTAGTCTTTTAAAAGTAATTTCATCTGGAATTCAGGATGAAAGACTAATGTTTAAGGATACATTATATCCTTTTCAAAAAGTTTGGGTAAAAGCTGGAAGATTTACTACACAATGGAGTCGTCTTGATTTTGAGAATACTCCTACATTTGGAAATACGGCTTTTTTTCGTATTTTACGAAAAGGTCATCTTGTAACAAGATTATTTTTAGTCGCCCAAATGCCTGATATTTATAATACTCAAAAAATGGCATATACTGCAAATAGTAATACATTAGCATATCCACGTTTTGGATGGACTAATTCCCTTGGACATTCTCTTATACAACAATTAACACTTGATATTGCTGCCGCTCGTGTTGAAACGATTGATAGTAGACTTTTGGAGATACTTGATGAATTTAATACACCTTTAGAAAAAGTACCAATGATTAATGAATTAATTAAACGTAAGGATAATGGATTTACAGAAACCTCATTTGGATGGCAACCAAATATGTTATCTTCTACACCACCACAACCATATCAAGAAACAGTTATAGTCCCTCTTCCTTTTTGGTTTACCCGTGGCGACACAGGTTGTGCCTTACCTATTGATGCTATCTCTATGGATGAAATTCGTGTTGGTATTACTTTTAGAAATATTAATGGATTGTATTATACTTCTACACAGAAATCGGATAATCAATCATTAGATGATGGTACCTCTCTTTATCCACTATTGGGTAGCAATTTTTATCCATTAGATCCTGTAACAAATCCAAATCAAACACCTTTATCTAATTCTGATGGAGTTATTCAAATGCCACTTAATTTACAATTAGGAGATTGTTATATTCTTGCTGAATATATTTATTTGGATCAAAATGAGGCAAATCGCTTCCGATTATCTGACTTACAAATACCAATTGTTCAACATTATGCAATGAATCCATATGATACACAAGGTTTGTTAAATGCTCGTATTCGTTTAGATATACCAAATCCAACACGTGATATCTTCTTTCTATGTAATCCATATCGTGCTTCATCATATAATGCCCATTTCTTAGCAACTAGAGATATGACAGGAACAATTAATACAATACCTAATAATTCACAATATCCATGGTGGCCTGATGCTCTAGGATTATATTCAGATTCACCATCATTATTTTTACGACCAGGATTTGCTTTATCTGATTCTGAACCCATTAGTGGTTATGAAATTGATTATCAAGGTAATCTTGTTCGTTATCGTACTGAAGGTTGTGCCTTATTTCGTTCTATCATTCCCTCATATGAACAACGAAAATCTCCATGGATTAATCGTTATTATTATAATTTTCCATTTGGTATACAAAATGGTTTTACTCCTTTTTCAAAACCACAAGGTGAAGCTAATTTAGATAAAATTACAAATCGTGATTTAGTATTACGTTTCAGAACCAAATATGGTAATATTTCTGGTTTAGAGGTTGAACGTTTTATTGTCTATGTATATGCCGAGACGTACAACATTCTACGGGTATATGGTGGTCGTGCTGGATTATTATTTAGTTTTTAAATATACATATAATTCTTTGTATTATATTTATAAATATAATCTTTATAAATATAATAGAATACAATGGCACAAGTTGAATACAGAGTATCATATGAATCGTCTCAATCAACTGGTAAAATTATAATTACAAAACCAGATGGTAAGATTGAAATTAATACATCTGATTTAAATCTTATTAATTTTACAAAAAATAAGAATGATATTGAATTTACAAAAGAACAAGCCGAAATGCGTATTTTGGATATGATGAAAGATTCACAAGCAGGTGTACGTGTTTCTAATTATTCAGATACTGTATGTCAAATTATGAAGTATGGTGATTGTCCTCAATATAGTATTTTTAAAGAGAAATATACTGATGAACTTATTGAAAAATTAAAAAACGCAAATATCTATACTGAACATATTTCTATTAAACAAAATAATAGTATTGTATCATATAAACTGTATGATATTCAATCTGTTTTTTATGATGCAGGAATGAGTCCGTCACGTTTTATTAATGATTTTACTTTACAAAAAACGATTGCCAGTACTGTTATTGATACAGCTACTAAAGTTGGGGATAAAATAATGCCTAAGTCATCTTTTTTTCCATCAAATGGAAAATTAATTATTGATAAATCATTTATGAAATTATTTGCATTTGATGATTGTTCTATTGAAAGTATAGATGAGAAAAAATATAAAATAAAGCTAAATGGAGCAGAAATTACTAATAAAAATAACGAAGAATACTTTATTGGAAATCCTAAAAAGAATAAAATAATAGATGAATATTTTAAAAAAAATAAATGCTCTGAAAAATGTAAACAATTACTTGTTGCTAAAGAATTAGGAGATGTATCACAAGCCTTATTATACTATATTTATAGTAAAATTAATGAAAATGAATCATGTCTTCTTACAACAAATGATAAACCATTATTTGTATTATGTATGTTACTTGATTTACCTTGTATATTTGCTGGAAATACATCTGATAAAGATTACCTATTCAAAGAATATTTTAAATTTAATTTTGACAAACAAAAAGAATATTACAGAACTAGATATAATGAATTGCTATTGAGTAATAATCAACAAATTTATTCACTGCTAACTACTATTAATAGAAGCGATATACAGCCACCAACTCTTGATAGAAATATATCTCTGTATCCTTCTTTTTACAATAATGAATTTCATAATTATCAACTTATTCAAAACATAGTTATTGATTATATTAAGAATTACGAAAATAATTTTAAAGTTGATTTATCAGATGAGGAACAAATTAGAATTGTAAGAGAAAAATATGAAAATATAAAAAAAGAAAATACTATTAGTTCTAACTTTTATAGAACTAAAAATAATGAACTTAAATTAATAGCAAATCGTTATGATTCACTATATTATAGTTATTCTTATAAATTAGATATTCTAAAACGTAAAGCTCAACTTGGAACAGATAAATTTAAAATATCAGAAGAAGAATTTAATTCAATTAATGATAATTATGAATCTAATATTATGTCAATTATACGCAAATCATTAAATGAATATAAATCATCGCCTCAAGAAAGACATTATATTATTCATCTTGTATGTAAATGTTTGGCAATATTAAAACGTGCAAATCTTCATAAAAGAGAATCTATTATTACTGTTTTAAATATATTTTCTAATTTTATTAGGGTTATTGATGATGTATGTATATTTAAACCTAATACAATAGTTCCTGACTTTAATGATGTATCTGATAAAATTAATAATATAATTAATGAATTAATTTATAAGGATGAATCATTTGAATTCAAAAAACAAATAGATAATATTTCAAATAAAATTAATAATTTATATAATGGATTATTGACCAATAGTGGAATACTTAATATTAATACAAACTCAAATACAATTAATGATGAAATTTATAGTATGTTGGAAAGTATTGATAATATTACGACAATTGGAAAACAAATTATACAAATTAAGACTAAAAAAATACCCAACATACAAAGAAACCTGTATTATAATCCAGAAAAGATACAAACAAATAAACGAATTAAACTTAAGACATTTGAAAATACAATAGAAGAATTAGAAAATGATTCTCCTATAAGTGAATATATCGCAACCAATATTAATTCTATTGAATTAAACCTTAAAAGAATTAAAGGTATTGTAATAAAATTAAAAACAAAAGGAGGAGCAAAAAGAAAAGAATCTAATAAAACTAATAAAACTAATAAAAATAATACAAAATCTCTTCAAATTATACGTTCTATTCAAAATAATTATAATAATTTATTATTTTTTCTAAAAGAATTATCTATATATGTAGAATATAATAATACTATTAAAAATATACAAAATCAGGTAAATGACAATTTAGATGAAGAGAAAAAAGTAAATGATAGTCTTCCAGTTGAAAGTAGATTATTAAAACTAATTGAACTTCCTTCCATTTCAGATAGCATTAAACTAATTGATGAAATAATTAATAATTCAGTAATTAATAATCTTCGTAATAATAAAGATGATATATTAAATTATTCTACAATTATGAGACATATTAATGAATTTAGAATATCTATTAATACTGTTGTTGGATTAGATGTTTCCACTATTATTAATTTACAAGAAGAATTTAAAGAAATTGAAGAACCGAATAATGATGAAGAAGATAATAATACAGATGTAATGGAAGGAGGACTTCGTTTGTATGATTTTACTAAAATATATGAATTTAATTTTTATCCAATATGGTATGAAGGATGGTCGGATGAAATGGATACCTATTTGGTTCCAAATAACAAAAAAGATAAACACGAATGGTTACGTATTGATTTACATGACAAACTAAAAACTGACTTTTTTAATTATATATCTTCTAAACCTAATACAATTAAACAGTATCAATATGACATATTACATTATGTATATCGTAATTTTTATATAAATAATCATTTTCTATTAGGAAATAACTTATATAATTTAATTGATTCCATTATTAATGAAAATATTAAACCATTATTAATGGAAAAAACACTTGTTAGGCCTATAAGTAATAATCTTTCACTGACAAGAAAAAATAGAGGTGAAAATACTGGTGAAAAGAATAAACCAATTAATAAAATAACACGTACTAATAAACTAAATATGAATAATATAATCTCAGTTATGAAAAAGAAATTAACATTTAATAAAAAGGTAATGCCACAACAATTAGAAAAACGAAATACTCGCAAAAATAGAAAATTAAATAGTATCCATAATAAACAGCAAGTCGCACCTGCTGCAGGTGGTAAATATTAAATTATTTTTTATTATATAATTTATCATTTTTCCAAGCTTTATAGAAGGAATAACCAATTATTAGGAAATAAAGAAATGGAAATATTAAAAATGATATATTATATTTATATAATATATAACCAAATAATTGTCCTAATGTATTCATGACAATATCTTGCCATCGTCCGTACCACCATGCTTTTTGTTTATCACTATCAATTTCAGTATTACATGATGTTAAATAAAATGGAGTATCCTTAGACATACTTTCAATAATTTCCCATATAACACCCATTATAAATATAGGAATTACATATTTAGGATAAAGATATGTCAAAAATGCATAAAATACAAAATGTAATAATCCCCATCCATCGGTATACGATTTCATACTTTCACCTCCAATCAAAGTTTCTGTTAATGGATCTGTGAATGATTTATTTTTACATCTCCATGTACCATATAATACAATAATAAATGCACATAAAAAACATAAAATAAATATCATAAAATATTGTTTTAGAGATTTCATAATTCTATCTATTATCTACGGAATATAAATGATTTGTATATTATAATATAGTTATGAATTATATATTATACGCACCTGAAATTATTATAATTTTCTCTGTCCTTATTTTAAGTGGATTATACTATAAATCTATTACTATATGTACTATATCAGTGTTATTTATGATATCTATGTTATATTTTTACCGTAGTGCGTCAGAAAAATCTATAAATAAAGCAAAACGTTCACATAAGAATGATATAATATGTCCTTGTGATGGAAAAGTATTAGCAGTATCAAGTAAGGAAAATCATATTCATATTGCTATTTTTTTAAATGTTCATAATGTCCATGTTCAATATATTCCTGTAAATGGACTTATAAAAAGCATTTATCATAAATCAGGCGATTTTCATCCAGCATATTTATTTGAAAAAAGTCAATTAAATGAACGTGTAGAAACAACAATTGATACTAAATGGGGTGATATTATTGTTGTACAAATAGCAGGATTAATTGCGAGAAGAATAGTTTCATTTCATAATGAAGGAGATAAGGTAGAAAAAGGAGTTCCATTAGGATTAATTAAATTTGGTAGTCGTGTAGATATATGGTTGCCACGTCAAAAAGTAGATAAAGTATTAATTAAAGAAGGTCAATTAGTTGATATAGGTGATACATTGGTTACAATGTTACAATAAAAAAAATTGAAATTATAATTTTTATGAGATTTGAATAAATGTTTAAGAAGAGAATGTCTGAAGTCATTACTGATTTAATTGAAAAGTTTCAAGAAATTACTATTAACTCACCTGTAACCAGTCCAATTATAAAAATTACATCAGATATTTGTACACAAATAAAAAGAAAGAAACCGAAAATTATCAATTCCGATGTATACATTTGTGAAAAAAAAGATGATGTAAATATTTGTGAAAAAAAGGATGATGTAAATATTTGTAAAAAAAATAATGATTATAATAATATAATGTCATATACGAAATACGATATTATATTAGATAAAATTTCAAAATCTAATAATAATAAAATAGTATTGTTACGCAATAGACAAGTTATTCAATGGTTATTTAGTGATTTATCTTTTCTGCCTGATATTCAAAAGAAAAATAAAACTAATGATATTGAATTATATAAAAAAGAAGAAGATAAATGGGGACGTTCTGTATTAAAAACAAGACGTCCTGATTTAAAATTAGATAAACAGTGGACAAATAAATTTGGAGAACATATTTGTGAAGAATTATATATGTTACTTGGTAATAAAATATCAAAACCTAAAAAACAAGAACATTTTCAGCCAGATTTAGAAACAGAACATGCTATAATTGAAGCAAAAGCACAAACATTTTATACAACAGGTACAGCTGGTGAAAAAATATTAGGTGTACCTGTTAAATATGCTAATATTCCCATATTATATTCAAAACCATTATATATTTTATGCATGGGTGGTGCAGAAAAATTATCAAGAGAGCAATATGGAAATTTACCTGGACCACAATGTAATGACAATAGAAAAAAATTAATGGATATGTATAAATCAATTGGAATTCATTACATTGGGGCAACTGATATACTTTTAGATTTAATTGGAAATTAATACTTCATTTGTTTTTGAATCAGGTTTCTTAGAATTAATAGAACGTCTACATTCTATTTTTTTTATAATATATGGAACTGGAAAATTACTTCTAACAAACATAACATCAGAATTACTCATTATGAATTTAATATTTTGTGTTGTTAATTCGTGACATTTTTTAAATAATTCATTATGGGTATCTAAATTAAAACCATCTGCAGTATATGATACAAATGATGTATTTGTTTCTGGAGCATAAGGTGGATCAAGATACACGAAATCATTTGATTTAACATATTTTAATGAAGCTTGAAATGACTGTGAAGTAAATATAACAGGTTGGATAAAATTAGAAATATTACGAATATGATTCTCATCAATTATTGATGGATTTTTATAATTACCAAATGGAACATTAAATCCATTAGGACCTTCACGATAAACACCTCTAAAACATGTTTTATTTAGAAATAATAACATTGCTGATTTTATAACAGATTCTTTATTTTCTTTTACTAATTTATTATAACAAGAGCGAATCCAATAATAATATGATTCTTGTGAAGTAAATGCTTCTTCTTTACAGGTTGGTTTTCTATTAACAGTATTTCCATTAATTGTATTAAAATCATCAATTAATATTTTCATTTCAGATATAAATTCTTCAACATTTTTTTGAATATGTTGATATAATGTAATTAAATTATTATTAATATCACTCGCATATATTTTACCTGTTAAATTAATTTTTCCTGATTGAATATAAGATAACAATCCAAATAATACACTGCCACCTCCTAAGAATGGTTCATGGTAATTATTAATTTTATTTGGAAATGTATTAAGAACATAGTTTATAATTTGTGTTTTCCCTCCAACCCATTTTAGAAATGGTTTCATAATTTCATTTTTTAATTCTTCTTTTTCTTCTTTTTCTAATTCTTTTTCTTCGTTGTTATCTAATTTAAATGTTTCTAATAAAGTAATTAATTCTTCTTTCTTTTTAGTACTATATCCTTTAATTTTATAGGATTTACAAAGTGTAATTAGTTCGCTTTTAGTTTTCTTTGAGTAATCCATTATTGATACTATCTATTATCGTATTTTTAATTTCAATTTTATATTCATAAAAAAATTGAATTGATTTATCACTAAATTAAAAATATATCAAACAAAATGCGTATTATTAGCTTTAATGTCAATGGAGTCCGAGCAATTACTGGAAAATTAAAAGATGGTACTAAAAATGGTTCATCTGAAAATAATTGTTTAATTTCTTTAATTAAAGAACAGCAACCTGATATTTTATGTCTTCAAGAAGTAAAAACTCAAAATGAAAATGATTTAGAATGTTATCGCAAACATTATAAAAATATTTATATGAATTTCTCAAAATCTAAAAAAGGATATTCAGGTGTCACCATGATGACTAATATGGACCCTGAATGGACCACATATGGGTTTGAAATGTTTGATGAAGAAATTATTGGTAGCTATGAAGGTCATGATTTTCTAAATGAAGGTAGAATTATTACTTCTAAGTTTGATAATTGTATTGTTGTAACCGTATATACTCCCAATTCACAACCTAAATTAGCTCGTATTGAAGAACGTGTTATTTGGGAACAAGTGTTACGTATGTATCTTAAAGAACTAGAATTAAGTTTTAGTTTACCAGTTATTTTATGTGGTGATTTAAATGTAGCTCCAAAAGACATAGATATTCATTCTAAACAGAAAAAAGATACGCCAGGTGCCTCTCCAGAAGAACGCTTGGAATTTGATATTTTATTAAAAGCTGGCTTTGTTGATTCATTCCGTCATTTATATCCTAATGAAATTAAATATTCATATTTTAGTAATTTCGCAAATGCTAGAGGTAATAATAAAGGTTGGAGAATTGATTTATGTTTAACATCAGAATTTATTAAACATAAAATTAATGGCGCTAATATCCTTACTGAATATTATGGTTCAGACCATTGCCCTGTTATGATTGATATTGATATTTAAAAAAATGTTTTATCTTTTATTTTTTATCTTTAAAGTATATTTATTCCGTTTTCCACCAGATGTATTTAATATTGTATAGGATAAATTAAATAATTTTGGAAATAATATAAATTTCATACTCATTATGTGAAATTTTAATCTATTTAAAATAAATATGTCAAACCAATTTCTGGTAGATAACCATATACAAAAATTAGAAATACCAACTTTATCACGAATTGTTTTGAAGAAATCTTCCCATGTATTAGTTGATTCATATATATTTCTCGTAAATTCAGATGTAACTACATTATTAAAACGAACATATTCTAAAAATATTTCCCATTCTATTTCTTTTTTTTTAGAATTAGCATCATTCATCATATCAATATAAAATTTCTTAAATTCATTTGCTATCACCGCATTAAAACGTTCTTCATACCATGTCCTTCCATCTGTAAATAGTTTCATTGCTGCTAAACTTACAGAAGAGCCATCGTCACATTGTCTTGTGCTTAGATCTGTAAAATACATATTATCAACCTGTGGATATTTATCTTTTATATAAGATAATAGTAGTTGTAAAATCATTACAGTATCTGAACCTTTTTCAAATGGATAAGATAATGAACATTCTTTATCCCATCTTATTTTATTAAGCATACCATCTTCCATAGGAACTCCATTATTTTTTTTCATAATCTGAGCATCTATACAATATATATTATTACTACCTATATAGATTGTTATTGAATCTTCCGTATCATAACTTGTTATAACCATAATTTTATTACCAACTTTTACTTTTTCCACAGTTGTTTTAATTGTACCTCGGGGTTGTTCAATTGTTCCTATAAGTTTTGTTCTTCTTGAACGCATTTTATATAATATAACGATATATGATTTAAATATAATCACAAATAATTGTTTCATAAATAGTTTCTTGTGTTTCATTTAATTTTACTTCTATACGAAATGGTTTTCCACAACCAAATATTTCACTATGTTCCACTAAACGGTCACAATCTATTTTTGGTAAATGAGGAGGAATTTGTTCATAATTATTTTTTTTAACTCCACACCTAAATATTTTACAATTTAAGGCGAGTATTTCAATCAATTGATTACAATGTGGGCAAGTTACTAATATCATTTATTTAGTGAAACATTTTTCTTTTAAATAATAATTCCGCGTAGCGATTATTATATTTTGGTAATTTAACTTCAGCAATTCGTTCATAATCAGGAAAATTAATAGTTCCTTCCCATGAAATTCCACTAGATACCCATAGACTAATTTTTGACTGTAATTCTTGAAATCCTAAACTATTATGTTTTACCCCGCTTTCACGAAATTTATTAAGAATTTCCATGCCCTCTTTAAGTCTCTCCTCTTTTGTTTTTTGTTCTTTATTATTTCCCATTATAAACTACTTATCTTATTTTTTATTTAAGTTGTAACTTAAAGTACAAATAACAGTATTAAAACTAAAATGTCTGATTCTACCGATGAAACTGAATTTATTATTAATACCCCTAAACACGATATTGAATGTTTACGTATTAAATTAAAACAATTATTATTTGATAGAAAATTATATCCTGACATTTATGTATTTTTAGAAAGATATAAACAACATATAAATGTTCGTATTTTTTTAGATTTTTTATTTGAACTATATAATCAAATTGAAAATCCTATTACAGATCAACATAATGATGATTATATATTGCCTCTTTTACTTATGGATGAATTAATAAATAATGCAAAATATAATTTACGATTACACTATGTAGTAGATTGTCTTATTGATTATTTTTCAAGTACTTAATATTTGTATGTGATATAATAGATAAAATGGATTCAGATATTGAATGTATTATTTGTTATGAAAATAATAAAGAGTATATCATTCACTGTGGCCAACGAGTACATATTGAATGTTTAGAGAAATGGAATTATAAATGTCCAATATGTAAAATATCATTAGAAATTTATATTGAAATGTATAAAAATCAATCATCTTGTTGTAATATTATGTAATTTAAAAATAACAATTTATTTATTATAATGAGTATAGCATTAGATGTATCAGGTCTTCAATCATTAGATAGTATATTAAAAAATGAGAAATTATATTATGAATTATTATACTTTTTAGAACAATTTCGCAATATTAAATCATATTTCTTTAAAGAATTCATGAAAATATTATCTATAGAAGTGACTGGTTCATTAATTTTTTATGAAAAATATATACATTTGCATAAAGATGAACAAATTAAAATTAATAATAAACTTTCACAAAATATAGACCTGAATTCTATAAAACCTTATCATTTTACAAACCAGCTTATTCAAAATGCCAAATATAATTATACATTACATGAAATTCTTCATAATTTAGTTTATATTTTTTTCAATTCATACATAAATTACCATTTAAAGTATAATATTATATAGGAAAGTATATAATATTATATTAAAATGTCACACCATTTATTAAATGTAGATGAATTAAATAGTTTAGATATTATATTACGTAATAGTGAGTTTTATCGTGAATTATTATATTTTCTAGAACAATTTAATAATACTGTCAACTCCTCATTATTCTCTAGATTTATTAAAGTATTAGAAGATGAAGTATATGGCCCCCCTATTTATAATCCAAATATGTATTATACATATGATGATTATCGCAATGGATTTAGGGAACCTAACAGTAAACGTCCATATCATTTTACAGCTGATTTAATTCAAAATGCTAGACTTAATATACATCTAAATGAAATTCTTCATAAAATAATTGATATGTTTTATAATCGTATTATTTAATGAATCGAAATATAGATGAAAGATGGGGTACTTCAATTAAAAATCTTCCGATGTTGGATGTAAATCCTTTACATATTTTTCATCGTTATTTTACCTTTACAAATAAACAATTGATAGATTTTGATTGAATACAGTGACATATAGATTATATAAATAATTGTATCAGATATGATATTAATCCAATACGTGTATTTCGTGGACTGAAAGATGCCCAATTTCTAGAAAATGGAATGAAGAAATGTAATAATATTACATTTTATTATCATCCTGATTTTACTTCTACTACATTTTATTTACCATCTGCATCACGCATTATGAAAAATGACTGCTGTCTATTAGAATATACAATTGATATAAGTACACCATGTTTATTTACTGCATATATATCAAGACAACGTAGTGAATATGAAATAATATTAGGACCGGATATAAATATTATTTTCATACGTTGTAAATACAAATTAATGTTAAATAATGATGAAGAATATTACAATGTATCATTTAAAGAAATATTGGCCTATCCTGAAAAGTATAACATAACTAGACGTATAAAAATGTGTGAATGTATATGTGTACCTAATTTCTCTTCTTAATTACACTATCCATCCATTTTAACGTTTCCTCTTCTTCTGTTGTTATAAATCCATGATGTTTCATTAATATATTAATATTTTTATCTGATAATGGTACGAATGAACTATTATTTATAAATCTATTTTTAAAATCATTTCTCTGTATTTCCTCTATCTTTTCACATTTTGATTTCTTTATTGTTTTACGATTTCTAGATATATTTTTACGGGTTATCATTATATAAAATTATAATATTATATTTTTCCATAAAAATCTTTTTTATAATTTTTTAATGTAACTCTTTTAATACTTTCTATTGGAATAATCCATTGTGTATATAAAACATAATTGCGTAAATTTGTTGATAACATAAATTCATCTATCCATGGTTGAATTAAAATACATGCATTACTTACACCGGTTTTATGAATTTTCTTAAAAAAATCAGCATATGTAATTGATGAATCTTTTATAGTTTCTAACGTTTTAACTATTTCTTTATTTACATCTCTCAAATATATTGTATTAAATAGTTCCCAATTTAATTCTTTTTCAAATATTTTGTCTACTATCTCTCTATATTTATTCCTTTTAGGTATGTCTCCAATATATGCATTAAAATTTTTTTCATACCATGTCTTTCCATACTGTGTAATACTAAAATATGATAATGTTATTACAGTTTTATTATCACAGTTACGAGTAGACGCATCATTTATTTCAAATCCTTTAATAAAAGGGCACATTTTTAATACAAAATACATTGCTGTATGAAGTAAATGATGTGTTCCTTCTCCACGTTGTAATTTTTTGTCTACAGAACAACGTTCATCAAAATGTGTAGTAATTAATTGTGCCATAGTTGGATTCCCCATGTTCATTAAATCTTGAGATATTGGATACATTACATAAATATCGACACATGTTTTCTTTTTATTATTATCCGTATATGATCCAAAATTAAAATATTGACTATATATTGTATCTTTTCCATTAAGATTATATTTTTTTGTGTTTATTATAATATTATAGGAATATTTATCTGTTTCTAATATACCTTTGAACAGGTATTCATTCTTCTTATATTCAGACATAATATATAGAAATAAAAAATATTTAATTTTGTAAAATTAAATATTTATGGTCTACGATTTGTTGTTTTAAATGTTTCGGTATTTACGTATAAATAATTACCAGAAATGTCACGAACTTCAATCCAATTGTTTGGTAGAGCTTCTAATGCTTCACCTGAAATTTGTGTATATACATTTTTAATTGTTTCCATATCTTTATCAAATAATGGTTTCATATCATTGCGTGACTGATCTCTAATATATGGTAAACGAATAAAACTATTAGCCTGTGAATAACCTTGTAATAACCCGATTTCATGTAAGTTAATACTTTTATTAAATTTATAAATTCTTATTATATTAGTATATGATACATAGAAAGTTAATTCTGTTGAATAAGTAGCACGAAATGATGTAAGAAATACATTATTATTAGTAATGATATATATTATTCCTTCATATTGATAATCCGTACCAGGACCGTTAGTATATGCATATAATCTATAATATATACATATAATATGTTCATATTTTTGAATAATATTTATTTGTTCATTTAATATATCTCTTTTTTTTATTATTTCATTTATAAATTTACTAGAATGTTCTGTATTTTTCCAACGTTTAAATTCTTCTGTAATTTTATCAAATATATCATTAAATATAGAGTTATTATTAATATAATATGATTCATTGCTTTTTATTTCATCTTTATATGATTTTTTAATTTCTGTTATATTGTTATTTATTTCATTTGTATTTTCATTTATTTTATTCATTTCAAAATATACATCAACAAATTGTTTATTGGTTTTGTCTTTTAATTCATTATATTCGTCTGTAATTTTAACTAATTTTGTATTAATATCTACAATATCTTCAAATAGACGAAGAATATATTGAGGTAATTCAAGTTCTTCATCTTCATCTTCATCTTTATCATCTTCATCATTTTTATTCTTTTCTTCGTAATTATTATCAACCTCGTTGTTTCTAGTATCACATACTTCACACTTATAGCGTTTAATAGTATTTAAATATGTACAAGTCGTACAATTCCATAAATAATTTTCGGTAGATGCCAGAGATGAAGATGAGGATGAGGATGAAGATGAAGATGATTTTAACAAATCATCCCACCAATCATTATTAAGAGTTTTTTCATTTTTTTGTATTTTATTATTTTCTACTTTATTTAAAATTTCAATATTTTTAGTATTAATTTTTGGATTTCCACGATGCTTTTGTGCATTCAATCTATTCTTTAATGCTTGGTATGATTTCTCTGAAGTAGACATGTTTCAATATTTATTTATATTCAAATATTATTATTTCAATTTTTTTAGATCAATTTAAAAAATTTGAAATAATATATTATTTTTTAAATAAATGTTGGAGGTATTTCACTAAATTCTGTAGTTTCTTCATTAAAATATAATCCAAATAATCCTTCTACCTGTTTCCATGGACCATTTTTATAAGAACCTGGAATATTATTTATAATATATTCAAACTTTTTACGATATATTATATAATCTACTATACGATGACGACGACCTACCATTACTGGATTATTATTAATAAAATTATCTATCATAATTATATTATTTTCAGTTAATTCACTATCAAACATATAAATTGGACATATAATATATTTTGATTGTGATTGTATATAAATAATTCTTAAAACATATTTTGTTGTAATTATACAATCCGCTAAATTATAATTTCTATCATTCGCACCTATTTCATATAGAATAATATATGAATTCATTAATTCATATATTATTTCCAAAGCACGTGCACAGTAATTGCTTCTAATACCAGCATTTCTATTATAATCATATTTCTCAGAATATTTATTATGTTTGTCTTCGTATATTTTTAAAATATTATTTTGGTTATTAGTTTTAATATTTGTTTGTTTTATAAAATCGCAGTAATTCTTGTGATAATTATAATCTTTCGTATCAATAAATTCATACTCACAATATTCACAAGTCAAACTTTGTTTATATTCATTTTTATTATTTTCATCTAAATATGTATTTACAGTACAATCTTTAGCAAAATGTTCACTCTTACCACAAATAAAACATTTATCATTTGTTCCTTTTTTCATTTTTTCCAAAACATCTATAGTTGATTTACTTAATTTAATTGAAGAAAATGAACCACCACGAACATTATTTATTCCATATTTATCCATATATTGTAATGTTATTTTATCTTCATCATAATTATCACAATTTGCCTTTATTTCTAAAACCTTTATAGGTTTATATAATTTGGTCCATTCTGATGCAGTTGAATTAAAATGATTATCTATTCTTAACTTTGGATTATTAGTTTTACCAATATAATACTTTCCTTGCTCTAATTGAAGTATATATATATAAACCATTCTGTGTGATAATTATTTTATCCATCTATAATATTTCAATTTTTTCAAATCAATTTATAAAAAAATAATATAATTATATTGTTTTTAGTATTCATATAAAACAGGTGGTATTTCACTAAGTTCCATTGTTTCTTCATTTAAATACATTCCAAAGAATCCATCTAATTGTTTCCATGACTTATTTTTATATAAACCAGGAATACACATTATAATTGACTCAAACTTTTTTTGTGAATCATAAGTCATTTTATTATGCCATCCTAATCCTTTACAAATTGATTTTATAAATTCATTTTTATTAGATTCTTTATTAAATAAATTGTCTAATAAGATAATATCCTTTTCAGATAGATTATTTGTAAATGTATAAACTGGACAAAATAATACTGTACCAAGTTCAGTTGTATTACCAATAAGTCTTGCTACATATTTATTTGTAATTACAAGATATGGTATGTTTTTAATAGGTTCATCATCTATTTTCATACCTAATTCATATAAAATAATATGGTTTTCTAATAAATTACGTAGTGAATGATTGCTAGAACTATTTTTACAGATAGTAATTTCTTCAAATAATTTCATTATATTATTATGTCTTTCTTCATATAATTTTCGTTGTTTACTTTCATTAATTTTAAGAATTACCATATCATTTTCTTTATTACTTATTACTTCTGTTTTAAGATTAGACTCTAATTTTTTATAAGTACTATATAATGATAATATATGTTTATGTATATCATTAATTTGTGCATACAATGATAGAATATGTTGAGGTAATTCTAATTCTTTGTTAAGTTTTATTTCATTTGTTTGTGTGATTTCATTCTTCATTTTATCTATAACTTGTTTTTGGGTTTGAAATAAAACTTGTATTTCATTAGTATTTTTTATATTAATATTTAATTCTTTTTTAATTTCATTGTTTTCAATTGTTAAATTTTTAAACTGTAGATTAATATCATTTATATTTTTATATAAAGACAACACATGATTTTCTAATTTTTCAAGATCATTAGAATTTTTTTCATTTTTGATAACATCACTATATTTCTCTTCTACTGAATTCGAATTTTTTATGGAATTACACATTTCACATTTATCATTTTTAATTTTATTTTGAAAAGTACAAATTACACAAATCCATGGACCATCTGATGTAAATGATGAGGAGGATAAGGATGAATTATTATGAATCTGATTTGCTTTACATTTCCACATGATTCCTTCTATTATCTGTTAAGATTATCTTAAATAATATATTTAATTTATAATTTCAATTTTTTTATATAAGTAATAAAAAATATAATTTAGTTCTTATTACGTATGTTAAGTAAAATTATAATTTTAACCAACGTAGATTGTTTAAAGACATAGTAATTAAACCAGGGTCAGTATCATTTTCTGAAAATACAAAACATGCCTGTCCATCTTGAATATGGAATCCTAAACAATATTCAATCTTTGTTTGACGGAAACAAAATGGAATAGAATACATTTCAGGTTTCATTTCATAATTAAATTGGACAACTGAATGATAATATACTCTTGGTTGACTATATTTTACAAAATGGACTACACACCATAATTTACCGTCATATTCACAAATTGGAGATGAACCCCTAAATCTTCCAAAAATGGAAGGAGTTTGATATATTGTATGAATCTCTAATTTATTATCTACTACAGCACCAATTTCAAGTGGATGCCAACCATAAATGAAATTCATTGTATCTTTCATCACAACAGATGATTTATCAGGTACATAAATCCAATTTTTCTCACAATTGCTTGGTCTTGGAGGTTCAATTACATTGATATTTGTCATTTTTTGTTCATTTGGATAATATTTACCAATTGTCATCACAATTCTGCCATCATTTGTTACATTCTTAGAGGATGCTGTAAAATGTAATTGTTTTTTATGATAAAATAAACGAACATCTTCAAGACCTTCAATATTTGATGGATCATAGGTATTTACTTGTTCATCCATCATTTTAATTTCTTCACATGGATAGAATGAGCTATTAAGAAATGTCATACCATTTTTTGTTTTAACATGACCATCTGGAGAACGCATATGATAACATCCATTTGAATCAATAGAATAATTTACATATCTTGTATTTAATAAATACTTTTTAGTAGGATTATCAGAGTATGGAACAAGACTACATGATGATACCTTATATTCATCATAAGGTGGAAAAAATAATTTACTATATTCACCTTTATAGGTTTGACTTGTTAATGATTCAACATAATAATGAATATTATCCCATACATTATGAATATGGAATGGAATATTATTATTAATATAAAAAACCATATCACATAATGAATCTTGTTTAGTTTTTCCATTTACATAACAAGCTAAAATTGTATTTTCGTAATCAAACAATCCTTTATAGACAGCATCTTCAATAAAAAGAACATCATCTTTAGGATAAGGAATATTTTTGCCTTTTAAATAATAGTGATATGCCTTAAAGTGTTGTGATACTTCACGAAAATATCGTGTTAAATGATACAAAGGTTCAGCACGAACTGGGCGATATTCATATGCCTTATTCATCCAAAGTTCCATTTGATGAGGGTCTTTCATATGATCATAACATTTACCAATTTGATAATGAGAGTACCATACTTCTTCATACCAACCACCTAATTCAATACGTCTTTTAAATTTTTCAATAGCTTCTTCAAAACGGCCTAAATCCTTTAGAGATTGGCCTAAATAAAAATGTGCACGGTCATTATTAGGATTTTCTTTAATTTCCTCTGATAATAAACGAACATCTCTTTCAAACTTATCAGACTTACAGCCACCATCATTACGATCATCAATATAAAATACATCATATGGAATTTTAGAAGTAGGGTCTCCACTCCAATATTCATGGGTCGCACCAACACATTTCCAAGGATAAGAGCATTTCATAAAGCGTGTATTGTAATAATTTAGATGTCCATTTTCCTGAATAACTGTATAACCATTTTGAGTCATTTTAAAATCTTTAAATGATAAAGATGGTTTAATAACCATATCTGCATCAACTGCCATAACATATGTAATAGTATCATCCCATTTTAATTCATTACATAATTCTTGCGATTTTTGAAATGAAATCGTACGATTATAACCAAAATTTTTAAATGGTTCTACGCTAATTTTGTATGGTTTTCCTGATTCCCTCAATACATTTTCACAAATCTCTACAGTATTATCTATGGATCCTGTATCTAATACCGAAACCGCATCTACATGATCTAAAGCATTACTAATACATCGCTTAATAATCTTTGATTCATTTTTAATCATTAAATTCAAAATAATTTTATTATATGTATGTGCCATTTTATGTTAAGATATTATTTATCTTTTAAGTTATTAACATAAATGGATTAATAATTTTACTTCCAATATATTCAGTTATTATTTTAGTACTATTAATCCATTTCATCATTGAACAATAGTCATAATATTGCTGTTCTTGTGGTAATGTAATAATTCTATTTAGTTCATCGTAATATTGATAAAATCTAACAATAAATATACCATTTACATTGTCCAATATGATATAATGTTTTTTATAAGGGAACATTTTATTATTATTCTCTATTGGATTTATTTCTTCATTGAATACATAAAAATTAAATACAATTTTATTAATATTTGTTATCCCATTATATAAGATATAATTTTGAAATGTATATAATAATTCTATTGATTTTTTTATACTAATACCGCTTGAAAAATATATATGAAAAGTGTCAATTTGTGGATACATTTCCATCTACATCTAATCTAATGTAATATTTATATTATTAGTGTATATTTATATTATTACAACTATTACACGTCACACATGATGGATAAGGAGGATAATATGTTGGTGTTGGATAAGGTTGACCACAATATGATAATGGTTGATAAAGTGGCATAGATGGAGGTGGACATGCTCGTATATTTGGTAATGGTATAAAATATTGACTTTGATAAATATTTATCTTATCTGTATAATATGATACTAAATTAGACGTTCTACAACTCATATTAATAATATATTTGATTAAAACCCGGGTTATAAATATATCAACTAATTAGAATGAAATTATTAATATTTTTAATAATTGTTTTTATTATTTTAATTATTAGACTTTTTATTACAAAAGAAGGATTTGAAAATATTACATTACAGCCTGATTTTATAGATAAATATAATCTATTTATAAAATTTTATAATCCCTTTATAATAAATTGGGAAGAAGCTATTATAACTGCAATAAGTACAAATATAAAACAACAACCTTCTCTTAATCAAAATACAAATAATTCTCCTCCAAAACCAACTAAACAAGAAATAAATCAATATATACAAGATTTATCTCAAAAAATTGGAAAACCATTACCCCAAATTACAGAGCAATTACCAGAACAAATTAACAGTGAATCTATTATAAATATATCTAAAACAATACCATCTGATTCAAATAAATATTTTAATGCATTACAATGGATGAATTCACAATTAATATCATCACAAAATAATCTAGATTCAGCTCTAAAGGGAAATACATTCAAAATAGAAGGATTTGATAACCAATACTGTACAAACTTAGAAACATGTTTTGATGAACATCCTGAACTGATTGATAAATTACTTGATGCACAAAATAATAGAAAATTACATAATATAAATATAATTCAAAAAGAAATGGGAATAAATATGGATAAATTTAATAATAATCAACAATTACAGAATGAATTAAAATCAAATATAGAATTAATAAAAAAATCAAAAGAAATTAGACGACAAGCTGAAAATGGTGAATTATTAAATAAAATCAATATTTCAGATAAATCATCATCCTATTCCATTCCATTGGGAGGAAATAAATTAGAAGAAATGAAAATAAATGACCCAACAAAATATAATAAATTAAAAACTAATTATAGCAAATTGTTTTCAATGAAAGAATTAATGGAACAAATTAATAATAATTTACGTTAATAATATAATAAAATAAAATTGAAGTATTATATTTTAATTGTTATTAATTAAAATGAATATGACTAACAATACTATCAATTTATTTAATTTATTTCTTGATACTGAAGAAATAATTCATAAAATAATATATAATCATTCACAATATATAATTAATATACATAATTTAAAATACTGTAAAGATGAATTACGATTTAGTGTTTATAAAACCACTTCTGAAAATTTTTCACTTATACGTAACTATATATTAATGCCAAAAAAAGATGATAATATATATAATATGTATGATATGGTTCCTAATTATACATTATTTATATTAAATAATAAAAAAGAATATATTATGATAGATGAAACTATTTATAAATATGATTTTAATTCATCATATTATTATAAAGATTTAAAAAAATGGATTTCATCTTTTTGTAATAAAAATATTAAAGTATGTATTAATTGTAATAATAAATTATCACATAATATGTTGTCTAAATTATGTGATAATTGTGATATTTATCAAAAAAAAATAAGATGATTTATTTAATTTTACGTAATGTTTTATTTGAAACTTTATTTAAAATATTTTTAATTTGTTGTCTTTTTGAAGTAATACGTTTAACTTTTGCTCTAATAAGAGATGGTAATGTTGGTTGACGACCTGAACAAATAATAGAAATAAATGGAAAACTAAATTTAGTGGGATTTGTACGAGAATTAATACTAATTTGAACTAATTGATTTGCTAAACATTCCATTGATCCCATATCAAAATAATTTGAATCAATTAATCCCAAACTAAAATATAATGTAATTAGAGTATCCATAGAAGCAATTCGCATTACTCTATCATCTTCTATTGGAATATTAAAATAAGAGTGACACGCGGTTTGATGAATAATAAATACTAATGCTTTTTTACCTTGACTTATTACTTTTAAAGAAGGAATCAAATCAGAACCTTTTGATTCATATGATTTAATAGTTGTTTTTTTTGTTTTCAAGATTGAATTAAATTCAGATTGAAGAATAATAGCATCAGATTGAGGATCTTGAGAAAAGAATATAATTGGTTTTTTACTATTAAAAATCCAACTTATTTTTTTTTGTTTAATTTTTAAAGCATTACTGTAAAAATGTACTAAATCAGCACCAGCAAAGATACGTTTATTATTAATAATCAAATTAATAGAGAATTGTACTTGTTCTTTTGTTAAATCTTCATCCTGTTTTTTTATAATACACATTTTTTTTGGAACAAATTCATTAAATAGCATTAAACGTTCATAAATTTTGGGCCATCTTTCAACTTCTCCACGAGGTCTACTTAATTCTAGATACATTAACATGCGTAAAGTATTGGCATCTAAATATGAAATTCCATCTAAACGAAATTCTTTTTTAGATAGTACTTTATATAATTTTGAATCAATTTCAGTAATATCAGCAACAGGAGTATAATCAACATATATTTTTAAAGTACCTTCATGCATTCCTTCACGAACAGATATTTCAGTGAATCCAGAATGTTGTAAATCTTTTATGATAGTAATTACATCTGTTTCCTGTGAAGGTGTAAAAAAATCATAATCTGGAATATTATATTCGGGATCGTAAAATTTATATTTAGCAGGTAAATGAGCATTTATTGCTTGACCTCCATAACATAATCTATGTTTTTTTCTTAAAAACTCTTGAATAACTTCAATTGCTCTTAAAATATTATCATCATGTGCTGTATAATAATCAATTTTAGATTGAGCAAGTTCGGAAGCTTGTTTTATAATTTGTAATTGTTTTTGAAATGTATCTTTATTAAAATATTCTGATTTTATATTATTTAAGTTAGATTCCATAATATATCTATTAACAACAAATATAATTACAAATAAATCTTTTCATAAATAAGAATGTCGTATGTTTTTGGTGAAAATTCTGAAGACCCTAAAGTACATTTTGAAGCTGGTATGAAAGATTTTTTTCGTATAGATATTGTCCGTTTTCAAAATATAATTGGCTCAATTAGTTACGGTATAATTTATTCTATATTATTTCTTATATTTGGTATGTTTATAAACAATATATTTCCAAAATTAAATAAAAAACAGTCTTTACTAACAATATTGAATTGGATTATTTTTCAAACAGTCATTATTATAATTTTAGTGTTTTATGTTAGAAAATTTATAGATGCTATACCTAGTATTGCTACTTTTTTTCCAAATTATTTAAGTAAATTGAAGGAGAAGGGATTTATTTTATATGGTTTAGATGAATATAAAGGTGAAATGACAGCATCAATTATTTTAATTGGCACACAATATAATTTATTAGAAAAAATTATATATATTAGTAAAATAATTTCAAATAAAATAATATAAAAGAAATCTATATTTATATAAATAAATGCCTATTAAGATAGTTGAATTAGGTAAGCAATTTCGTCCAAGTACATCGCATACTTATCCACCATTTAAAAATGGAAAATATATGGAAGAATTTTTTTATGATTTTATTTGTCTAAAACAAAATGAAATTAATACAGAGTATGTATATATTCCTATATTTTGGACAAATCTTCAAAATCACCCAGGATTTAAATCAATGAGAAACAATTATAATATTTTATTACAAAATATTTTAAAAACATATCCAGAAAGTACAAAATTCTTCACAGTTGTTCAACACGATGATGGTCCACAACTTGAATTACCAAAGAATACTATAGTATTTGGAGCATGTACTGGAACAATTCCATTGCCATTAATTTATGAAGATACTACATTTCGTTTATTAAATACAAAAAGAGTACCAAAAAAAGATTTATTAGCATCATTTGTAGGGACATATACAACACATAAAATACGTTCTGAAATGTTTAATGAATTAGGAAGAAAGAAAGGTATTAAATGTCATGTAAAAGGAGAATGGAGTGCACATGTTCAAGAGAACGATGCGTCTATTTTTATAGATTTAACATTACGCTCTAAATTCTGTTTAGCGCCACGTGGTTATGGTCGTAGTTCATTTCGTTTTTTTGAAGCAATGTTATTAGATACAGTACCTGTTTATTTTTGGGATGATATTGAATGGTTACCATATAAAGAATTATTAGATTATTCTAAATTTTCTATTTCAATTCCACGTGATAATATTAAATCTACATATGAAATATTATCATCTATTACTGAAGAGAAATATGAATCCATGTTAAATGAATTAAAAAAAGTAAGATATTATTTTACATTACAAGGTATGTGTGAATATATTATTAGTTGTATCTAAAATGTATTTTTTGAGTATATTTCTTCATATTTATCCATATATTGATTTTTTGCTAATAAATAAAGATGACAACGACGACGTACTACAAATGTCCATGTATAATTATCAATATCTTGTAATATTATCATTTTATTTGGTTTATTATTAAGTTCATTAACAATGTATTCGGGATGAAGATTCTTTCTAGTAAGTACATTAATTGCCTCTTTTTTATATGACATCAATATTCTAATAATAGTTTAATAATTATCTTTATATAGTTGGTGTACGTAACATACCTTTATTAGCATTTATAGATGGATTAGGTTCAGCAGGAATAACAGTAGGTGGTTTAATATAACGTAAAGATTCTGGTTTTGGAATGAAACTGTATGTTTTAAATTTATCTAAAATAAAATCATTGTCTTTATCAAATATATTAATTGGAATACAATTAACACCATATGTATTTATAACTTTATTATAAATATCTTTGGTTAATGGTTTTTGAGATAAACAAATAGTCCAACGTAATTTTGTATTATCAATAACTTGCTCTTTTCTATCTTCTGGTATAGCTAAATAATCCTCAACAGTTTGTAAAATACCAAATGTAGAGCCAGAATCATTTTCTGTTACTCCAAGTTTTGTTTGTGAATAAGATAAACGTAAATTAACTAAATAGTCTAGATCTTCGTTTGGTTGATATGTTTGAGCTTCACGAAACCCTGTTGTATTCGCATTACTAAATATAAGTACTTTACCATTATAATCTGTAATATTATTAATTAATAAACGTCCTTCTTGTTTTTGGCGATAAAATGTACCACCATCTAATTCATTTGTAATGAAACGATTTTGAAAAGGTGATAAATTTTTAGCAACATTTGAGTAATAATCTAGAACAGCTTTAGATTTATACGAACCAGGTGGTTGTCTTAAAAAGTATAATACAATAATTAATGGGTCTGTAGCATTTTGACAAGAAGATGAAAATGCATAAAAATTAATTTTTTCACATACTTCACGTATATTAGAATATTGTGGAGAATTGCATATAGGGCGATTTGAATTATATTTAATCTGTAATTTACCCTGTAAATCTCGTACAACTAACCTTGGATAATATTGAATTGTTTCACCTTTACAGTCATCCATATAATCAATTTCTAATACGAATGTACGACATCCTGCATTTACAGCAGATTGAATTGCAATATCTGGATCAAAATAGCCATTATTCATTGGACCAATATATCCAGAATAACGGCAGCCTAATACATTAAAATTAATTAGATTCTGTTGAGTTTCTGGTAATTCATTTCTTTTTGAAAGTAATTCTGTAACAGGTCGTCTTTTACTTGCTGTAGGACTATATTTACTAATTAAAAATTCTACTTGTTTCTTGTATTCTGGTTCAAGTTTAAAATCACTTTTGTCTACAAATGATTCATATGATGAATATTGTTTGATAAATATAAATAATAAAATTAAAAATAAAATAGATAGAAAAAATACAATACTATTTTTAATCATTCTTCTACGTGATTGTAAGAAGTTTATTTAGATAGAAAATAACCGTATAGGACTATATTTTAAAATTAAATATAATTTATGGTTTTCCAAAGAAATTCTTTTTTTCTGTAAAATAGTATGCTTGGAATTCATCAATTAATATATCCTCATTATCTGGATAATTCATTTTTTTTAGTAATTGTATAATATTATGTTTATATTTATCAGTTAGTGAATTCCATAAAGAATATACTTGCTCTTTGTATTTTTTATTCATATGAAATTTAGCATGTTGTAATTCATGATTTTTGGTTAAGATATCACCTTTTTTATATACGATAATATAGTCAACATTATATTTTGTATAAATATTACAGGGTTCTACTTTTTTTATAAATGACATTGGAATATTAAATCCAATTCTTGTTTTTATATTTCCTTCATATTTATTACATAAAGCTATAATATCATTTGGTATTTTTGTAATATTTTTATAAATTATGTGTAATACACGATCTTTCTCAATAATATCATTCATTTTATCTTCCATTTTTATATTACCATTTTTTTCAATTTTTATAAATATGAATATAAATTAAATTTAAAATATAATATAATAGAATGAAAACACACATTAAAGATTTTATTAAAGATATGGCACTATTTGAAATAAGTTCACTATTTGGATGGTATACTATAAATTTATTATTATTACTATCTGGTTATTCTGATATAAATGATATATTAAAATCATTTGGTGCGAATATGTGTTGTTATATAACATATCATTACACATATAAGTAAATTATAAAGAATTAAATAAATATAATAATCTATTTATTTAATTTTTTTGTTAGATATAGATAGAGTAATGAGAGAATGTTATATGTAAGAAATATGAATAATAGTGATAAATGTAATATATTTGAACTTGGTAGTAAAATATTTAGAGAAGAAGATGAAATTCCGATACTTTTGAAGGCATTAACTTTATGCGTTCCAGAATTATCATTTGTTGCGGTTGATAATTATAGAATTGTTGGATTTACATTAGTATGTAAAACAATGACAAATGTATATTATAAATTTATGGAAAAAATTCCAAATTTATATGAATTATCCTTTTTAGGTATTACACCTACATATCAAGGACGTGGGTTGGGGTCACGATTGTTGAAAGAAACACTACTAGCAATCTTTCAAGAAACGAATCAATTTACGTGTTGGCTTCTTGTTGATACAATTAATCCGTTAGCGATGAAAATGTATGAAAAATATGGATTCCGATATTGGAAAACTATAAATGAGAATACATCTATACCAAGCAAATTAATGGGATTAAGTTATAGACGATTTATAAATAAAAAAAAATTCACGTAACTAATACAAAAATATAAACTATACTTAAGAAAATGAGCATGGTTTATATTCATAAGCGAGCATTTTATGTTAAATTATCAAATATATATATTAAAAATCAGAATATAAATCATATTAAAATGATAATGGCGTCATCTGGACCAGAATTACTAAAAAAGTCAATAAAAGAATTTGGATTTCATGAGGATAGTATTAAATATATTAAGTTATTATCATCTGATGTTGTAGGTTCTAGTAAGACGTTAAGACTAGATAAAATGGAATATATTCCCGACAGATATGAATTCGTTTGGTTATATGCATCTTAATCATCGTCTTCTTGAATTACTTTCAATCTTTTAATTAATCCGCTAACACACTTACTCCAAGTATAAGATACAACATGTTCTTTAGAGAGTTTTCCATGAAGTTTTCGTAAATCTTCATCAAAAATATATTTTTCCATTGCCTTTGATACATCTTCAGGATCAATAATCTGGGCTTCTCCTGGTACGGAACTATATGATAATGGTAAGTAACAACGATATTTGGGTTCAATCATTAATGAATGATTATTATTACAATATTCATTATAACCATTAATATTTGGTACAATTTGAGGAATACCAACTGCCATTTGTTCAAATGTACATAAACCAAATCCCTCTGCTTCTGCACAACTAACACCTACATCACCACAATTATATAATAAATTAATATCTTCATCTTTATAGCATGTATTTGTTGATGTAATTAACAAACGATTTCCAAACATATCAACTGAACCACCATTTAATTTAATTTCACGAGCAAAAATATCAAATAATTGATGACCACCACGATCACCTTTATCTGCTACAATTAACATGAAAATTGGTTTTAATGGAAAACGAATCATCACTTTTACAAATGACATGATTAATAAATCTAATCTTTTACGAGGAATATTTTTGTTTAATGATGTAAATAGAAATACATCTTTTGGAAGACCTAATGATTGACGTGCCATATCACGAGGAATAGTACGAAACATTTTTGAATCTACACCATGATTCATTACATCAACTGGACGAGTAATTCCTTGTGACTTAATATTTTCTTTCCATCCTTTTGTAAAACAAAAAATACGTTCTACATCACGATTCATAATATCAATCATCTGTTGAGGTGGAGACTGGTAAGTCATATCAACATATGCCCAAATCTTAAAAAATCTATTTTCAATTGTTTTACGAATATTTTCAATATACGCACAAATAACTGCTAAATCGTTATAAATAAATACAACATCTGGTTTTTCAGAAATAATTACACCTGGAAGCTCATTTAATCCAAATCCTGCTTGTTTATCTTTATCCATAGCAGTACCATCAATTACTTTTACGTTTGATGGATATTCGCGACCTAATGAACCATTTAACATTTTTTGGGTTCCAAAATGAACTAGTTTCAACCAAGGAACGGTTGATAATTGTTGAATTACATTATAAATCACCTTACTATAACCATTTACTTGATTAACGTGTGTACTTACAATTAATACCTTTACAGTTTTGTGTGATACTGATTCTTGAGATGATACAACTGAAGACATAGCAGGAGTAGAAGCTACAACAGGAACGGATGATTCTGATTGTACAATTACATTATTTGAAGATGATTTACTATTATCAATAATTGAGTTTAATTCTTTTAAAAATACGGTAAAGTCACCCATTTTCTATAACTTATAGATTAAAACTTCTTTAGGTAATGTCTACGGTAATAAAATAAAAATATATAATAGAAAATGAAGAAATCTATGCGTAATAAAAAAAGAGACGGTGGTCGTAGAAAATCTATCCATCGTAAAACTCGCAAAGCTATCCAATCAAAAGGTAAATGGGTTGATCAAGTAATGAAAGTATACAAAGAAATGAAGATGAAGAATTCAGATGCTACTTACGGTGAAGCTATGAAAGAGGCATCTCGTCGTAAAAAGAATGGTCAATTATAATTTATATAAATAAAAACCTGTATTTTTATTATAAATATTATAAATTATTTTAAACATTTTATAATATTTAATATGTGTTATTCTTAATTAATTTATAGTAATTGTGTACAGTTAAACGATAGTTGTTGTTTCCATGATTTCCATTTTGTTATAATTTTTTGACGAATTTCTTCATTCATATTATTATTATTTAAAACATTTTTAGCATCACACCAATCATATAGTTCAGATAATTTTAAATTATCATTAATCCAATTAATAAAATTAACATCAGTAATATTTGTAAATGGAATACAACCAGCTTCTAATGCTTCGTATAATCTAAATGTTTCTACATTATTTCCCCTTAAAACTGGGCAAAATTTACTATTACCAAGAATAGATAAATATTGTTTTTCTTTTGTTCCAGCTGGATCATTCCAGTTTTGTTGTAAATGACAACTATGTGGTACAAAAGATACATATTCTTCTAATTGTTTCTTTCTATCAAACCAGTCTGTCCCATGAAAACTCCATATTAATTCTCTTTCTAAAAATGTTTTCTCTTGATTTGTAAATTTATGATGATATCCTAGTGGAATGATTTTAATATGAGATAATTTTGGAATATCACTACGAATATAATTACGAATTACACCCTTACAATTTGGTAAATTATAAAATGAAATATTATCATTACAAAATTCATCACTTAAATGAATAACTTTAAACTTAATATTTTTATTTGCTAATTCTTCAAAATATTTATTAAATAAATTAGAATATGGTCTTTGAACTAAATACCATGAATTATCTTCTTTAATATCAAATGAAAATGGCTTACAATTAATTTTTACTTTTAACATATCTTCTAACCATATTCTTTCATATAATTCAAATGGTTTATCTTCTTTTTCATATGATAAATAATATAATGTAATTTCATTAATTTTTTTATAATTATTTTTAATTAGACAAATTTCATCATCAGTAAAACAATCATCATTATTACAAATATCACTGTCAAAAGTATCTTCACGATGAATATCATTAAACTGTGAATTAATATAAACAGGATCATTATCCTGAAAACAATATGATAATAATGGGGTACAAATATACTTATTAAGACCAATAGCTGGATGCATTAGCAAATGGTCTGCCGCAATTGACATCTTATTTTCGGATTCATTAATATATTTTAATAGTTTATCTACACCAGATTTAGTAATTATATAACTATATGCACAAAAATGAAAAATTGGAGCTAAATCTGAACTAAAAAATGTATTTGGTTTAATACAAGACCAATATTTATTAACAGACTCTGTAGCAATTGGTAAAACAGGTTTATTAGGTGGCAAAATTCCACCTAAATATAATAAATCAGCATCTTTTGGAATATATTCTAGATATTTATCCCAATCATTTATCCAATTCTTATTAAAACGTACATCATCTTCTAATATTAAAAAATAATCACCTTTTTCTTTTAAAATTTTACTCCAAACGAATAAATGACTTAAACTACATCCAATTACACTTTTTTTCCAGTCAAAAACATTATTTTTAAATAATTCATATATATAAGTATTTAATTGTAATGTTTTTCCATCTACCGCTGATACTCGTTCAACATTATCTTTTAAATATGGTTCTTCTTTTAATAATTCATTCCATCTATCCTGTCGTCTATCTAAATTAATTACATACGTTTTACTAATCCCTTTAATATTGTTTTGTTCTAAATATTCATTTTTTTTAATTAATTCAATATTATCTTTTTTTTCTAAATTATCTTTTTTTTTAATTAATTCAATAATTCTTTTTGACATATTTGAAAATATCTTTAGTGCATTATTTTTTTTAGTTTCATCAAGAATAGGAGTAGATGCTATTTTAGCACAAAACTCAGGATTAGATTCTAATTTTTTAATAACTTCTAGGATAATATTTGGATCATTAATATTTGATAAATTAATAATTGAGTTTTCAACAAAATCAGTATTTGTTTCATTATCACCCCAATATAATGGAACACATCCTGCCATTTTGGCATGAAGAGGCTTTTCAGTAATATAGCCAGGAGCTTGAGAGTTTTCAAAACTAATTGTAAATTTATGTTTTGAAAAAAAGTTATATTTTGAGATATCACCTGAACCTCCTCCTGGATATTTTAATGATAATCGTCCACCAATATTATTATATAATGACCCACCACTATTTACTTTTTTGTATTTATTTACAACATCAAATGTATCATTTCTCATTTTACAAATAGGATTACTAACAACAAATCCACAAAATTCATCACGTTGATTAAATGGAATAGGATGTTGAGACATGGCAAAATGAATAGGAATACGAATAGGATTATCTTGTGAATCTAATGGTAATTCTTTTGAATCTGTAAACCAATCAATAAATATCATCCATGTTGGAATGCGAATATGTTTATCATTTTCAATGCGATATGGTGTTAAATATAGCTCAATGGATGGATCTTCTTCATATTTTAAATTTTCACCAGTAAAAAAAACTTTTGGAATGCTATTTGGAATTGTTTTCCATGTATTTCCAAATGGACCAAAAATATGGACATCTGATTTACAGTTTACTGTAAATTCTACTCCTTTTACTTCAATGTCTTTTACTTCATTGCGAATTGCATCTGTAATAAAATTATAATTATAATTATATCCACCCCACATATCAGAAAATGAAATTATAATTTCTTGTTTAGGTAATTTATGTTTATTATTAATAATATTATTCCATTCCATTAATTTTGATTCAATACCAAACTTATTATTAATCGATGTTCTTAATTCATCAATATTAGAATACCATTTTGTTGGATTAGACAAAAAAGAGGAGAAAGCATTACAAATACCTGAAATTTCATTACCTGTATAGAATGTATCTTTAGTAACGGAATGTAAATCTCTAATAATAGGACTATTATGAATTAAAGGGATACCCATCCATAATAAATTAAGAAGTCCAATTCGTAAATTTGTAAATCGTGAATGTGATAACATGATATTATTAGAACCTACCAAATCATAATAAGGGAGTTTATCAGAAAGTTCAATTGGAAGTTTAGAAGAATCAATATTATCTAAAATATTTTCTTTAAAGAACTTATTATCTTTAATTTTATTAATATTATGAACTTGATATGATGCATCAATAATATTTTTATTAACTAATTCACGAATTGCAACAATTGGAATAATGGCTGAACTCATATTATTACATTTTTCTGATATATGCACTGTCCATTTATTTGTATTATTAAATGATTCTACTTTAGTAGAAAAATATGATACAATTGAAGAAGACCAAATAAATGGTACTCTGCGAATAGGGCAAGGAAAGAGAGTTTGAATAGATGGAATGGATTCTACTGGATTTAAAATATCCCAACACCATATTTCATTAACATTTTTCATTGTACGATAAATATAAGGATATTCAACATAAACAGATAAATCCATTTCATAAAATTGTAAAAATGTTCTAAAAAATACTACTGTAAATTTAGATACTTTTTTTCTATTTTCTTCTGAAATAATACCATCTATATCAATTAACATATCAAAAACAGGTGCTTTATATAACTGTATAGTATCTGTATTTGGAATAAGTGGATAATTATCCCACCATTTATTATCATTATTTGTATAATCAACAAATGTAATTTTATGATTTAGCTTTAAAAATAATTCTGCTAATGTAATGGCAGTTTGACTAGCTCCATTATAAAATAATGGAATATTTGGATTGTATGAAATACCAATATGTAGTACCATATTAGATTCTAAAAGAGTCTAATCTTTATACTACCTTTACTATATTTTTATAGGAGTTCACGCCATCTTTTCTGGATATTAGGATTATGAATACTATGTTTCCAGATTAAATTAGAAGCATGTGTTTTATAAATATTCATATTATTATTATGATAACGTAATGCCATATAAAGAGTTTCAATAGCTTTATCCCATTCATTAATTGAATAATAATAACCATATTGTTGCCATCCTTCCGAATTATGAAGAATTGGATAATTACAGTAAAATAATTCTAATGTATTATAATTATAATCATTATTCCATTGATGTGTTATAAAACAAGCAGAACGATTTTCGTTGATGATGGTATGTATCTTTTTTCTATTTTCAAGAATAATTCTATTGGATTTATACATAGATAAAGATGGTAAAGTAAAGTTATAAGCATTTGAAGACATTTTAAGACGGTCACCATTGATTACATGAACTTTACCATTCCATTCAGGATATTTTTTCGAGAATGCTTCAATTAATAATAATGAATAAAAAGAACATTTTTGAAATGATATATTTGGATCCATAATAACAATATCCATATTTTTCCAATCTTTTGATGGAATCCATTCAATTGTTTCTTTTGTACCATACTGTGTAATAAAACATGAATCCCATACATATGGAACTACTTTTGCACTATCTAAACTAGTACGGTTTAATATTGCTGCATATTCAACATGTTGTTTGTAATGTGGACTTGTCCAAATTTCATCAATTTCACCTACAACATGGTGATTAAAAAACATATCATTATAGTTTTGGATTGTTTCAATATCAATATTAAGAATATTTCCTAAATATAATTTAATAATTTTTGCACCAATTGTACGAAGATAACTTCTTGTAGTAATATCAATACTCATACCAATTTCAATTAATGCTTTGATTTGAATTGGATTTTTAATAATATCAGGTGGAGTAATTGTTCTATATCCTAAAATAAAATCTTTTTTCTCTGTATTATTTCCAGATGGCGATTGTAATAAATATGACTTATATCCTAAACTTTCAAATAAATCATATAAAACTACTATGTTTTGAGTTAAACCATTAATAAATAGCGTTGTATCATTTACATCATTTGTTGCTAAGATTATAGCAGGACGTTCACATATAGTATCTAATTTTGTAATAGAACAATCTTCATATTCTTCTAATGGTAAGACTGTATTACCTGGTAGTGATTCCATTGTGAGAATATATTAATATATCTTTATATCATTATTAGGTAGAAGATGACATTACCTCAATTTCCAGCTATAAATTCAATCCCTCCAGCAACATTTTATAATATACAAGGATTGGCAAATTGGTTAAATTTAAATCCACAATATAAACAATTTTTTGTTGGTTATTATCCATATTTATATAATCAATCAACCATTAATAATCTAATTTCAACTTCAAATCCATCTACGTCATCTATTTATTATAATTATAATATTGAGAATGTTCCATTATTTTCAAATGTAACGACATTATCACAATATCAATCTAGACAATACACTGAACAATTAGAATTATTTAGAAGAGTATATGCACATAATTCAAATGCATATGTTAATTATATAGATACGGGAAAAGCACCAATATATTATTCATTCAGAACATATCAAGAATTAACACAATTTAAATCATCTGTTGCGTTAGTAAACAAATTATATCCATTTAATGCAATGGCGTATGGAACAAATGAAAATAATGTAACATTAGGTTGGAATATACCCTTTCCTTTATAATTATTTGAGTGTAAATAAATATAATAATTGATTTAAATCACCAATAATTTCATCACGAATATTAAGTAAATCAGAATCTGTAGCAGGTTGAAGTGATTTAGTTAAAAATGTTTGTAAGTATTTAATAGAGGATTTAATAAGACGTGTTGCACCTGCTTCTGATATATTTTGTAATGTAATTGTTGTATTTTTACCAGATAATTTAGGTCTTCCATATTTTCCAATATATACTTCAACAAATGAATCTATATTTTTTTCGAGTTTTTCTAATATTTTGTCGGTAGCTATATGTCTAGCATAAATTCGTGTTTGCCAATGATATAATTTAATTTGATCTCTTAAATGTAAAAAGAAATGAATATGATCCGCTGACATTTATTTATGATAAACAAAAAAATTGAAAATGTATATTCAATTAGTTAATAATAAAAATGTGCACTATTTGTAAAGACATTTTAGGAAATTGTGTAATTGAACATAAGGAATCATTATGTCCATTACGAAATAGTAAATATTGTTCTAATTGTGCGAAATATGGTCATCATTTAAATGAATGTCCCGCAAAGCCATCTTTAATGTATACCGAGCCAATTTATAAAGAATTGTTTATTCCTCCATCCGAACTTAAAGAAAAAAATATAACATCAAAAACACCATATCAAAAGTTCTCTATAAATAAAAAAGAACTATTAGAAATTAAAGACAATGATATCTCAATTACATCATTTCTAACAAAAAATTCTATTAAAATTCCAAAAGGTTTTACTAAAAAACAAACATTAGAAGAATATGCTAAAAATAACAATAAAAGATTAATATATATTATATAATTTAATTATATAATATATATTAGATGAGAAAACACACTTTATACAAGTATAAGAGTCTCCGTCGCAAAAAATCAAAACACAGTAAGACACAATCACGTAAAAATAAATATAATAAAACAAGACGCAATCATAAACGCATAAAAGGTGGAAATTATTTAAATACAACTGATAATATTCTAGATGGATTACCTGTTAACTCTAATAAAGTCGTTATTACCGTACCTGGTCATGGTACAATGAACGAGAAAGAATATAAAAAATATTTAGAAAATATTAATATTCAAGGTAGTGACATGTATTAATTTTTTAAATTATTCAATTTCAATTTGAAAATCATTTGGACGGAGAGCGACTGATTTTAATGCTTCAATTTGTTCTTCATCTAATTCTGTTACTTCACATACGCGTTTAAATATTGTTTCTGCAATTGAATACCACAATTCATAAATAATATTTCTAGCAACCGTTTCCATAGGAGTACTCATTTTCTAATATTATATTCTAGTCCATATCATATTTCAATTTTTTATATAGAGAATTTAAAGATTTACAGTATTTAAACTTAGATAACTTTATTTTAATAAATAAGGAAATGGAAGACAATAAAGAATACGACTGGCCCAGTGAATCAGGAATTCTTACCACTCCACAAGAAAATGAATTATCTACTTTAACACATTCCATTATCGAATGGCGCCGTCTTAAAGAACAAAACGATTCATTACGTCAACATGCTAAAGAAATTGGTAAAAAAATGAAAATCCTTGAAGAGGTTATTGTTAGAGTTATGAAAAGCCATAATATTGGTGCTCTTGATCTCAAAAATTCTGGTGGAAGAGTACTCTTTAAAAAGCAAAAACGTCAGGCAGGTCTTGGTCAAAAAAATATGGAAAAACTTATTACAGAATATCTTAAATCTGAAGAAAAAGCAAAAGATTTAATGACTTATATTCAAGAACATAGAGAAGTTGTTGTCAAAGAATCCATTCATTACGAAAAAACAGACTAAATAGTAGAAATGTTAAAAGATCTATCAAGAGCATGTGTTGAGGGTATGTCTGATATGTCCGGTTCTGGACCTGGACGTCGTGAAATGTACAAAGATCTCGTTGCTTCTATTTTATCTCTTGTACTTGCTATTTTAATTATTGCTTTTGTTGGTAAATACTTATGGAATACAACTGTTTCTGAATTATTTACTTTTGCTCGTCCGGTTCGCTCTGCTTGGCAAATTATTGGTTTAATGATTCTTATTTCTCTCTTCCGTTAAATATCAAATTATTACAATTATAATAAATAGAATGTGGTTATTAACTTTTCTTGTAATTCTATTTATTATAATTATTGGTTTAATTATCTATGCTAACTTTCCAAAAACAGCAACTGGTCAAAGTTGTGGAGGATGTGAGCAATCATGTCCTAAATGCCCTTGTAATCGTTGTGGAATGTCTAAACAACATTGTAGATGTCCTTACAAAATGAATTGCCAATTCTGTTAATAAAATATCATTGTGTATAAATACATATTAATATTTTATAATTAATATTTTATAATTATTATTTATTCTATACAGCTCCATTCCATCCGCTGGCACTTACTCCACCATATTTGTAATCATATGAACGTATATCCTTGAGATGTTCAGGTTCATATCCGCTTACATCTCCACCTGTTGAACCTCCGTGTTGTTTTGAAAAATCAGTTTTTAAACATTTTGATTTAGATATTTCATAAACATCCTCCCATGACTTATTAAATAATTTCTCTACATCCTTTACTTTTTTCTCATTTAAATTTGCCTCTGTGCATAACTTTCTTAAAAGTACTCTTCCACGATCACGCCATGTAGCAAATACAATATCTAAATCACGTGATGAAATTGATTGATTTAAACACATCGCTGTAACTTCTGCAACATTGATACGATCATGTGCTGTTTCAAAGGCTTGATATCTTGTTGCTTCTACAATACCACTTGGAGACATTAAATCTTTCTTTAAACATCCTAATTTACTTAAAATTAGTTCTAATTCTTTATAATCAGCTGAACCCTCAGATACAGATTTATTAGATTCTACACCTTTTACTAATATATTTAGTATTTCTGAACCTTCTGGAAGAGTCCGGAGACAATCAGGATGTCCTGAACCACGTGCGACTCCACCATAAAATCCTTCATTATATTTTGGTGTAAAATACATAAAATTCACTAAAAAACCAACTACTACCGCAAATAGGATTATCACAATTATTAACTTATAAGGAACATCAAATTCCATCTTCTATTCTCTAAAGCTATATTTTCTATTCATGTATTTGTTGATTTGTTTAATATTATAAGAATAGAATGAACGCTAGTGATATTATTAAGGCAAAACAGAATCAAACCTTATATAAAGCTTATTACAATCCTACTGTTTTTCAATCTTCTATATTTAGCACTATTAATACTGTTAGTTCAATTATTAATTATGTAAGTGATTCTATTATTTTTACTTCATCATCTTATACATCATGTATTAATACTGTATATACTTATCAATGTAATCCCACATTTGTATCATATGAAATGGCAAATAATATCAATAATGGGAAATACATATGTGGTGGAAAAGTTCCTTCAGAATTACAATGGAAAAACACTAATAGTACAGTTATTTATGCATATAGTACTATCCTCTCTTCATTTTCTACGCCAAGTACAATTATACCAAGTACAATTCGTGTATCATCCACTATAATATCAACTGGACCTAGTCCAATTATTTGCCCACTTATTGACTTTTATCAAGGAACTAACTTTTCAAATTCATGTGATGTATGTAACAACTTCTTTGCAGATTCGGGTTCTTGTTGCCATAATTGTTCAGCTTAATAAATAATATAAAACAATATTATTCTCTTATGTAGCTAAATAGATTAATTCGAGCGATTTACTTTTTTTACGAACAAATTATTTATGTCCTCCGTATAATAATGGCGCATGTTTTACATCTCAAAATACAAGTTGTAATCTAGTTAATACAAATGGTTCAACGGGTCCATCATTTTCAAATGTACCTGGAACGACATATCGTGATTTACCACGTTTTCATTTACAAATAATAACGGTATAGTTGGTATAACAATACCAACTACATCAAACGTCTTATTATTCTTCCAACTAAGTACTTACAGTATTGTTTATGTATCAATAGTTTATTCATCAACTGGACATGAACCAGGTACCATTATATGTTATGACTTGTATTACTTATATAAGTACAGTATTAGACACATTAATTGGTCCATCTGCTATTTTTACTTTGACACCTAGTAAAACCACTACACCATTGACACAACAAGTTAATACTAGCACATTCGTACCAACTGAACCATATATAGCAACTACAAATCGTTCTGTTGCAATTAGAATGACGGCAACAAACGCAACTTGTTTTGTTATGTTAACAGTATGTATCGGATTTGCAGCAAATTAATATATGAACGAAATATATACGGTATAATTTAATTCATATATCAAACAGAATGTCTGTATTTCGATCTAAATTGGCACGATATACTTCAAAATGTTGTGAACAAATTATGCCAGCTCCAGTTATATCTATTTTATCTCTACCACGTGAAATACCGAAACCATTATATCCACTAGAATTACCATTTAATCCAAAACCTGAACCTGAATGTCCTCCAGCAATTGTTCCAATTCAAATTGATGAATATCCTCCAAAAGAATGTCCAAAACCTGGTACAATTTTAGTGAATACATCTGGTTTTCTTCCTCCAGGATATCTTAAATGTGATGGCTCTGAAGTATCAAGAGAAACATATAGTATACTATTTAAAATTATTGGAACGTATTACGGTGATGGAGACTACTCCACTACATTTAATTTACCAAATTTAACAAATGATTGTAATCCAAATGCAGTATATATTATTAAATATGATTTGTGGTCTGATACAGTTCCATATTGCCCTCCACAAAATTGTTCAGGTGAACCTCAACCTGTACCTCCAACAAATGTAAATATTCAGGTATTGGTTTATCCTTTACCATATACACCTCCGCCTGGTACAATACTTCAAAGCACAGTTGGAGTTATTCCGCCTGGTTATCTTTTATGTGATGGCTCTGAAGTATCTAGGACATCATATAGTATATTATTTAATGCAATAGGAACCTATTATGGTGAAGGAGATGGTTCTACTACATTTAACATACCAAACTTATATAATGAGTGTTATCCTAATATAATTTATATTATTAAATATGATTTAACACAAGATGTTACATCTAACCAAAATTGTATGTTGCCTCCAATTAATGGTTCAGAATGTTGCTCTACAAATAATTCAACAATACCATCAGGCCCCCTTAATATTCAAATACTATCATATCCCTTACCATATACACCTCCACCTGGTACAATTTTATTAAATACTACAAATCAAGTTCCTGATGGTTATCTTTTATGTGATGGTTCAACAATATCAAGAACAACCTATAGTATTTTATTTAATATGATTGGTACATTTTATGGAGCGGGCGATGGTTCTACTACATTTAAATTGCCAAATTTATCTACTACATCAAGTGGCTTTAAATATATTATACGATATTCTGAACCAAATAATTCTGGTATAATACCTCAACCTACAATTGATATTCAAGTATTACCATATCCTTTACCATATACACCTCCACCTGGTACAATTTTGTTAAATACTACAAATCAAGTTCCTGATGGTTATCTTTTATGTGATGGTAATGAAATTTCAAGAGTAAATTATAATGTATTATTTAATATGATTGGTACATATTATGGAGCGGGTGATGGTTCTACTACATTTAAATTGCCAAATTTAAATAATAATAATTCAGGTTTATTATATATTATCCGATATGCAGATCCTGATGTAGGTACATCAAATCCTATTACAAATCCAAATCCTCAACCTTCTCCTAATACATCTTTACAAATTCTATCATATCCATTGGGTTATATTCCTCCACCTGGTACTGTATTATTAAATACCGTTAATTATGTGGCACCTGATTATTTAGTATGTAATGGAGCAGCAATTTCTAGAGAAAAATATCATTATTTATTTAATGTAATTGACATTTATTACGGTCCAGGAGATGGTGTAACTACATTTAATATTCCCAATTTACCAGATCCTACAAGTATGCTTGGTTCTAGGTATATTATAAGATATCAGGAACAAGTCATTCCTACCGTTATTATACAGCCTAACTTACTTCTTAACTCATTTGATATTTCCAATTCTACAATTGAAATTACTTCAGATACTATTTAATAGTATTTTATATTAAAAACTTTTAAAAAAAAATAAAAAAATATTATATTACTTTTATTTTAAAAAGACTACGGTATAAATTTTGTCATTTTAATCATTTTTTATAAAATTATGATTAAAATGCGTTTATTTTTCTATTTTTCTATTTTTATAATTAATCTAAATTCATAAAAAAAATTGAAAAAATAAAACGGAGTAAAAAATTCTTTTCTTTTCTTTAAGTATAAAATGACAATTTTGACAAATAGTGTTAAGGTTACCAAGTCTGGTATCCTAGTTTCCTATACAGATGACCAGGGTGCTAACTCTGCTCAGAACATTTCCTTCAATAATAAGACCTTCTCTATTGATAGTGGTTTCAATGTTACAAGTGGTAATGCCGCTTTTGCCCAAAATGTTGATATTACTGGTGCTACTCATTTATACAATAATTTACTTGTTGATGGTACTACACATCTAGTTGGTGCGGTTACTATGGACGGTGCTTTATCTCTCGGTTCAAATCTAGCAGTTGCTGGTAATGAAACTGTTGGTGGAACTTTAGGTGTCACAGGTGCTACAAATCTCGCCTCTACTTTAGACGTTACTGGTGCCACTCATCTCAAAAGCTCTCTCTTAGTTGATGGCAATTCTCATATGATTGGTGTTGTTACTATGGACAACGCTGCGTCTGTTGGTGGTTCTTTCTCTGTTACTGGTGCTACCACCTTATCTAATACGTTAGCTGTCACTGGTGCTGCTTCTCTTGCATCCACTTTAGCTGTCACTGGTGCTTCTAACTTATCTTCCACCTTAGACGTTACCGGTGCTTCTCATCTCAAGAGCTCTCTCTTAGTTGATGGTACTTCTCATTTAGTTGGTGCTCTCACTGTTGATGCTGCTGCCTCTTTTGGAAATACCTTAGCTGTTACTGGCGCTGCTTCTTTTGCTTCCACTTTAAATGTTACTGGTGCTTCTAACTTAGCTTCCACTTTAGACGTTACTGGTGCCTCTCATCTCAAGAGCTCTCTCTTAGTTGATGGTACTTCACATTTAGTTGGTGCTCTCACTGTTGATGCTTCAGTTTCTCTTGGAAGTACTTTGAATGTTACTAGTGGTGTTTACATGGCTAGTAATTTACAGGTTGATGGCAATGTTGGTATTGGTACAACAAATGCCACACAGAAATTAGATCTTAATGGTTGCTTAGGTTTTATCGACCAACTCAACAGTACTGAACGTTGGGCAATGTATGGATATGATGGTTCATTTAATATAAATAAACGTGATGCTAATGGCGGTTACACTCAAGATTACCTAAAAATATTTGCTAATGGTAACTCCTACTTCAATGGTAATATCGGTGTAGGTACTGCTAGTCCTAATGAGAAATTGACAATTGCTTCTGCTGGTGTTAATGATTATTTTGGTCTACGTTTCCATGAAGAAAATAATCCTGCTTGTGGTGCTTTCATTAAATATGACAATGGAAATGATCGTCTTGTTATTGGTACAACACAATCTAGTGATCGCAATGCTATATTCATTGACAGATATACTGGTTATGTTGGTATCGGTGCCTCTAATAGTTCAGATATGTTAAAGGTTACAGGTGACTTCCGTGTCACAGGTGCCTCGAATTTAATGGGTGTATTAAATGTCACAGGTGCTGCCGCCCTCTCTTCTACTTTAGCTGTTACTGGTGCTGCTTCTTTTGCTTCAACTTTAGATGTTACTGGTAATGCACATGTTTCTGGTACATTATTAAACGACGGTGCTGTTACTATGGGAAGTTCTTTAACTGTTGCTGGTGCCACAACTGTAAATAATAACTTTACTGTTAATGGTACATCTGCTATGAATGGTGCCTTAACTGTTTCAGGTGCTGCTGATATTGGTGGTGCCCTCAATGTTACTGGTGCTTCTCATCTTTATAGTACATTAGTTTTAGATGGCGGTGCTTCACTTGGCTCTACTTTAGATGTTACTGGTGCTGCTCATCTTAAGAATACACTATTAGTTGATAATACTTCTCATTTAGTTGGTGACGTTACTATGGATGGTGCTGCTTCTGTTGGCGGTGCTCTCAATGTTACTGGTGCTACTGCTTTATCTAACACATTAGCTGTTACTGGTGCTGCTTCTATGGCTTCTACTTTAGCTGTTACTGGTGCTGCTAACTTATCTTCCACCTTAGATGTTACTGGTGCTTCTCATCTCAAGAACACTGTTCAGATTGACGGTGCCGCTTCTCTCGGTTCCACCATCGCTGTTACTGGTGCCGCAACTTTATCTAACACTCTCGCTGTTTCTGGTGCTACTTCTCTCGCATCTACTTTAGCTGTCACTGGAGCTTCTAACTTATCTTCCACCTTAGATGTTACTGGTGCTTCTCATCTCAAGAATACTGTTCAAGTTGATGGTGCCGCCTCTTTGGGCTCAACTTTAGCTGTTACTGGTGCTGCTACCTTATCTAACACCATTGCTGTTTCTGGTGCTGCTTCTTTAGGCTCAACTTTAGCTGTAACAGGCGCTGCTAACTTATCTTCCACCTTAGATGTTACTGGTGCTTCTCATCTCAAGAGCTCTCTCTTAGTTGATGGTACTTCTCATTTAGTCGGTGCTCTCACTGTTGATGCTGCTGCTGCCCTTGGAAGCACTTTAGCCGTTACTGGTGCTGCTCATATGGCTAATTCATTAATTGTTGATGGCAATGTTGGTATCGGTACTAATGACCCTAAGTCTAAATTACACGTATCTGGTAATAATACTAATACTGAAATGAAAATTACAAGTACCGCTGGTTATGCTACACGTGTTGGTTTATATGAAGATCTAGGTGGTGAATCTTATGGTGCTTATATGCAATATACTGGTGCAAATGATAACTTAGAATTCGGTCATAAAATTGCAGCAGTTGATACACCTCAAATGGTTATTGCTTCTAATGGCATGATTGGTATTGGCACAGCTACTCCCTCCTCTATGCTTCATATCGCTTTCAGTGATAGTTCTGAAGCTAATTATGGCAATATGATTACATGGGAAAATGCATTCCCTAACTATTATGAATGGAAGGCTGGTCCTAGTACCGTTGATGGAAATGCGGTATTCCAAATTCGTGGAGGAGCAGATGGTGTTAACAATTTATTACCTTATTTCAATGTTGACGGTGGTTCAGGTAATGTCGGTATTGGTAGTGTTGCTCCTGCTTATAAATTAGATGTTGCTGGTACAATTCGTGCTACTGGTTCTGCTTACTTAAACAGTACCTTAAACGTTACTGGTGCTACCGCAATTGCTTCTACTTTAGATGTCACTGGTGCTGCTACTTTATCTAATACTTTAGCTGTTTCTGGTGCTGCCACTTTATCCAACACTTTAGCTGTTACTGGTGCTGCCTCTATGGCTTCTACTTTAGCTGTTACTGGTGCTGCTTCTATGGCTTCTACTTTAGACGTTACTGGTGCGGCTCATCTCTTGAATACTGCTCAAATCGATGGTGCTGTTTCTATGGGAAGCACCTTAGCTGTTACTGGCGCTGCTACATTCCAGAATAATGTTACTGTTAATGGTAACTTAAGTGTTCTTGGTAATTTAACCTCTATTAACACTACTAACTTAGAAGTTAAGGATAATGCTATCTTACTTGCTGATAACAATACTGACGATGTTATCCAATCCGGTTTAATGATTCAATACAAACCTTCAGATTCTGTCTCTGCTAAGTATGCAGGTTTGAAACGTCTCCCTGCTTCTGGTGAATTTGTCTTCTTCAAAGATGCCGCTACCAAGATCGCCGACCCTACTGGTGTTCAATCAACCGACCCTGATGTTTATGCTCCTGTTATTGCTGATTCATTCAACTCCGCTTCTGATATGAGACTCAAAAAGAACATTATTAATCTCGACGGTGCTTTAGATAAGATTGATGGAATGCGTGGTGTTTACCACGATTGGATTGATGAGAACCAATCTCAAGAACGTCAAATCGGTGTTATTGCTCAAGAAGTACAGGCTGTTTACCCTGAATTGGTTAATGAAGGTGGTAATGGTTACTTGGCTGTTAACTATCCTAAACTCACTGCTGTTTTATTACAGTCCATTAAAGAATTAAAGGCTATGGTTTTAGAGCTTGCCGCCAAACAAGCTTAAATTCCATATTTTTAGTTTTATAAATATAATTATTATATTTAATAAAATTAATTTATAAAAATCATATCATATGATTTGAGTTAGACTTAATAAATATTAAATGACATATATTTTTAGTAAAAATGGCGTCTGTACCGCAATTTAATCCATGTTGCCCCCCTCCAACACCACTTCCTCCTCCTTATCCATCATGTGGTCCACGTCCTCCTTATCCTTGTCCTCCTTTTCCTCCACCATGTCCACCAACTATACCATGTCTCCGTCTATCCGGTCCAACTGGTCCAACTGGCTATACTGGTATGACAGGTACTACTGGTTATACTGGTATGACAGGTCCACAAGGTATTCCTGGTAGTGCTACTAATACGGGTACAACTGGTGTAACTGGTCCTACGGGTTACACTGGGCCTACTGGACAAACAGGTACTACGGGTACTACGGGTACTACAGGTACTACAGGTGCTACTGGTACTACTGGTACTACAGGTACTACAGGTACTACAGGTGCTACAGGTCCTACAGGTCCTACAGGTACTACAGGTATTACTGGTGCTACTGGTGCTACTGGTACTACAGGTACAACTGGTACTACAGGTACAACTGGTACTACAGGTACAACTGGTTCAACTGGTACAACTGGTTCAACTGGTACTACGGGTACTACAGGTACAACTGGTTCAACTGGTACAACTGGTACAACTGGTACTACAGGTTCAACTGGTTCAACTGGTACAACAGGTACAACTGGTTCAACTGGTGCAACTGGTGCAACTGGTTCAACAGGTACAACTGGTTCAACAGGTACAGCTGGTTCAACTGGTACAACTGGTACAACTGGTACAACTGGTACAACTGGTACAACTGGTACAACTGGTCCTACAGGTTCAACTGGTTCAACAGGTTCAACTGGTACAACTGGTACAACTGGTACTACAGGTACTACTGGTTCAACAGGTGCTACAGGTAATACAGGTGCTACTGGTTCAACAGGTGCTACTGGTACAACTGGTGCTACTGGTACAACTGGTACAACTGGTACTACTGGTACAACTGGTACTACAGGTCCTACAGGTGAAACAGGTCCTACTGGTGCAACAGGTTCAACGGGTACAACAGGTTCGACGGGTACAACAGGTACTACGGGTACTACAGGTACAACAGGTACTACTGGTTCAACAGGTCCTACTGGTTCAACAGGTACAACTGGTACTACAGGTACAACTGGTACTACAGGTACAACTGGTACTACAGGTACAACTGGTACTACAGGTACAACAGGTACAACTGGTACTACAGGTACAACGGGTCCTACAGGTACAACTGGTCCTACTGGTGAAACAGGTACAACGGGTCCTACTGGTACAACTGGTACAACTGGTACAACTGGTACAACTGGTACTACAGGAGAAACAGGTCCTACTGGTGCAACAGGTACAACAGGTACTACAGGTACAACTGGTACTACAGGTCCTACTGGTACAACAGGTCCTACTGGTATAACTGGTACTACAGGTCCTACTGGTACAACAGGTACAACAGGTACAACGGGTCCTACAGGTACAACTGGTACAACTGGTACAACTGGTGAAACTGGTCCTACAGGTGCAACTGGTCCCACAGGAGAAACAGGTCCTACAGGAGAAACAGGACCTACTGGTTCTACAGGTACAACTGGAACAACTGGTCCTACAGGTACTACAGGTCCCACAGGAGAAACAGGTCCTACTGGCTTAACAGGACCAAGTGGATTTGCGGATAGATATAATACTGTAACTACATCAAGTGTTATATTATCCCCTACATTAGGGGGAACAGTATCATTAACAGTCAGCACAGATTTAGCGTACATAACTGGTAACAGTATAGTAGTTATATCTGCGTCTGATTCTAATAATTCATTTGAAGGTAGAGTATCATCATATAATCCATCAACTGGTGCATTAGTAGTAGATAATATACAAAATATTAATGGCACATTTGTATCTTCTACCTATTATAATGTAAATTTAGATGGTATTGATGGACCTACTGGTACAACTGGTACTACAGGTACAACAGGAACCACAGGTACAACAGGACCTACTGGTTCTACAGGTACAACTGGTACAACAGGTGCAACTGGTGCAACTGGTGAAACAGGACCTACAGGTACAACTGGTTCGACGGGTACTACAGGTACAACTGGTACAACTGGACCCACTGGTGAAACAGGACCTACTGGTACAACTGGTACTACTGGTCCCACAGGTGAAACAGGACCTACTGGTACAACAGGACCCACAGGTGAAACAGGTACAACTGGTTCTACAGGTACAACTGGTACAACAGGACCTACAGGTGAAACAGGATCTACTGGTACAACAGGACCTACTGGAGAAACAGGACCTACTGGTACAACTGGTACAACTGGTACAACTGGTACAACTGGTCCCACAGGTGAAACAGGACCTACTGGTACAACTGGTTCCACAGGTGAAACAGGACCCACAGGAGAAACAGGACCTACTGGTACAACTGGACCCACAGGAGAAACAGGACCCACAGGAGAAACAGGACCTACTGGTATAACTGGTCCTACAGGAGAAACAGGACCTACTGGTACAACTGGTCCCACAGGTGAAACAGGTCCCACAGGAGAAACAGGTCCCACAGGAGAAACAGGACCTACAGGAGAAACAGGACCCACTGGTACAACAGGTCCCACAGGAGAAACAGGTCCCACAGGAGAAACAGGTCCCACAGGAGAAACAGGACCTACAGGAGAAACAGGACCCACTGGTACAACAGGTCCCACAGGAGAAACAGGTCCCACAGGAGAAACAGGTCCCACAGGAGAAACAGGACCTACAGGAGAAACAGGACCTACTGGTATAACAGGACCTACAGGAGAAACAGGACCTACTGGTACAACTGGTCCCACAGGAGAAACAGGACCCACTGGTACAACAGGTACAACTGGTCCTACAGGAGAAACAGGACCTACTGGTACAACTGGTACAACTGGTCCCACAGGAGAAACAGGACCCACAGGAGAAACAGGACCTACTGGTACAACTGGTACAACTGGTCCTACTGGAGAAACAGGACCTACTGGTACAACTGGTACAACTGGTCCTACAGGAGAAACAGGACCCACAGGTACAACTGGTCCTACAGGAGAAACAGGACCTACTGGTACAACTGGTACAA
>VFQS010000160.1_pt1 | contig 90173 bp, 84 predicted proteins | sample 3512361 | NCBI WGS metagenome assembly VFQS01 (sample SAMN10412375, study PRJNA504923) | tailings metagenome | isolation source: Relicate 1 Philex TSF3 active mining | place: Philippines | reverse complement strand
AGTAGCCGGTGGCCATTAGTAATCCGGAATATTCACAAACATCGCTGTTAAAGCCTGTTGAGTTAAATATCAATGAGCATTCTCATAAAAAGGGTAGCGTGGCTGCCTTGGTATTGGCTGCTATTGGTGTTGTTTTTGGCGACATTGGTACGAGTCCTCTTTACGCGCTGAAGGAATGTTTCAGCCCTGAGCACGGTATTCCTTTTAGTCAAGCGGCTGTGTTTGGCATCATCTCTATGATGTTCTGGGCCATTTTGTTGGTTGTGACATTTAAGTATGTGCTTTTTGTGATGCGCGCAGATAACAAAGGTGAGGGTGGCGTTTTATCTCTGATGGCTTTAGCGTTGAGATCACTAACAACCGGTAGCGCTTCTTACTTAACTGTCATGATGCTCGGTATGTTTGGTGCCTGCATGTTGTATGGCGAGTCTGTTATTACCCCAGCCATTTCAGTTTTATCGGCGGTAGAAGGCTTAGAAATTGCCACGCCTGAACTCAAACGTTTTGTGATTCCAATTACTTTGACCATTTTGATCGCCTTATTTGTGATTCAAAAATACGGTACAGCAGCAGTGGGCAAATTTTTTGGGCCAATCACTTTGGTATGGTTTTTATCACTAGCAGCGCTTGGTTTGTATAACGTGGTGAAAGCACCGCAGATTTTTGGTGCCATCAACCCAATACATGCAATTGATTTCATTTCTGAACATACCCTGATGGCATACATTGTGATGGGTTCAGTGGTATTGGTAGTGACTGGTGTTGAAGCGCTGTATTTAGATATGGGCCATTTTGGCAAGAAACCAGTTCGTTACGCTTGGTTATTTTTAGTTTTACCTAGTTTGTTGCTGAACTATTTTGGACAAGGTGCCTTGCTGCTATCCGATGCGGAAGCAATTAAAAATCCTTTTTACTTGATGGTTCCAGAGTGGGCGTTATGGCCGATGGTTGGTTTGGCAACTGCAGCAACCGTGATTGCTTCGCAAGCTGTTATATCTGGCGCGTATTCCCTAGCAAATCAGGCAATTCTTTTAGGTTTCTTGCCGCGCATGGGCATTCAGCACACCTCAGATGATGAGCGTGGTCAAATTTATATTCCTGTTGTGAATTGGTCTTTATTAATCATGGTGATTTTTACCGTGATTGAGTTCAGAGAGTCAGGCAATTTAGCTGCAGCTTATGGTATTTCGGTCACGACAACGATGCTCATCACAACCATTTTGCTGGCAATCGTGATGCGTCGTGAGTGGCACTTGAACCCAATCATGATCATTGGCTTGATTTTGTCATTTGTAGTATTGGACCTTTCATTCTGGACCGCTAACTTGATTAAGGTAAAAGATGGTGGTTGGTATCCATTAATCATTGGCTTGATTTGTTTTACATGTTTAATCACATGGTTCAAAGGCAGGAAGTTGCTTAGAGAACGCATTGTTAATGAGTCAATTCCTCTTGAGCCATTTGTAGAAGGTTTAATCTCACATCCGCCACATCGTGTAGAAGGGACTGCGATTTTCTTGACGGCTCATATTGATTATGTGCCGGTGGCCATGTTGCATAACTTAAAGCACAACCGTGTTCTTCATGAGCGTGTGTTTTTCTTAAAGTTGAGTATTTGGGATGTTCCTTACGTGCATGATTCTGAGCGTCTGACCCTAAAGGATATGGGCGGCCAAATTTATTTGGTTCGCTCGGTCCATGGCTTTAAAGAAACACCAGACATTAATAAAGTCTTGGCATTGATTGAGGCGCAGTACGACATTAAATTTGATTTAATGGATACCTCATTCTTCTTGGCAAGAGATACGGTCGTGCCATCGAAGCTACCTGGTATGGCGTTATGGAGAGAGCGTTTATTTGCTTGGATGTTGCAAAACTCAGCCAAGCCATCTGACTTCTTCCAAATTCCTACCAATCGGGTGGTTGAGCTAGGCGCAAAGATTGAAATTTAATCAGTTTTGACCAGTCATGAGCCAATGGCTTATGCTTGAGTCTATGCGCTACTTAAGATCACTTCTTGCTGTGTTTGTTATGTTGCCAATGTTGGTGTTGGCTGGTCCTGCTGAAGAAGCAGAACTAGCTGATATTGATCAACGGCAGGCCAATCTCAATCTCAAAAAAGATTGGGCAAAGTACCGTCTAGAAAAGAAGCAACATGATTGTTATGACAAGTTCTTCACAACTCGTTGTTTAGATCAAGCGCGTTTAGAGCATCGCCATGAAATCAAAGAAATTCGTGCTCAAGAAATACCCATGCATGAAAGACAGCGAGTTCTTAAAGCCATCCTTAAAGATGAAAAGGATGCTGAGCGTCTAAAGCAAAGAAATGATCCTTTAAAAGAAGAGAAGAGATCAGAAAACGTTAAAGCTTTTGAGCAAAAACAAATTGATCGTGACAAGCGTGAGGCAGATTTAGCTAAGAAACGTGCTGATTCAGAAAGACGCGCTAACGAGAACAAAAAGGCCACACCTTTCTAATGGCAAAGATTAAGTCTGTTTATGTATGTCAGGCTTGTGGTGGCATGTCTGCCAAATGGCAAGGCCAATGCCCCAACTGCGAAGCTTGGAATTCGATGGAGGAAACGGTAGAAGACAAGCCTTCTACTAATCGTTTTCAGAGTTTGGCAAAAGCAGCTCCCAAGCAACGATTGGCTGTCATTGAAGCTGAAGACTTACCTAGAATTAGTACAGGGGTCGATGAGTTTGATCGGGTGTTAGGTGGCGGTCTTGTCACAGGTGGTGTTGCCCTAATTGGTGGTGATCCTGGGATTGGTAAATCAACATTACTTTTACAAGCACTGGCATCGATGAGCGCTCGTGGTGACGCTGTGTTGTATATCAGTGGTGAAGAGTCCGGCGCTCAAATTGCTTTAAGAGCTAAGCGTTTAGGTATTCAGGCACCTGATTTAGAGGTGTTGGCTGAGATTCAGTTAGAAAAGCTCTTGGCAACTATTGAAGCAGCTAGACCAACTGTGGTGGTGGTTGATTCGATTCAAACTATTTATTCGGAAGCTCTAACTTCAGCACCAGGATCTGTTGCTCAAGTGAAAGAATGTGCTGCGCAATTGACACGTTTGGCAAAGACAACAGGTGTTTGCATGATCATGGTGGGGCACGTTACCAAAGAAGGTAATTTGGCTGGCCCACGAGTACTTGAGCACATCGTTGATACGGTACTTTATTTTGAGGGTGATACGCATTCATCATTTAGGTTGGTGAGGGCTTTTAAAAATCGTTTTGGTGCTGTTAATGAGTTGGGCGTATTTGCCATGACCGATAAAGGTCTTAAAGGTGTAGCGAATCCTTCGGCATTATTCTTATCTCAGCATGATCAAATTGTTCCTGGTTCATGTGTATTGGTAACGCAAGAGGGTAGTCGACCTCTTTTGGTAGAAATTCAAGCTTTGGTAGATGCTGCGCATGTGCCAAATCCACGCCGATTAGCCCTTGGTTTGGAGCAGCATCGTTTGGCTATGCTCCTGGCGGTATTGCATCGTCATGCGGGTATCGCATGTTTTGATCAAGATGTCTTTTTGAATGCTGTGGGTGGAGTAAAGATCACCGAACCAGCTGCAGATTTAGCAGTTTTATTGGCAATTCAATCGTCTCTTAAAAATAAGGCCTTACCAAAGACTTTGATCGTATTTGGTGAGGTAGGTTTAGCAGGCGAGATTAGACCTTGCCCAAGAGGTCAGGAACGCCTTAAAGAGGCTGCAAAACTTGGGTTTACGCAAGCGATTGTGCCCAAGGCGAACGCACCTAAAACTAAAATTGCTGGATTGGAAATTATTGCGGTAGATCGTATTGATCAAGCAATTGCTGCTGCAAGAAATCTTGATTAGATATAGCTTCGGCTTACAGGTCTTCAGCCTGGATTAATAAAACTTGGTCATCACCCGCTGATACTTCAAGCCAAGTCACTGGAATCTCAGGAAAAGCTGCTGTGAAATTTTTAGCTTCATTGCCAATTTCTAATACCAATGCACCCTCAGGTTTTAAGTAATCTTTGGCGTTATTGATGATTTTTCTGACTAGATCCATGCCGTCAGTGCCGCCAGCCAAAGAAATCTCAGGTTCAGCATGGTACTCAGGCGGTAAATTCGCCATTGATTCTGAGTTCACATAAGGCGGGTTACAGATGATGAGGTCAAATTTATCCTCATCGCTAGGTAGCGGCACTGCCTCTAGTAAGTCACCTTGATAGATTTCAATTTGTTCATTGAGATTGTGTCTATCAATATTTTTTGCTGCCAGTGACAATGCTTGCATGCTGATGTCGCAACCACTCACCTGAACATCAGGACAAGATAGGGCCATCAAAATAGCTAGTGAGCCATTGCCGGTACATAAATCTAGAACCTTGGCATTGGGTGGTAGCCATTCTTCAAGGTGACCATCAACGATTAATTCAGCAATGAAGGACCGAGGAACAATGCTGCGTTCATCACAGTAAAACGGAATACCCATGAGCCATGCCTCGCCCAAAATATAGGCAAGAGGTTTTCTAGATGTGATGCGTTCATTAACCCAAGCATGTACTTGTTCAGAAACATCAGCAGTAACTGGAGTGTCTAAGGCTTCAAGTGCATCCTCGGGTGGAAAGCCTAATGCGGTAGCAAGCATCCATAAAGCCTCACTTTGAGCGTCAATGGCGCCGTGACCATAGCTCAAGCCTGCAGCATCTAACTGATTAGTGACTTCTTGCCAAACAATTTCTAAAGTGGGTTCAGGTGACATGGGATGTATTGCAAAAACTTAAGCAATTAGCTTTTGCAAAATACCTTTATAAACATTCTTAAGTGGTTCGATATCCGCTAACTCAACACGCTCATTAATTTTATGAATGGTTGCATTGCGAGGACCGAATTCAACAACTTGCGGGCAAATCTTAGCAATGAAGCGACCATCGCTTGTGCCACCTGTAGTGGAAAGTTCTGCATCAACGCCAGTGGCTTCTTTAATAGCGGTTTGAACGGCGATAGAGAGATTGCCTGGTTCAGTCAAGAATGGTTCGCCACCTAAAGTCCAATCAATTGAATATTGAAGTTGGTGCTTTTGCAAGATGGACTCGAGTGTTGATTTAAGACCTTCTGCGGTGCTAGCAGTTGAAAATCTAAAATTAAAATCAATGATTACTTCACCTGGAATCACATTGGTAGCACCAGTACCTGCATGGATATTGGATACCTGCCAAGTTGTTGGTGGGAAGTGTGCATTGCCTTGGTCCCAAACTACATTAGCAATTTCCGCCAAAGCTGGAGCCATTAGATGAATAGGATTCTTAGCGAGGTGAGGGTAGGCAATATGACCTTGCACACCAAATACTTTTAATTTGCCTGATAGTGAGCCGCGACGACCATTTTTAATCGTGTCGCCTAATTTATCAACTGAAGTCGGCTCACCCACAACGCAATAATCTAAGCGTTCACCGCGTTTTTTTAATTCATTACAAACAACCACTGTACCGTCGTGGGCAGGGCCTTCTTCATCGCTTGTTAAAAGAAAAGCAATCGAGCCTTTGTGTTGAGGGTTTTGTGCGATGAACTCTTCGCTAGCAACAACAAAAGCGGCGAGCGAAGTTTTCATATCAGCTGCCCCACGACCATACAGATAGCCATCTTGATGAGTTGGTATAAATGGATCAGATGACCATTGATCAAGTGGGCCTGTTGGGACAACATCGGTATGACCAGCAAAGCTCAGTAGGGGACCTTCTTTGCCTAAGCTACCTCGCTTAACTGCCCAAAGGTTTGTAACTCTGAAGTGATCTGGACCGCTGATAATGGTTTCGCACTCAAAGCCTAGTGGCTTTAAGCGCGAAGCAATTAAATCCTGACAGCCACCATCAGCAGGTGTCACAGAGTTTTGTGCAATTAACGATTCTGTTAAAGCTAAGGTTGAGTGGGTAGTCACAAATAAGTCTTTATTAAGCTATGGTGGTTATCTGGCGGTTATCTATTAATCACGCAATAAATCATTAATCGCTGTTTTTGCTCGAGTTTGAGCATCTACTTTCTTAACGATGATGGCGGCATACAAGCTGTACTTGCCACATGCTGATGGTAATGAACCAGGAACCACCACAGAGCCTGCTGGAACGCGACCATAGTGAACTTCACCTGTTTCGCGATCGTAAATCTTGGTACTTTGGCCAATGTACACGCCCATCGATAAAACGGCGTTTTCTTCAATAACCACACCTTCAACCACCTCAGAGCGCGCACCGATGAAGCAGTTATCTTCAATGATCACAGGGCCTGCTTGAACTGGTTCTAAAACGCCACCAATACCAACGCCACCTGACAGGTGAACATTTTTACCAATTTGGGCGCAAGAACCAACAGTGGCCCAGGTATCAACCATGGAACCTTCATCGACATAGGCGCCAATATTGACGTAAGAAGGCATCAAAACAACATTTTTGCCAATAAATGAACCACGGCGAGCTGTGGCTGGTGGAACTACGCGGAAACCGCCTTTAGCGAAGTCGTCAGCTGTGTAATTTGCGAATTTTGTCGGTACCTTGTCGTAGAACTGTGGGAAGCCACCAGTGCCATTAGCAGACATAACTTGGTTATCTTCTAGGCGGAAAGAGATTAAAACGGCTTTTTTAACCCATTGGTTCACATTCCATTTGCCCACAGATTGGCGTTCGGCAACGCGGATAGAGCCATCGTTTAGACCAGCTAAAACACTTGCAACCGCCTCGCGAACCTCGGCAGGTGCTGAAGATGGGGATAAATTGGCGCGATCTTCCCAAGCTTGGTCAATAACGTTTTGTAGTGTTGCCATAAATCATTTTTCCTTTAAAAATAACAACTATTAAGCTTAGATTATATCGGTGAGGTCAAGGAAGTGCTCCTAATAGCTCTGCCCTTGGTATCATCACTAGATTCCATTAAAAGAAGTTAGCCGTGCGACTCAAATCTATCAAACTTTCAGGGTTTAAATCCTTCGTAGACCCCACTCATTTCGAGCTTCCTGGCCAGTTAATTGGCGTTGTAGGCCCTAATGGCTGCGGTAAATCTAACATTATTGACGCAGTTCGCTGGGTTTTAGGTGAATCTAGAGCCAGTGAGTTACGTGGCGAGTCCATGCAGGACGTCATTTTTAACGGTTCTGGTCAACGAAAGCCAGCGGGTAGATCGAGTGTTGAACTTATTTTTGATAACACCGATGGTCGTGCCGCTGGTCAGTGGAGTACTTTTGCTGAATTATCAGTTAAGCGTGTTTTAACCAGAGATGGTGCTTCAAGCTATTACATCAATAATCAATCTGTTCGCCGCAAAGATATTCATGACATGTTCATGGGTACAGGTTTAGGGCCACGCGCCTACGCGATCATTGGTCAGGGCATGATTTCTAGAATCATTGAAGCAAAACCTGAAGAGTTACGAATTTTCTTGGAAGAAGCTGCTGGCGTATCAAAGTACAAGGAGCGTCGTAAAGAAACTGAATCTCGTTTGGAAGATACGCGTGAAAACTTAACGCGTGTTGAAGATATCTTGCGAGAGTTAACGCAAAACCTCACAAAGTTAGAAGGTCAAGCACAAGTTGCTGAGAAATATAAAGAGCTAAACGCTCAGATGACAGAGCAACAGCAATTGTTGTGGTTGGTTCGTCAAACAGAAGCAGGTAAAGAACAGGAGCGTCACGCCAATGCTATCCGTGATGCACAAGTACAGTTAGAAGAGCAAACGGCTAAGTTAAGACATGCTGAAGCAGAGTTAGAAGAATTACGCACAGCTCACTATGCTTCACAGGATTTGGTATCAACTGCCCAAGGTGAGTTGTACGAAGTTAATGCAGAAGTAGGTAAATTAGAGAATGAGATTCGTTACGTACAAGAATCTCGTGCTCGCTTACAGCAACAGATTTCAGATTTACAAGCTCAGTTATCACGTTGGTCATCTCAAGAGCTTGCTGCGGCAGATGCTTTGCGTCAAACCAATATTGATCTTGAGACTGCTCGTGAAAATGAGGAAGGTTACTTAGAGGCATTGCACGCAGTTCAAGAAAAGTTGCCAGCTCATGAAGTGGCTTATCTAGAAGCTCAAAAAGCTTTAGATGAAGCAAGACAAGCTGTGTCGTCAACTGATCAGCGTTTAGCTAGTTTGGCTGAGCGTGTCTTGGCAGCAGGGCGTCAGTTAGATCAGTTGCATCAGAGACAAGAGCGTCTTAAGGCTGATTTTGGAACATTAGTAAAACCGGATTCAGAAGCACTTAGTTTGGCTACTGACCGTCAAACAATGGCACAACGTAAGGCAGATGAAGCGCAAGAGATTTCAGAATCTGCGCAAGCCAGCGTGCCTGAGACTGATGCTGCAAGACATAAAGCGCAACAAACTTTACAAGAATCTTCAGCAGCATTGAGCCAGACACAAGCTCGTTTAAGTGCATTACAAGCGCTTCAAGAAAAAGTTCAGGCTCAAGCAAAAGTAGGCCCTTGGTTAGAGCAAAAAGGCTTAAACAAGAAGCAGCGTTTATGGCAAGACCTTCAGGTTGAAAAAGGTTGGGAAACAGCGCTTGAGGCAGTATTGCGTGAGCGTGTGACAGCTTTGCAAGCTAGTGACTTAAATGAAGCAGTGCGCTTAGCTCAAGACGCACCGCCATCACGTTTGGCTTTCTACTCTGGCAATGGTGTTGCATCTGTAGAAGCAAGCGCCGCTGGTTTAACAAGCTTGATGAGTCGGGTGCAAGTCAAAGACTCAGCTATCAAGGCAGTGGTTCAAGAATGGTTGGGCAATGTTTACATTGCTGATAGCTTAGATGATGCGATGCGACGCAGAGACCAGTTACCACAGGGTGGTGTGCTGCTGGTTAAAGAAGGTCATATCGTTAGCCGCGTTAGTTTGCAGTTGTATGCTGAAGATTCTGAACAAGCAGGTTTATTGGCACGTGGTCAAGAAATCGAGAATTTAGATCTTCAATTAAAAGCGCAGCAATTGATTCTTGATGAGGCGCAAAGCGAAGCAACAAGAACTCAGTCGGCTTATCAACAAGCACAACAATTGGCGCAACAGGCTCGCCAAACTGCTGAGCAAGCAGTTCGTGAAGCGCATAACTTAGAAGTTGAGCGTTTACAGTTAGCTCAAGCCGATGAAAAATATCGAACCAGAGCTGAGCAAATTAATCATGAATTAGAAGAGCTTTCTCATCAAGCTGCTGAGTTGCAAGGCGTTAGAGATGAGGGTCAAGCTGAACTTGATAAAGCACAAGAGGAAAAAGGTGTTCACGGTGATAGTTTGGCGAATGCTCAAGATACATACCAAGCCGCTCAGCATGCTTTAGAGCAAGCGCGTGAAGCATTACGCTTGGCTGAACGTGAAGCCAGCGAGGCATCGTTTAATACAAGAACCTTGGTGCAACGTATTAGCGATTTAACTCGCGATCAGCAGTCTGCTCAGCAGCAAGTAGGTGATATTCAAGTTAGCTTGGGTAACTCACAAGAAGAATTACATGCTTTGTCAGATGAAGCAGCTCAAGAGTCTTTACAAAACTTATTGATTCAAAGAAGTGCACGTGAAGCTGCCTTGGCTAATGCAAGAACGGAGATGGATGCGATTTCACATCGCTTGCGCGAGGGTGATGAGGCGCGTTTAACTATTGAGCGTGGTTTACAGCCATTGCGTGATAAGGCAATGGAATTGCAGTTAAAAGAGCAAGCAGCTAGATTGAACGTTGAGCAATTTGCCACTATGTTGATGGATGCAGAGGCAAATGTTGAAGAACTGAAAGCTCGCTTAACTCCAGACATGAAGGTAAGCGCTTTGCAGTCTGAAGTTAATAAGCTCAATCAAGAAATTCAGGGTCTAGGCCCAGTCAACATGGCTGCTCTAGAAGAGTTGGCGAGTGCCCAGGAACGTAAGACATTCTTGGATGCTCAATCTGCTGACTTGAATGAAGCAATTAATACCTTGACAGATGCTATTGCGAAAATTGACTCAGAGACACGTGAGTTACTGCAAGGCACGTTTGATCAAGTAAATGAGCATTTTGCGAAGCTATTCCCAGATTTATTTGGTGGTGGTAATGCTAAGTTGGTCATGACGGGTGAGGAAATCCTTGATTCTGGTGTTCAGGTTATGGCGCAACCTCCAGGCAAAAAGAACTCAACTATTCACCTCTTGTCAGGTGGCGAAAAGGCCTTGACTGCGATTGCATTGGTGTTCTCATTATTCCAATTAAATCCAGCACCATTCTGCTTGCTTGACGAGGTGGATGCACCGTTGGATGATGCTAATACTGGTCGCTATGCAGATATGGTTGCTCGTATGTCAGCTAATACACAATTCGTCTTTATTTCACATAACAAGATCACTATGGAAATTGCTAACCAATTGATTGGTGTGACAATGCAAGAGCAGGGTGTTTCTAGAATTGTTGCAGTTGACTTAGAGGCTGCAGCAACAATGGTGGAGGCTGCCTGATGATCGGATTTGCTGAGTTTGCCGCATCCTTAGGGTTAACAGAGCTTCAGTTATCCCTTGGTTTAATTGGCTTCAGCTTATTGGTTTTGGTGATGATTTACAACGCCATGCGTATTCGCAAGGTGGAAGTAGAGGATGCATCAAATAGTGTTGATGAAGGGCTGACCGCAGAACCTAGCTTTTCATCCATAGATGGTGTTGTTGGTCGATCTGAGCCAACGCTAGGTGCAACTGATGCCCCCACTGCTGCGCAGGTTGCAGCGGTACCCAAAATTGATCCATTAATTGATTGTGTTGTGGCTTTGCGCTTGCCTGAGTCAATTAGTGGTGAAGAAATCTTGGGCCATCTCACTGATTGGCCTAAAAATACTCTATTTACATGGATGTGCGAAGGTCTTAATTCTGCTTCTGATTGGGAATCAGTTATTTCCACTGGTTCTTATACAGAGTTGCAGGTAGCCATTCAATTAGCTAACCGAACTGGCCCTATTGGTATTGTTGATTTATCTGATTTTGTTTCTAAGGCACAGGCATTAGCTAATGCCTTGGATGCGGAAATTGATTTGCCGCCAGTTAATGAAGTCATTGAAGATGCTAAAAATTTAGATCAATTTGCTGCTCAAAGTGATATTCAGTTAGGTATCACAGTTATTCCAAGAGAAGGCATGTGGAACCTGTCGACAATTCAGTCGGTGGCCGCTAAGGCTGGTTTTTTACTATCAAGAGATGGTCGTGATTATCAACGCATCATCTCTAATGTGGTGATGTACAAGTTGGTAGCAGATCAAGCTAACTTTTTACGTGATGATTTAAGTAAAGCAAACATTCAATATGTAACTTTATTGTTAGATTTGCCACGTGTGCCATACGCCATGACCCCATTCAAAATCATGTTGGATGATGCTAAGTTATTGGCAGAATCGTTAAACGGTAACTTGGTTGATGATGCTGGTAGGCCTTTGGTTGATGAGGCGGTTTCTGCCATCACGTCTCAGCTAGGTCAGATCTATCAAGCGATGGATCAACAAGGCATACCTGCTGGATCCACAACAGCAAGCAGGCTCTTTTCTTAGGAGTCATGAATGTCTGATTCGGCCCGTTATGCTTGGCTGAAAGAAGAGTTGGCAAGTTTGGATCATGCCTACTACGTTCTTGATGATCCCATTCTTCCAGATGCTGAATACGATAAGTTATATCGTGAGCTATTAGCTATTGAAAAAGATCACCCAGACTGGGTGACACCTGATTCGCCATCACAGCGAGTAAGTGGACAAGCGAGCGATTTGTTTTCCGAAGTCAAGCATGTGGTTCCAATGCTATCTCTTAACAATGCTCTTGAGGATAAAGAAGCTGAAGCATTTGATAAGCGTTGTCGAGAAGGTCTTGATCTGCCCGAGGTGGAATACGCTGCAGAATTAAAGTTTGATGGATTAGCTATTTCTCTTAGATATGAAAACGGTCTTCTAGTTCAAGCTGCAACTCGAGGTGACGGTTACAGCGGTGAAGATGTAACAGCCAATATTAGAACGATTAAAGCGATACCCCTTAAGTTAAAGGGTCAAAATCATCCAGCAGTATTAGATGTCAGAGGCGAAGTCTTCATGAGCCACAAGGATTTTGAAGCACTTAACCGTGCCGCTATAGAAAAATCAGAAAAGACCTTTGCCAACCCCAGAAATGCAGCGGCTGGTAGCTTGCGCCAATTAGATCCAAGAATCACAGCGCAAAGAACGCTGTCATTTTTTTCATATGGGATTGGTCAATGTGAGCCATCAAGTTATTTACCTAGCACTCACTCAGATTTATTGAATTTATATGCTATTTGGGGTTTGCCAGTTTGCGAGCATCGGGCAGTTCTTAAGTCAATTGATGGCTTGATGGGGTTTTATCGACAAATCGCGCAGCTAAGAGATCAATTGCCTTATGACATCGATGGTGTGGTTTACAAAGTTAATTCAAGAGAGTTACAAGAGGACTTGGGATTTGTTTCTAGAGCGCCACGTTTTGCAGTCGCTCATAAATTCCCAGCTCAAGAGGCATTAACAACAGTTTTAGGTATTGATGTGCAAGTGGGTAGAACTGGTGCCATTACACCAGTTGCGAGGTTATCACCGGTTGTGGTGGGTGGTGTCACAGTTACTAATGCGACACTGCATAACGAGGATGAAGTTCGCCGAAAAGATATTCATATTGGCGACATAGTGGTGGTAAGGCGGGCAGGTGATGTGATTCCTGAAGTGGTGTCGGCTATTAAAGAGAAAAGACCTGCAAATGCTGCATCGTTTGTGATGCCAACTGCATGCCCGATTTGTGGTTCTCATATTGAAAAACCTGAAGATGAGGCAGTTGCCAGATGCAGTGGAGGCTTGTTTTGCCCTGCTCAGCGTAAGCAAGCTTTATTGCACTTTGCACAACGACGTGCGATGGATATCGAGGGTTTGGGGGAGAAAATTGTTGATCAGTTGGTAGATCTTCAAATAGTGAGAACCCCGGCTGATTTATACCGATTGGGTCTGATGGCGCTCGCTAATTTAGAGCGTATGGGTGAGAAGTCAGCAGAAAACCTCTTAGCGGCTATCCATCAATCTAGGAAGAACACTCTAGCTAGATTTATTTTTGCACTAGGTATTCGTCACGTCGGTGAAAGTACCGCCAAAGACTTAGCTAAGCATTTTGGCGGTATTCATGAAGTCATGGACGCCAAAGAAGAAGATTTACTTCAAGTGAATGATGTTGGTCCTGTTGTTGCGCAGTCATTAGTGAGCTTCTTTAGTGAAGCTCATAACCGCGAGGTAATTGAGCAATTATTGGCTGCAGGCATTGAGTTAGAAGTTGAACAATCTAGCATCCATCCGGAGTTAGTTGGTAAGACCTTTGTGTTGACTGGAACCTTGCCAACCATGTCAAGGGATCAGGCAAAGGCTTTATTGGAAAAAGCGGGCGCTAAAGTGGCAGGGTCTGTATCAGCCAAGACCAGTTATGTCGTAGCAGGCGCCGATGCTGGTAGTAAGCTAGAAAAAGCTCAGGAACTGGGCGTTACTGTGATTGATGAAGCCCAACTCATTGCGATGTTACAAAATTAAAAATTTCTTACAAGCATGTAAGAAAAATCTTACGTAATTTTCAGATATATCTGACGCAAAAATTAGGTTTATAAAAAACGTAAGGCGACTAATATTTCTCTTTAGCGAAGGAGATTTGATGTCAAACTATAAAAATGTTTTTTTTAGTACCTTACCTTTGGTTCCAGATTTAACCAAACATTCAGTTGCAGTTGTTGTCACGCATTTGGTATCTGATGCTAGTAATTTTTTATCTGCAGTAAAAGATCAATTCTCAGATTTAATTGTTATCCCAAAATCAAGTTCAAAAACTGTTGAAGCATTAAATCAGTACTCGAATTATGGTGTGATGCTTGACTTTACTCGTCATCAAATCATGAAAAATCCAAGTGACGTTATGAGAATTTTAGACTCATATATTCTTGGTAGAAAATTTTTGATATTTGATATGGGAGGCTACTTCTTGCCGTTAATTGATTTCTTAAATGATAGGACTGGTCAATTTATCGGAATAATTGAAGATACTGAAAATGGTCATCTAAGATATCTCAAGGTGATTAATAAAAGTGGTGGATGTAAGTTCCCGATTATTTCTGTGGCGAGAAGCGAACTAAAAGAACCTGAAGACATATTAGTGGGTCAGGCTATTGCTTTTTCCGTAGAAAAAGTATTGAGATCAAATTTATTAATTTTGGTTAATAAATCGGTGTTAGTAATAGGGTATGGAAAAATTGGGGCTGGGATTTGTAATGCAATGAAAGGTCGTGGCGCTACTGTTCATTTTTATGACGTTGATCCTTTAAGAACAATTAAAGCGCTAGCCTCTGGTTATAAAACTGGGGAAAAGTGTGATTTGCTATCAAATGCCGACTTAATTATTTCTGCAACTGGCAATAAAGGTTTGTCTAAAAATGATTTGCAATATGTAAAAAGTGGTGTTTACATATTTACTGCAACGTCATCTGATGATGAATTTGAAGAGTGCTTATTAAAGTTTTGCCAAATAGTTACCAAAGACTCTAACTTTATCGAGGTTAACCTAGAGAAAGATGTCAAAAAGGTTCATTTATATAACGGTGGAAATTCGATAAATTTTGTTGATGGTGCGGTGGTTGATAGATATATCGAGTTAGTTCAGGCAGAAATGTTATTTGCGGCAAATATACTGCACACTAAAGATCCTGGGAAATTGTGTGAGGTAGGGAATAGTGAAAAAAGGTTTATTGCCAGAAGTTGGTTGAATTACTACTCCAATTATTCTTGATGGAGTTGTTCGTATTTGCAGTTGCTCTATTGTCAAGTTTAGCTAGGGCTGGGATTAATGTTATAGACCGTTGGCAGTTTGCTTATCAAAATGAGAGTGTGGTAAAGCTCTCATTTTTGAATAACTTTCTTCCTGTAATACTTGGCATTACTGTCATTGTGGTTCTTGGGGAAATAAATTTCCTAGTTAACTTAATTTTTACAATAGAAGTATGCGTATTAGGATTTATTGTGCAAATGGTTGCCATGATATTTTCGTATGCATTTAAAACCTATCACGTATATGAAATCTCATTAATTTCAAAAATTTCTGATCTATCAATCCCTATTTTTTTAGGGTTGTTAGCGGGAGTTTTTAACTTAACTCAATTGCTATTCCAAGTGTCGTCACTTTTGATATGCATCCCATTTTTGGTCAGGTTAAATTTTTTTGACACTAAAAAAATAATTTATTTATTGCTAATTATTTTTGGATTAACGATTCAGGCAATAGGTAGTTTTTACTTGGTCAGTTCTGTGCCTTACCAAGAAAACTTTGGTGAGTTAATTATTTTTTGTGTGGGCATTATATTTTGGAGAACAGTCTGGCTTACCCCTTTATATTTATATTCAACGAAAAGCTATTTCACCTTTTCATACCCATCATATTTAACTCTGCTAAGAGTTCTTCTGACCTTTGTGACCCAGATTACATTTGTATATGTAATTGGTTTAATTGATAGCATGTTAGCAATACCAATTCTTAATTTAACAGGATTCTTTTCTATATTAATGGCTAGCTACTTTATGTCAGAAAAAGTGACTAGGGATGTTATGGTTGTTATTGTATTAACTCTATTTTTATGCTTACTATCAATATATGTTTAATCAAAAAAAATTATTAGAGCAATATCTAAATTCTCATTCCCATCAAGTCAATCATGGCCTCGTATCTCAGTTGGAGTATGTTTTTTCTTTGGGGCCATCTGCATATCATTTGACTGCCAGCGGCATTGTCATAAATGGTGGTTCGATCTTATTGATATACCATCGTTATATTAAAGAATGGATGCAGCCGGGTGGTCATATTGACCTCAACGAAAAACCGCACATCGCTGCGCAAAGAGAAGTCTTAGAAGAAACTGGCTGGAGTAGCACTCTCGTGGGTGGCGAAATTCCAATTGATGTTGACATACATTTAATTCCGGCAAATCCGATTAAATCTGAGCCTGCACACTGGCACATTGATTGTGCATATTTGCTTTCGCCTACAACTTATTCTCAGCAGCCAGATATGGAAAAATCCATGTGGTTTAGTTTTGATGATGTTGAAAATAAGCGGGTTAAACGAGTGCTTAATGTTTTAAACGGCTAGGGCTTCTAGTATTTCAGTCTCTAACTGAATTTGTATTTTTGAATCTTTAGATAAATTTTCGCCAGCCAACAAAAACACGTCTTCAATACGCTCGCCCAGGGTATTAATTCTGGCAGTGTGCAATGAGATTCGGTGCTCAGCCAATATTTTTGCTATCGCATACAGGATGCCAGTTCTGTCATTGGCTGATACTGACAGAACAAAGTATTGACCTCGGTCATCAGCCCGCAAGCTAACACGCGGTTGTATTGGGAAGCTTCTTGACTGTCGAGACAGTCGTCCTTGATTAGGGCTTGGTAGAGCAGCGACCTTTTTCAAAATCTCAGCCAAATCATGTTCGACTAATTGAATGATGTCTCGATAGTGGCCACCTTCACGTAATAGATTGGTACCAGAAATCTGGAATGTATCTAACGCATAGCCATGTTGGGTTGTGTGAATACGTGCATCCAGAATTGAGAAACCCTGTTGATCAAAGTATGAACAAATTCTGGCAAATAAATCAGGTTGGTCTTTGATGTAAACGGCAACTTGAAGACCTTCTCCCACAGGAGATAGTCTGGCTCGAACAATGGGCTCTTGGTGATTAACGCGACTATATAAATGTTTGGTTAGCCATGCGATATCACTGGGCTCATGACGTAAAAAGAATGGAATATCCAATTGCTTCCAGAGCTCTTCGTGAGCATCTGCTTGAAGACCAAATAGACGCAACATCTTTTTAGCTTCTGATTGGTTTTGCTCCAGTTCAGAAGTCACATCATGCTGACCACCACCAATTACTCGTAAGGTTAGTTTGTATAAATCTTCGAGTAATTTGCCTTTCCAGGCATTCCATACTTTAGGGCTGGTGCCTCTGACATCAGCTACTGTGAGCAAATAAAGCGCTGTGAGTCTTCTTTCTGTTTTGACACGTTTAGCAAATGCTTTAACGACATCTGGATCGCCAATATCTTGTTTTTGCGCCACCTGACTCATGGTGAGATGCTCAGCTACTAGCCACACTAGGATATCTGTATCTTCTTTGCTAAGACCATGTTGTTTGGCAAATAGGCGAGCATCTTTCTTACCTAACTCGGAATGATCCCCACCACGACCTTTGGCAATGTCATGGAATAGGGCAGCCAAAATCAATAACCATGGTTTGTCATAGTTGGCAGCTAGTTGACTGCAAAAAGGAAATTCATGCGTGTGCTCTACGACCCAAAACCTTCGCACATTTCGTAGCACCATCAAAATATGTTGGTCTACTGTGTACACATGAAATAAGTCATGCTGCATCTGGCCAACAATGCGCCTAAAGGCAGGTAGGTATCTGCCAAGCACACTGGTTTGATTCATTAATCTAAACGCATGGGTAATGCCATCGTGTTGTTTCACGATATCCATAAAGCATGCACGATTCTCAGGGTTGTTACGCCACTGAGCATTCATTAGACCTCTAGCGTTATAGAGGCCTCTGAGTATTTGGGCGGAGAATCCTTTGACACCAGGTGTTTTTGTGTAGAGCAAGAAAGCTCGCAAAATCTGTTCTGGGTGTTTTTCAAATAACAATGGGTCAACAATATCGAGCAAACCTTGTTTTTCAACAAAATGCTCTGAAACAGGTCTGGTGATTCTTGATTCTTTTGGAAAGAGAATCGCTTCAATGTTCTGGAGAAGAATTTCATTTAACTGGGTCACCGCCTTGGCAGCCCAGTAATACTTCTTCATGATTTTTTCACTGGCACGCGTGCCATTTTCTGAATCTAAGCCAAAGGCTTCAGCCAGTTGCGTTTGCAAATCAAATACCAAGACATCTTGGCGACGTTTAGCCACCAGATGCAACTGGGTTCTTAGGGTTTGTAAGAGCTTTAAGTTGCGATTAATTTCTAAAGACTCACGCTTAGTGAGCAAGCCCTTTTTATGTAAATCTGAAAAACTGTTGCCTAACTTGGCTGCCTTGGTCATCCATAAAATGACCTGTAAATCTCTCAAGCCACCTGGACTCTCTTTACAGTTAGGTTCTAATGAGTAGGGAGTGTCATTATGTTTGTGGTGCCTTTGGCGAAGCTCTAATAACTTAGCCTGATAGAAGGCTTTAGCATCCATGGCTGCATCAAACTGGACCAAGAAACGGCGATATAACTTTTTGTCGCCACCCACCCAACGAGATTCTAAAAGTGATGTTCTGACAGTAATGTCTGCAGCGGCTTCTTGTAAGCACTCATCAATATTTCTAACTGATGAGCCGATTTCAATTCCCAAGTCCCAGCATCTCGTAATAAATGCTTCTACCTTAGGGTTAACGATTGATAAATCATCAGAGCTTAATTTTTCTGAAAGCAATACCAGAATATCCACATCTGAATACGGAAATAGTTCGCCACGACCGTAACCTCCGACCGCAACTAGTGCAGCGTATGGATCAAGACCACTTTCTTGCCACGCCACCAATAATTGTTGATCAGTTAATTGGCAGACATCCTTGGTTAGCTTGCTAACGTTCAGATCCTTCTTAAATTCCTCAAATCGAGCTTGTCGACGGGTTTTAAGAGTGGCGAGGGTATCCATGACTCAGGGTCTAAATTTAAGATTGCCGACGCATTCTGGCGGAGGAGGACTTCCTGCAGAGTAGGTTAGAACTTCAACGCCAGTAGCTGTAACCAAGCAGGTATGCTCCCACTGGGCTGAAAGGCTTCTATCTTTAGTTTTTACTGTCCATTGGTCTGGCATCGTACGAATATCGCGTTTGCCGGCATTGATCATTGGCTCAATTGTAAAAGTCATGCCTTCGTGAAGTCTTTCACCAAGACCAGGTTTGCCATAGTGAACTATCTGGGGTTCGTCATGAAATACTTGGCCAATGCCATGACCGCAGTATTCGCGAACCACTGAATAGCCAGCACCTTCAGCATGACTTTGAATTGCATGACCAATGTCACCCAACGTACAACCAGGTTTGACTTGAGCAATTCCTAGCCACATACATTCGTAGGTAACTTGAGATAGTCGTTTAGCCAAAATGGATGGCTCACCTATGGCAAACATCCGGCTCGTATCCCCAAAATAACCAGTTGGGGTAATAACTGTGATGTCTAAATTAACCACGTCACCATCTTTGAGGATTCTGTCGCCAGGTATGCCATGGCAAATCACGTCATTAACTGAGGTGCAAATTGATTTTGGGAACGGTGGATAGCCAGGAGGCTGGTAATTGAGTGGCGCAGGTACCGTTTTTTGTACATTGACCATGTAGTCGTGGCAAATACGGTCTAGTTCACCTGTGGTTACGCCAGCCTTCACAAAGGGGGTAACGTGGTCCAATACTTCACTAGCCAGGCGGCCGGCTTCACGCATGCCAGCTATAAATTCAATCGAAGAGGTTTTTTTGGTTTCAGTCAACATACCCCGATTATCCAGCATAAATTCATAGTTTTCATGGCTTTAATACTATTTTTAGGGTAGAATACGGGCACTGTTTCAGATGGTCTGGAGCAGAATCACGAACCAAGCCGTCCAGGGTGGCACTTTTTAGTGCAGTCAGGACTTGGTTCTAGACTTAACCCTTAGGAGATTTACATGTCTGTGACTATGCGTCAAATGCTGGAAGCCGGTTGCCATTTTGGTCACCAAACTCGCTTCTGGTCACCAAAGATGGCCCCTTATATTTTCGGTCATCGCAACAAAATTCATATTATCAACCTCGAAAAAACTCTTCCAATGTTCTTGGAAGCGCAAAAGTTTGTGCGTCAAGTAGCGTCTAATCGCGGCACAATTTTGTTCGTAGGTACAAAACGTCAGTCAAAAGAGATCATTGCTGAAGAAGCAACTCGTGCTGGTATGCCTTACGTAGATGCACGTTGGTTAGGCGGTACATTGACTAACTTCAAAACTGTTAAAGGTTCTATTAAGCGTCTAAAAGACATGACTGCTGCTCGCGAAAACGGCGATTGGGAGCGTTTGTCTAAGAAGGAAGCTTTGACTACTAGCCGTGACATCGAGAAACTAGAGAAGTCACTTGGCGGTATTCAAGACATGACTGGTACTCCTGATGCGATTTTCGTGGTTGACGTTGGTTACCACAAGATTGCTATCACTGAAGCTAAGAAATTAGGTATTCCAGTGATTGCTGTGGTTGATACAAACCACTCACCTGAAGGTGTTGATTACATCATTCCAGGTAACGATGACTCAAGCAAGGCTGTTTCTCTATACGTTCGTGCGATGGCTGACGCTATCCTAGAAGGTAAAGCTAATGCTGTTCAGCAAGTTCTAGAAGCTGTTAAGGGCGACGCTGATGAGTTCGTTGAAGAAGGAAAGGGTGAGTAATGGCTGCAATTACTGCTGCAATGGTTGGCGAACTACGCGCCAAAACCGATGCTCCAATGATGGAGTGCAAAAAAGCTTTAACTGAAGCTGATGGCGACATGGCTAAAGCGGAAGAGATTCTGCGTGTAAAACTTGGTAGCAAAGCTGGTAAAGCTGCATCACGTGTTACTGCAGAAGGTGTTATCACTGCTTTCATCAACGGCACAACTGGTGCTTTAGTTGAAGTTAACTGTGAAACAGACTTCGTTTCTAAAAATGATGACTTCTTAGCTTTGAGCAATGCTTGTGCTCAATTAGTTGCTGAGAAAAATCCAGCTGATGTAGCTGCTTTGTCTGCTTTGCCATATGCTGGTAAGACAGTTGAAGAAGTTCGTGCTGAGTTGATCGGTCGTATCGGTGAAAACATGTCTTTGCGTCGTTTTACACGTTTTTCTGGCGACAGCAAGTTGGTTTCATACCTACACGGCACACGTATTGGTGTGATGGTTGAATACACTGGTGATGACACAGCTGCTAAAGACGTGGCTATGCACATTGCCGCGATGAAGCCAATCGCTTTGTCAGCTGCTGATGTTCCTGCTGACAAGATTGCTACAGAGAAGAGTGTTGCTGAGTTGAAGGCTGCTGAATCAGGCAAACCTGCTGACATCGTTGCTAAGATGGTTGAAGGTTCTGTTCAGAAGTACTTGAAGGAAGTTTCTTTGTTAAATCAAACTTTTGTTAAAAACGACAAGCAAACAGTAGAGCAAATGTTGAAAGCAGCAAATACAACAATTAAGAGCTTTACGATGTATGTTGTTGGTGAAGGTATTGAGAAGCGTCAAGACGACTTCGCTGCTGAAGTAGCTGCTCAGGTAGCTGCTGCAAAAGCCACGGCCTAAGTAGTACTAGTAGTTCGAAAGGGCACGGGGTTAATACCTTCGTGCCCTTTATACTTTCGGAACTTGATTATTGCCCACTATAGAGAGACTGACCATGCCAGCATACAAAAGAGTGTTGTTAAAACTATCAGGTGAAGCCTTAATGGGCGACGATTCCTACGGAATCAACCCATCGACCATTGATGCCATGGTGACAGATATTGCTGAGGTTGTTCAAAGTGGGGTGCAATTAGCCATCGTGATTGGTGGCGGCAATATATTTAGAGGTGTGGCTGGTGGTGCGGCAGGTATGGACCGTGCTACTGCTGACTACATGGGTATGTTGGCCACAATGATGAACTCTCTAGCCTTACAAGATGCATTGCGCCAAAAAGGTGTCGAGGCGCGTGTTCAATCTGCTTTGAGAATGGATCAAGTGGTTGAGCCATACATTCGCCCAAGAGCGATTCGTCATATGGAAGAGGGTAAGGTGGTGGTGTTTGCTGCTGGTACAGGCAACCCATTCTTTACAACAGATACGGCTGCAGCACTACGTGGTGCAGAGATGGGTGTAGAAGTTGTACTAAAAGCTACCAAAGTAGACGGTATCTACACCAGCGACCCTAAAAAAGATTCAACAGCTACTAGATATGACACTATTAGCTTTGATGAAGCGATTATTAAAAATTTACAAGTGATGGACGCGACAGCTTTTGCTTTGTGTCGCGACAGAAAACTACCTATTAAAGTATTTTCAATCCTAAAGCCAGGTGCCTTAAAACGCGTGGTCATGGGTGAAAACGAAGGCACATTGGTACACGTATAAAAGGAAGCATTATGTCTGCTGCAGATATTAAAAAAACCACAGAACAAAAAATGACTAAGTCGATTGAGTCATTGAAGTCTAATTTACAAAAAATTAGAACAGGTCGTGCTCATCCTGGTATTTTGGAGCAAATCAACGTTGATTATTACGGTAACCCAACTCCTTTAGCGCAAGTGGCTAACTTGGGTTTAGCTGATGCTAGAACTCTGACAGTTCAACCATGGGAAAAGAACATGATGGCTGCCGTTGAGAAAGCTATTCGTGAGTCAGACTTGGGTTTGAATCCTGCTACACAAGGCAACATCATTCGTGTGCCAATGCCAGCTCTCACTGAAGAGCGCCGTAAAGAGTTGACTAAAGTGGTTAAAGGCGAGGGTGAAGATTCAAAGATTGCCGTACGTAACTTAAGACGTGACGCTAATGAGTCGTTGAAGAAGTTGGCAAAAGACAAAGAAATCTCTGAGGACGACGAACGTCGCTCTCAAGATGAAGTGCAAAAAATGACTGATCGTTTTGTTGCTGAAATTGACAAAATCATTTCTGAAAAAGAAAAAGAGATCATGACTGTTTAAGCTAAAGCTTGAATAGTTCATCTATGACCAAACAACCCACGTCAGCACACACTAGTTCAACTCAGGATGTTCCTGAGGTGACTGGGGTGCCTAAGCACGTTGCCATCATTATGGATGGCAATGGTCGCTGGGCTACTAAACGCTTTTTGCCAAGGGTTGCGGGCCATAAGCAAGGTTTAGAAACAGTTCGTAAGATTGTTAAGGACTGTGGTGATGCGGGGGTGCAATATCTCACCTTATTTGCCTTTAGTTCTGAAAATTGGCGCAGGCCTGCTGAAGAAGTTGGTTTTTTAATGAAGCTATTTTTAACTGCATTAGAAAAAGAGATTACCCGTTTGCATCGTAATAATGTGCGTCTCAGATTGATTGGCGATTTAAGTCGTTTTGATCCACTGATACAGGAACGTGTGGCGCAAGCTGAGGCGAGAACTGCTGAAAATACCGGACTTAATTTGACGATTGCAGCCAATTACGGTGGTCGATGGGATATGTTGCAAGCAGTTTCTGCATGCTTAAAAGCCAATCCTGGGTTGGCTCCTGATGAAGTTACTGAGGCTTTGTTAACGCCTCATTTATCCATGTCCTTTGCTCCAGAGCCTGATTTATTTATTAGGACTGGTGGTGAGCAGCGTATTAGCAACTTCTTGTTGTGGCAGTTAGCGTATACCGAACTTTATTTCACAGATGTACTCTGGCCAGATTTTGATCCTGCAGCATTAAGACAATCATTTGCCTGGTATCAAGACCGAGAGCGTCGCTTTGGTAGAACCAGTGCTCAAGTGGTTGGCTCTACAAAAGATAAGGTTGAATAGATGCTAAAAACAAGAGTTATTACAGCCTTAGCATTATTAGCAGTTTTTTTGCCAGTATTGTGGTTTGCGCCATTGATTTGGTTAGGTGTATTAATTGCTCTTGTTATCACTTTGGCGGCATGGGAGTGGTGGCGACTACTGTTTCCGCAAAATCTAAAAAGAGCCTACTCTTATGCAGGCTTGTGTTTACTTAATTTAGCTACTTGGTTCATGTACGCAGATATTGAGGTCGTTGAATATTTGCTATGGGCCACCTTGGCTTTCTGGTTATTGCTTGTACCTCTATTGATGAGTAAGGCATTAGATCTCAATATGAATTTCTGGCGTTGGCCATTAGCTGTCGCCGGTTTATTTATTTTGCCAGCCTGTTGGTTTGCGTTAATGCATTTACGTGCCATCAGCATGTCTTTATTTTTATCTGTCTTGGTTTTGGTTTGGGCTGCCGACATTGGTGCCTATTTTGCAGGTAAGACATTTGGCAAACATAAATTGGCGATTCGTTTAAGTCCTGGTAAATCAATTGAGGGTGCTATCGGTGGGTGGTTATTCGTTTTATCCATCGCAGTGATATCAGTGTTGGTTTTATCAGACTATGACTTAACTCGTATCAACTACTTTTACATCCTTCAAGACAAATTAGGTTGGTTGGGTTTATTTGTCCTAGCAACTCTTAGTGTGGTGATGAGTATTCAAGGTGATTTATTTGAGTCACAACTAAAAAGGATTGCTGGCGTTAAAGACAGCAGTGCTTTATTGCCTGGTCATGGTGGATTCTTAGACAGAATTGATGCCTTATTACCAGTATTGCCATTGGCTGCACTTTTAATGATTTTGGTTGCTTAATAAGCATGAGACATATTTGTGTACTAGGATCAACCGGATCTATTGGTGTTAATACCTTGCAGGTGGTTCGTGCGCATCCTCAGTTATTCAAGGTTACTGCATTAACGGCTCACTCAAACGTTGAGGTGCTAGCCCAGCAATGTGTTGAGTTCAAGCCAGAGTTGGCAGTGGTTGGTAGTGCAAGTGCGGCACAAAAACTACAAGATTTACTGCGTGCGGCCAATGTTAGGACCGATGTTCAATATGGACCGGAGGCACTGGTAGGGGCATCGACATTGTCATCTGTAGACACGGTGATGGCAGCGATTGTTGGTGCTGCTGGTTTAGTTCCTACTATTGAGGCAGCTAAATTAGGCAAACGAATTCTCCTGGCTAATAAAGAATCGCTGGTGATGGCAGGTGACATATTCATGGCAGCTATTGCACAAAGTGGCGCTGAGTTACTACCCATCGATAGTGAGCACAATGCTATCTATCAATGTCTTCCTGATGCGAATACATCCAATGGTGGAGCAAGGGGGCAATACAGTACCTTAGGCGTTAAAGAAATTTTATTAACAGCATCCGGTGGCCCATTTAGAAAGCACTCTGTTGAACAGTTGGCTAGCGTTACTCCAGACCAAGCTTGCGCGCATCCTAATTGGGTAATGGGTAGAAAAATCTCAGTTGATTCCGCAACTATGATGAATAAGGGCCTGGAGGTAATTGAGGCTCATTATTTATTTGGTTTGCCGTCTGAGCAAATTAAAGTTTTAATTCATCCGCAAAGCGTGATTCATTCCATGGTTCGTTACGTGGATGGTTCTGTCATTGCACAGTTAGGGCAGCCTGATATGAAGACGCCGATTGCCTATGGTTTAGGTTGGCCTAATCGGATTGATGGTGGTGTGGAAGAGTTGGATTTTCTGAAGTTAAGTCAACTTTATTTTGAAGAGGTTGATCACCAACGATTCCCTTCATTGAAATTGGCATATCAAGCTTTATCGATGGGTGGTTTGATGCCAACTGTTTTGAATGCCGCTAATGAGGTGGCGGTTGACGCATTCCTTCAAGAAAAAATTAAATTCACTCAAATTGCAGAGGTGGTAGAAAAAACGCTTGAGCAATTTAGAGCATCGCCCGCTGATCAGCTAGATGTGATATTGGCTACTGATCAAGAATCTAGAGTGCTTGCTCAAGATATTATTAAAGGCTATCAACAATGACGGCTATTTGGTCTTTGATTGCTTTTTTGGTGGCTATTGGCCTATTGGTGAGCTTTCATGAACTAGGGCACTACACCGCAGCTCGAGTATGTGGTGTTCGGGTTTTAAGATTTTCTGTTGGATTTGGCAAAACCATTTGGACCTATCAAAAAAGTTCCGACTCAACTGAGTGGGCTTTGAGTAGCTTACCTTTGGGTGGGTACGTCAAAATGGATGAAAACTCATTTAAAAGTAAGCCGCTATGGAAGAGATCATTCATCGTTGCTGCTGGTCCTTTGGCCAACTTTATTTTGGCAATTGTTTTCTTGGCAACCTTATTTGTCTCTGGCGTACCTCAAATTCCCTCAAAATTAGCTGAACCTGCTCAAACCAGTTTGGCATATCAGGCAGGTGTCTTTGGTGGCGACACAGTAATTGGCTGGAAACAGGGTGATGACGCATCATTTCGGTCAATTGTTAGCTGGAATCAGTTGAGATGGCGACTATTAGATGCAGTAACAGCCAAAGAGGGCTTTATCTTGCAAGTTAGGACTGCCAAGGGTGATGAGCAAGCCATTGTTTTTAAAGAAGAAAAAATGCCAAAGTTGGCTCCAGACATTGATCCACTGGCTGCGTTAGGAGTTAAGCCTGATTTAACTGAGCCTGTGGCTATATTTGAGTTGAAATTAGGTCTATTTGACTCGTTGAGGGTGGCTGTAGAGCGTGTTTGGGATGTCAGCATGGTCTCGTTGCGGATGTTGGGTGGTATTTTTACCGGTGAGTCCTCAATCAAGCAGATCGGTGGCCCTTTAAGCATTGCTGATATGGCGGGTAAATCAGTTCAGGTTGGGTGGCAATCTTACATGGGGTTTTTAGCCTTAATTAGCATCAGTTTGGGGATTCTTAATTTGATGCCTCTACCTATGTTAGATGGTGGTCAGCTACTGTATGATGCATGGGAATTGCTTACTGGAAGTAAGGTTCCTGAAGCGTGGCAAAATGTACTTCAAAGAGTTGGTGTTGGTAGCCTAATGTTATTAACAATATTGGCTTTGTTTAACGATATTTCTAGATTGTTTTTACGTTGAAACCAAGTAAAAAATTTATCCGTACACCGATAGCTGCAATAGCAGCAGGTCTTCTATGCAGCTCCGTTTGGGCGGCTGATCCATTCGTCGTAAAAGATATTCGCGTCGAGGGCTTGCAAAGGGTTGAACCAGGTACTGTTTTTAGTTACCTGCCAGTCAAAGTTGGTGAGACTTTCACAGATGACAAAGGTGCTGATGCCATTCGTGCCTTGTACAACACTGGTTTCTTCAAGGACGTCAAAGTGGAGTCTGATGGCCAGGTATTGGTAGTAACAGTTGAAGAAAGACCAGCTGTTTCACAGCTTGAATTCACGGGCATCAAAGAATTTGATAAAGATGCTTTGAAGAAGTCACTTAAGGCGGTAGGTGTTGCTGAAGCTCGTTATTACGATAAAGCTCTGATCGATAAGGCGGAGCAAGAGCTCAAACGCCAGTACGTTTCACGTGGCTACTACGCAGCAGAGGTAATCACAACTGTGACTCCAGTTGAGCGTAATCGCGTTGCGATTGTGTTTAACGTCGATGAAGGTCAAGTTTCGAAGATTGTCCAAATCAATATCGTTGGTAATCAAGCATTCAAGGAAAAAGATTTGCGTGAAGAGATGCAACTCTCTACGCCAAATTGGTTATCTTGGTATACAAAAAATGACTTGTACTCTAAGCAAAAGTTAACAGCTGACTTAGAGGCAATTCGTTCTTTTTATTTGAACCGTGGTTATTTGGAATTTGTGATCGAGTCAACGCAAGTTTCAATCACACCAGATAAAAAGGGTATTTACCTAAATATCAATATTCGTGAAGGCCAGCAGTACAAAGTGGCTTCTGTGAAGTTGGCAGGTGAGTTGCTAAATAAAGAAGAAGAGTTAACTAAATTAGTTAATTTAAAGATTGGTGATGTTTTCTCATCAGCTAAGTTGACTGAGAGTACTAAAGCGATTGCGGATAAGTTAGGTGCCTACGGTTACGCCTTTGCTGCAATCAATCCACAACCTAATTTGCAAAAAGATAAGCAGTTAGTCGATCTTAATTTGGTTGTTGATCCAGGTAAGAGAACCTATGTTCGCAAGATCAACGTTTCAGGCAATGCTAAAACGCGTGACGAAGTTATTCGTCGTGAAATGCGTCAGCTAGAGAGCTCATGGTTTGATAGTGAGAAGTTAAAGCTATCAAAAGATAGAATTAACAGACTTGGTTACTTCACAGATGTTGAAGTTAATACTGAAGACATTCCAGGCGTATCTGATCAAGTAGATGTGGGTATTAAAGTTACTGAGAAACCTACCGGATCATTGAGTTTAGGTGCGGGTTTCTCATCTACAGATAAGTTGATTTTGACTGCAGGCATTTCTCAAGAGAATGCTTTTGGTACTGGTACAAGTATTGGTCTAAACGTTAATACTGGTAAAACAAACAGAACTTTGGCTTTATCTAACTACGACCCGTATTTCACGGAAGACGGTATCAGTCGATTTACAGAGATCTACACAAGAACAACTAGACCTTTGTACTACACAGGTGACTCTGAGTACAAAATTGTTACTACTGGTGGTAACTTCAAGTTAGGGGTACCTTATTCTGAAGTTGACCGCGTATTTTTTGGTTTGGGCATTGAACAGTTATCGATGGAAACATCGGTGAATACGCCGCAGAGTTATTTGAACTATGTGTCTTCGTATGGCAAGAGCAATATGAACTTGCCTTTTACGATTGGTTGGTCGCGTGATGCTAGAGATAGTGCTTTGATACCTTCTCGCGGCACCTACCAACAAGTTAACGTAGAAGTTGGTACGCCAGCGGCTGATTTGCAATACTTTAAGATTTATTACCAGCACCAATATTTTTATCCATTCTCAAAAGGCAATATTTTGTCTTTCAATGGTGAAATAGGTTACGGTGATACTTATAGTAATAAGCCGTTCCCAATTACAAAGAACTATTTCGTTGGCGGTATAGGTTCGGTAAGGGGTTATCAACCAGGTTCTCTAGGGCCATCTTATGTTAATGCTGCTGGGGCAATTGTCCCTGTGGGAGCGTCATCTAAGTTGGTTGGTAATGCAGAATATACTTTCCCAGTTCCTGGATCTGGTGTGGATAAGACATTGCGTATTTTCAGCTTCTTTGATGCTGGTAATATTTACGATGGAGCCCCTGATTTTTCAGGCTTAAGAACATCTTATGGTTTGGGATTGTCATGGATTTCACCATTGGGTCCATTAAAATTCAGCTATGCATTCCCAATGAGCAAAAAACCTGGTGATCGTTTACAAAGATTCCAGTTCCAGATTGGTACAGCGTTTTAATTTTTTTAAGGTTTACATATGAATCGCATCAACTCAAAATTAATTCAGTCAACATTAGCTGCGCTACTAGTTACTGTTGGTCTTACATCTACAGCAGTATTGGCTGCAGATGAGGCTAAAGACTTTAGTGGTCGTATTGGTGTTGTTAATTCTGAGCGTATCTTTAAAGAATCTAACATGGCTAAAGCAAGCCAAGCAAAACTTCAGTCTGAGTTTGCTAAGCGCGAAAAAGAATTGCGTGATGATGCACAAAAAATTAAAACTGCCGCAGAAAAGTTAGATAAAGATGCTGCCGTGATGCCTGATGCCGAGCGTGTACGCAAGCAACGTGAATTGGCTGATGCTGACCGTGAATTGCAACGTAAACAACGCGAGTTTACTGAGGATGTGAACCAACGTAGTTTTGAAGAGCGCTCAAAAATTGCTCAAAAAGCCAATCAAGCTCTAAAGGTTGTTGCTGAGCAAAGAAAACTTGATTTAATTGTGCAAGAAGCTGCCTACGTTAGTCCAAAGATTGAAGTGACTGATGACGTGATCAAGGCACTCAATAATCTTCGTTAATAATTTCTAGTAGGTTACTAATGCCAACCATTGCTGAGTTAGCCGAACGCTATTCGGCTCGCTTAGCGGGCGATGGCAAGGCGCAGGTTTCTAGTTTTGCGCCACTCAATCAAGCTGGCGACGGTCAGCTTGCTTTTCTTGCAAACCCTCTTTATCGCAATGAAGCTGCACTCAGTAAGGCCGCAGGTTTAATTGTTTCCGAAGCTGACTATGAGTTTTTATGTGCCGATGGTACAAATACTCAAAGAAGCTATTTGATTCACAAAAATCCTTATGCATTGTTTGCCAGAATCGCCCAAGAGTTTGCAAAGGATACTATTCCGAAGTATCTACCTGGTATTCATCCAAGTGCTGTCATTGAAGATGGAGCTATTGTTGCTGATTCGGCTCATATTGGCGCCTTATGTTTTGTTGGTAAGGGCGCAAAGATTGGTGCACGTTCTATATTGGTTTCACAAGTTCATGTTGGTGAAAATGCCACGATTGGTGATGACGCACTCCTGTATCCGAACGTGACTATTTATTACAACTGTGTATTGGGTGATAGAAATATCATTCATAGTGGCACTGTAATTGGTTCTGATGGCTTTGGTTTTGCGCCAGACTTAGCAGCAGCAGAGTGGGTGAAGGTTCCTCAAATTGGAAGAGTGGTTATTGGTAATGATGTTGAGATTGGTTCAAATACATCAGTGGATCGAGGTGCATTGGCAGACACAACAATCGATCATGGTTGCAAAATTGATAACTTAGTTCAAATTGCTCACAACGTTCAGATTGGTGCATTAACAGTGATTGCCGGAAATACTGCAATAGCAGGTAGCACAACGATTGGCAGTATGTGCATGATAGGTGGATCAACCAGTTTTTCTGGGCACTTAAAAATTGCAGATAGGACTACGATTTCAGGTGGAACTACGATCATTCGTTCTATCGACAAACCAGGGCAGCATTACACAAGCATTTTCCCTATGTTGCCTCATGCAGATTGGGAAAAGAATGCTGCCATTTTGCGCGGCTTAGATAAAATGCGACAAAAGATTAAAGATTTAGAAAAACAAATTAAAACTATTACTGAAGAAAAGAAATAAGGGATTGCTATGAGTGAATTGGTAAATTTTGATATTAATCAGATTTTGAAGATGCTTCCGCATCGCTATCCTTTTTTGTTAGTGGATCGTGTTCTAGAGCTTGAAACAGGCAAGCGTGTGAAAGCGCTGAAGAATGTGACCATGAATGAACCTCAATTCACTGGGCACTTCCCAGAGTTTCCTGTCATGCCTGGCGTTTTAATTTTGGAAGCGCTGGCCCAAACTGCAGCTTTACTAACATTTGGTCAAGACTCGGTAGATGATTCCGTATATTTCTTTGTGGGTATTGATAACGCTAGATTTAAACGACCAGTAACTCCTGGTGATCAGTTGATCCTTAATGCATCTATTGAGCGATTCAAGGGCGGAATTTGGAAATTCAAAACATTTGCTACGGTGAATGATGCGGTTGTAACTGAAGCAGATTTGATGTGCACAATTCGTAAAAAGGAAGCCTAAGATGGCCTTGATACATCCAACGGCTATTGTTGACCCTAAGGCGGAGATTGCAGAGGGTGTTGAAATTGGACCTTACGCAGTCATTGGTCCAAATGTAAAAATTGGTGCTAAGACTCAAATTGGTGCGCATACTGTTGTTGAGGGCTGCACTACGATTGGTCAAGAGAACAAGATTGGTCACTTTGCCTCTGTAGGTGGTGCGCCACAAGACATGAAATATCGCGGTGAGCCTACTCAGTTGATCATTGGCGATCGCAACATGATTCGTGAGTTCACTACCTTGCATACAGGTACGATCCAAGATCAGGGCATTACAAAAATTGGTAATGACAATTGGATCATGGCGTATGTACATATCGCTCATGATTGCGTGGTTGGTAACAATACAATTTTTTCAAACAATGCCCAAATTGCAGGGCATGTTCATGTAGATGATCACGCTATTTTGGGTGGCATGTCTGGTGTTCATCAGTTTGTACGTATTGGCGAGCACTCAATGATTGGTGGCGCCTCTAAGTTGGTGCAAGATTTGCCACCTTATGTGATTGCTTCAGGACCGATTGCTGAGCCACATGGTTTAAATGCTGAAGGCTTGAAACGTCGCGGGTTTAATCCTGAGACAATCACCGCGCTTAAGCAGGCATATAAACTTTTATACAAAGAGGGCTTGAGTTTTGAGGATGCCAAAAAAGCAATTGCTAGTTTGGCTGATCAAAAACAATCCAGTGAAGCTCAAACTGCTGAGAAACTAAGAATATTCCATGACTTTATCGCCGCTTCACAGCGCGGCATTGCCCGCTAATCAGTTGGCAGATAGTTCTTATCTTGCCTGTGTAGCCGGTGAGCCATCTGGAGATATGTTGGCTGCCAGCGTTTTGGCAGCTATCAAGACAGAACCACAGCTGGAGCACCTTAAAACTAAAGGTATAGGTGGCCCTAAGATGGTTGCCGAGGGTTTTGAGGCACTTTGGCCTATGGAAACCTTAGCTGTGCGTGGTTATGTTGAGGCGATTAAACAGTTGCCCGCCATTTTGGCCGTGAGGCAGTCACTGATTAAAGAGTTGATGACTCATCCGCCTAAAGCTTATTTAGGCATCGATGCCCCAGACTTTAATCTAGGGGTTGAAAAAAAGTTAAAGGCTGCAGGCGTTCCTACGATTCATTTTATTAGTCCATCCATTTGGGCTTGGCGTGGCGGTCGTATCAATGGCATCAAAGAGTCTGTTGATCATATGCTCTGCATCTTTCCTTTTGAGTCAGAGATCTACGAACGAGCTGGTATTCAAGCAACGTATGTTGGTCATCCATTGGCATCAACGATTCCGATGGTTCCAGACACTGATGGAGCCAAAAGAAAATTAAATGTGAAGTCAGGGTCTGCTGTAGTGGCAGTATTACCCGGAAGCAGAAAGTCAGAAATTGCCATGATTGGGCCTGGTTTTTTTGAGGCAATCGGCAAGATGTATGAGCAATACCAACAAGATATTGAATTTGTTGTGCCTATTGCCACTGATAGTTTGAAACCAACTATTGAGAAATTGGCTGAACAAATCAGGCAACGTCACCCAGAGATAGTGATTCATTTGCTAAATGGACAAGCTAGCTTAGCTCTAGAGGTGGCTGATGTTGTCTTGATTGCGAGTGGTACTGCCACGTTAGAGGCTGCCTTGTGGAAAAAACCAATGGTGATCTCCTATAAGGTGCCAGCTTTAACTGCCTGGATCATGAAACGACAAGCCTATCTACCTTATGTGGGTTTACCAAATATTTTGGCAGGCGAGTTTATTGTTCCTGAGTTACTGCAAGATGCTGCTACGCCTGAGGCGTTGGCTCAGGCAACATTGGCTTGGTTAGATCAACCAGCAAAAGTGGCAGACTTAAAAAATCGTTTCACAGCCATGCATGAGACTTTGCATTTACCAACGGGTAAATTGGTGGCTAATGTGATTGCGGATGTCATCAATGCCAAATGAGTATGAGTGGGTCTGTGGCGTAGATGAGGCTGGTAGAGGGCCTTTGGCTGGGTCAGTAGTTGCAGCTGCAGTTATCTTAGATCCTCTGAAACCAATTGAGGGTCTTAAAGACTCTAAAAAATTAACAGCAAAAGTTCGTGATGAGTTATTTGACATCATTATTCGTGACTCAAAAGCTTGGTGCATTGCAGAAGCTTCGGCTGCTGAAATTGATGCTATTAACATCTTGCAAGCCACTATGTTAGCGATGAAGCGGGCGATTGAAGGTTTAGAAAAAACCCTAGGCCGTCTTCCAGATAAAGCTTTAATTGATGGTAATCGTTGCCCCAAAGTAAATATTGAAATGGAGGCGATTGTGAAGGGCGATAGCAAGGTTCAGGCAATCTCTGCTGCATCCATATTGGCAAAAGTAACCAGAGATAGGGATATGCAGGTATTGCATGAGGCATATCCCATGTATGGTTTTAATCAGCACATGGGATATCCAACGCCCATGCATTTTGATGCTTTAAAAGAATTTGGACCATGTCCTGCGCATCGAAAAACATTTGCACCTGTTAGAGAAGTGATGGAAACTAAGTTGCTATGAAAGACGCTAAATACATCAGCTCAAACGAAAATACATTAGTTAAACGCCTCAAAGTTTTATTGGAAGGCGGTGCAAAGGCGAATAAGACTCGTCAAGAGCTTGGTTTAGCAGTGATTGAAGGCATTCATTTGGCTCAAGCATGGTTGGCAAGCGAAGATATGGTGGAGATATTTACCACTGAGGCGGGTATGGAGCAGCCTGAAATTGCAGCCGTTATTGATATGCAGTTAGCAGCAGTTCCAGATACAGATTTGTATATATTGGATGAGTCACTTTGGAAAAAGTTAACAGAATTAGAGAATGCTCCTCCAATCATGGCTTGTGTCCGCATCCCCAAACATGAGTTCCCTGCAGACTTTAAAAAAGATGTCTTGATTTTGGACTGCATTCAGGATGCTGGTAATGTCGGATCAATGATGAGAACAGCAGCAGCTGCGGGCTTGTCTTATGTGGTTTGTATGAAGGGTACTGCTCAAGTATGGTCGCCGAAGGTGTTGCGTGCCGCTATGGGGGCGCACCGTCACTTAAAAATATTTGAGGCATGGACCTTAAATCAGATACGCGAAAAAATTAAAATTCCTTTGCTTGCTACGAGCTTGATCGCAGATCAAGATTTATATGATCTAGGCGATGAATTGCTAGACCCCCACGCCTGGGTATTTGGTAATGAGGGGGCAGGTGTTGATGCCGAACTACTGGCGATTGCTAAGGGAGTTATCGTCCCTCAAGACCCATGCGTAGAGTCTTTGAATGTTAGTGCAGCAACTGCGATTTGTTTATTTGAGATGCGCAGAGTACGCCGCGAATCTCGAGACTAAATTATATTTTTTAGTAGTTTGGTCGATCAGGTTTGATTTGTTGCAAGATGGTGGTGGCAATTTCCTCAATCGACTTATTGGTAGTGGATAGCCAGGGAATGCCATGTTTTCGCATCATTGCTTCAGCTTCGCTGACCTCATAACGACAGTTTTCTATTTTTGCGTAATTACTGCCGGGCCGACGCTCATTTCTGATTTCTGAAAGGCGCATTGGATCAATCGTGAGTCCAAATAGCTTTTTGCGATAGGGTTGAATATCAACAGGCATCTGATTTCTTTCAAAATCATCCGGAATCAATGGGTAGTTAGCTGACTTTAAGCCATACTGCATCGCCAAATAGAGGCTCGTTGGAGTTTTGCCGCTTCTGGAGACACCGACCAGAATCACATCGGCATCTGCCAAGTTTTGGTTCGATTGCCCATCATCATGGGCGAGTGAAAAGTTAATTGCTTCAATACGATTTTTATAAGAATCAGTATCTGCATTGTTATGAAAGCGACCAATTGCATGAGTTGATTTCATGCCTAGAGCCTGTTCGAGTGGCACGATAAAGGTTTGAAACATGTCCATCATCACGCCATTGGATGCAGAAACTACAGCATTGACCTCAGAATCAACCAAAGTAGTGAAAACAATGGGCTGTAAACCAGAGGTTTTGGCGTAATCATTGATTTCTCGAACAACCTGATGGGCTTTGTCTACGGTGTCAATAAAAGGCATTCTGACCTGTCTGAAAGGGAGTTCAAACTGTGCCAAAATGGACTGAGAGAATGTCTCAGCTGTAATGCCTGTACCGTCAGAAACGATGAAAACTGTGCGTGGTTTTGCGCTCATATTCTTATTTATTGATAGATGATTCCTAGAGGATACAATAGAAACATTCAATAAAAGCTAGGGCAGCAATCTAGCTTAGCAACCAGTTTCCCATTACTTAGAGAGTTGTTATGTCTAATCCAAACCATGCAAATGCATACGTTTTACCCTTTGAGGAGTTACGCATGTCTGACGTTGAGTCAGTCGGCGGTAAAAATGCCTCATTGGGCGAGATGATTTCACAGTTAAATGCTTCGGGTGTGCGTGTTCCTACTGGTTTCGCAACCACCGCATTAGCGTTCCGTGATTTTTTGGTGCACAACAAATTAACCGAGCGTATTAATGATCGTTTAGATAAGCTCAATGTTGATGACGTTAAAGCGTTGGCTGAAGCTGGCGCTGAGATCCGTCGTTGGGTTGAGGAGGCGCCATTCCAAGAGCGTTTAGAAAAAGAAATTCGTGAAGCGTTCAAGGTATTGGATGCTGATGGCAAGGGCTCATTTGCGGTCCGTTCATCCGCTACAGCTGAAGATTTACCTGATGCGTCATTTGCAGGCCAACAAGAATCATTTTTGAACGTTGTTGGTATTGATGACATCTTGCATCGTATTCGTGAGGTGTTTGCCTCTTTATATAACGACCGTGCAATTTCATATCGTGTTCACAAAGGTTTTGCTCATGCGGAGGTAGCCTTGTCTGCCGGTATTCAACGTATGGTGCGATCTGATAAAGCTGCCTCTGGCGTGATGTTCACACTCGACACTGAGTCTGGCTTTCAGGACGCAGTCTTTATTACGTCAAGCTATGGCTTAGGTGAAACAGTGGTGCAGGGTGCGGTGAACCCTGATGAGTTCTACGTATTCAAACCAATCTTGGCAGCGGGTAAATATTCAATCATTCGCAGAAGTTTGGGTTCTAAGTTAATTCAGATGCAATTTACTGCACCTGGTGAGACTGGTCGCGTTAAAACGGTAGACGTTCCTTTGGAGCAACGCAATCGTTATTCGATTTCTGATGAAGACGTTTCAGAATTGGCTAGATATGCCATGATCATCGAGAAGCACTATCAACGTCCGATGGATATTGAATGGGGCAAAGATGGTATCGATGGCAAGATTTACATTCTTCAGGCTCGCCCTGAGACTGTGAAGAGCCAGGCGCATGGCAAGGTTGAAATGCGCTACAAGCTCAAAGGCAATTCAACAGTTTTAACAACTGGTCGTGCGATTGGCCAAAAGATTGGTACTGGAACAGTTCGTGTTGTTAAAGATGCCAGCGAGATGGATCGTGTTCAGCCTGGTGATGTGTTGGTAGCAGATATGACTGACCCAAATTGGGAGCCAGTGATGAAGCGTGCTGCTGCGATTGTGACAAACCGTGGTGGACGTACTTGCCATGCGGCAATTATTGCTCGTGAGTTAGGCGTTCCTGCTGTGGTCGGTTGTGGTGATGCAACGCATGCACTCAAAGATGGTGCGGTGGTCACGGTATCGTGTGCTGAAGGTGATGAGGGTCGTATTTATGACGGTCCTATTGAGACTGAAGTAACTGAGGTTACTCGCGGTGTCTTGCCAGAGATACCAGTAAAGATCATGATGAACGTGGGTAATCCACAGTTGGCTTTTGATTTCTGCCAAATCCCTAACGGTGGCGTGGGTCTTGCTCGTTTGGAATTCATCATTAATAACAATATTGGTGTTCATCCAAAAGCAATTTTGGAATATCCAAACATTGATTTGGATTTAAAGAAGGCCGTTGAGAGTGTGGCTCGCGGTCATGCAAGTCCGAGAGCTTTCTATGTGGATAAATTGGCTGAAGGTATTGCCACAATTGCCGCAGCTTTCTATCCAAAGCCAGTGATTGTTCGTTTATCAGATTTCAAATCTAACGAATACAAGAAGCTAATTGGCGGTTCACGTTATGAGCCTGACGAAGAAAATCCAATGTTAGGTTTCCGTGGCGCATCTCGTTACATTTCTGATGATTTTGCTGAAGCATTTGCTATGGAATGTGAAGCAATGAAGCGTGTACGTAATGAGATGGGTTTGACCAACGTAGAAATCATGATCCCATTTGTAAGAACAGTGAGCCAAGCAGAAAGAGTGATTGGCCTATTGGGCAAACATGGCTTGAAGCGTGGCGAGAATGGTTTGCGCGTCATTATGATGTGCGAAATCCCATCCAATGCTATCTTGGCTGAGCAGTTCTTAGAACACTTTGATGGTTTCTCAATTGGTTCTAATGACTTAACTCAACTAACGCTTGGTTTGGATCGAGACTCCGGTATGGAGTTGCTAGCGATTGACTTTGATGAGCGTGATCCAGCCGTTGAGTTCTTGGTTGCGAGAGCCATTGAGACATGCCGAGCCAAAGGTAAGTACATTGGTATTTGCGGCCAAGGACCTTCAGATCATCCTGACTTTGCTAAATGGTTAATGGATAAAGGTATTACCTCTATTTCATTAAACCCAGATAGCGTTGTGGATACTTGGACTTTATTGGCTAAGTAACAAAACAACAGCAATAAAAAAAGCGGACTAAATTAGTCCGCTATCTTGGAGCCCGAACGCATAATTCGGGCTTTTTCTATTTGCCAGTCTCTATCTTTTGAGGCTTCGCGTTTATCGTGTTGCTTCTTACCGCGACCTAGACCAATCTCGCATTTCACGCGGCCTTTGCTGAAGTGTAGGTTGAGCGGCACCAAGGTATAGCCACGTTGTTCTACCTTACCAATCAATTTTTTAATTTCAATGGCATTCAGAAGTAGTTTTCTAGTTCTGCCTGGGTCAGCTAAAACATGGGTGGATGCTGAGATGAGGGGGCTGATATGACAACCAATCAGATAAATCTCTGCATCACGAATAACCACATAAGCTTCCTTGATTTGAACGCGACCTTCCCGGATGGCTTTAACTTCCCATCCTTGTAGGACCATTCCTGCCTCAAATCGCTCTTCGATGAAGTAGTCGAAAAAGGCTTTTTTGTTATCAATGATGCTCATATATTTATATCGTTAGAATACGAGATTATGGCAGACGTATTTAAGACAGTACTCATTGGGCATTCTGCAGAGAGAATGTATAACTTAGTCATTGACGTGGCTAAGTATCAAGATTTCCTACCTTGGTGCGGTGGCGTGGAGATCTATGAGCAAACTGAAGAGATTCTAGATGCCAAAATCCATATCAAATTTAAGGGATTGGAACAGTTCTTCCATACTCGGAACATAAATACTCGTCCTACATCCATTGATATGAGCTTTGTAGACGGACCATTTAAAAAATTCCATGGCAACTGGCGTTTCATGCCTTTGCGAGAGGATGCATGCAAAATCGAATTTCAACTGCATTATGAATTTGAGAGCGTTTTATTAGAAAAGATCATTGGCCCGGTATTTGGCATGATTGCAGGTACTTTTGTGGATGGTTTTGTTAAGAGAGCTGATCAAGTGTATGGGGCATAAGTTGAACATCATGCTCTGTGATTGCCGCCAAGGGGATCCTGTTATGACTCCTGTTGAGTTGAGTTTTGCCGAAAATGATCCTGTGACCGTGGGCCAGGCACTGATTCTGTTAAATATTGCCAGTTCTGCAAAAGATCCAAATATCGCCAGAAAAGGCTGTTTTGGCGTGTTTGGCAAGCGCAAGGACTGGGATAGCCCCATCTACGAAGGTGATCGGTTAGAGCTATATAGCGAGCTACTTATTGACCCGATGGAGGCTCGCCGCAAAAAGGCCAATAAGAACCTAGATAACCGCTTGCAGGCTAAGGCTGCGGGTAGAAAAGGGCGTTTTTTGAGCAAACAGTCATAAAACCTCTATAATTCGCTTTTGCGCATAGGGGTTTTGCATGAGACTCATACAAAAAGCACTTACATTTGACGATGTGCTTCTAGTTCCCGCTTATTCAGCGGTTCTACCACGTGATACTCAGTTGGGTACTCAACTGACTCGTGATATTTCGATCAATATTCCACTCGTGTCTGCTGCAATGGACACAGTCACAGAAGGTCGCTTAGCGATTGTGATGGCTCAAGAGGGCGGTGTGGGCATTATTCATAAGAACTTAACGCCTGCTGAGCAAGCTCGTGAAGTGGCTAAGGTGAAGCGTTACGAATCTGGTGTGTTGCGTGATCCAATCACGATTTCACCGGATATGACAGTTCGCGATGTAATCAATCTATCCAGAGAACATGGTTTCTCAGGTTTCCCAGTGCTTCAAGGCAAAACAGTCGTGGGTATTATCACCAACCGCGATTTACGTTTTGAAGAAGACTTGGATGCGAAGGTTCGTGACAAGATGACACCTAAAGATCGTCTTGTGACCATCCAGGAAGGTTCATCACCAGAAGAAGCAAAGCGCTTGATGAACAAGCATCGTCTTGAGCGCGTATTGGTCGTTAATGACAATTTTGAATTACGTGGCTTGATCACTGTTAAAGATATTCTTAAAGCCAAAGAGCATCCTTTGGCCAGTAAAGATAGTCGTGGTCAATTGATTGCTGGTGCAGCTGTAGGCGTTGGCCCAGACAATGATGAGCGTATTGAGTTATTAGCTAAAGCTGGCGTAGATGTCATCGTGGTTGATACAGCTCACGGCCATAGTCAAGGCGTGTTGGATCGTGTGAAGTGGGTCAAAAAGAACTATCCACAGATTCAGGTTATCGGTGGCAACATTGCAACCGGTGAGGCAGCTAAAGCTTTGGTGGCTCATGGTGCCGATGGCGTGAAAGTTGGTATTGGTCCAGGTTCTATTTGTACAACTCGTATCGTTGCTGGTGTGGGTGTTCCGCAAATCACAGCGGTTGTGAATGTTTCTGAAGCTCTTAAAGGTACAGGCGTGCCATTAATTGCGGACGGTGGTATTCGTTACTCTGGCGATATTTCTAAAGCCTTAGCAGCTGGTGCGCATTGCGTGATGATGGGCGGTATGTTTGCAGGTACTGAAGAAGCTCCAGGTGAAGTGTTCTTGTATCAGGGTCGTTCATACAAGAGCTACCGTGGTATGGGTTCAGTAGGTGCCATGAAGGATGGTGCTGCAGATCGTTACTTCCAAGAAGATAACAGTGCTAACGTTGATAAATTGGTGCCAGAAGGTATTGAAGGTCGTGTCCCTTATAAAGGAAGCGTCTTAGCGATTGTTCATCAATTGACTGGTGGTATTCGTTCTTCAATGGGTTACTGTGGATGCAAAACAATTTCTGAGTTGCATGAAAAAGCAGGTTTTGTTGAGATCACTTCTGCAGGTATGCGCGAGTCACATGTTCATGATGTGCAAATTACTAAAGAAGCACCTAACTACCACATCGATTAATTCGACTAATTTGTCACATATTTAGGATTACTGTGCACGACAAGATTTTAATTTTGGACTTTGGGTCACAAGTGACCCAATTGATTGCTAGACGCGTACGTGAAGCACGCGTTTATTCAGAAATTCATCCCTATGATGTAGATCCAAGCTTTATTGAAAAGTTTGTCAAAGAGCAGGGTTGTAAAGGCATTATCTTGTCCGGTGGTCCAAGTTCTGTGACAGAGGGTGACACGCCTCGTGCACCTGAAATTGTGTTTAATTTGGGTGTGCCTGTTTTAGGTATTTGTTATGGCATGCAAACGATGGCTGCACAGTTGGGTGGTCAGGTTGCAACAGCGGAATCTTTAGGTAAATCAAGAGAATTTGGTTACGCTGAAGTTCGTGCAAGAGGTCATACCAAGTTATTAGAAAACATCCAGGACTTCACAACACCTGAAGGCCATGGCATTTTGAAGGTATGGATGAGTCATGGTGACTCAGTGACTGAACTCCCTGCCGGCTTTAAGTTGATGGCATCGACTGATTCATGCCCGATTGCAGGCATGGCTGATGAAGACCGTCGTTTTTATGCTGTTCAATTCCACCCTGAAGTTACTCATACTGTTTTAGGTAAGGCGATTCTTGAGCGTTTTGTTCATCAAATTTGTGCCTGTGGCACAGATTGGGTAATGGGTGATTACATTGCTGAAGCTGTTGCGTCGATTCGCAAACAGGTTGGCAGTGATGAAGTTATTTTAGGTTTGTCTGGCGGTGTTGATTCAAGTGTTGCTGCTGCTTTGATTCATCGTGCGATCGGCGCTCAGTTAACTTGCGTGTTCGTGGACCATGGTTTGCTTCGCTTAAACGAAGGCAAGATGGTGATGGATATGTTTGCCAAGAATTTGGGCGTTAAAGTGATCCACGTGGATGCTACCAATCAGTTTATGGGTGAATTGGCAGGAGTTTCTGATCCAGAAGCTAAACGCAAAATCATTGGTAAAGAATTCGTTGAAGTATTCCAAGTTGAATCTGGAAAAATTAAGAATGCTAAGTGGCTTGCACAAGGCACTATTTATCCAGATGTCATCGAGTCTGCTGGTAAAGGTAAAAAGGGTGCTCATACTATCAAGAGCCATCACAACGTAGGCGGCTTACCTGAGGATATGAAGCTTCAGTTATTGGAGCCATTACGCGAACTATTTAAAGACGAAGTGCGTGAATTAGGCGTTGCATTGGGCTTGCCTCATGAGATGGTTTACCGTCATCCATTCCCAGGTCCTGGCTTAGGCGTGCGCATTTTGGGTGAAGTGAAAAAAGATTTCGCTGATTTGTTGCGCCGTGCTGATGCCATTTTTATTGAAGAGCTTCGTTCCACCATCGATGAAAACAGTGGTAAATCTTGGTATGACTTAACTAGCCAGGCTTTCGCTGTATTTTTGCCAGTTAAATCAGTTGGTGTGATGGGTGATGGAAGAACTTATGAGTATGTCGTTGCGTTGCGCGCTGTGCAAACGCAAGATTTCATGACGGCTCATTGGGCGCATTTGCCGCATGATTTATTGGGTCGAGTATCTAATCGGATCATTAATGAAGTCCGTGGTATTAACCGGGTTGTCTACGATATTAGCGGTAAGCCACCAGCCACGATCGAGTGGGAATAATCAAGTCTGATGACTTATAGCGTCAAAGAACTTTTTCTGACTATTCAGGGCGAGGGCGCTCAAACTGGCCGTGCTGCAGTTTTTTGTCGCTTTAGTGGTTGTAATCTTTGGACGGGTCGTGAAGAGGATCGTTCTTCTGCAATCTGTCAATTTTGCGACACAGATTTTGTTGGTACAGATGGTGATGGTGGCGGTAAGTTTGAGACAGCCACGCAATTAGCTTCAAGCATTAACGATACTTGGGGTGATGGTGATCCTCATCACAAGTATGTAGTGTTCACCGGTGGCGAACCACTGTTGCAGTTAGATAAATCTCTGATTGATGAGTTGCACCAATTAGGATTCAAAATTGCTATAGAAACAAACGGCACGATGCGCGCACCTGCGGGTATTGATTGGATTTGTGTGAGTCCTAAGTATGGTTCAGATCTACTTCAGGTTCAGGGTGATGAGTTAAAGCTTGTGATTCCTCAGTTTGGACATGAGGGTAAATTGCCGCAATTACTCGCGCGCTTTGAAAAAATGTCGTTTAAACATCATTTTCTCCAACCATTAGATGGACCGAATAAGGTAGCTAATACTGAATTAGCCATTAAAATCTGCCAATCTCGTCCCTTGTGGCGTTTAAGTACCCAAACTCATAAAATTTTGGGTATTCGTTAAGCAGAAGAATATGAATAAAAAAATTGAAATTACCCGTCGCCTAGAGTTTGATGCCGGTCATCGAATTCCGCATCATGACGGACATTGCAAGCATGTGCATGGCCATCGTTATGTTATCGAGGTAACTTTAATGGGTAATGTGCTGAGTCATCAGGGACATGGTGATGATGGCATGGTGTTGGATTTTGGCGATATTAAAAAAATCACCAATGAAGAAATCGTTCAAAAATGGGATCATGCTTTTTTGGTCGCCAAAGAAGATCATGCTTTGGTTAACTTTTTAGCCAGCATCCCTAATCACAAAACTGTTGTGATGGATTCAATTCCGACAGTTGAAAATCTTGCTCAAACTGCATTTTCAACTTTAGAACCAATTTTTAAAGAGCGCTTTGGTGGTCGTTTAAATTTAAGCCGTTTGCGTTTATACGAAACTCCTAACTGTTGGGCAGATGTTCATGCCTAATGAGCAAGATCTAGAGTTCATGCAGTTGGCTCTAGTGGAGGCTCAAAAAGCTCGTGCTTTAGGCGAAGTACCTGTTGGCGCTGTGTTGGTGTCTGATAATCAGGTTATAGCCACGGGTCATAATCAACCCATCAGTAATAATGACCCAAGCGCTCATGCCGAAGTGGCGGCTTTAAGAGCGGCCGGCCAAAATCTATCCAATTACCGATTACCTAATACGACTCTATACGTTACCTTGGAGCCTTGCATGATGTGCTGTGGCGCCATCATGCATGCTAGGATATCTAGGGTGGTTTATGGTGCTGCAGATGCAAAAACCGGCTGCGTGCACAGTGTTCTCAATCTGTTTGACAATCAACAGTTAAATCACCATACAATGGTTGAAGGTGGCGTGCTGGCAGAAGAGTGCGCCCAAATATTAAAAGACTTTTTTAAAGAACGTAGAGCCCAAGCTTCATGAATTTGCACCTCATTGCTCCTTCAGGATCGTTGCCCGACGCCAGTGTTTTGGCGAATGGCGAAGCTTGGTTTAAACAAAAAAATATCAAGGTGACCAATCTTGAGTGTGGTCGCAGACAATTTCAACGATTTGCTGGTGCAGATCATGAGCGTCTAAAAGAGATTAACGATTTAGCCCTTATTTCTCCAGATCAGGTAGTGATGGCTTTGCGCGGTGGTTATGGCTTAAGTCGCTTATTGGACCAAATTAACTGGGCTGGCATTGCTAAACAAGTCAGTCAAGGTTTAAAGATAGTTGGTCATAGCGATTTCACCGCATTTTGTTTAGCACTTTTTGCCAAAACAGGTGCATCAAGTTTTGCTGGCCCTATGTTTAGTTATGATTTTTGTGGCGATGTTTCTGAATTTACTTGGAAGCATTTTCATGATGCCATGTCAGAAAAAGTGATCGAAGTAGAAGTGATTGCTCCGCAAGTGATGGCAAAACCTCTAGGTGTGACAGATGCAGTTTTATGGGGTGGTAACTTGACCATGCTCACATCTCTTTTGGGGACAGAGTATTTGCCATCTATAGATCAGGTGAGGGGTGGTATTTTATTTATTGAGGATGTTAATGAGCATCCTTATCGTATTGAGCGCATGTTGCAACAATTGATCGATGCAGGTTACTTGGGGCAGCAAAAAGCGGTGATTTTGGGTGACATCTCATCCTACCGCCTAAGTGACGTTGACCGTGGATATGATTTAAATGCTGCGCTTCAAGCAATTCGTCAGCGCTTAGGCGATTCTTTACCGGTTTTGACTGGTTTGCCATTTGGGCACTGTCCAGATAAGCTAACCTTGCCAGTGGGTCGTACTGCGAGCCTATCGGCAAGTTCATCAGGCTATATTCTTAAGGCTAACTGCGCCTAATACAGATTCTCTCTACTGATGCAGTGGATTGGTTAAAATAGACGGCTTTGGTTGTCTCACACTTTTACGGGCAAATAACGTGCTTTCAGCAGCAAATATCACCATGCAATTCGGGGCGAAGCCCTTATTCGAAAATATTTCTGTCAAATTTGGCGGTGGCAATCGCTATGGTTTGATTGGTGCCAATGGATGTGGCAAATCAACATTCATGAAAATTTTAGGTTCAGACCTTGAGCCATCAGCAGGCAATGTATCGCTTGAGCCAAATATTCGTTTAGGTAAATTGCGTCAGGACCAATTTGCTTATGAAGATAAGCGAGTGCTTGATGTAGTGATGATGGGGCACGAGGATATGTGGAACGCTGCAGCTGAGCGTGATGCACTTTACGCAAATCCAGAAGCAACTGATGAAGATTACATGCGTGCTGCTGAGCTAGAAACCAAGTTTGCGGAATATGGTGGCTACACAGCAGAAGCAAGAGCAGGTGAATTACTTTTAGGTATTGGTATTCCTATTGAGCAACACAATGGTCCTATGAGTGAAGTGGCGCCTGGTTGGAAACTTCGTGTTTTACTAGCTCAGGCACTTTTCTCAGATCCAGACGTATTGTTGTTAGATGAGCCAACCAATAACTTGGATATTCACTCGATCCATTGGTTAGAAGATATTCTGAATGCTAGAAATAGCACCATGATCATCATTTCGCATGATCGCCACTTTTTAAATGCCGTCTGTACTCATATGGCTGACATGGACTACGGCACTTTGACTGTCTACCCAGGTAACTACGATTCATACATGTTGGCTTCAATGCAAGCACGCAGTCAACAATTGGCAAATAATGCCAAAGCCAAGGAAAAGATTGAGGAATTGCAGGCCTTCGTACGTCGATTCTCTGCAAATGCTTCAAAGGCTCGTCAGGCCACTTCAAGACAGCGTCAGTTGGAGAAAATCGAAGTTACTGAAATCAAGCCTTCATCACGTCAGAACCCATTCATTCGTTTTGAATACGACAAGAAATTGCACAACATCGTTGTTGAATGCGAGTCTTTGGCTAAAACGTATGAAAGAGATATTTTTAAAAATTTCAAAATCATCATTAGACCGGGTGAAAAAGTTGCCATCATTGGTGAAAACGGTGCTGGTAAGACAACGCTACTAAAGTCAATTTTGAGTGAGCGTTTTGGCGGTATTGGTGCAGATAACGGCACGGTTAAATGGTCAGAAAATGCAGATGTTGGCTATATGCCACAAGACACCAGTGAGTGTTTTCCTAACGACATGACTTTGTTGGACTGGATGGGGCAGTGGGCAAAACCTGGTGATGATGATCAAATTATCCGCGGCACTTTAGGTCGTTTACTTTTCTCAGGCAATGAAATCGGCAAATCAGTCAGAGTAATTTCTGGTGGTGAAAAAGGCCGTATGATTTGGGGTAAGTTGATGTTGCAAAGACATAACATCTTAGCTATGGACGAGCCAACAAACCACATGGATATGGAATCCATTGAGAGTTTGCAAACATCATTAGAAAAATATGATGGTACGGTTATCTTTGTTTCTCATGACCGTGAGTTCATCACAGGTTTGGCAACCCGTATTCTAGAAATTCGTCACGATGGTAGTGTGACTGATTTTGAAGGTACTTACGAAGAGTACCTGGCTAGTCAATCAATCGAGGGTTAATCTTTTCTGGTAAAGCGCATAGCAGTGCCTTCTGAGGTGATGCGAGTCCAAATGGCTTGTTTCTCCTCAGGAGTCATAAATACCCAGTTACAAACTTCGATTGCTGTTCTGCCGCAACCTTGGCAAATATCATCAAATAATGTTGAGCAAATACCGATGCATGGTGAGTCGGAGTTCTCATCATTGACTGATAAGGACGAGTTAGAGGTTGCGTCTGGATTGTTAGAGTTTGTCATAGGGATACGCAACTAAGTGTTTCGGCACCTTTTTTCCAAGTGCCTGTTTTTGAGATGAAGCTAATAGCTGATTGGTCAGCATAGCCAGAGCAGTTTAGATCAAAATAGCTAGTCGGACCTAAACTGCCGCAGTAGTTGTAAGTTTGTTGAGAAACCTTCATGGTGGAGCCCTCAAGGATCATAGTGAGAGGTTTTTCATCCGGATTGGTGGCATCCACTTTGCAATGCCAAGTAACATAATCATTTCTATCGCAAGCTGTTATAGCAAGCGATAAAAGTAAATAAATAGGTAATTTTTTTAACAACATGTCCACGAATATAGCGCAATCACACACAACCCGTGAATCTTGGCTTCAAGCTGCAGTGCATGCCCTTGAGCCGACCTTCTCAAAGGCAGGTTTTGCCATTCCTCCAGTGAAGGTATCTTGCGGATGGCCAGCGTCTAGTAGCCCCAGAACAACCTTAGGCCAATGTTGGCCTAAAGAGCGCTCAGGAGATATGGTCAATGAGATATTTGTCTCTCCCAAAATTGATGACCCTGTTGATGTTTTGGATACTTTGGTGCATGAGTTATGTCATGCGATTGATGATTGTCATAGTGGACATGGCCAAGACTTTAAAGAGATTGCTCAGTGCGTTGGCCTGGAAGGCCCGGCTAGAAGTGCTCATGCTGGTGAAGAACTAAAGGTTCGTTTAATGATGGTGGCAGAGCGCTTGGGTCAGTATCCACATAAGGCGATTGTTTTTCCGCCGCCACGTGCCAACAACACCCAGCGAGCTAAGGCCAAATGTTCTCAATGTGGTTATGAGGTCAGCCTATTAAAAAAATGGGCAACCATGGGAGCCCCCATTTGTCCTAAGGACAATATCCGTATGGAGGAGGTGGTAACGGACCTATTGCAAGAAACTGCTGAAGAAGAAAAAGCTAGAAAAGATAAGGAAAAAGAAATAAAAAGGGCTGTTTCATAAAACAGCCCCCCAGAAATAGTAATTTCTTACTAAGTATTTCTTTATTTCTGAATTAATTCAATTTTGTAGCCATCAGGGTCTTGTACAAAGGCAATCAGAGTATTGCCTCCCTGAACGGGACCTGGTTCACGCGTGATTGTTCCGCCAGCAACTCTAATATCTTCACAAGTCTTGTATAGATCTTTGACCCCCAAAGCTATGTGACCATAAGCTGTGCCAAGCTCGTAGCTATCAACACCGTGGTTGTAGGTGAGTTCAATTTCAGCTTGGTTAGAGATATTGCCTTGTTCATAGCCAACAAATGCCAAAGAGTATTTTTGTTCTGGGCGCTCAGTTCGTCTGAGCAGATTCATACCCATGACTTTGGTGTAAAACTCAATAGAGCGATCTAAATTGCCAACTCTTAGCATTGTGTGAAGTAATTGCATCTTGTTCCCCAATATTTTTATAAAAGGTCTAACCAAGCATCTAGGCCTACATGGTCAAAAGCCATATCAGCTTTCTCTTTAACGATAGGCTTGGCTCGGTAACCAATCGATAGGCCTGCACCATGCATCATTGGCAAATCGTTTGAGCCGTCACCCATGGTGACTGCAGCATGTTTATTGGTATTTAAGGCCAAGCAGCGAGCCTCAACATAGGCTGCTTTAGCAGCGCCGTCTACGATGTTGCCGAGTACTTTGCCTGTTAGTTGACCATCAATGATTTCAAGTTGGTTCGCATGTGTTTCAGACAAGCCGAGTTCATTTTGGAGTTTTTGCGTAAAGAATGTGAAACCACCAGAGACTAATAAGGTATGAATTCCTTTTTGATGTGCGCCTGCAATCAATTCTCTTGCGCCTAAGTTGAGGCGCAAACGTTCTTTAAATACGCCTTCTAATGAGCTTGCAGGAACGCCCTCAAGTAAAGCTACGCGACGGCGTAGGCTTTCGCTAAAGTCTTTGATTTCACCGCGCATGGCGGCTTCAGTGATTTCTGATACTTCTTTCTTTTTGCCAACTGCGTCTGCAATCTCATCAATGCATTCAATGTTGATGAGTGTTGAATCCATGTCCATGGCTAATACTTTGATATTGCCAGGTACAAAATGCTTAGGTAGGAAGCCGATGTCTGTCTGATGTAATACGCCAAGATTTCTTAGGTGGCTTCTTTGTTCAAGATTAAGTATTTCATTCAGCTCTAAAACAATCGTTTTGTTGCTTTTAATTGAACGAGATTTAATGGCGTGAGATTTTTCAATCTCGCGAATGAGTTGTTCTTGAATAGATGTTGTATGAAATAGAGCAATTTGCATGATCAAGTTTTCGAGGTTTCTTCTTTAACGACAGTATCGCCTAAATGCTTCATGAGTAGTCTAATTGCCTCTAAGCGTTGAGTGAGCGTCATAAATGCTTCTTTATCCGCCGGCAATATTTTTAATTTATCTTGGCCATTGAGTTGAATACGTTTATTGGTCTGAACTAGCTGAATAATCTTAATTGGATCAATTGGCGGATTAGGGATAAATTGAATAGTGATTTGTACAGGATTCGCATCAATTTTCTTAATACCCAAACGAGACATGTTCAAACGTAGGCGATGCGTTTCAAATAGTGACTGGGCTTGCTCTGGAAGTTCTCCAAAACGATCGACCAATTCTTCTCGAATTTCAATTAATTTTTCATGTGTCTCAACACCAGATAGGCGCTTGTATAGTGATAAGCGCTCATGCACATCAGGGCAGTAATCGTTAGTTAATAGGGCAGGAACGCCTAAGCTAATGTCAGTAATGATTTCCATTGGCGCCATTAAGTCGGGTTCTTTGCCACTCTTGAGAGATTTAACCGCTTTATTGAGCATCTCTGTGTAGAGTTGGAAGCCAATTTCAGAAATATCGCCAGATTGCTTGTCACCCAGAACCTCACCGGCGCCGCGTATCTCAAGATCGTGCATAGCTAAATAGAATCCTGAGCCTAATTCTTCCATTGCTTGGATAGCATCTAAACGCAGCTTAGCTTGTTTGGTAAGAGCTTCTGGATCGGGTACGGTCAAATAAGCATAGGCCTGATGGTGTGAACGTCCTACTCGTCCGCGCAATTGATGTAACTGGGCCAAGCCAAATTTATCTGCTCTGTGCATGATGATGGTGTTGGCGGTTGGCACGTCAATACCAGTTTCAATAATTGTGGTGCATAACAATATGTTGGCGCGTTGTGTGACAAAGTCACGCATGACCCGCTCAAGGTCGCGCTCATGCATTTGGCCATGAGCCACTACGATGCGTGCCTCCGGAAGTAGTTTCTCTAAGGATTGTTTGCGATTCTCAATCGTATCGACTTCGTTGTGCAAGATATAAACCTGCCCGCCACGTTTGATTTCACGTAAAACTGCCTCACGAATAATGCCGTCACTTTCGCGGCGTACAAACGTTTTAATTGCTAATCGTTTTTGTGGTGCTGTGGCAATCACTGAGAAGTCTCTTAATCCTTCTAGTGCCATACCTAAGGTTCTAGGTATGGGAGTGGCTGTGAGGGTGAGAACGTCTACTTCAGCCCTCAGTGACTTTAGGGCTTCTTTTTGACGAACGCCAAAGCGATGTTCCTCGTCAATGATTACTAAGCCTAAACGAGGGAATTTCACATCAGCAGAGAATAATTTATGTGTGCCAATCACAATGTCTGCTTCACCTTTGGCCATGGCTTCTAAGGCAGCATTGATTTCTTTGGTGGTCTTAAAGCGTGATAACTCAACAATTTTTACTGGCCAGTCTGCAAAACGATCTTTCCACGTTTCAGCATGTTGTTCGGCAAGTAAGGTGGTTGGTGCCATGATGGCGACTTGTTTGCCACCCATCACCGCTAAAAAGCTAGCACGCAGTGCAACCTCAGTTTTACCAAAGCCAACATCACCACACACCAAGCGATCCATTGGTTTACCACTGGTCATGTCTTGTATTACTGCAGCAATCGCAGCAGCTTGGTCGGCTGTTTCTTCGAAGCCAAAGCTTTCCGCAAAGGCTTCATAGTCATGGGCTGAGAATTCAAAGGCATGGCCTTTACGTAGAGCTCTAGCAGCGTATAAGTTAAGTAGTTCTGCAGCCGTGTCGCGTATTTGTTGCGCCGCTTTGCGTTTAGCTTTTTCCCATTGACCAGAACCAAGTTGATGGAGTGGTGCTGTTTCTGGGTCAGCTCCAGCGTAGCGAGAAATTAATTGCAGTTGTTGAACTGGGACATAGAGAGTGGCTGCATTAGCGTAGAGTAAATGTAAAAACTCTTCCTCGCCATTGCCAACATCCAATAGGATTAAGCCCTGATAGCGACCAATACCATGTTCTGCATGGACAACAGGATCACCAACTTTTAGTTCTGATAAATCTTTGACCAGCGTATCAACATTGCTAGCTTCTTTGTCCTTGCCTTTGCGACGTGTCCTAGCACTGGCAGCAAAGAGTTCTGATTCAGTAATAACAATTAATTTGGCATGCTGTGAAACAAAACCATCATGAATATCACTGTGGGTAATGCCTAGTTTTGCATCGCCGACTAAAAAGTCGATCAAGCTATCAGTTTGGTGCGCTTTAAGTTGATTTTCTTCTAGAAGTTGTCGAATGGTCTCACGACGTCCTGCGCTGTCGGCGCTGATGATGATGCGTGAGCTGGTGTTACTAACGAGATGTTTAAGTTTGCTAATCGGGTCAGCATCTTTGCGGTTAACTGAGACATCAGGTAACTGAAAAAAAGTTGGTTCATCGTTAGCACTATTTTTATCTAGAACAAGGCGTGGGTGATTTTTAAGTAATGCAAATAACTCATCATTCTGTAGATAAAGTTGCTTAGGATCTAAAACGGGCCTTGATGAATCATGACTCAAAAAGTTATAGCGTTGTTGTGTATCTTGCCAAAAGCCTTTGATGTTTGCTTCAAGTTCACCGTGAATGCCTAGCCAAACTGGACCCTTTGCCATCGGCAAATAATCAAAAAAAGTAGCACTCGTTTCAAAGAAAAGCGGTAGGTATGACTCAATGCCAGCGCTTGGAATCCCAAGACCAATATCTTTATAGATGCTGCAGCGACTTGGGTCACCATCGAAGACTTCCCGCCAACGACCACGAAATGCCGTGCGTGATTCTTCGTCCATGGGGAATTCATGGCCAGGTAATAGTCGTACTTCTTTAACTGGAAACAAACTTCTTTGGCTATCTGGGTCAAATGATCTAATTTGATCGATTTCATCGCCAAATAGATCTATGCGATAAGGTAGGGCTGAGCCCATAGGGAATAAATCAATTAGACCACCTCGCAAACTGTATTCACCTGGACGAACAACAGCGCTAACTGGGTCGTAGCCTGCTTGTTGGAGTTGTAGGCGTAAAGCCATCTCATCAAGCTTGTCACCTTTTTTGAAGAAAAAAGTGTGTGCGGCTAAAAAGCTAGGTGGACCTAATTTTTGTAATGCTGTGGTCACTGGCATCAAAACAATGTCGCAAGAGCCTGTGAGTAATTCATGCAAAGTTGCTAGACGCTCAGATACTAAATCTTGATGAGGTGAAAAGGCGTCATACGGCAGTATTTCCCAATCAGGCAGCAAACGGACTGATAGTTGTGGCGCAAATACGGGGATTTCCTCTTGTAACCTGGCAGCATCTAGTGCATTGGCACAAATGATGACCATCACAGAGAAAGACTGACGGTGTTCTAAAGCTTGTTGGGCAATTATGGCAGCATCTGCTGAACCGATTAAATTATTGATGGTAAAGCGCTGCCCATCCCGTGGTCCGGGTAGGGGGGGTGACCATGTCACGTAACTGGATTTGGCTAAAGAATCAGCCGATAACTTCTGCATAAGCTAGACATTATAGAATTGGGGTATGAATTCAGCACAAACCAGTCAAAAAACCACTCCTGCACTGCATGTCTTGATGCCCTGTGCGGGTACTGGAAGCCGAATGGGCTTTCAATCGCCTAAGCAGTTTGAGTCTTTGGCTGGTCGCCCGATGGCTTTACACGCCCTAAATACTTTTTTATCTATGCCAGAAATCAAGACGATTTGGGTGGGGGTATCACCTGAGGCGCAAGAGCTGCCAACAGATAGCTGGCCAAGTGATGCGCGCTTTCATTTAAGTCCTACAGGTGGCGCCACACGTCAAGCAACAGTTTTAAACACATTGCGCGCCATGTCTTCTGCTGGTGTTGATGCTGATGATTGGGTATTAGTTCATGATGCCGCAAGACCTGGTTTAACCGTGGAGGCTGCAAGACGTTTAATTTTGGCAGTTACAGAGCATGTCTATGTTTCAGGTGGCATTCTGGCTATGCCGATGGCTGACACCTTAAAGTTGATCTCTACTCAAAATCCTGAGTGCATTGGTAAGACTTTGCCAAGAGAAGGTTTATGGCTAGCGCAAACTCCACAGATGTTCCGTGTTCAAGCATTGAGTGAAGCCTTAAGTGAGGCTATCCAGAATAAATTGGATGTGACCGATGAGGCCAGTGCCATGGAGAGAGCTGGCTGCGAACCTCTATTGGTTACTGGCGAGTGGCGCAATTTAAAAGTGACATATCCGCAGGATTGGGCTTTAATGGATCAAATACTCAGCATGGGGAATAAGTAATGACGACAGCATCTTTCCGAATTGGCCAAGGCTACGATTTACATGCCTTAGTTGCTGGTAGGGATTTGATCTTAGGTGGCGTTAAGATTCCTTGCGATAAAGGTTTATTAGGCCATTCGGACGCAGATGCCTTGCTTCATGCCATTACAGACGCCTTATTGGGTGCTGCGGCTTTGGGCGATATTGGTCGACATTTTCCTGATACCGATGAGCGCTATAAAGGCGTTGATAGTCGTGTTCTTTTAAGAGCAACCTTGTCGCTGATACAAGCTGCTGGTTATCAGGTAGGTAATGTGGATGCCACGATTATTTGCCAAGCACCTAAGATGGCGCCACATATTCCTGAGATGGTCAATAACATTGCCCATGATTTGGGTGTTGCTCCAAGTCATGTGAATGTCAAAGCAAAAACGAATGAGGGTTTGGGTCACCTAGGTCGAGGTGAGGGTATTGCTGTGCAAGCGATCGTACTCTTATCAAAATAACTTATCGCCATTAATTAAAAGCATTAAAAAAACGCCTCTATCGAGGCGTTTTTGCTATTGGTTGAAACTTTTAAACGCCCAATAGTTCTACTTCAAATAGCAAAGTAGCATTTGGTGGAATCACGCCACCAGCACCGTAGGCGCCATAGCCTAATTCAGCAGGAATCACCAAGCGACGTGTGCCACCGATTTTCATGCCTTGAACACCTTCATCCCAACCTTTAATAACCATGCCACCACCCAAAGGAAATTCAAATGGGTCATTGCGATCTTTGCTTGAGTCAAATTTTTTGCCAGCTTGACCATTTTCATAAAGCCAACCTGTGTAGTGCACAGATACGTACTGACCTTTTTTAGCTTCTTCGCCGCTACCAACAACGGTATCTTCGTATTGCAAACCTGATGGGGTTGTAATCATTTCAATTCCTTATTTTTCAAACTATCTCTAATTTCTCTTAACAACTGAATATCTTCAGGAGTCGGTGGTGGTACGTTACTTGTTTCTGATTCGTCTTGTAGTTTAATGCGATTGATGATTTTGACCATCTGAAAGATGATGAAAGCCAATAAAACAAAATTAAGTGTAATAGTTAAAAAACTGCCATAGGCAAATAAAGGAACACCTGCTTTTTTGAGTGCATCTAAGGTCATGGGCACATTCTCTGGGGCATGGCCTAAAACAATAAATAGATTAGAAAAATCTAATTTACCGCCAATCAGCCAAGCAATAATGGGCATGATCACATCGCCCACCAAAGAGTCGACGATCTTAGAAAAAGCGCCACCGATGATGACACCCACTGCTAAATCAATCACATTACCTTTGATGGCAAAAGCACGAAATTCTTGAAGCATTTTCATAAAGGTTTCCTTAAAGCAAATTTTCTTGAACCATAGTTTATAGGCATCGTTGGGCTCCCACTCTAGAGTTATTTATCTTTGGTTACTTTAAAGAAATGACATTTTTAGGCAATTAATCCAGTGAGTAGGGCTTCATGATTGAGACTAAGTCTTTGTTTTCTCGTGGTTTAAGCACTTTTGGAGGAGCTAAATTACTTGTCATCATGTAGAATAGTGAGCTTTTGTAATGTTGTACCAAAGGCGGGGATTAGAGGCTTTCGTTGAAGTCCTGATTCACCTCCATTTTTTTAGCTTAAACGGGATACCAGCATGTCTGTAACGATTGAAAACCTCGGCAATTTAGACCGTAAAATTACTCTAAGCTTTCCAAAAGCTGATACTGACAAAGCACGCGCTGCGCGCTTACAAAAATTATCTAAGACAGTCAAAATGGCTGGCTTCCGTCCAGGTAAGGTTCCCATGAAAATGGTTGAAGCCCAGTACGGTATGCAAGTTGATTTCGAAGTTCAGTTTGATCACGCATCTAACTTGTTTTATGAAATCAGCAAAAAAGAATCATTAAAAATTGCTGGTCAACCACGTCTTGAGCCAAAGAGCGATATGACTGCTGACCCAGTGGTTTATGACGCAACTTTTGAAGTTTTCCCAGAAGTGACTATTGGCGATTTATCAAAAGTTGAAATTACTCGCAACACCACAGATGTGAATGATGCAGAAATTGATAAAACTTTAGAGATTTTGCGTAAACAACGCGTTCACTACCATGTACGTGGTGAAGAGGGTGCGCATGGTAATGGTGGTGCTAATACGGCTGCTCAGACTGGTGACCAAGTTACCGTTGATTTTGTAGGCAAGATTGATGGTGTTGAATTTGCAGGTGGTAAGGCAGAAAACTTCTCATTCGTATTGGGTGAAGGTCGCATGTTGCCTGAGTTTGAAAACGCTGCACTAGGCTTGAAAGCTGGCGAGTCAAAGACTTTCCCATTGGCTTTCCCTGCTGACTATCACGGTAAAGATGTTGCTGGTAAGACAGCTGACTTTACTATCACGATGAATAAAGTTGAGTGGCCTCATTTGCCAGAAGTGAATGATGATTTTGCTAAATCATTGGGCGTTGCTGAAGGCGTGGCTAAGATGCGTGAAGAGATTCGCACTAATTTGACTCGTGAAGTAACACGTCGCACACAAACCTTGCTAAAGAGCCAAGTAATGGAGTCTTTAACAAAAGTATGTGAAATGGCTGTGCCTAAAGGTTTGGTTGCTCAAGAACAAGAGCGCTTGATTGCAAATGCTCGCCAAGACTTGGCAGCTCGTGGTGTGCCAAATGCCAAAGATGCTCCAATTCCTGCTGAGTTGTTTACTGCTCAAGCTGAGCAACGCGTGAAATTAGGTTTGATTTTGAATGAGTTGGTAAAACAACAAAATCTAGAAGCCAAGCCAGAACAAATTAAGGCAGAGATTGAAGAGCAGTCTGCTAGCTACGAAGATCCAAAAGAAGTGATGCGTTGGTATTACAGCGATCCTAAGCGTTTGGCTGATGTAGAAGCCTTGGTTCTTGAAAATAATGTTGTTGCATATGTAACAGGTCTAGCCAAAGTAACAGAAAAAGCAGTAAGCTTTGAAGAACTAAGCAAGATGTAATCAAGCTGACTGATACCCTGGAGACCATAACAATATGAGCAATATCAATAACAGCGCACTCGATACCCAAGCCTTGGGACTTGTTCCAATGGTGGTTGAGACTTCTGGTCGTGGTGAGCGTGCGTATGACATTTACTCTCGCTTATTAAAAGAACGTGTTGTGTTCTTGGTTGGCGAGGTAAATGACCAAACAGCTAATTTGGTGATTGCTCAATTGCTTTTCTTGGAAAGTGAAAATCCAGAGAAGGACATTTCCTTGTACATCAACTCTCCAGGTGGCTCGGTATCTGCTGGTTTAGCAATTTATGACACGATGCAGTTCATTAAGCCTGATGTGAGCACCTTATGTATGGGTATGGCCGCTAGTATGGGCGCATTCTTATTAGCAGCTGGCACAAAGGGTAAGCGTTTTTCTTTACCAAACTCACGCGTGATGATTCATCAACCTTTGGGTGGTGCACGTGGTCAAGCATCTGATATTGAAATTCAAGCCCGCGAAATTTTGTATTTGCGTGAGCGTTTGAATAAAGTTTTGTCAGATCGCACAGGTCAAACAATTGAAACAATTGCTAAAGACACAGACCGTGACAACTTTATGTCTGCAGAGCAGGCGAAAGAGTACGGTTTGATTGATCAAGTCATCGAAAAACGCTAGAACTTAATCATTCATCCAGATCAATATTTATGAGCGATACAACTACTTCAACAGAGAAGCCACTTTATTGCTCGTTTTGTGGCAAAAGCCAGCATGAAGTAAAAAAACTGATTGCGGGTCCATCAGTATTCATTTGTGATGAGTGTATTGATTTATGCACGGACATCATTACTGAAGAGGTTGGTAAGTTACCTCAAGCAGACCCACGTGAAGGTTTGCCGACACCACATGAGATTCGTTCAAGCTTAGACCAATACGTGATTGGTCAAGACCATGCCAAGAAGCAATTGGCTGTAGCGGTTTATAACCACTATAAGCGCTTAAAACATATTGAAACTACTGGCGCAGGCAAGAACAAAAAAACTGTTCATAACGGCGTTGAGTTAGCTAAGAGCAATATTCTTTTGATTGGCCCAACAGGCTCAGGCAAAACTTTATTGGCTCAAACTTTAGCAAGATTATTAGATGTGCCATTTGTGATTGCTGATGCAACCACTTTGACTGAAGCTGGTTATGTTGGTGAGGATGTCGAGAACATTATCCAGAAGCTTTTACAAGCTTGTGACTACAACGTTGAAAAAGCTCAGAAGGGTATTGTTTACATTGATGAGATTGATAAGATTTCACGTAAATCAGACAACCCATCAATCACACGTGATGTATCAGGTGAGGGTGTTCAACAAGCTTTATTGAAGTTGGTTGAAGGCACGATGGCTTCGGTGCCACCACAAGGCGGTCGTAAGCACCCTAATCAAGATTTCTTGCAAGTTGATACAACGAATATTCTTTTCATCTGCGGTGGTGCATTTGATGGTTTAGAGAAAGTTATTCAACAGCGTACTGTGACTGCTGGTATTGGTTTTGGTGCTCAAGTACGTGGTAAAGACGATCGCTCTATATCTGAGTTGTTACAAGAGGTTCAAACAGAAGACTTGATCAAGTTTGGCTTGATTCCTGAGTTGATTGGTCGTTTGCCCGTTGTGGCAACCTTAGCTCAGCTAGATGAAGCGGCTCTAGTTCAAATCCTCACAGAACCTAATAATGCTTTGGTGAAGCAATACCAAGCCTTATTAGATATGGAAGGTGTGGAGCTAGAGGTTCGCCCTAATGCTTTAAGCGCAATAGCGAAAAAGGCAATTGCTAGAAAAACTGGCGCACGTGGTTTGCGCTCAATCATTGAGCATGCACTGATGGACGTGATGTATGACTTACCTAGTCTTGAGAACGTGCAGCGTGTGGTGATAGATGAGAGCACAATCAATGGTGACGGTAAGCCACTTATGCTTTACCAAGAGGCATCAGAAAAAGCAGCTTCTTAAGTTTGTGTAATAGGTCTTAGACTTAGTCTTAAGCCAAGCGCTTTAAATACTTTCAGCACTGTTGAAAATTCCGGGTTGCCGTTGTCAGTGAGGGCTTTATATAAGCCTTCACGACTAATCCCTGTGTCTTTTGCTAGCTGAGACATGCCCCTAGCTCGGGCTATTACTCCAAGTGCATGAGTGATCAGTTGTGGGTCGCCGTCCTCAAAGCATGCCTCTAGGTAATTATTGATATCTAGCTCTGTTTTTAAATATTCTGCGCTATCCCACTTAGTTAGTTTTTCTTTAGTCATCACTTTCCCCTAAACATTTTTGGATAACGAAATTGCTATTTTGATATCACTTCTTTGTGAGCTTTTATCACCACCAGCTAAAAGAATCACAATTTGATTACCTTTTTTCATCAAATAGACTCTATAGCCAGGACCATAGTGAATTCGTAATTCAAATATGCCATAACCTACAGATTCACAGTCTCCATAATTTCCTAGTTCAACTCGATCAATTCGGGCCTGTATGCGTGCTTTACCTTTTAAATCCTTTAGGGCAGAAAACCAATCGCTAAATTTAGTCGTTTTAAGTATAGTCACCATTCTCATAAATGTAAACCATGGTTAACATTTAGGCAAACTAATTATAAAAAACATAATTATTTTGAGGGAATAATCTGCGTGTAGATATGAAAACTCTTAATCACCTATGCAGAACATAACCAAAAAATGCTTTTTTTCGCATTTTTCTTAGTTTTTACCCTTGTTTTTGATTAAAACAGCCCCAAATTCGATGTATTCTTACTCTGTAGGAAAATACAAACACACATTTTGGAGATAAACCATGCCTGGTGACTTGTTACTTCCTTCTGAACCCATCCAGCTGCCATTGTTGCCGCTAAGAGATGTGGTGGTGTTCCCGCACATGGTGATTCCATTGTTCGTGGGTAGACCAAAATCTATCAAAGCTTTAGAAGCCGCTATGGAAACCGGTAAGAGTGTTTTGCTAGTTGCGCAAAAAGCAGCCGCAAAAGATGAGCCGGAAGTAGAAGATTTGTATACAGTGGGTTGTATTGCAAAAATTCTACAAATGCTTAAGTTGCCAGACGGAACGGTTAAGGTTCTTGTTGAGGGTACTCAGCGTGCGGACGTTAGCAATGTAGAAGATAGCTTGGAGTATTTCATGTGCGATGCAACGCCTCAAGCGATTGCAAGTACTGAAGTACCGGAGATTGAGGCGCTTCGCCGTGCAGTCGTTTCTCAGTTTGATCAATACGTCAAACTCAACAAAAAAATTCCTCAAGAAATTTTGGCAACGCTGCAAGGCATTGATGATGCTGGTCGCCTAGCTGACACTATTTGCTCACACTTGCCAATCAAGTTGGACCAAAAACAAAAGTTACTTGAACTACCAACAGTGGTTGAGCGTTTGGAAGCTATTTTGGCTCATCTTGAGAGTGAGATTGATATCTTGCAAGTTGAAAAACGTATCCGTGGACGTGTTAAGCGTCAAATGGAGAAGAGTCAACGCGAGTATTACTTGAATGAACAAGTAAAAGCTATTCAGAAAGAATTGGGCGAAGGCGAAGAGGGTGCGGATATCGAGGAACTCGAGAAACGCATTAAAGCCGCAAAGATGCCTAAAGAGGCTTTGAAAAAGGCTGAATCTGAAATGAAGAAGCTAAAGTTGATGTCGCCGATGTCAGCAGAAGCTTCTGTGATTCGTAATTACATCGAAACATTGGTGAACTTGCCTTGGAAGAAGAAGAGCAAAGTTAATAATGATTTAACCAATGCAGAGAAAGTTCTTAACGAAGACCACTATGGTCTTGATAAAGTTAAAGAGCGTATTTTGGAGTATCTCGCTGTTCAACAACGCGTTGATAAAGTGAAGGCGCCGATTCTTTGTTTGGTGGGGCCTCCTGGTGTGGGTAAAACATCCTTGGGTCAATCAATTGCTCGTGCCACTAATCGTAAGTTTGTGCGTATGGCATTGGGTGGCGTGCGTGATGAATCAGAAATTCGTGGTCATCGTCGCACCTACATTGGTTCAATGCCAGGCAAAATTTTGACCAGCCTCACTAAAGTAGGTGTGCGTAATCCATTATTCCTCTTAGATGAGATCGACAAGATGGGTATGGATTTCCGTGGCGACCCTGCCAGTGCTATGTTGGAAGTGTTGGATCCAGAGCAAAACCATACTTTCCAAGATCACTATGTAGAAGTTGATTACGACTTATCAGATGTGATGTTTGTTGCAACTTCTAATTCTCTAAATATTCCAGGTCCTTTGTTGGATCGTATGGAAGTGATTCGTTTAGCGGGCTATACAGAAGACGAAAAGACGCATATCGCCATGAGCTATTTATTGCCTAAGCAAATTAAAGGCAATGGTTTGAAGGCGGGAGAAATTGCAGTTGATGAGTCGGCTGTGCGCGACATTATTCGTTACTACACTCGTGAAGCGGGTGTGCGTGCGTTAGAACGTGAGATCAGCAAAATCTGCCGAAAAGTTGTCAAGTTATTACTTTTGAAGAAAGAGGCTGCGCCTATTAAGGTGGACAGCTCTAACCTCGATAAGTTCTTATCAGTGCGTCGTTATGACTTTGGTTTAGCAGCGAAGAAAAACCAAGTGGGTCAAGTAACTGGTTTGGCTTGGACAGAAGTAGGTGGTGATTTGTTAACCATTGAAGCGGCTGTGATGCCAGGTAAAGGCAACACCATCAGAACTGGTTCGCTTGGTGACGTGATGAAAGAGTCAGTCGAGGCTGCTCGTTCAGTGGTGCGTTCACGTGGTCGCAAGCTGGGTATTGCGGAAGAAGCTTTCGAAAAGAAAGATATTCACATTCACTTCCCAGAAGGTGCAACACCAAAAGACGGTCCATCAGCAGGTATTGCAATCACTACAGCGTTGGTATCTGTTCTAACTGGTACTCCAGTGAGAGCTGATGTTGCAATGACAGGTGAAATCACTTTGCGTGGCGAAGTGTTGCCAATCGGCGGTTTGAAAGAAAAGCTACTGGCAGCTCATCGTGGTGGAATTAAGTTGGCTTTGATTCCTGAAGAAAATATCAAAGATTTAACTGATATTCCTGATAACGTGAAGAATGCAATTGAAATTGTTCCAGTGCGTTGGATTGATAAGGTTTTGGAGTTGGCACTTGAAAAAATGCCAGAGCCATTGCCTGAGTTAACTCCGGAAGAAATTGCTAAAGCAGCAGAGGCAAGTAAGACTGCCCAAGCTACTTCTGGCGACGTCTTGAAGCATTGATTAAAACAGTAAGACCCTGACGCAAGTGGTGTAAAAAACTATTTGTGTCAGGACAAACATTAACTCAAAAGTTGAAAAAATTTGCAGTGAAGGTGAAGGTGCTGTATACTCTCGTCTTCTCTGTGGGTGCTTAGCTCAGTTGGTAGAGCGTCGCCCTTACAAGGCGAATGTCGGGAGTTCGACCCTCTCAGCACCCACCACAGATTTCTTCTGACTTTTTCTACGTCAAACCTACCAAAATCCATGCTTGAATCGATCCGTAAGTACCAAAAATTACTGATGGGGCTTTTGCTATTGCTCATCCTTCCATCATTTGTCTTTTTAGGCATTGAGAGTTATGTCCGTGACATGGGAAAAGACAGTGACTTGGTCAAGGTCGACGGCGTCAGCATTACTCGCCAAGAGTTAGATAACGCAGTAAAAGCTAGAGCTGATCGTTTGCAACAACAGCAAGGTCGCGTTGATTCAGCAATGGTTAATAGTGTGCCATTCAAGCAATCAGTATTGGGTGAGATCATTCAGCAACGTTTGTTGGCTTATGAGTTGAAATCTCTTAAGTTAGCTGTTAGCCCAGAGGCATTAGCTCGTGATTTGACGCAGATTCCTGAAATCAAAGCTTTGTACAGAGATGGCAAATTTGATAATGATCGTTACGTTCAGTTATTAAAGAGCAATGGCATGACCGTTGATCAATTTGAAGGTACGCGTCGTTATGAATTAATGACTCGCCATGTGCTGACATCAGTGATGGCAACGGGTATTGGTTCACGTAAAGTTGCTGAAAAAGTATCTCAAGCACTTGAGACTGAGCGTGAAGTACAGGTATTACGTTTTATTCCGGCAGACTTTTTATCAAAAGTTAATCCAACACAACAAGATTTAGAGGCTTATTACCAAGCGAATGTTGCAGCATATCAAGCCCCTGAAACAATTGATGTTGAGTATGTGGTGTTACAGGCAGATACAAAAGACGCTAAAGCTTATGCTGAAAAAGCAGATTTATTTGCCAATATGGCTTATGAGCAGCCTGACAGCCTTAGTCCAGTTGCAAATCGTTTGAAACTAGCTGTTCAGACATTCAAAGGTGTCACACGTGGTGGTGCTAATGCTTTATCGGCAGATCATCCACTTAATAACCCCAAGGTTTTGGCAGCAATTTTTAGTGATGATGCCATTAAGAATCGACGCAATATTGAGGCACTTGAGTTAAGTCCAGGTAAGTTGATTTCTGCAAGGATCACAGGGCATAACCCCCAATCCGCAATGCCATTTAATGCAGTAGCACCAGACGTTAAGAAGCAAGTTAGTTTGAAAATGGCGCAGGACTTAGCCATTAAGACTGGCCAAGAAAAATTGCAAGCATTGCAAAAAAATCCAGCAGACGTTACTGGGTTTGGTGCTACCAAGTGGGTATCTAGAAATAAGCCAACGGATTTGACTGGTTCAGCAATTGATGCTGTTACCTCAGTCGATCCTGCCAAATTGCCTGCGGTAGTCAGCGCAGAAGCTGCCGGTGGTGGTTTAGCGATTTATCGTGTGAGCAAAATTCAGCAACCTAGTAAAGTCGATCCTAAGCTAAGAGCAAGCCAAGCTCAGCAAATTGCTCAGTTAGGTACGCAATCAGAAGCAGCCACTTATTTTGACAGTGTGCGTGAAAGAGCTGGCGTTAAGCAAATCAATCAAGTGAAGTAACTAAAATACAGTTTATTAAAAGCCCTGTATATCAGGGCTTTTTTCTTTTCGAGCTAGCTTCAAGTACCTTGATTACTCAGTTACTAAACCAATTTAGCGATTCAACATTGGTTTTAATTTGGGCCAGACGTTGTCTAAAAGGATGCTCTGTGCTTGGACATTGGGGTGGATTCGATCTGCTTGAAATAGTTCGGTTTTATCTGCTACTTTTTCTAAGAAAAACGGTAGATATTCAATTTGTTCTGAATTAGCTAATTTCGCAAATAGGCCAAAGAATTGATTGCTGTAATCAGGCCCATAGTTGGGTGGAATGCGCATGCCCAGTAGCAATACTCTCGCGCCAGCATTTTTAGACGATTGAATAATTTGCCGTAAATTTTTTTCAGTAGCCTGTAGTTGCAATCCTCTTAGAGCATCATTGGCACCCAGTTCAACAATGACTATTTTAGGTTGGTGAGTTTTTAATAGGGCGGCTAGGCGAGTTTGGCCTCCAGCACTCGTCTCACCGCTGATGCTGGCATTAATCAGTGACCAAGATAACTGATTGGATACAAGACGCTTATCTAATAAGGATACCCAACCAGTGCCCCTAGGCAAACCATATTCTGCGGAAAGGCTGTCTCCCAAGATCAATATCTTGGGGTTACTGGCCGAACTATTGGGGGCATATGTGATAGCCATGCACAATATTGCAAAGACCAGTACCATGTGTCTTGATTGAATCCAGCGAGTCATTTTTAGAAGAATATTCACTTTATTTGCCATGTCTACAAGCTTACCAAGAATTGTTTTAGATGTATCTCGCCTAGGGAAAACTGTTGATGCGGCCGATGGCTTGCTGACGATTTTGCATGATATTTCTTTTTCCGTGGAAGAGGGTGATAGCTTGGCAATTGTGGGTACTAGTGGCTCTGGCAAAAGTACTTTATTGGGACTATTGGCTGGTTTAGATACTCCCACTGCAGGTCAGGTGGTATTGATGGATAAAGATATTTCAGGTGGGGATGAGAACACTCGAGCGGCTATCCGCGCGCACCATGTGGGATTTGTTTTTCAATCCTTTCAGTTAATTGACCACTTAAATGCACTAGAGAATGTGCAATTACCTTTGGAGCTCATGGGTATGCCAAGAGCAGAAGCTGCTGCTAAGGCACAGGTGTGGTTAGAGAAGGTCGGTCTAGCAGAGCGTTTAAGACATCGACCTAAGACCCTATCTGGCGGTGAACAACAACGTGTTGCATTAGCTCGCGCATTTGTGACTGAACCGGATATTTTGTTTGCTGATGAACCAACCGGTAGTTTAGATGAGCAAAATGGCCAAAAAATCATTGATTTACTCTTTCAGCTAAACCAGGATCTTGGTGCCACCTTGATTCTGGTGACCCACGATGGGGCTTTGGCCAAGCGATGCAGGCGTCAGATGGTTCTAAATGCAGGCCGGGTGATTTCAGGGAGTTAATAAAAGCCAAAAATAGCTTTAAAAACAAGAGGTCAAATCCTATTCGTTTTATAATTGCGGGATGCCTGCAAATCGTCGTTTTTTAAGCCTAAATGGGGCCGAGGCCCTCTCTCAATTCCGCCAACAGCGCCTAATTAGCTCATTATCAGAGCAAGGTGTTGAGCTCACGCAGATTCAAGCGCAATTTGTTCATTTTGTTTGGTCTGGCACAGAATTTTCTGGCGATCAAATGAAAGTCTTGAAGGGTTTGCTAAATTATGGCGAACCATTTGCCTTAGTAGAAGCCAAGGGATTATTTTCAGGTAAGCAAGATCAAGCAGTGGTGGCTCCTCGTATTGGTACGATTTCACCATGGGCGAGTAAAGCTACAGATATTGCGCATCATTGCGGCCTTGATGTATTGCGTATCGAGCGTGGTGTGCAATTTTTCTGGACGAGTAAAAAATCATTAAGTGACGATCAGAGCCAGTTAGTTTTGGCAGCTATTCATGATCGTATGACAGAAATCACTTTACCAAGTATCGACGCAGCCGCTGAGTTGTATCAAACTTTGGCTGATAAGCACTTTACGCGCATAGACATTTTGCAAGGTGGTAAAGCTGCTTTAGAGGAAGCTAATACATCCATGGGGTTGGCTTTGTCTGATGATGAAGTGGATTACTTGGTTGATAACTTCAAAAAACTCAATCGCAATCCAAGCGATGTTGAGCTCATGATGTTTGCGCAAGCTAATAGTGAGCATTGCCGTCATAAGATTTTTAATGCAACTTGGACCATTGATGGCTTAGAGCAAGATAAGTCTTTATTTGCAATGATTCGTAATACGCATCAATTGCAACCTAATGGTACGGTGGTCGCTTACTCTGATAACTCAGCCATCATGGTTGGTTGTGAGGCAGAGGTTTGGGCTCCAAATGAGCAGCAGGAATATGTCAAGAAAACGAGACTCACACATACCTTGATGAAGGTAGAGACTCATAACCACCCAACAGCGATTGCCCCATATCCTGGTGCATCAACTGGCTCAGGTGGTGAGATCCGTGATGAAGGTGCAACGGGCATTGGGGGTAAACCTAAAGCTGGTTTGTGTGGTTTTTCAGTATCGAATTTAAATTTGCCAGGTAGTCAGCTGCCTTGGGATCAACAGCCTTACGGTAAACCGGAGCGCATTGCTTCGCCATTACAGATCATGATTGAAGGTCCCTTGGGTGGTGCTGCATTCAATAATGAATTTGGCCGTCCTAATTTGGGTGGTTATTTCCGTGTTTTCGAGCAAACGATTGATGGTGAGCGTCGTGGTTATCACAAGCCCATCATGATTGCGGGTGGTATTGGTGCCATTGACGATGGTCATACCCATAAAAAAGAAATTAAAGCAGGCAACCTATTGGTGCAGTTGGGTGGTCCCGGTATGCGCATTGGTATGGGTGGTGGTGCTGCTAGCTCCATGGCCACGGGTGCAAATACAGCAGACTTAGACTTCGATTCAGTTCAGCGTGGTAATCCTGAGATTGAGCGTCGTGCTCAAGAGGTAATCAATGCATGTCGAGCTTTAGGTGACAAGAACCCAATTGTTTCAATCCATGACGTGGGTGCGGGTGGTTTATCAAATGCCTTTCCTGAGTTAGCAGATGGTGCTGGCTTGGGAGCCATTTTTGATATGCGCAAAGTGCCTCTAGAAGAAAGTGGCATGAGTCCTGCGGAGATTTGGTGTAACGAATCTCAAGAGCGCTATGTCTTAGCGATTGCAAAGGAAAGCTTACCGATATTAGAGGCCATGTGTGAGCGTGAGCGTTGTCCGATTGCTGTGGTTGGTGAGACAACGGCTGAGCGTCAACTATTCTTGGTTGACACCAAGCAGCCTGAGGGTAAAGATGAGCGCTTACCGATTGATATGCCTATGGAAGTGCTCTTGGGTAAACCGCCGCGCATGCATCGTGATGTCAAGCGTGTTGAAAAGCAATTGCCTGAGATTGATTTAACAGATGTCCAGTTGGATATTGCAGCAAGCTTGGTCTTGCAGCATCCAACTGTAGCTAGCAAATCATTTTTGATCACGATTGGCGACAGAACAGTAGGCGGTTTAAACGCCCGTGATCAATTTGTCGGTCCTTGGCAGGTGCCAGTAGCAGATGCTGCTGTGACTTTGATGGATTACAAAGGGTATCGTGGTGAGGCGATGTCAATGGGTGAGAGAACTCCATTGGCGGTCATGAATGCACCAGCGGCTGCGCGCATGGCGGTGGCAGAATCTATCACGAATCTTTTATCTGCTGATATCGACAAAATTGAAGACATTAAGTTATCTGCTAATTGGATGGCAGCGTGCGGCAATCCCGGTGAGGATGCCAAGTTATTTGATTCTGTTAAGGCAGTAGGTATGGAGTTATGCCCAGCTTTAGGAATATCGATTCCTGTGGGTAAGGACTCTTTATCGATGAGAACGCAATGGTCAGATGAGGTAACTCAAGAGAAGAAAGCAGTGACATCACCAGTGTCATTAATTATTTCTGCCTTCGCCCCAGTGATTGATACGCGTAAAACTTCAACTCCTCTGTTGCAGGTCAAAGATGAAGCGGGTCAAGCGTTAGACACAGAGATTGTGTTGGTTGATCTAGGAAGATCAAAGAGTCGGATGGCAGGCAGTATCTTGGCTCAAGTGATTGATCAAGCGGGTCAAACCACTCCTGATTTAGATGATCCTCAAGATCTTAAAAACTTGGCTGCCGCGATTATCAAGATGCGTCGAGAAGGGCTATTGCTTGCCTACCACGACCGTTCGGATGGCGGTTTATTTGCCGCAGCAACAGAAATGGCATTTGCTGCTCACGTAGGCGTATCTTTAAACGTTGATATGTTGGTGCTTGATAAAGATCACGAATCTGATTTTGGTGATGCGAAGAACTGGGCTCAGCAGGTATCAGGTAGAAGAAATGATTTGACCCTAAGAGCGCTCTTTAATGAAGAGTTGGGTGCATTGATTCAAGTCAAGCGTTCTGACAGAGATACAGTGTTTGCTATTCTGAAAGAGCATAACTTGTACGCCTGCAGTCATGTGGTGGCTAAACCAAACACCACTGGTCAAATTGAAATTTGGCGTGATGCGAAGAAGATTTTAGATGTGCCTCGCCATGTATTACAAAAGCTATGGCAAAGCACTAGTTGGCAAATTGCTCGTTTACGTGACAATCCTGCATGTGCTGATAGTGAAAATAATTTGGTTGATAACTTGGCGGATGCTGGTATGCAGCCAAAACTCACATTTAATCCAAGTGAAGATGTGGCAGCGCCTTATATTGCCAAAGGTGTTAAACCTAAGGTGGCTATTCTCAGAGAGCAAGGTGTTAACTCTCATTTAGAGATGGCTTACGCCATGGATTGGGCTGGTTTCTCAAGCTATGACGTACACATGAGTGACTTGATTTCTGGCAGAGTCAATCTTAAAGACTTCCAAGGTTTAGTCGCTTGTGGTGGTTTTAGTTATGGTGACGTTTTAGGTGCGGGTGAGGGTTGGGCTAAATCCATCCTATTTAACCCATCTATAAAAGATCAGTTCCAGACTTACTTTAATCGCCCGGATACTTTCGGTTTAGGTATTTGTAATGGTTGTCAGATGATGTCGAACTTGGCGAGCATCATTCCAGGTGCACAGACTTGGTCTAAGTTCACGCGCAATAAATCTGAGCAATACGAGGCCCGCTTGGTGATGGTAGAAGTGACACAGTCACCATCAATCTTCTTGCAAGGCATGGCAGGTAGCCAATTACCAATTGCAGTTGCCCACGGTGAAGGTTTTGCTAACTTCGGTCAGCAAGGTAATCAAGCTGATACGCAAGCTAAAGGTTTGGTGGCGCTTCGATTTGTAGATAACCAGGGCTTACCGACTGAAACTTATCCATTAAACCCCAATGGTTCACCAGAGGGTATTACTGGTTTAACGACGCCTGATGGACGCTTTACAGTCTTGATGCCTCATCCAGAGCGAGTGTTTAGAACAGCTCAGATGAGCTGGGCACCAAAACAATGGCATGACATTCAAGATGGCGCAAGCCCATGGATGCGTATGTTCCGTAATGCCAGGGTTTGGACTAAGTAAGTATTTAATCAATTCATGCAAGAAACAATGAACCAGACTGAAGCTTTAAGTCTGGTTCTTTTACATGAGGTTGCAATGGCTAATGCAAAAAAGAAGAGCAATCAAAAGCAAACAAAAATATCCAAAAAAGCTAAAGTGAACAATAAGCCTGAGTTTGCACCAGTAACTTTCTCTGAAGAGAAGGGTGTTCGTTTCTTGCACTTTGGTACTTGGTGGGTTCAAGGCGCAATGCGCATCGATGACCCGGATTACATAGAGCTTGAGTATGCGCAGCAGATGATGGCAGGTTTGTTGTTTTTAGATCCAAATGACAAGCGCCTCAATCAAATTAAGAAGATTCCATTTCATATGGTTCAGTTAGGTTTGGGAACGGGGGCTTTGACTAAATTCGCCCATAAGTGTTTCCCTAAAGCCAAAGTCACGGCAGTGGATTTGAACCCTGCGGTAATTGTTGCAGCCAGAGTTATGTTTAATTTGCCTGCGCCAAATAAGAACCTTGAAATCTTGCAAGGTGATGCGCTTAAATATGTGACTTATAAAAAGCATCAAGAGACCGTTGATTTGCTGCAGGTTGACTTATATGACGCTACAGCGCGAGGTCCCGTATTAAGTTCCGCAGAGTTTTACCAAGGTTGTTACGACACTCTCAAGTCACCAGGAGTCATGACAGTGAATCTATTTGGTAACCACAAGAGTTTTAAAACCAATATCAAGAATATATGTGATGCCTTTAATAATAGGGTCTTGATCTTTCATCAAGTGCATGACTGTAATGTGGTGGTGCTGGCATTTAAGGGACCTCATTTAGAAGTCGATTGGCATGAGGTTAAGGCTAGGGCAGAGTATTTAGAGAAGAAATTCCATCTCCCAACCAAAGCTTGGGTTCCTGGACTTCGGTCTGAGAATGCTAGACAAGAAAATCTTCTAAGTATTTAAAATACATATTAGTGAACCATCAAAAAAGCCACTCTTAAAAGAGTGGCTTTTGGTGTCTGACTAACTAGTCTAGCTATTACGCTTTATTGCACTTTAGCCTTTGACTTTAATTTGGCTAGCATCTCTTCAAACTTGGCTTTTTGCCAATTCTGATCTTGAGCCATCATCTGAATTAATTGAGGTTTAAGTTCTGCAACTGTAGGAACTTTAGATTCACGAACATCTTCTAATTTGATGATGTGAAAGCCAAACTGAGATTTCACTGGTTTGTCAGTCATTTGGCCTTTATCTAAAGCCACCATCGCTTTAGAGAACTCAGGAACCAATGCTTGTGGGTTCATCCAGTTCAAATCACCGCCATTCACAGCAGAGCCTGGATCTTTAGAATTGGCTTTAGCCAAATCTTCAAACTTTTCACCTGCTTTAATCTTGGCGATCAAAGACTTTGCATCCGTTTCTTTTTCTACAAGAATGTGACGTACTTTGTATTCTTTGCCAGAGAATTGACCTTTAACTTGGTCGTAAGCAGTTTTTAGTTCAGCTTCTGTTACACCTTCACGTTGAATATAGTCTTCAAAAACTGCACCAACTAGGATATTCAAGCGAGCTTGTTCCAACTGCTCTTGGATGCCGTCATTGTTAATCACACCACGTTTAATGGCTTCCTGGTTAATCAATTCACGTGTGATCAACATATCGCGGGCACGATCGCGTAATTCAGGGTTATTGGCTACTTGACCAGCACTGGCTAGCATCTTGTCTAACTTGGCTTTTGGAATCGCTTTACCGTTAACAACGGCAGCATTTTGAGCCAATACAGGGGTTGCAAGAGTAGCTGTTAGGGCTACAGAAACTGCCAAAGTAGATAGTAATTTCATATTCATCAATCAGTTAGTAATAATTGCTAAAGCATGGATTTCATGGGGCATCCAAGCAGACAGAGCATCATACACCAGCCGGTGTTTTTGAACCCTATTTAGACCTTTGAAAGCAGGGGAGCTAATGTGGATTCGGTAATGCCCCGCACCCCCTTGAGCACCTGCATGACCAGCGTGAAGATGACTTTCATCTTCAATCAAAAGACTATCGATTTGAATAGCACTTCTGAGGGCTTGTTCAAATTTGGCGATTCTAGTTGTGGTCATGTCAAATTAATCAATTATTTATGTTCATTAACAATAAATTTATTAAGCCATACCCCTTGGGCAATGACAAAAGCCAACATTAATCCCATGCCACCAAATAACTTGAAATTGACCCATGTCGCCTCATCAAATTGGTAGGCAACAACTAAATTCAAAATCCCCATGATGAGGAAGAAGGCAACCCATGCCAGATTGAGTTGGTGCCATAAATGTTGGCCAACCCCTGGTTTGAGAGTCAATTGATGCGCCATAGCTGCTTGAATCAGGTTCTTTTTCCAAAACGTAGCGCTGGCCCACAAGCCGATTGAAAATAGCCAATAGAGGATGCTAGGTTTCCATTGAATAAACGTTTTGTCTTGTAAGCCAATCGTTAATCCACCAAAAATCATGATGAGAGCCAAGCTAGCCCATTGCATGGGTTCAACTTTCTTATATTTCAGAGCAACCCAGATGATTTGAGCAACCGTAGCTGCCATGGCTACGCCAGTAGCGACATAGATGTCTGCCATTTTGAAGGCAACAAAAAATAAGATAACTGGCAGTAAGTCAAAAAGAAATTTCATGAAGATATTTAATTATTTAAGAGTCAGGATTGAATTTTAACGAAGCTGAGTTGATGCAGTACCTTAATCCTGTTGCAGCAGGACCATCTTCAAATACATGCCCTAGGTGAGCGTCACATTTTTTGCAACGAACTTCAGTACGTATCATGCCATGGCTTGAGTCCTTATATTCAGCGATATCGCTAGCTTGAATTGGTTGAAAATAACTTGGCCAACCGCACCCAGCATCAAATTTGGTGTCTGAAGCAAATAGTGGGGTGCCACAACAAACGCATTGGTATTGACCACTTTGCCAGTGATCCCAATATTTACCGCTGAAAGGATATTCAGTAGCAGCTTCTCGTGTGACACGATACTCAATATCACTCAATGTGTCTTTGTATTCTTGGTCAGTCTTTTTCATGATGGCTATTATGATGAGCAGCTAATAGAGATAGTGGCTAATTCAGGTGGGGGGCCGAGAGCATATGACTCGGGTACAGCTTGATTGGTATAAGGGTTCTCTAATATTTTAAGTAAGCGAGACACTTCTGAAAAATCTTTCTTTTGCGCCAATTCAATTGCATGCTGTGCCAAATGATTGCGTAGAACATATTTTGGATTGACGGCTTGCATACTTTCCAAACGACGATCTGTAGATTGCTTGTCTATATCAAGACGTTCTTTATAGGCTTCATACCAACTATTCATGGATGTCGGCACCCCTAAACCCTCAGATAAATTTCTAAAAAATAATGTGAAATCTACTTTGTCTCTATGAAGAGTTTGTAATAGTTCTTCGAGTAATGTGATGTCTTGCTCAGATTCAGTGCTTAAACCAAGTTTTTTTCTAAACAGGGTTTGCCAAGTTTTGACATATTCTTTGTTGTAATTGTTTAAAGTGTTCTTAATGTATTCAATCGCTTCATCACCGTCGATACCGCGTACTCTTTTGAGTTCTTGCTGTAGTGGTTGCAGCATGGCACTAGCTAAGCAATAGATATTCCAGTGCAATATCTCTGGTTGCCGATGATATGAGTATCGACCACCATGATCTGAGTGGTTGCAAATGTGATCTACTTGAAATTGATCTAAGAATCCAAAAGGCCCGTAATCAAGAGTCAAGCCAAGCAAACTGGTGTTGTCTGTATTGAGAACGCCATGACAAAAACCAAGTGATTGCCATTGAGCGACCATTCGAGCGGTCTTCAAAGATATTTGATCTAACAAAGCCAAATAAGGTGTGGGGCTATGGTGGCATTCTGGATAGTGCTGTTCAATCAGGTAGTCTAAAGTGAGGCTTAGCTCATGCCACATTTGATTGTGGCCATAGTGCTCAATGTGACCAATACGCAGGAAACTTGGTGCAACCCTGGTGCATACCGCAGTGGTTTCTGGGGACTCGCGCATCACAAGCATATCTGAGCCAACCACAGCCAAGGCCCTTGATGTGGGCACACCCAAGAAGTGCATTGCCTCACTACATAAAAATTCTCTTATAGATGACCTTAAAACGGCTCTACCATCTCCCATCCTAGAGTAAGCCGTTTGACCAGCACCTTTGAGTTGAACTTCCTGACCGTGGATGTCACCCAAATAAATAGCGCGACCATCTCCCAATTGACCCGCCCAAGATCCGAATTGATGTCCGCTATATGCGGTGGCATAGGTTTTATAGGATTGATCACCAATGCGGGATTGGTTGCCTGCTAGCAGATGCAAGTAGTCTGGATTGCTCGGTAAATTATCTGTGACTTGTATGCCCAGTAAATCTGCCGCGCTAGCTGAAAATCCAACCCAATACGGGTTAGGGATGGGAGTTGGGCTAATTGATTGGACAAGAGCTAGGTTGTCGGTGAACTGTAGATGAAATGCCATAAATTTTTATTCAGGAATTAGCCCATTCTAGGATGCCTTGCGAATATTTGCAGAAAACCTATGTATGACATCTATAACCACGATTAAGATATGGCTATGGATAAAAAACAGTTAAAAGATTTAGGTGTTGAATTAGATGTGCCTTTCCTGAAGTTGTTGGGGGTCCGTTGCTTACGAGCTGAGCTGGGTGAGGGAGAAGTGGTTCTTGCTTTAAAGCCTGAGCACAACAATAGCTGGGAGGTTGCTCATGGTGGCGTTTTATTAACTTTGATGGATGTTGGTATGGCAGTAGCCGCACGAGCAGCTGATGAGGCTGGCAGAGGTGTGGTTACCGTTGAACTAAAAGCTAACTTCATGCAAGCTGCGCAAGGCGTTGTTAGGGTGGCCGCTAGAACTGTTCACGCTACACCGACATTAGTATTTGTCGAGGCGAAGCTCTACGACGAGCGTGACAGGATCTGCTGTATGGGAAGCGCGACGTTTAAATACTTTAAAGAGCTGCCCATTAGGCAAGTCAAAAAGAATTAAGCACGGGCATTCTGAAAGTTTTCAAGTTGCCCTTCAAAAACTTGGGTGTCTAATTCTTTTTCTGCATTAAAGAGTTTTTCTATTACTTCGTAGCGACCATCTTTTCTAATTCTGATGAGTGATGTTGATCTGGTGCCGTAATTAGGCGTTCTAATAAAAGCAGAGGAGAGCGCCTTTTCCCATTCATAAGAAACACCCGTTTGAGGTAAATAATCATCCGGTGCTTGGGTCATGTCTTCCATGGCCCTTAGATAGTGTTCAGAACGCTTGAATTCTCCTGTATCCATTGCCAATAATTGGGCAAAGGCCCCCACTCGATGCTGAACTTTAGGCCAAGGTGTGTCTAACATGCCATTTGATAAACCATAAATCCCAGGATTTAATTTTTGTGGATGCATGACTTTTCTAGGTCTAAGACTTTTTCCCATCAAAACCCGATTGCTTAACCAAACTAATACTGGATCTTTATCGGATAAATCAGCTGCTAGCAAATTAAATCCGTTATAGCGATTAAATGTATGGCCATGCACATCGATAAAGGTTTCAGGGTTATCTGCGCTTTTTAAAAATTTGGCAGTGATTTCCCCGCGAGTTTGCGCGTCTGGATTTTTCTCGCTGGGTGCTCTGACATTGGTAATTGCGGCAAAGCGACCAGTTTTGCTAATCCCCATCCACGTGCCTGATTGACCTTTTACATCGGCACGATCGCGTCCAGCAAGTATGTGTGGGTGGTCATCCCACCAATGCATTGGGTCTGTTGCGCGCTCATAAAACTCATCTCTATTAGCGAGTACAACCAGCGGATATTCTGGGTGTGATTGCCAAGAGGTAAGTATTAAGCACATACAAGCGTTTAAATCTCTATTAGTGGATAAGGCAGGCTAGCAAATTGAATGGTTGGTCCATTCACGGAACCCAGGTGAACGGATCCGGTTTCAAGAGCCTCTAATTTACATTCAGCTTGGATATCGATACGCTGCTCGATACTAGGGTGGTGGGCGCAAAGTACTACCATGCCACATGGTTGCTGTGGATCATCACTGTGAAAAATCTCAGTGCCGATAGCAACTTCATGATTGGTATTTAAGTGCCCAATTTGTAAGCGGCGTTTAATTGTGCCGCGATACTGGCTTCTAGCAACGACCTCTTGACCTGGGTAACAACCTTTTTGGAAATCAATACCCTTCAGTGATTCCATATTAATCATCTGGGGCACAAATTGCTCGTATGTTGATTGTGTAATTCGAGGAATGCCGCTTTGAACTTCCAACCAATTCCATGCATTAATGGCTGCACTTGCGTTATCGCTCTGTATCTCTTTTAGCAGAGTCTCCTGCTCTACAGTGCAGGTGAGTAGGTAGCGTTGGCAATTAATTCCATCAACTTGGACTGTTGGCAACTCAGCCACACAAATACCTGCGACACTGATTTTTTGTAATTGCGCTGCATTGGAACGGTCTATATCTAGAGAGCCATAAACTTTGTAATGATTGCTCTGATCTATCACTTTGACTTTGGATCTCAAGACAAACATGCTCAGACGCTTACTGAGGGTCTGAGCTAAGTCTGAGGAGATGAGTAGTTGATATTCTGGAATATCTTCACCTGCTTCATTTTTAGTATTTCTGCGGGTAATCCAAAAGCTGCTCATTAAGCGGCCTTTGGCTGAGCAATAACCTGCAAAGCGGTTTTGAGTGTGAGCTAAAGCGAGTTCCCCAAGATCGATTGGTTTGATTGATTTGACGCTATTGGTTAGTTGATTTTGAAGAAAATCAGTAGCATCTGGACCGGTGACCGTGATGATGGACCAATTATTTAACTCAGTAATTGATGGTGCAAGGGTTAGTGACATAGTCCTCAAATTTCTAAATTTTTATAAATATGCTTTTATCATAGACGGATGAAGAACGTTTTTACACCTATTTTTTCTAGACCTGTATTTAAGGTTATTTCCCTAATATTTTTAGGCTTGTTGGCGGGCTTTATTTACCTTGGGTTTATTGCATCAGTCGTTCCTAAAAAAGGGGATTCATTGACGCCAGCGGGCCAACTGAGGGTAAAAGTTTTACCGGGCTCTAATGTGGCAAGTACAGCCAAACAACTTGCATCTCAGGGGATTCAAGTTTCTAACATCACTATGCAACTGGTAGCGCGTGGCTTGTTTCAGGGAAAAAAGTTAAAAGCTGGCGTATATGATTTTTCTCCTGGATCTAGCCTAGCCACCATTCTTTTTAAAATGGGGCGGGGCGACAGTATCAAGTTGAGTGTAACTTTGGTTGAAGGTTGGACTTTTAAACAATTTAGATCAGCCATTGATGTTCAAGCCGATCTAAAGAAGGAAACAAAAGGTCTTTCAGCCAAGCAAATATTGGCTAAATTAGATGCCAACGAAAGTCATCCTGAAGGTTTGTTTTTCCCAGATACTTATGTGTATGAGCCGGGTGACAGTGATTTGATGATTTATCAAAAAGCCTATAAATCAATGCGGACCCGGTTAAATGATGCCTGGCAGATAAGAGCTAGTGACTCTCCAGTTAAGTCACCTTATGACCTACTTAAATTGGCTTCTATAGTGGAAAAAGAAACCGGTCACCCAGATGATCGTGGTTTGGTTTCTGCGGTATTTAACAACCGCTTAAAGCTAGGTATGAAACTCCAAACAGATCCAACCATTATTTATGGTTTAGGTGACTCGTTTGATGGCAACATTAGAAAAAAAGATCTCTTGAAGGATGGCCCCTACAATACCTATACCCGTTATGGTTTGCCGCCTACTCCCATAGCTATGCCTGGTAAAGATGCATTGATTGCAGCGGCAAAACCGTCTAACTCTAAGGCTCTTTATTTTGTTGCTAGGGGCGATGGCCGAAGTGCCTTTTCTGAGTCGTTGGTAGCGCATAATGAGGCTGTGAAGAAGTACCAATTGAGTAATGCATCTGCTAAATAAATTTTTATACCCTAACAGACTCTAAATACTTATGTCTCTAATGACCCAGTCACCCAATCAGCCGGGTTTTTTCATTACCTTTGAGGGTATTGATGGTGCAGGCAAAAGCACTCACATTGAAGCTTTTGCAACTACCTTAGCAAAACAATATCCTCACAAAGAGGTAGTTTTGACACGTGAACCAGGTGGTACGGCTTTAGGTGAAAAGCTACGTGATTTGTTGTTGCATCACCCAATGCACCTTGAAACAGAGGCGCTATTGATGTTTGCAGCAAGAAGGGAGCATTTAGCAACGGTGATTGAGCCTGCTCTATCTGCTGGAAAGATAGTTATTTCAGATAGGTTCACAGATGCTAGCTTTGCCTATCAGGGCGGCGGGCGTGGCTTAGATTTGGCCAAACTCTACGAACTAGAGGTTTGGGTGCAGATGCGTCTGAAAAATGATGGGGTGGGGCAGAGGTATCTTCTGCAGCCTGACTTGACCTTCTTATTTGATCTGCCTAGTGAAACTGCTGAGGCTCGCAGAAGTGCCGTGCGTGAGCCAGATAAATTTGAACAACTGAATACAAGTTTTTTTGAGAACGTACGCCAAGAGTATTTGCGTCGCTCCAAGGAAGATCCCGTCAGATTTAGATTGATTGATGCTAGTCAAACAAAAGAAAAAATCTGGAATTTACTTCAAGAAGTATCGATAACTATTTGATTATATTTGTTATTTTAATCATTAATTTTAACTATAATCATCGATATAATCTAAAGCTATGAAGAACTCTTTATTCCCTTGGTTTGAGCATACTTGGTCAGAGATTAGCTTGACCAATATGCCTCATGCGGTTTTATTGCATGGTCAAACTGGCATAGGGAAGATGGAGTTTGGCTTGTATCTAGCCAAGGCCTTGTTGTGTGAATCAGGCGATTATCAAAAACCTTGCTGCCAATGTGAGGCTTGCCATTGGTTTGACACAGGTAACCACCCAGATTTTTTAGGCATTGTTCCAGAGACCATGCACTTAAGTTTGCCCCATGAGCAGATGGAGGGTGCAGATTCGTTAGAAGACAAACCTAAGCGTGGTAAAAAGAAATTAGATGATGATGCAGATAAGGCAGATAAAAAGGCGAGTTCATTTATCAAGGTTGAGCAAATTAGAGACGCGTTGGAGGGCATCAACACCACACCTCATAGAGGTCTTCAAAGGGTAGTGCTCATTAATCCTGTTGAAGCACTACAAGCTGTATCTGCTAATACCTTGCTTAAAACACTTGAGGAACCACCAGCTAGCACCTTATTTATTCTGCTGAGTGATCGCTTGGATCGTATTTTGCCAACAATTAGATCTCGTTGCAGATTAATAGCTTTACCGAGACCTCAGAAAGAGCAAGCGCTCGTTTGGCTATCCAATCAACTTCAGCAATCTGGCGTGAAAAAAGCCCAAACCGATATTGATAGGGCCTTGAGCCAGTCAGGTGGCTCTGTCATGGATGCGCTCAATGAGCTGCTGGGCGTCAATGATGAAGAGGATGTTTCCCAAGCAACAGATGCACTTTTGGGGGCTCTATCTCAAGCAGGTAATTTAAATTGGTTGATAACTGCTGAGCAAGTATATAAAGCACCAATGTCTAATTTATTGATCACTCTTGAACGTTGGATTTTTGATCTACTAAGTCAACAACAATCAAGGCAAATACGTTATTACCCATCTAGGCAAGTTGAAATTGAAAAGTGCGCTAAGTTAGCCAGGCCCAATAAGGTGGTGAACTTTTGGCGAACACTCATAGATGCTCGCAGACATGAGTTACATGCACTGGCTAATAGGGTACAAATTGAGGCTTTATTGATACGTTATCAAGAGCTATATAAAGATTAATAAGGGATTGGGTTTTTAATGTTTGTTGATTCACATTGCCATTTAGATTTTCCTGAGTATGCCAATCAAGTTCCAACACTTTTGGAGCGCATGAAGGCAGCTAGGGTAACGCATGCGATGTGTATATCTGTAGATATGCCCGATTTTCCAAATGTTTTAGCTTTAGCTGAGGCTCATGAGAACTTATTTGCTACAGTTGGAACACATCCTGATTATGAGGATACGCCAGAGCCTAGTGAGGACCAATTGGTGGAACTTGCAAACCACCCAAAAATTCTTGCAATTGGGGAAACTGGGCTAGATTATTACCGTATTGGTGATAGAACTTATGCGGATATGGAGTGGCAAAGAGAGCGCTTTCGCACACACATTCGTGCGGCTAAAAGAGCCAATAAACCTTTAATTATTCATACCCGCTCTGCATCTGAAGATACGATTAGGATTCTCAAAGAGGAGGGGGCTAATCAGGTTGCAGGTGTTATGCATTGCTTCACAGAAACATGGGATGTCGCAAAGGCTGCCATGGAGCTAGGCTTTCACATCTCCTTTTCAGGCATTGTGACCTTTAAAAATGCCAAGGAATTACAAGAAACCTGTAAAAAAGTGCCATTGGACCGAATGTTAATAGAGACGGATGCTCCATTTTTGGCTCCAATTCCACACCGAGGCAAGACAAATGAGCCTGCTTGGGTGTCTCATGTTGGAGAGTTTATTGCGAATCTAAGGGGCATCTCTGTCGAGGAAGTCGCTCAAGCAACCACTCATAATTTTAAAACCCTGTTCAAAGCGCCAATTTGACCATTTTATTCCTAGAATTTGATGTATAAAACACTAATAAACTTATGTTCTACAACATTAATTTCATTTTTTTATAGTCTTGTTCTAGCTCAAACTAGCGTGGCTCAGGTTAATCAATACCAGACTGAAAATTTTCTAAATTCAGTCAAAATGAACGATGTTAAGGCTGTAAATAAGGCTTTGAGTGATGGTATTAGCCCAAACTCTATGGATGCACAGGGTAATTCTGCATTAGCTCTAGCTATCACTGAGAAATCTTTGGACGTTGTAAAGATATTGGTTGACACACCATCTATTGACCTAAATCGACCTAATTTAGCTGGTGAAACTCCAATCATGATGATGGCATACACAGATATGTATGATTTATTGGTCTACCTAGTTGATAAGCGTGATGTTGAAATTAATAAACCTGGTTGGACAGCATTACATTACGCGGCAACAAATGGTCACCAGCGCGTGGTGGCATATTTATTGGATAAGCATGCCTACATAGATGCTTTAAGCCCAAATGGCACAACGCCATTAATGATGGCAGCCAGAGGTGGTCATATTCATGTAGTGAAACTACTGCTAGATCGTGGCGCAGACTTATCCAAGCGTAATGGAATGAAGATGACTGCGATTGAGTTTGCTGAGCAAAATAATCAATCTGAGATCGCTATAGGTCTTAAATCTAGATGGTCTAAGGTCTATGGCAAGCCCTATACCAATTAATTAAATATTCGCATAATCATTATTATGTTAAATAAGATATATGTATCAGAAATAACATATGGTGAAACTTATAAAAATGCCGAATACCAGGTCACTACTCCAGATGGATGGATTGGATTCAAGATTGGTGAACCTAATCAGCATCTAGATCAACTTCTAGATGCCAGTAGAGTTGATGTGGCAGCTTTGATTACTGCTTGGAATCCTCTGGGAAAGATGAGCGAGATAGAGGCAAATCATCAAGCCAATCATTCACTAGAGCTAGAGATCCAAGAAATGAGACTCCCCTATTATCTTGGCTCTGGGAGTGATCCAAAGGGCGCATGGAAAGAAGATAGCTATTTGGTGATGGGTATTGGTTTGAGTAAGGCAAGAGAATTAGGGGACGTATATCAGCAAAATGCAATTGTTTGGATTAATAAGGGTGAGGCACCATCACTAATTTGGTTAAGGTGATGGAATAAAAAAAGCCGCTAACTTATTAGCGGCTTTTTAGGCAGAAACTTAAGGCTTATAAGCGTTCAAATACAACAGCAATACCTTGACCGCCACCAATACACATTGTTACCAATGCATATTTACCACCTGTGCGGTGAAGTTCATAAATTGCCTTTGTGGCAATAAATGCACCTGAACAACCTACCGGGTGACCTAGAGCAATCGCACCACCATTAGGGTTGGTCTTAGTCATGTCCAAACCTAAACCTTTAGAAACAGCAATTGCTTGCGCAGCAAAAGCTTCGTTAGACTCAACAACGTCCATCTTGTCGATAGTCAAACCAGCACGCTGTAATGCAAGCTTAGATGCAGGAATTGGACCCTCACCCATGATGTCATTAGGAACACCAGCTAGTGCATAAGACACTAAACGTGCCAAAGGCTTCTGCCCTGCTTTTGCTGCTGCTTCAGCTGAGGCTAATACGAAGAATGCTGCACCATCGTTAATACCTGACGCATTACCAGCAGTCACCGTACCATCTTTCTTGAAAGCAGGCTTCATCTTGCCCAAGCTTTCCATCGTGGTATTGGGTTTAACATGCTCATCAGTATCAAACACCACATCACCCTTGCGAGTCTGCATAGTGATTGGAACGATTTGTGATTTGAAGCGGCCATCAGCGATAGCTGCAGTAGCTCGACGGTGTGATTCAACTGCTAGAGCATCTTGCTCTTCGCGAGTGATATTCCACTTGGCTGCCAAGTTTTCTGCAGTAATACCCATATGACCAGCACCAAATGGATCAGTTAATGTAGATACCATTAAGTCAATCATTTTCGTGTCACCCATGCGCGCGCCTGTTCGCATCGCAGGTGCACCATAAATACCACGTGACATGACCTCTACACCACCACCAACACCATACTCACAATCACCCAACATGATGGCTTGAGATGTAGTCACGATACCTTGCAAGCCTGAGCTACATAAACGGTTAACAGCCATGGCAACGGAGTCCATTGGCAAGCCCGCTTGAATTGCTGCTACGCGAGCAACGTATGGGAAACGTGATTCTGTAGGAATACAGTTACCAACAGTCACATAATTAATTTGTTTAGGGTCTACGCCAGAACGATTCACAGCCTCTTTCATAACTGTGCCAGCTAATTCAGCTGGTTCCATGCTGCTCAATGAACCACCAAAACCACCAATAGCAGAACGAACTGCACTTAATACAACAACATCACGTGCCATCTGGAACTCCCTTGTTACTTGTTATTAATAGAAAAAAACTAGTCTGTAGGGCTAATCTTACGAGTAACTGTCTAAAACAATCTATTAGTGCTTACCAAGGGTAATCACTCATAAAAAAACGACTAATAATTGATTTAGGTGAAGAAATTCTATGTAAAAACTAAAGCTGGGCAATTAGGTCGTGACCTTGAGTGCCTACAACCGTTGCTTTGACAAATTCACCCACACGGTACTTTTTTGAAATCTTATCTGTGGGCAGTAGGTGAACTAGACCGTCGATCTCGGGAGCATCAGATTGACTACGACCCACCCCACCTTGACCACTAACCGCATCAACTATTACTTTGATGCGTTTACCAACCTTGGCTTGAAGAAGTTGAGTGGAAATCTCCTCAGCAACAGCCATAAATCTCGCTTGACGTTCATTTCGAATGGCATCTGGTAATGCGCCATCTAGCTCGTTAGCCTTAGCACCCTCCACTGGTGAATATGCAAAACAGCCGGCTCTATCAATTTTTGCCTCACGCATAAACTCCAGTAAGTAATTAAATTCCTCTTCTGTTTCTCCTGGGAATCCTGCAATGAAGGTGCTTCTGATAGTTAAATCAGGACAAGCTTTGCGCCAAGCTTGTATGCGATCCAAATTTTTCTCGCCACTAGCTGGACGCTTCATGCGTTTGAGTACATCTGGGTGGGCATGCTGCATTGGTATATCCAAATATGGCAGAACGCCACTACCCTCATCTGCGAAACTGGCCATGATAGGCAATATTTCATCGACATGCGGATAAGGGTAAACATAATGTAACCGTACCCATGCATCATGCTGACGAGCCAATTTGCCTAGCGCCTCAACCATATCAAATAATTTAGCTTTAACCGGGCGACCATCCCAAAAGCCAGTTCGATACTGAACATCCACACCATAGGCACTTGTGTCCTGTGAAACCACCAATAGCTCTTTAACGCCTGCTTCAAATAAATGCTGAGCCTCAAGCAATACATCACCAATTGGTCGTGAAACCAAATCACCACGCAAACTAGGAATGATGCAAAAAGTGCAACGGTGATTACATCCTTCTGAAATTTTTAAATATGCATAATGCTTAGGAGTAAGCTTAATTCCGGCTTTAGGTACTAAATCGGAGAAAGGATCATGCGCTTTTGGCAGATGTTGGTGAACAGCAGTTAATACTTCATCAGCTGCATGTGGACCGGTAACAGCTAAAACTTTAGGATGTACTGATGTCACAACATCAGAACCATCGGCATTCTTTTTTGCCCCCAAACACCCGGTTACAATGACCTTGCCATTTTCAGCTAGTGCCTCACCAATAGCATCCAAGCTTTCTTGAACTGCCGAATCAATAAAGCCACAAGTGTTAACCACTACAAGGTCTGAGCCTGCATAATCCTTTGCAATCTCATACCCTTCTGCACGTAGTTGTGTAACGATGCGCTCAGCATCGACTAAGGCCTTAGGGCAACCTAAGGAAACAAAACCAATCTTGCCACTCAATTATTTATCGCTCTTATTGGGAGTTGTGAAAGGGAACCCAGTAAACACATTAGGGGTTTGATCTTTCATTTTTTCTTGCATTTGAGTAAATAGATTTTTACTCTGCTCAATGTAGTTACCCATTTGCATCATTGGGTTTTGCATATTCATGAACTGAGCCCAACTTTCAGGGGTTGCACCACCCTGCTTAGACTGCTCAGCAAATTGACTTTGCATGTCTATGAATGATTGAATATTTTTTTCTAACATGCCACCCACCATGCCTTGCATAGAGTGACCATAGAATCTAATCATTTGAGACAACATCGGAGTTGTGAATAGTGGAACACCACCAGCCTCTTCTTCCAAAATAATTTGCAAAAGAATGGCTCGTGTTAAATCTTCTTCCGTCTTGGCATCAAGGACCTTAAAGTCATCATGAGCAAGTACCAAGCCTTTAACATCAGACAAAGTCACGTATGTACTTGTTTGAGTATCGTAAAGACGACGATTAGGATATTTCTTAATAATCCTAACGCCTGCTGATTTTGCGGATTGTCTTTTTGTGACCATATCAAATAATTGGGGCTTGAATACGCATATTGTATGTGTAAATCAAGCCCACGCCTAAAAACTAAGCAATATGCCCTTTTTGGGGGGCATGGAATTGCTTAGCCCATATGCAAACCACCATTTAGCGAGAAGTCTGCACCTGTGGAGAAACCGCCTTGGTCAGATGCCAACCAAGAAACAATCGAAGCGATTTCATCTGGTGTACCCAAACGCTTAACTGGGATTGTTGAAATAATTTTCTCAAGAACATCTTCACGGATAGCAGTAACCATATCTGTGCCAATGTAACCAGGCGATACAGTATTAACAGTTACACCTTTAGAAGCAGTTTCTTGTGCTAAAGACATAGTAAAACCATGAATACCAGCTTTTGCTGTTGCATAGTTTGATTGACCAAACTGGCCTTTTTGACCATTAACAGATGAAATGTTAATGATTCGACCCCAACCAGCATCAACCATGCCATCAATTACTTGTTTGGTCACGTTGAACAATGAGTTCAAGTTAGTATCGATAACAGCGCGCCAATCTTCTGGTGTCATTTTGCGGAAAACTGTGTCACGAGTAATACCTGCGTTATTAACCAACACATCAACTTTTCCATGTTCAGCTTTTACTTTATTAAAAGCAGCTACGGTACTTTCCCAATCACCAACGTTACCTTCTGATGCTGTGAAATCAAAACCTAGTGCTTTTTGCTCAGCCAACCATCTATCTTTACGAGGTGAGTTAGGACCGCAACCTGCAATCACTTTAAAACCATCTTTTGCCAAACGTTGGCAAATAGCGGTACCGATACCACCCATACCACCTGTTACATACGCGATCTTCTGACTCATTCTTCATCTCCCTTAATTTGAGTGCATTACAACTTTAAAAATTACTAATGATTAATCTATGGCTTTTTCTTTAACGTAAGAGCCTGGTGCTTTTTCAATTACCTTGTACTTTGTATTTCCATAGGATTTAGGCGCAAGCTTTTGCTTACCACTGTGAGGAACAAGCCACTTAGCCCAATCCGGCCACCAACTACCAGGGATTTCCTTTGCACCATCAAACCATGCATCTGCTGTTGCAGGTAGTTTTGAATTAGCCCAATAATTACGTTTCTTCTTAGCAGGAGGATTGATTACACCTGCGATATGACCTGATGCACCAAGTACGAAATGGACTTTTGCACCCTTTAATAATTTGACAGATTCATAAGCAGACCACCATGGAACGATGTGATCTTCTCTAGATGCATACAAGTAGACTGGGCATTTGATTTTGCCTAAATCAATTTTTTCACCACAAATAGTTAACTTGCCAGGAACTTTTAGCTCATTTTGTAAATATAAATGGCGCAAGTACCAAGAATACATAGCACCAGGCAAATTCGTTGAGTCGCCATTCCAGTACAGTAAATCAAACGGTGGCGGAGAATTTCCCTTGAGGTAGTTATCTACAACATAATTCCAAACTAAGTCGTTTGGGCGCAAGAATGAGAAAGTATTAGCTAACTCCACTCCTCTTAACATACCGCATTTGCCACCATTTTTGCCGCCGATACTGTTTTCTCTAAGACTAACCAGAGCTTCGTCGACGAAGACATCCAAAATGCCCGTATCTGAAAAATCTAGCAAGGTAGTGAGTAACGTCAAGCTTGCTGCAGGATGTTGATTTCTTGCGGCCATCACAGCTAGCGCTGTTGTAGTTATCGTGCCGCCAACGCAAAATCCTAAAATATTGATTTGCTTTTGGCCGCTGATATCTTGAACGGTTTCAATCGCATGAATCGCTCCATCACCAATGTAATCGTCCCAAGTTGTATCTGCCATTGACGGATCAGGATTTTTCCAAGAGACCAAATAGACTGTGTGTCCCTGCTCCACCAAATAACGTACAACAGAACTCTCTGGCTGAAGGTCCAATATGTAGTACTTGTTGATGCATGGTGGAATCATTAAGTATGGGCGCTCATAAACTTTTGCAGTTAGAGGCTTGTACTGAATGATTTGAAATAATTTTGTTTGATAAACAACTGCGCCCTCAGAAGTTGCAACATTCTTGCCAACTTCAAAAGCTGATTCATCGGTTTGTGAAACTTTACCCTTACCTAAGTCTTGCAAGGCATTAAGGATGCCAGTGCGTAGAGACTCTCCTTTGGTTTCAATCAGACGTTGCTGCGCTTCAGGATTAGTTGCTAGAAAATTTGACGGTGACATCGCGTCAATCATTTGCTCGATGCTAAAGCGAATTCTTTGTCTAACTTTGGCTTCTGCTTCTACTGCATCCGCCAGATTCAGTAGATGGCGAGAGTTAAGTAGGTAAAAGTTAACTGTGGCTTGATTCCAAGGGTTTTGCCATGCATCAGCCCTAAAGCGACGATCTGTAATTGGTGTACCAGTTGGATTGGCCCATAAAGCAGACAACTCTTTGGCATATTGCCGTTCAATCTCCACCAATTTCTCTGGTGGAATGAGAGCCATATGCTGGGGGGCTAGGCTAGGACCTGGACCAAAGCCTTGCATATTCACCATAACATTCCCTTAATCTAATTATTGACCTTTTGTCTAACCCCTATTCTGAGGTTTTATTGGGGAAATCGTTATAAGAATTAACCCTATCTGAAACTTGTTGAAAGCTTACTTAATAAGCTTTAGGCCATATTTTTGATCCAGATTAAACTGGCCATACGACCAGTGATGTGATCTCTACGATATGAAAAGAAATTCATATTCTTAAACGTGCATTTATCGCCACCCCCTATGTCATAAATACCCATAGCGTTCAGCCGATTTTTGGCTAGACCGTAGATATCAGCCAAATATTTGCCGGCCTTGTTGGATGGTACAAATAATTTTGATGATTGTGGGTCATGATTAATAAACACGCTAACGACGTCCTCACCCACCTCAAATGATTGTGGACCGATGGCTGCTCCAAAATATGCCCTTATCGCCCCTTGAGAATTTTGAATAATTATTTTCTCTCGCATCAACTCTACGGTTTGTTCAATCACTCCATTAGCTAAGCCTCGCCAACCTGCATGGACTGCTCCGATAACTGAACCATCTGTTGTTGACAACAAAATAGGTAAACAGTCCGCAGTCAAAATCGCTAGAACCTGATCTTTCTTTGTAGTTACGGCAGCATCTGCTGTTGGTATGAAACTGCCATCCCAATTATCGGCATCAAAAACCTCACACCCATGAACTTGATTAAGCCAAATTGGCTTACTGGGTAGTTTACTAATTAATAAGTCTCTGTTTTGCTCAACTACATTTACATCATCACCAACATGTGTTGCGAGGTTGAGGCTGTCATATGGGGGTGAACTATATCCACCGCTTCGGTTAGTAAAGAGAATGTCTACACTGTTTGGAATGAAGCAGCTGGATTTGATTGGGTCGTCAAACATCAAAAGATTCCCAGTTTGGCCATAAACAAGATGCACTAAATCCAAGATTTTCACCTAATTGCTGCATATCGGACGGTAATGGAGCTTTCCAAATCATTGATTCTTTAGTTCTGGGGTGTTCTATACCTAAAACTGCTGCATGCAGAGCTTGTCCCGGTCTTTCAAAGGAGAGGCTGGCTGCATCAGCTGGCAATTTCTTTTTGTAGACTGGGTCACCAACTAGTGGATTACCAAATGACTCTAGGTGAACTCTGATTTGATGTGTTCTTCCGGTTTCCAGGCGGCACATCACCAGTGATATTTTAGTTTTCTGAAAATCTACTGTTTCTAATTGATGAACATGTGTCACGGCTGGCTTACTAGCTGAACCTGTGAGTAATGCCATCTTTAATCTATCACGCGGATCCCTGCCTAGTGATGCATGAACTGTCTGGGATTTAGCTTGGCCCCATGCAAATGCCAGGTAACGACGAATTACCTGCCTGGACTGCAACTGACGCACTAAATCAGTTTGTGCCTCGAGGGTCTTTGCGATCATCAATAGCCCTGAAGTATCCTTATCCAAACGATGGACAATGCCCGCGCGTGGTACCGCTGCGATACTTGGATAGTGATGAAGTAAAGCGTTCAAGACTGTGCCAGACCAATTTCCTGCCGCAGGGTGAACAACCATACCAGCAGGCTTATGAATAACTAGAATATCTTCGTCTTCATAAACGACATCTAGAGAAATATTTTCCGGTAGATAGGCTTGTTCCTCAGCGCTAGCTTGTGGGATCACCATAATCTGATCTCCAGCATTCACTGAATATCTAATTTTTAGCGGCAATCCAGCTAAAGTGACAAAACCACCCTCAATCCATGATTGCAGCCTATTTCTAGAGTGCTGAGGTATTAATTGGGCTAAAACCTTGTCTAAACGCTCACCCGCCAAATTATCTGGCACAACAACAGCAATAAACTCTTCCTCATCGATATAATGGGATGCATTGATCTCAGGAGAATCTGGTAATGCCAAAATTTGGTGCCCTTTCATCTAAAAGTAACGTTAGTTTAAGTCTGAAACTGCTTCGTCTAGGTTCAGTATCCTTATTATTTTCCACTGCCCTACTTTCTGGCTGTGCAGGCGATGCTAATGATGAGACTGCAGGCTGGTCACAAAACAAACTGTACGTTGAAGCTAAAGACGCTATGGATGGTGGCGACAATGCAAAATGCATCAAATATTTTGAAAAATTAGAGGCTAGATATCCTTTTGGACCCTATGCTCAACAAGCACAAATTAATGTTGCATATTGTCACTGGAAAGACGGTGAATTAGCACAAGCTATTGTTGCAGTAGATCGATTCATTCAATTGCATCCAGGCCATCCTAATGTTGACTATGCCTACTATCTCAAAGGTCTAATTACTTTCAATGACAACATGGGTTTTCTGGGTAAGTTAACTGGGCAAGATTTGAGTGAAAGAGATCCAAGAGCTGCACGTGATGCCTTTGAAGCTTTCAAGACTCTAACTACTCGTTATCCTGACAGTAAGTACACTCCAGATGCTTTGGATCGCATGCGCTACATTGTTAACTCATTGGCAGATAGTGACGTTAATACAGCGCGTTATTACTACCGTCGCGGCGCTTATTTGGCGGCAGTCAATCGTGCTCAGCGAGCGATTACAGACTACGACAGAGCACCAGCGACTGAAGAGGCTCTTTATATCCTTTACAAGTCATATGAAGCACTAAATATGAAAGACCTAAGTAATGATGCATTAAGGGTATTAAAACTTAACTTCCCAAACAGCAAAATCTTAGTCACGGGTAAACGCGCTGATGCCGATGAGAACAAAGCATCTTGGTGGCAGATATGGCGCAAATAAGTATCGTAGTAATAAGATAAAAAGGAAGGCATGACCTTCCTTTTTTATTACTCAATAGGTGATCTTTTTATCCAGTCCTAGGCACTCTTGGTGCCAATGCGCAAAGCAACTCATAACCAATTGTCCCTGCTGATTGAGCTACTAAATCAACTGGTAAGAAACTCCCCCACAGTTGAACATCAGTCCCAACATCCACGTGAGGCATATCGGTGATATCAACTGTAATCATATCCATTGATACTTGACCTGCCATACGGCAAATTTTTCCGTCTGCAAGTCCATTGGGGCCAGCAATCCAAACAGGCGTTCCGTCTGGAGCATGTCTTGGATAACCATCTGCATAGCCGCAAGCAACAATACCAATACGTATAGGCACATCTGTTTTGTACCTTGAACCATATCCAACAGATTCATGGGCATCTAAATATTGAATACCAATAATCTTTGAATTTAATGACATCACGGCCTGCAACTTAGCATGCTCGATATCTTCATACTTACCAGATGGTGACGCCCCATACAGCATAATTCCAGGCCTTACCCAATCTGAAAAAATCATGTGGTGATGCCATAAAACCGCTGCAGAATTGGCAAGTGACCTTTCTCCTTCAAATCCCTCTATTGCCTGATGAAAAATTTCAGCTTGCTCATCCACGCTTGGAGAGCGATCCACATAGTCAGCATTTGCAAAATGAGTCATATGAGAAATAGCATAGCCGCTGGAATGTAAACGGTGATATATCTCTTTGTACTCATTTGGTCTGAAACCTAGTCGATTCATTCCCGTATTCATTTTTAAATAAATTTTGGGTAGATGGCTGCTGGCCTCATATTTTGCCTCACTGAGAGCCTCCAACCAATCAACTTGATCAATATGGTGAACCACGCAGTCACAATGAAGATCTGATGCTAGAAATATGTCCTCCTGGCTAAATAAGCCCTCAAGCAAAAGAATGGGCCCTTGCCATCCCTTTTCACGCAACAATTTTGCTTCTGCGAGATCTAACAAGGCAAATCCATCAGTGGTTTTTAAACCATCTAAAGCTGTAGTTAGGCCGTGGCCATAAGCATTAGCCTTAACAACTGACCATACTTTTGAGCCAGGAACGAGTTCTCTGACCCGCTCCAAGTTATGGCGCATGGCATCAGAGTTTATGTGGGCATAGA